>Ga0189291_100025_pt1 | contig 357273 bp, 349 predicted proteins | sample UW1redminimetaG_FD_130331 | JGI IMG/M metagenome (GOLD analysis project Ga0189291, IMG submission 130331) | Marine microbial communities from the Costa Rica Dome - UW179B-red mini metaG | ecosystem: Environmental > Aquatic > Marine > Oceanic > Photic zone | place: Costa Rica: the Eastern... | reverse complement strand
GCGCGCCTCGATATCCGCCAAAGTGGAGGCCACAACATCCCGCACCTTCGCGTCATCTTCTGCTTTTTCTGTCTCGGGCTTGCTGCGCTTGAGAAATTCGATCGCCATTGCTCTTATCCTTGAAATTCTTGGTGTTGCTTAGTCCAGCGCAATGCGCGCACCTGTTTGCGGGTCGAACAGATGGCAAATCTCGGCTGGGATTGATCCTTCAACGATCTGGTCGATTTCGGCGCGGTAATCCTTGTTGGTTTTGATCGATACCAACGCGCCGCCCTGACGCCATGTGATCATGGTCGCATCGCCCAAGAGTTCCACCGAATAGACCGGGCCGGTGATCTGGCCGCCAGTGTCGCAGACATCGGCATCCTCAGCGCGAAAACCCAAGGTCACGGGGCCATTGTGTTTGGTGTTCAGCCCCAGGATCTTCATCCCCTCAGCGGTAAAGGTGCCGCCCTCAATTTGCCCGTCGATCAGGTTCATTGCAGGTGAACCAATAAAGCTGGCCACAAAGGTATTGGCGGGTGTGTTGTAGATTTCCGTGGGCGTACCGACCTGCTGGATCTCGCCTGCATTCATCACCACAACGCGGTCGGCCAATGTCATCGCCTCAATCTGGTCATGGGTCACATAGACCGTTGTCACCTTGAGCTTGCTTTGCAGGTTCTTGATCTGCGCACGGGTGGAGACCCGCAGCTTGGCGTCCAGATTGGACAGTGGTTCATCCATCAAAAAGACGGTGGGCTTGCGCACGATGGCACGGCCAAGCGCCACACGCTGCCTTTGTCCGCCCGACAATTCGGCAGGGCGGCGGTGCATGAAGTCTTCCAGTTCGACCATCCGCACGGCCCGCATCACCATCTCGTCGTGTTGTTCCTTGGGCACGCGGCGCACCCGCAACGGAAAGCGGATATTCTCATAGACCGACAGGTTCGGATAAAGGCCGTAGGACTGGAACACCATGGAGATATCGCGGTCTTTCGGGGGCAGATGGTTCACCACCTTATCGCCCAACAGGATCTCGCCCTCGCTGACCCCTTCAAGGCCCGCAATCATCCGCATGGTGGTGGACTTGCCGCAGCCGGATGGGCCCAGCAGTACCAGAAATTCTTCATCCGCAATATCGAGGTTGAGGTCTTTCACGCCGACAAAGGCGCCCCATCGCTTGTTGACATTCTTGAGTTGAAGTCGGGCCATGACAGAGATCTATCCTTTGACTGCGCCAGCGGTCAGGCCGCTGACAATTTGGCGTTGGAAAAACATGATGAGCACAAAGAGCGGGATGATGGCCGAGACCACGGCGGCGACCGCATACATGACCTTGCCCTCTTCCTGGGTGGAGCCGAGGAAGCTGTTGATCTTGGGAATCATTGTGGCGTTCTCTTCGGTCAGCAGCATCGAGGTGGTGGTGAAATCGTTGTAGGCCAGCAGGAAGCTGAACAATCCGGTGGTGACAACGCCGGGCCACATCACCGGGATGATGGCCAGACGGAAGGCCTGAAACCTTGTGCATCCATCGACCATCGCGGCCTCATCCAGATCCTTGGGGATCGACAGGAAAAAGCTGTGCAACATCCAGAGGGTGAAGGGTTGGTTGATCGCCACCAGAACGATGATGGTGGTCGGCAGATAGCCCCAGATATTCAACTGAAAGAACGGCAGCAGATAACCAGAGACCAGCGTGACATGCGGCATGGCGCGAAACACCAGCGCGGCGATGAGGATCCAAAAGGTGTAGCGGAAGCCTGACCGCGCCAAGGCATAGCCGCCCAGCGTGCCAAGTGTGAGGGAGATCAATGTGACGCAAAGCGTCACGATGCCGGTGTTCATCGCAGCGCGCCAGAATTCCTTTTCGATCCATGCCCCGCGGTAACCATCGAGGGTAAAGGCACCGCCGGTTTGCGCCGTGGTCGCGGGACCGGTGATTGCGTTCATCCAATCAGCACGGGAGAAGAAATCGCCCTCCGCCTTGAACGATCCCCATGCCGTCCAGAGGAAGGGAAAGGCCGCGATAAACAGCCAGACCAGAACGAATGCCACGGAAAGGACTGCAAGAGCGGTGGATTTCTGGGCCGCGGGATTGTCGCTTGTTGTGTTGAAGAGGGCCATGGATCAAGCCTTTCGATTGAATTCGCGGGCGTTGCGGAACAGCACCGGCAGCAGCAGGATGATCACTCCGACGATCGTCAACATCGACGTTGCAGCAGCGGAGCCAAACAGCGGGGTCTCGGCCTCGCGCAGGTCGGTGTAGATCAGATAGCTCAGCGATGTGGCGCTGGCGGAAGCAGAGAAACCGATGATTGGCTCAAAAATCCGGAAGTTGTCCATCAGCTGCATCAGCGCAACAAAGGTCGCCAGCGGCAGCAGATAGGGCATCACCACAAAGCGGATCTGCTCCCACCGATTGGCGCCATCGACCATGGAGGATTCCAGCGTATCGGAGGGCACGGTTTGCAGTCCGGCGTAGAAGACAACAAAGGCAAAGGGCGCAGAGTGCCAGACGCCGTAAACAAACAACGTGACCCAGGTCAGCGTCGGGGAGGCCTTGAGCGATAGCGATGGATCGGCAAAGAGGTATTGCAGGAAAGCCCCCACAACACCGCGGCTGTCGATCATCCAAAAGAGAACCAGCGAGCCGACCAGCGGTGTGACGATCATCGGCAAAAGTGAAAAGAAGATCACCGGTCCCTTGAGAAAACTCGGGATCGAATTGACCACCACGGCGATGATAAACCCAAAGACAATCACCAGCGGCGTGACGATAAAGGTATAAGACAGCGTAAAGATCAGCGCCTTGTAGAACGGCAGGTTCATGATCCGGTCGCGGATTTCACCAAAGTTTTCTGAGGTCGCTACAATCTCGGTGATCTCATCAGTCGCGAGGTGGCTGGAGTTTGTGTAGGTTTCCAACCCATTGAAGCGCCCGGCGGGAGCCTCCTCGCGTATTTTGCGCATCGCATCCTGATCAACCGCGACTTCAGGCGTGCACCCAAACGGGCCGCAAGTTTCGGTTTCGATCATGATCTGCTCGTGTTCGACAAACATCGACTGATAGGCGACCGAGATAATCGGAATGGCGATGAACAAAGCCATCGCAAGAAGTGACGGCCAGATAAAGGCCATGAATTCTTTGTGGGTCATTGCGCCCTGCCCCCCTTAATTGCCGGATGCGGATCGAATAAACGTAAGGGGGCTATGCCGCCCCCTTACAATGTCTGGCACGAAGCTTAGTTCAGGAAACCAGCTTCTTTTGCTGCGGTGTTGTATGCAGCGGTAATGTCATCCAATGCCTGCTCCGCGCTTTCGCTACCTTGCAGATATTCGATGACATTGTCCCCCAGAGCCGTGTGCAGGAGGCCCATGTAAGGGACCATCGGGTAGGGGCGCGCCTTGCCTTGCAGGTTGGCAACAACACCATCAGCAGCAGGTGTTGGCTCATAGCCATCCACCAGCCAGACAGCCAGCTCCTGGTTTTCCGCGATCACTTGGGGGGAGATTCCCTTCATCATTGCGCGGAAGGAAGCTTCGGCATCTTCGTCAGAGATATTCTTGGCGATGGTGAACCCATCCCACCACAGCGCCGCGGACGGCACGCCGCCATCCGTCAGAGCCGGCATCGCGGCCAGCGCTGTTGCTTTGGCGATCTCTGGTGCAGGGCTGTCGTCGCCGATATAGGCGCTGGCCCGTGATCCCCAGGATGTTGCAAAGGCAAGCTCATTTGCTTCCCAGATCGGTTTGACGCCGTTGGTGTCATAGGTCACGTAATCGGGGCTCATGTAGTCGGTCATCGCCTTGAGCGTTTCAAGCGTCTTGATGCCATTGGCATTGTCGATGTCCAGCTCTGCAGAACCCGCCTTGAAGAAATCGCCACCGGTGCCGAGGTAGGTGTTCACAAACTCTGCCGCGAGGTTCCAGCCGGGCTTGAAGTTCGCCGCCAGCGGATATTCCATCACGCCTTTGTCTTTCAGCATTTTGGAAGCTTCGATCAGTTCGGCATAGGTGCCAGGAACGGCGATGCCATGCTCATCAAGAATGTCCTTGCGATAGAACAGGTGCTGGGCGTTGGCCATAAATGCAATCGCCATCACCTTGCCATCCACCTTGATCAGCTGTTGCGGCAGCAATTGCTGACCCCACTTTTCAACATAGGCATCCAGCGGGCGGATCAGATCTTCGTTCAGCAACGGCACGATAGAGTTGGTCGCAACAATCGGCACGGTGTAGCTGGCCGGATTTGTGGTCAGCGCTGGCACCTGAATGTTCTTGTGCTCGGTCGTGGCGTTGCTGGTGACTTCGACACTGTCACTTGCGCAAGTCTTGGCCGCATCCGCAATGACATGCAGCGCTTCAAAGTCGTTGGACAAGATCCGGACAGAGCCGCTTTCGATGCCGCAATCGGCCAACGCCGCTGTGGTCGACATCGCCAGACCACAGGCAACGAGTGCTGTTGTGAGTTTGAATTTCATTTGAAACCTCCCATTGGTTTTTTGTCTTCCCCTCTGGCGTCCGGATCCGCTCCCAACGCCACGCGAAACCCGATTCCGAGTCTCGTTGTGGTGACATTTGTGCATATTTTGAATACGCATTCAAGAACAGAATTCGCCACCCTTTCGCTTTTTTTGCGACCATATCTCCATTTTTTCGCTATAAACTCGTCCTTGCGATCAAAATTGCCATTAGACGGCAGCTGGTCATACCCCATCAAAAAGAAATATTTGCAAGCGTATTCACAACTAGATAGCCTTTCATCCAAACCCCCGATTCTGAAGGTGACTTATGAACAAACAACAGCCCACGAAACCAGCGCCGGCCGCAAAGACCCCAGACGTTCTTCAGGCAGAGCGCCTTGATTTTGTTGATCTGGTCCCCGAAGACCGTCCACGTGCGCAACCCATGCGCGGGTTTGATCCGATCTATACCGACATCGTCGACTATATCATTCGGTGTACCCACAAGATCTGGGATGAACGTGATGTAGGGCTCATCTATACCCATTATACACATGATTGCGTGGTCTATGGTGCGACCGGCACGATCTATACGCGCGAGCAGGTTGTGCAGGACACCATTCAACGAATGTTCATGCTGCCGGAACGGCGCGGGATGGCCACCCAGGTGATCTGGCGCGGCAATGAGGATGACGGATTTTACACCTCGCATCTGGTCACCGGCTCTGGCCGGCACACACAACCCGGCGTTTACGGCAAACCGACAGGGCGCAGTTTTGTCGCGCGGACCATTGCCGATTGCATGGTGTTCGAGAACAAGATTTACCGCGAATGGCTTGTTGTCGACAGCATGGCGCAGATCAAGCAGATCGGCCTTGATCCGCAGGACTACGCCGAGAACCTCGCACAAGGGTATTTTGACAAAGGGTTGCTGTCCATCGACATCGGCGAAAACGGACGCCTGTCAGGGCAATACCCGCCTGAGGCCAAGCCTGATCTGGAGATCGCCCATAACGATCTTGAAGAGCAGGTGTTGATCTGGCTGAACGACATTCACAATCGCCGGATGTTCGGCAAAATCAATGAAGTGTACGCGCCGACCGTTCAGTACCACGGCCCGCTGATGAAGGAACTTTACGGTCAGGCCGCAGTGATCCATCAAACGGTTGGCTTTTACGCATCCATTCCTGATGGCCATTTCATGCCACAGCATATCTGCTCCGTGCCTTGCGATGAAGGCGGTCACAAGGTGGCGATCCGCTGGGTGGTGGAAGGGCATCACCTTGGCTGGGGCATTCTGGATGATCTTGGTGCACCGACTGGCAAACGGGTTCAGGTCATGGGCATGACCCATCTGCATATTCGCGATGGCCGGATTGTCGATGAATGGGTGAACTACGACGAAATGTCGATCCTGATGCAGGTAAAATTGGCACAGATGGCGGACCGGCCCAGCGCGGTCTTTCCTGAAGCCTGAGTTCAGGCGACCATCCCCCAAGGTTTTTGGCTTGGGGGATGGCAGCGTAACAGATGCAGGTCAGATGCTCTTGATCGACCCGCCGTCGATGCGGATTTTTGATCCTGTCACATAGCCCGCCCGCGCCGAAGCAAGGAATGTGACCACATCGGCAAACTCCTCCGGCTTTCCGTAGCGGCCCGCAGGGATCGTAGCGCGCGATTTTGCCGCGACCTCTGTCACATCAGTTTCGGTGCGTTTGGCGGCTGCGGCGTCCAGTTCATCGACCCGCTGAGTATGGATGCGGCCCGGCATCACAACATTGACGGTGATCCCGTCCCCTGCCACCTCATTGGCCAATGTCTTGGACCAACCCACAACCGCAGAACGGATACCGTTGGACAGGGCAAGGTTCGGGATTGGCTGCTCTACTCCGGATGAGGTGATCGAAATAATCCGCCCCCATTCGCGCCTCTTCATGGCGGGCAGCAGACGGGTGTTGAGGTGGAACAAATTGGCGGCCATCGCCTCAAAATGGGTCAACCACTGACCGCGTTCTGCCGTTTGTGCCGTTCCCGGGGGTGGGCCGCCGCCGTTATTCACGATGATATCGACACCGCCGTCCTTGAGCAGATCATCGACGACAGAGTCCACTTGCCCAATATCCGCAAGATCCAACGCCAGCGGCGTCACATTCGACATGCCTTGCGCCCAATCTGCGATCTTGTCGCGGCTGCGTGCGGCGGCAAAGACCGTTGCACCTTCGGCAGCAAGCGATTTGGCAATGGCCATGCCAAGTCCGCGACTGGCACCCAGCACCAGCGCCCGTTTTCCGTTCAGTTCGAGATCCATTAGCCCAGTTCCTTCAATCTTCGTTCTTGCCGTTCGATCAATCGGTCCACTTCGGCGCGGCTGTCTGCCGAAAGCGCCGCACCCGGTTTGCGCAGCGCGTCATGGGCGATGATCCCGCGTTTGGCCAAGGTGTATTTGCGGATCGCCAGCCCCATGCCCGGCTGCTGTTCAAAGCGGGCCAGCGGCAGATAGGCATCAAAGATATCGCGCCCGCGTTCGGCCTCTCCCTTGTTGTGGTGTTCCACCACGCTGACCATCATCTCCGGATAGGCAAAGCCGGTCATGGCCCCATCCGCCCCCCGGCCCATTTCTTCGGGCAGGAACAGACCACCATTGCCACAAAGGATCGAAAGCGGCCTGTTCAGCGCACCTGCCTTGCGTAGCGCTGTGATCTTCTCAAGCCCCGGCCAATCCTCATGCTTGAGGCAAACGCAGGTTGGCAGATCGTTAACTATTCTGGCGATCACCTTTGGCGCGATCTGCACCCCTGTGACCAGCGGAAAGTCCTGCAAGACAAATGGCACATCGCCAATCAACTCGGCCACTTGGGTATAGTAAGTCACGATCTGGTCATCGGTACGCAGGTTGCCTGGCGGCGCCACCATCACGCCTGCCGCGCCAAGATCCATCACCATCTGCGTCAAGCCGCCGATCTGGGCAAAGCCGGGGGCGGATACACCTACAACCACCGGCACCCGGCCATCCACGCGGGCCAATATCCGTGCCACCACATCGCGGGATTCCTCGACGGTTAACTTGGGCGCTTCGCCCATCATGCCCAAGACTGTCAGCCCTGTCGCACCTGCGCCGAGGTAGAAATCCACCATCCTGTCACAGCTGTCCATGTCGATCCGTCCGTCCGGGTGAAAGGGCGTCACGGCAATCACAAAGACGCCAGCGGCTTGGGGAGTGAGTAAAGTCATTGTTGGTCCTATCGTGTCTTTTGAAGTGCCACCCGCCCGATCGCCATGGCAGTGGCGGCCTGACAGGGTTCGACCACCGGAATGCCAAGATGGGTTTCAAGATCGGTGCGAAAAGCGGTCATGCCTGCGCAGCCCAGAATAACAACGTCTGCCCGTGCTGTGTCGCGCAGGTGTTCGCCGACGGAAATGAGCCGCTCGAACGTGCGGGTTTCATCGGCCAATTCGGCAACGCCCAGCTCCAGCGGGTGATCCCCCGCCAACCGGTCCATCACGCCCATGGCCCCGACATAGCGCATGTGACGCGGTATGCTGGTGGACAGGATGGAGAGAATGCCGAACTGCTGGCCGAGGGTCATCGCGGTCAGGATGGAGGCCTCTGCAATGCCCAGCACAGGATGGTTTGATTGCTCGCGCAGCGCCGCCAATCCCGGATCGGAATAACAGGCCACGACGAAGGCGCTGGCGGTTTCTTCAAGAGCCGCGCAATGGGCCAGCATCGGGGCAACGACCGCATCCACATGCGCTTGCGTTTCAATGCCCGGCGGCCCTTCGGCCAGGGTCCGGGCTTCAATCGGAACCGGAGCCGCAGCGCGCATTGGGTCAACAGCGCGGCTAATGCCATCCGTGACGTGTTGGCTGCTGTTGGGGTTGATCACATAGATGGTCATGCGGGTGTTGCCTCTCTTCCCCAAAAGTCATCCGGCAGGGCCATATCCGCCTGACCGCCGCCGATACGTTCCAGCATCACGGCACATTGCCGCGCGGCATCGGCAAGGATCTCATCCTCGTGCACCTGCGTTGCGCGGCCATCCTCAAGCACCATGGCCCCGCCCACCATCACATTGCTAACATCATTGCCATTTGCAAAACAGACCAGCCGGTGCAGCGGCATGTTGGGCGGGAACAAATGCGCCCGGCGCAGATCAACGGTGATCACATCCGCGCGTTTGCCAACCTCCAAAGACCCGATATCGGCCTCCATGCCCAAGGCCCGCGCCCCACCAATCGTACACATTTCCAACGTCTTGCCGATGGGCAGGACATCTGCATCCTGAAAATGCCTGCGGTGGTAATGCATCGCCTGCTGCATGTGGCGGAACATGTCTGCCGACCGGTCCGGCGCTGTGGCGTCTGATCCCAGGGCAACCGTCGCCCCCCGCGCCATCATCTCAATCGCGGGGCAGCGCCCCATGATAGAGGCATTGGCGGATGGATTATGCGCCACCTTGGTGTCTGTCTCGGCAATCAGCGCGATCTCGTCCTCATGCAGATCAATGCAGTGGGACAGCAAGGATTGCGGCCCCAAAAGCCCCAGTTCATGTGCCCTGCGCACTGATCCGCGCCAGTGACCGTCCTGGGTGAAGACCGCGCTATTGTCTTTGGCAAACTGACGGACTGCCTGGCTTTGTGCACAGGCGGCGGCGTAGTCTTCAGGCGCCATGTCGCGCTCATGCTCATCGCGCAAAACGGGATAGAGCATGGCGATGCGGATCGTGTCATCTGCCTTGCCGTGCCATGCCTCGAAGATTTGCTGGCAGGTCTCGAACTGCTGCTCAAAGCGCACCGGATAGGTTGTGCGGCTGCCGCCTTTGAAATGGGCATAATCAATTGGATGCGGGGCGCGGGTTGGCCCCACGGCAACAACCGAACGGGTGCCGACGGACATGACCCCCTCGCAATGCGCCGTTGCATAGGCCGGATCATCTGTGCGCATGATTGTGTCACCGCCGCCCAGCAGGGATACCCCGGTGGTCACGCCAAACCGAAGCCGCTCCAACGCGGCAAGGCGGGCCTCGGCATACCAGAACGCCGTGTCCGAGGCTTGCGTGTAAACTTCGCCGCAGATCTCTTCCCACCTATTGCCGTTGTGCATGCCGATAGATTTGATCAGCCCGTGACCGGCATGGGCATGCACATCCACAAGACCCGGCAGAATGATCTGGTCGGTGCAATCAATGACCTTTGCTGCACGCACCTGATCGGCCAGCGCCGCAGCCTCCCCCACCGCCACGATCCGCCCGCCAGAAACGGCCACCGCGCCGCGATCCAGCACCTCGCGTTGGTCGTTCATGGTCACAAGGCAACCACCAGTGAAAAGCGTATCAGCCTCTATCATTCTGGTGCCTCCAGTTTTGGCAATCTTGCCACGTCAATCACGCCGTCCGCGGGCATCTTAAAACCCGGGTGCGCGCCCCAAAGACCAATCACCCGAACCGGATTGTAAAGTGTCAGCCAAGCCGGATCATCCTGCAACAGCCGGTAGGCCTCTTGCCAGATCTTCGCCCGCGCGGCGCGGTCCGTTGTGATGCAGCCCTTGTCGATCAGAGCCTCGATCTTGGGGTTTTCATAGCCTTGCCACCACGATCCTTTGATGCGCGCGTCGATCTTTTCATAAAGGACACGGTAGGTGCTCATCGGGCTGGAATCAAAGACACAAAGATCTGCGATTTCCTTGCGGCGCACCATATGGGCATAGTCTTCACGTTCCGGATGGACGGTGACCGCCAATGCGATCCCAACCTCCGCCAATTGCACCGCCAAAGCCGCAGTGAGCCTTTCGGCCTCACCGGGGAGCCGTGTCGGGCAGTCCACGTTCAGGGTCAGACCGGAGCCATATCCCGCTTCGGCCAAGAGCCGTTTCGCGGTCTCTCGGTCCATTGTGATTGGCGCAGTGTGGCAGGAACCATAGTGGTTTGGACTGACAAAACCGTGCAGCGGCCGGGCCGCGCCCTGCATCACGGTCTGCACAATCGCATCGCGGTCCACAGCAAGGCTGAGGGCGCGGCGCACCCGCGCATCGGCCAGCGGCCCCTGCGCGGCATTCAGCAGATAAATAATTGCGACCGGGGACAGAAATTCATGACGCATCGCGCCAAGTGCGCGAGAAGCGTCAAAGTCCAATCCGTTGGCAACCGCAACCTTGCCGCGTTCCAGCAGCGCCAATCGGTCCGCCGGGTCTTGAACCAGCTTCCAGGTGATCCTGGCGTTGGCCGGTGTTCCGGCAAAATGATCCGCCACGCGGGTGGCGGTGATCTGCCCATCCGACACCGCTTCAAGGCGGTAAGGGCCGCTGCCGATCTGGACGGTGTAGTTCTTTGCATCGAGGGCAGCAAAGGCGGATGGCGCCACTATGAAGCCTTGCTCCAGCACATCAAGCAGATCCGCCGTCGGGGTGGCGAGCCGGACCGACAACCGAAGTGGGTTCAGAACCTCCAGCGCCGCGCCGCCAAGAAATTGCCGCCAAACGGCTGGGGCACCGAGGGTATAGCCTTTGTCCGCACGTGCCATACGCTCAAGGCTTGAGGCCACGGCTGCCGCGTCACAGGGGGAACCGTCATGAAATGTCACGCCCGGTTGCAATTCGAAAACCCAGTGCTGTGCATCCTCGCTGACCGTCCAGCTTTGTGCCAGATGTGGAACAAATTCGGTGCCCACCCGGCGCACCAATGTATCGTAGATCGCGTGCAGGATCGGCAGCTCATCGCTGGCATCGGTGCAATCATGGGGGTCGTGAATGCCTAAACGCGCCTGTGCGATTGTGGTCATGGGTGATCCCTTTCCGGCTCATCCGTCAGGTGGCACGCCACAGTTTGCCCTGCACCCACGTCCTGTAGTGCGGGCCGTTCGCGGGCGCAGCGGTCCCATGCAAAGGGGCAACGGGTCCGGAAACAGCAGCCCGTCGGGAGATCAAGCGCCGATGGCACCTCACCGCTGAGGACAATCTCTTCGCTGCTGCGCTTGGGTTTGATGCTGGGTGCTGCAGAAAGAAGCGCACGTGTGTAGGGGTGCCGCGGGCGCGAGAAAAGAATATCGCGCGGCGCGTTCTCGACCATGAAACCCAGATACATCACGCCCACACGGTCCGCGATGTGATGCACAACGGAGAGGTCGTGGCTGATGAACAGATAGGCCAGCCCAAATTCGTCACGCAGATCTTTCATCAGGTTCAGGATCTGTGCCTGAATCGACACATCCAAAGCCGAGACCGGTTCATCCGCCACGATCAATCCCGGCGTCACCGACAGTGCACGGGCAATGCCGATCCGCTGCCGCTGCCCGCCGGAAAACTGGTGCGGATAACGCCCCGCATGTTCCGCGTTCAGCCCGACCCGCGCCAAGAGTTTCTCGATCTGCGCGGGCACGGCTTTGCGGTCTGCCGCGGATTTGGTCTGCTCCAACAATGGCTCTGCCACGATGTCGCGTACCTTCTGGCGGGGGTTGAGAGAGGCATAGGGATCTTGGAAGATCATCTGCATCTTGGCCCGCACCGGCAGCATCTCTGCAAACCCGTGACCGGCGATGTCTTCGCCATCGATATGGATTTCGCCCACGGTCGGTTTGTAGATACGGGCAATGGTTTTGGCGACCGTCGATTTGCCACATCCGCTTTCGCCAACCAAAGCCATGATCTCGCCGCGGGCAATGGAAAAGCTCACGCCATTCACCGCCCGCACAACCGGGTTTTCCAACCGCAAGCCGCCACTGTCCAGCTTGAGCCGGTCCAAAAGACCGCCGCCGATGGCAAAGTGCATCTCAAGATCACGCACATCCAACATGGGATCAGATATCGAAGTCATGCAAGCTCTCCCGGTTTGAGGGGGAAGTGGCAAGCCGCCCAAAGCGAGCCATGCTGCGCCGTGAGGGACGGCTCGCGCTCTGCGCAAAGCGCTTGCGCCCGTGGGCAGCGATCCTTGAAATTGCACCCTTTGGGCAGGTTTCGAATGTCCGGCACCGAGCCGGGGATCTGTTTCAACCGGTCATGGCGTTCTGCGGTGTCTGGAATGCTGTCAATCAGACCGCGGGTATAGGGATGGGTCGGCGTTTCAATCAGTTCTCTGGTTTTGCCGCGCTCAACCACGTTGCCGCAATACAGGACCGCGATGTGATCGGCCATTTCGGAGACCACCGCCAGATCATGGGTGATCAGGATCATCGACGCGCCCTTGTCCGCGATCTGCTGGCGCATCAGCTTGAGGATCTGGCTTTGGATGGTCACGTCTAGGGCAGTTGTCGGCTCATCCGCGATGATCAACCGGGGTCGGGCCAGCATGGCAATGGCGATCACGACCCGCTGTCTCATGCCGCCGGAGAACTGGTGCGGATAGGCCTTGAGACGTTCCTCAGCCCGGCTGATGCCGACGCTTTCCAGCATGTCGATACAGGCCTGCTTGCGGGCGCCTGCGTCCAGATCGGAGTGCAGGCACAAAACCTCATCCATCTGCCGACCCACAGTGTGCAACGGATTGAGCGAGGTCATCGGATCTTGAAAGACCATCGATATCTCGCGGCCGCGCACCTGTCTCAGACGGTCCTCGCCTGCGGTTACAAGGTCTTGCCCGTCCAGCAGGATCTGCCCGCCCTCGATCTTTCCGGGGCTGTCGATCAGGCCAAGAATGGAAAACCCGACAACCGATTTGCCACCGCCGCTTTCACCGACAAGGCCCATCACCTCACCTGCGCCGATTTCGAAGCTGACACCGTTGACCGCCTTGACCGTTCCGGCAAAGGTGTGGAAATGGGTGTGCAGATCCTGCACCGCCAGCAACGGCTTTGACTTGGTTTGCGTGGTCATTTGAGCCTCGGATTAAGTTCGTCGCGCAGGAAATCGCCAAACAGGTTGATGCCAAAAACCAAGGTCATGATCGCCACACCGGGGAAAACCGAAGTCCACCACAGGCCGCTGAACAGCACGTCAAAACCGTTTTTGATCAGTAGGCCCAGCGACGGCTGGGTGATCGGCACACCCACCCCCAGAAAGCTAAGTGATGCTTCGATCAACACGAAGGTGCCGACCTGAATCGTTGCGATTACGATCAAGGGGGTCAGAACATTGGGCAGGACATGTTTGCGAATGATCTTGCGGTTGGACAATCCGGCCACCTTGGCCGCCTGCACGTATTCCTTTTCGATCTCAGACAGGGTCGAGCCCCGCACCGTTCTGGCATAGACGACCCAACCCACGGCGGTCAGCGCAATCAGAACCTTGTCGATGCCGGTGCCCACCGCGGACATCAGGAACAGGGCAATTAGAATGGACGGAAAGGACAGTTGAATGTCCGCAATGCGCATGATGATTGCATCGGCGATGCCACCATAAAACCCAGCAACCAGACCCAGCAGAGTGCCCAGCGTACAAGAAGCAATCATCGCCACCAGCCCGATAAACACCGAGATCCGTGCACCATACAGGATGGACGCCCAGACATCCCGCCCCTGCCCGTCTGTGCCAAGCGGAAAGCGTGGATCGCCGCCCTCCAGCCACATGGGTGGTTTGTAGCTGTCCATCAGGTTCAGCGCGGCAATATCATAGGGATCCTGCGCCACCAGAAACGGGCCAGCCAGCACCGCAAAGGCAAAAAAGGCCATAAGCGCACTTCCAATGATAGCAGAGGTGCTGCGCTTGTAATTGTGGAAAAACTCGGAACGGAAGAAGCCAGTCATCATATGCTCATTTCAGCGTGATGCGCGGGTCGATCATCGTGTAGACGATATCGACGATAAAGTTGATGACCACAAAGATCAGCGCCACCAGCATCAGGTAGACCACAATCACCGGGCGATCGGCGCGGTAGATGCTGTCGATCAAAAGCTTGCCCATGCCGGGCCAGGAAAAGATCGTTTCGGTGATTGTCGCAAAGGCAATCAGATCCCCCAATTGCAGACCAAAGATTGTCACCACCGGGATCAGCGCGTTCTTCAGCCCGTGTTTATACAGCACATCGCGCCGCGTCGCCCCTTTGGCGCGGGCAAATTTCATAAAGTCCTGACGCCCCACTTCCATCATGCCGGCACGGGTCATGCGCAGCAAAATGGCCATGGTTCCAAGGGACAGGGTGATCGCGGGCAACATGATGTGATGCCAGCCATCCCAAGTCAGCAAGCTGATCCGCAGACCAAAAAGCTCTGCCGTGTCGCCGCGGCCGGAAGAGGGAAAGACCCCCCAATGAACTGCGAAGAGGTAGATCAACACCATCCCGACCCAAAAACCCGGCAGGGAGATCCCCAAGAGAGACCCGGCCATGATAACCCGGCTGATCCGGCTGTTGGGGTTGGCCCCTGCATAGACGCCCAAAGGGATTGCCACGGCAATGGCGAGCGCCATCGCCACCAGAACCATTTCGACCGTGGCTGGCATCCGTTCAAGAATGAGGGTCATGGCAGGTTGGCGGAACACGTATGAATTGCCAAAATCACCCTGCACCAGACTGGTCAAAAACTTGCCGTATTGGACCAGCAACGACTGATCGAGCCCCAGCAAACGGCGGGCCTGCGCGATCTCGGCGTCGGTGGCGTCAATCGGGACAACCATGAACACTGGATCGCCAGTGAAACTCATCATCAGGAAGACAATCACCGAAACCACCCAAAGAACGAGGGTCATCTGGATCAATCGTTTGAGCAGATATCCGAACATCAGCGTCGATCAGCCTTGTTTGTTAGAAAAAATGACCCCAACGCGCATTGCGCGCCGGGGCCAGTTACGGGGTCAGTTAACGTCCATGTCGTAGGCCCACAGGAACTTGTCCACGCGCGGCTCAAGCATCACGCCATCACGGGCGGCATAGATGTCCTGCTCGTAATGCAGGGGGATCATCGGCACATCCGCCATCAGGATCTTGGTCGCTTCTTGCAGAAGGGCGTCACGCTCTTCGATCTTGGGGGTGGAATCGGCCTTATCAACCAGTGCGTCCATTTCAGCGTTGGAATAGGAACCACGGTTCACCTGACCATAGCCATCCTTCTTGCCCCGCGTGTAAAAAAGCGCACCATACATGGATCCGGCATCGCCCGACGGCACGTCCCAGCCACTCATGATAAAGCTGGAGTTCTCGGTCGGCACGCGGATGTAGCCCCAGAAGTTGGACTTGGGCATGATGTTCAGTTGCAGATCAATGTTGATCTTGGCCAGCATCGACGCCAACGCCTGTGCAATCTGGGCATCGTTCACATATCGGTTGTTGGTGGCATCCAGCGTCATGGTGAAGCCATCAGCATAGCCTGCCTCGGCCATCAAAGCCTTGGCCCCCTCGATATCCAGCGGATACATCTCACGGAAGTTCAACCCGTCGACATGTCCAATGTGGGACGCTGGTACATATTGATCCGAAGGTGTCGCCAGCCCGTTCATCACGATCTTGTTGATCGCGTCCACGTCAATTGCCTGCGCAATTGCCGCACGCACACGCTGATCCGTCATTGGGTTCTTGCCCTCGATGGTCGGGGAGTTTTCGCGCATGTCCATGGCCAGAACGACATTCAAGAGACTTGGCCGGGTGATAACGCTGAACCCGCCCTCTTTCTTCACGCGGTCCACATCACGCACGGCAAGATCCTGGATCACGTCCACTTCGCCGGTCAGCAATGCCGCCGTGCGGGTGGCTGGATTGGTGATCGGGCGGAAGGTGACCTCTTTGATCTTTGGAGCCCCGGCCCAATAGCCATCAAAGGCTTTCAGAACCAGCTTTTCCTCTTTGATCCATTGATCCAGCATATAGGGCCCGGTGCCCATAGGCTTGAGGTCCATATCGGTGTCACCGGTGGCGGTGGTATATTCTTCATCAAGGATCAACAGCTCGGCCAGATCATTGGGCAAGACCGCATAGGGCTTGGGCGTTTTGATCTCGACCGTCGTGTCATCCACCGCGGTGATGGAGGCGATGTTTGCCACCAGATCAGGCCGAATGGACTCGCGGGCCTTTTCAACGGTGAAAACAACATCCGACGCGGTAAATGCATTGCCGTTGTGGAAGGTCACACCATCGCGCAGCTTGAAGCGCCATGTGGTCTCATCCACGTTCTCCCAGCTTTCTGCAAGACCCGGCCCAAAGGACAGATCCCCCGCTCGCTTCACCAGCGGATCATAGAGGTGGTAATACATGATATTGGACGACAGCTCTTCGCCCGCGAGGGGGTAAAGGTGGCTTGGATCGGATGTCAGACCGATGGTCACGGACTTGCCATCGGCCTGGGCCATGCTGGCCGCCGCGGCTAGGACAGCCACTCCGACAGCTCCGGCGCGCAGGGCGGTTTGAGACAGATATTTCATGGAAACTCCTCTGGTTGGTCGCGTTTGCGAAAGGTAGAACCGGACGGTTTGCCGCCCTTGTTTTGGTTTGATTGAATTGGGTTTGCGCTGATCAGTGCCCCGGTTTCGCGGTCTGCACCTCGATCTGGTATCCCTCTGGATCGTTCATCACGAATGCCCGAATGCCCAGCTCCGCACTGTCGCGCGGCGCGGTTAATCCCTCGACGTTTTGGGACGCGGCCCATGCGTGCCACGCATCGACATCCGGCACCCGCAGACACAGTTGAACGGTTTTGTCCTCGGCCCAGTTTTGCATGCCGCGCGCTTCATCCACGAGGCCGACATGGGCCTGCCCATCGATCCGGTAAATTTTTGACCAGCCCTGATCGATGGCCAGATCGAACCCCAGCACAGTCTCGTAAAAGGCCATCGCCGCGGGAAGGTCGCGATAATACTGAAAGGTGATGGCCAGCACGATCCCGTCATCCGGGCGTTTTACCTGTGTCGAAGTCATCTGGTTTCTCACTCTGGGTCAATTTGGTATCCGGACGGTATACCATTTGAACACCGAGTCAATAGCCCCTCTCAGAATCCGCTAAAGACCTGCAAGAGCCTGCGTTAGAACGGGTGGTAGATGTGTGAAATAATGGCTTCGCGCACGTTGCTCAGGTGCAGCTTCATCGCAGCCGAGGCCGCATCTGGCGCTTGCGCGGTGATGGCGTCAATGATCGCCAAATGCTCATGACAACCGGGCAGAAGCCGGTCGGGAATCGACCCCTGGTCGAACATCCGGGTCTTGTTCTTAAGCCCTTCTATCAACTCAACCAGTATTTTGGATCCGGCCAAACGCGCGATTTCAAGATGCAGGTCCCGGTCAAGCTTTGAGTGGGTGCGCGCATCTGGCCGCTCCCCTTCGATAAACCCTACAATCTGCGCCCTCAAAGCCAATAAGCCCTCGTATGAACCCTTTGAAAGAGCGGCCTTTTTAGCGGCTTCGCACTCGAGAAGGCTGCGGGCGTGCAGGATCTCCATGATATCACTCAGGGACACACTGCTGACCATGGGAGTGCCGCCGGCAGACCGGGTCGCCAGGCCTTCGCTGATCAGCTGGCCAATCGCCTCTCGGACCGGGGTTCGTGACACACCAAGACGGTCGGCAAACTTCTTTTCGCGCAACAAGGTGCCCGGCTCCAGCGTGCCATCGAGAATCATCGCCTTCATCCGCTCAAACGCAGAATTCCCCAAGGTTTGAACGGGATCGGCCATGGTTTCTCCTTCGTGGCTTGCTCGACTATGTCATATTTATATCCGAGGCATCTTTAAAGATGTGAGAAATGGTATACACTGAGTATTTCAATATGCAAAATTTGGCGTTGGACCGGGCATGAACAGCACTACTTTCGATCTCATCATTCGCGGCGGAACGGTGGTGACGCCCCAGGGGACACAGCGGTCTGACGTGGGCATGGCAGGCGGGCGGATCACTGCCGTTGCACCAGACCTGCCCGGCGATGCTGGCGAGGTGATTGACGCCGGCGGCCATCTGGTCGTGCCGGGCGGTGTCGATACCCATTGCCATATCGAACAGATCTCGGGCGCAGGTCTGATGAATGCAGATACCTTTGAAACCGCCACCCGTTCAGCGGTCTTTGGCGGCACAACCTGTGTCGTGTCTTTTGCCGCGCAGCATCCGGGCCAGAAGATCAAACAGGTCGTGGCGGATTACGCCGCGCTCGCCCAAAAGGGCGCGATGATTGATCACGCCTTCCACATGATCGTCGCCGATACGGGTAATGGCAACCTGACCGAAGATCTGCCCGACCTGATCGCGCAGAACCACAGGTCGATCAAGATTTTCACCACCTATGACAAGGTGCGGCAAGACGACAAATCCATTCTCGACATTCTGGATCTGGCTGCCCGCGACGGCGCATTGGTGTGTTTTCACGCCGAGAATGACGGCTTGATCCGCAACATGACCGACAAATTGCTGGCCGAGGGCAAAACAGCACCAAGATACCACGCGGCGTCACACCCGCGAGAAGCAGAAATTGAAGCGATTGACCGCATGTGCCGCTTTGCCAAATTCACCGGGGCACGGATCATGATCTTTCACGTATCCACCCGCGAGGGGGCGGATATTGTGCGCAAGGCGCGCGCGAAAGGGGTGAATGTTCAGGCCGAGACCTGTCCGCATTACCTGTTCATGACGGTGGATATTCTGGAGCAGGACAATCCGGCGCGGTTCATGTGCTCTCCTCCGCAACGGACGCACGAAGATCAACAGGCGCTATGGGAGGCAATTGCCGATGGCACCTTGTCGTTGGTTACATCCGATCACGCCCCCTATCGGATGGATGCGAGCGGCAAGTTCGCCAACGGACGTGATGCCCCGTTCATCAAGATTGCCAACGGAATGCCGGGGCTTGAGACACGCCTGCCGCTGATGTTCAACGCAATGGTAAGCGAAGGGCGCGGCGGGCTGGATGCCTTTGCACGCGTCACCGCAACGGCCCCTGCACAGGCATTCGGCCTGATGAACAAGGGCGCAATCGCGCCGGGGTTCGATGCAGATATCGCCATTTGGAACCCTGAATTGAGCTACACCTATGGCGCCAACGATCTCAAAGACAATGTTGGCTACAACCCCTTTGAAGGAACCACCGTCACAGGCATGCCGGTGACCGTCCTTTCGCGGGGGCAAGTGATAGTCCGCGACCGCGCATTACACAGCCTGCCCGGTCACGGCGCATGGCAACCCATGACATGGCAGGGCAATCAGCGCCCTGCGTGAGGATCAGGCGCGGTGACGCGCCAGCGCAAGATGGGTGTTTCGCAAAACAAATGAGGCGTCAAAGGCCCGTCTGTTGATGTGTTGCTCTGCGGGCAGGCAAGCGGCAAGGCGGGCGGCCTCTTGCGCGAGTTCGTCCACCTGCATCGCAATGGTGGAAACGCCTCCGCCCAGCCAGGCGTAGTAGGACGGATCGCCATATCCGACAAATCCCATACCCTGCACCACCTCTTGGTCCGCCTCCAACAAAACGCTGAGCGCCCCGTTCGAGATTTCGAAACCGCCACAGACAATCGCCGTCACGTCGCCTGCCGCCAGCATTCGGGCCGCATTTTTCTGGCCAGTGATAAAATCCGGAGCGCCCAGCGCGATCCGACTGGCGTCAAGGGCAAGACCTGCAGACTCCAGACCGGCCTCGAACGCCGCGCGCCGTACCCGGCCCGAGGACAAACGTCCGTCCGCCCCGATATAGCCGATGGCTTGATGGCCCAACTCCGCCAAATGCTGCACGGCGGCGCCAATGGCGCTGTGATCTTCAACAAGAATGGACGACACAGGCTGGCCCACATCCTGCTCCCGGATCAGCTGGATCACATTTACTCCACCTAGGTGGGCGGCCACATCTTGCCCCGCGCCCGGAGCTGGAACATGGATCACCGACATCGCCTGCACTTCGTGCAGCCGCTCAAAGGCGCGCAATTCGGTGTCGGGGTCATCATTGGTCAAGTGGATGATCAAATGCAACGAATGGTCTTCGCAAGACTGCGCCAGCGTATTGGCAAAGCGGGCGTAAAATTCATTGACGATATTGGGGAGCAACAGACCAACAATCTTGGTCCCGTCGCCGCGCATTGCCTTGGCTGCGGCATTCCTGACGTAGCCAACTTTGCGGGCATGGTCTTGCACCGCCTTTCGGGTGTCGGGACGCACATTCGGATGATCCGAAAGCGCCCGTGACACCGTCATATGGGAAATTCCCAGATCCCTGGCGATGGATTTGATGGTGACGCGATTGCTCAAGAAAGAATCCTACTTGTTTGGCCGGACGTTAGCATTTCTTGTTTGGATGTGTTGACAATTATGTTTGCGTTACAGCATATGTTCACGTGAACACGATGCGGAGAGGCCAAGCCCTTGGCGAGCGGAATTGAGAAAAGATGCGCAGATCTACTGGTCGAGCTTGGCTTGATCAAAGAGGGGCAAGGCTGCACCGCAACGCCTTTGACCGGCGGTGTGGCCTCCGACATCGCCATGGTGGAGTTTGAGGGCCGCAAAGTCTGTGCCAAGTTCGCCTTGGCCAAGCTGAAAGTCGCCGAAGACTGGTTCGCGCCGGTCCATCGCAACCGCGCCGAATATGAGTGGCTGCGCGTGGCGTCGGCCATTGCGCCGGACGGCGCGGTAAAGCTGTTTGGGCGGTCTGACACGCTGAATGGTTTTGCCATGGAGTTTTTGGAGGGGCCGGACGTTTATCTTTGGAAAGATGCGCTGTTGGCGGGGCATGCTCCGCAGGGCGAAGCCACAGTGGTTGGTGATCTGCTCGGACGCATTCATGCCGCATCGACCCAAGCGGGTTTCGATGCCGCGCCATTCCACAATGCTGACGATTTTCGCGCCCTGCGCATCGAACCCTATTTGACGTTTACCGCAGGGCGGCACCCCGATTGCCGCGACAACCTCCATGCACTTGCGGATATGCTCTATTCGGCTGATCGCGTGCTGGTGCATGGCGATGTGAGCCCTAAAAACATTCTGTTGCGCGGCGGTCGCCCCGTGGTGCTGGATGCCGAATGTGCAACCCTTGGCGATGCCAGTTTTGACCCCTCTTTCTGTCTCAATCATCTGGTGCTGAAATCCATCCATCTGCCGCGAACGGCCAAGGCCTATCTGCAAGAGGCCGTTGCATTCTGGAACAGTTACCGCGCCCATGTCACCTGGGAAGACGAAGCCACGCTGGAACAGCGAATTTGCCGGTTGCTTCCTGCGCTGATGCTGGGGCGGATCGATGGAAAATCGCCGGTTGAATACTTGAACACCACCTCACAAAGCCTGACACGCGATCTGGCACGATCGTTGATTATGGCGCCGCCAGCGACATTGGCCGAGGTATTCGCCACCATCCACAAAACAATAAGGGACGCCCAATCGTGAGTGAAATTGCATCCATCAACGGCATGCGGGTCTGGGACTCGCGTGGCAATCCGACAATCGAGGTCGAGGTCACCCTTGCAGATGGATCAACAGGTCGGGCGATTGCCCCGGCCGGGGCATCACGGGGCACGCGCGAGGCGGTCGATCTGCGCGATGGCGGCACAGCCCTGCGCGGCATGGGGGTGCAGAAGGCGCTTGCCGGGATCGAACGACACATCGCGCCCTGGCTCCGCGGGATGGATGGGTTGGACCAGGCTGCGGTTGACGCCGCACTTATCAACGCCGATGCCTCTACACTGAAGAAAAATCTTGGCGGCAATGCCATGGTCGCCACTTCGTTGGCCGTGCTGCACGCCGCTGCCGATCATGCAGGCAAACCGCTTTGGCGTCATGTCGCGGACAGTTATGACCGCACCCCCAAGTTGCCCTTGCCAGAAATCCAGATCTTTGGCGGCGGCGCACACGCCGGCGGGCGCGTCGACATTCAGGATTTCATGATCATGGTGCCTGGCGCGACCAGTTTTGACGAAGTGATGGAAATTACCAACGAGGTCTACTTTGCCGCCGGCGATATCATGGCCCAGCGCGGCAAGCTGGCAGGTGTGGCAGACGAAGGCGGCTGGTGGCCGCAGTTTGACAGCAACGAAGAGGCGCTGGAAACCTTGGTCGCAGCCATCGAGAAGGCCGGCGAAAAGCCGGGGGACCGTGTTGTGATCTCACTCGACATCGCCGCGTCCGAGTTTGGCACGGCGGGACAATACCGGCTGTCCCTCGAAGACCGCGAGTTGGACAGCAGCGGCATGATCGACATGCTGGGGCGTTGGCTGGACACATACCCCATTGCTTCGATCGAAGATCCGCTGGGCGAAGACGATCCAGAAGGCATGGCCGAGTTCACGCGCCGGTTTGGGGGTCGTGTTCAAATCATTGGCGATGATTATCTGGTCACAAACGCCGATCTGGTGCGCGAGGCGATCTCGCAGGGGGCGTGCAATGCGGCGCTGATCAAGGTGAACCAGGCCGGAACCGTGAGCGAATCCATTGCGTGTTTTGATGCCGCTGTGAAAGAAAGCTGGGGCGCGATTGTGTCTGCGCGGTCGGGCGAGACAGAAGATGTCTCGATCAGCCATCTGTCCACAGGTTTGGGATGCGGCCAGCTTAAGGTCGGCTCGTTTACCCGCTCCGAACGGATGGTAAAATGGAATGAGTGCCTGCGGATCCAGCGCGATCTGGGCAAAGACAGCTTTGTTCAGGGGGCGCCGCTGGCGCAGACCTGGTGGGGCAAACAAAGGAACTAAGGAACAGATTATGAAATTTCTTCGATTGGGTGATGCTGGGCAGGAAGTGCCATGCGTGTTGGATCAAAACGGGGTTGCCCGCGATATCCGCAGTGTTGCAGCCGACATTGGGCCGGATACGATTGAGGGCTTGCAGGCAAATCTCGCCAATACCGATCTTGCAGCCTTGCCAGAGGTCGCGGCAGACGGGACGCGGGTCGGCAGCCCGATGGCGCAGCCGCGCAACATATATTGTATTGGGTTGAACTATTCCGATCACGCGGCCGAGGCGGGTTTGCCTATTCCGGATGAGCCGATCCTGTTTACCAAATCCTCCGGCACGTTCTGCGCGCCCAATGATCCGATCCTGCACAGCCCCAAGATGACCAAACTGGATTGGGAGGTCGAGTTGGGCATTGTGATTGGCAAGTCGGCGCTGAACATCACCAAGGCAGAGGCCAAAGACCACATTCTGGGCTATACGCTGGTCAACGATGTGTCCGAACGGGCGTGGCAGCAGGAACGCTCTGGCCAATGGTCCAAGGGTAAATCCTTCCCCAATTTCTGTCCGACCGGCCCGATGATTGTGACAGGTGACGAGGTTGGCGATGCGGCCGCCCTGCCGATGTGGCTGGATGTGAACGGCCAGCGGATGCAGACAGGCAACACTGACACCATGATCTTTGATTGTGAAACCATCGTCAGCTACCTCAGCGAGTTTCTGCGCCTTGAACCGGGTGATCTGATCTGCACTGGCACCCCTCCGGGTGTTGGCGCGGGCATGAAACCGCAGGTCTGGCTCAACCCCGGTGATGTGGTTCGGCTGGGCATTGATGGTTTGGGTGAACAATCCCAGACAGTTGTTGCACTGTAGGACAGCCATCCGATGAAAAAGCTACGGTCACAGCAGTGGTTCGACAATCCAGACAACCCGTCTATGACCGCGCTTTATTTGGGTCATTACCTCAACTACGGGCTCACACTCGAAGAACTGCAATCAGGCAAGCCGATCATCGGCATCGCCCAGACCGGCAGCGATCTGAGCCCGTGCAACCGGCATCATATTGAGCTGGCAAAGCGGGTGCGCGACGGGATTACGGCTGCGGGTGGTATCTGCCTTGAGTTCCCCGTGCATCCGATTCAGGAAACCGGCAAGCGCCCGACGGCGGCGCTTGATCGGAACCTTGCCTATCTGGGACTGGTTGAAAGCCTTTATGGTTATCCGCTGGACGGTGTGGTGCTGACTATTGGTTGCGACAAGACCACTCCGGCGCTGCTGATGGCGGCAGCCACGGTTGATATCCCCGCTGTCGCGCTTTCGGTTGGGCCCATGTTGAACGGCTGGCACGAAGGAAAACGATCGGGGACAGGGCAATCTATTTGGCTGGCCCGCAAGATGCTGGCGGCGGGCGAGATCGATGATGCCGAGTTCATGAAAATGGCCACGGCATCCACCCCTTCCGTGGGGTTTTGCAACACCATGGGCACGGCCACTACGATGAACAGTCTGGCAGAGGCATTGGGCATGCAATTGCCCGGCGCGGCGGCCATTCCCGCGCCCTACCGCGAACGCGGGCAGATGGCCTATCACACCGGCCACCGGATTGTGGACATGGTGCATGAGGATCTCAAACCCTCGGACGTGATGACCCGCGCGGCCTTTGAAAATGCCATTGTGGTTAATTCCGCCCTTGGAGGCAGCACCAATGCCCCGATCCACCTGAATGCCGTCGCCGCCCAACTGGGTGTACCTCTCAGCAATGATGACTGGCACAGTTTGGGCCATCACATTCCGCTGCTGTGTAACGTGCAGCCTGCCGGTGACTATCTGGGAGAAGATTTCTATCGTGCCGGCGGGGTGCCCGCGGTTGTCAAAGAACTGCTGATCGCCGGGGTGTTGCCGCATCCGGACGCCATGACGATCACGGGCAAGTCAATTGCCGAGATTTATGCCGACGCAAAGGTGTCAGAGCGGGACGTGATCCGCACCGTGGCTGATCCGCTGAAAGAGGCGGCGGGTTTTCTGCATTTGTCGGGCAATCTGTTTGACAGTGCGATCATGAAAACATCCGTGATCTCGCCCGACTTTCGCAAGAGATACCTGTCTGACCCCGAAGACCCCGACGCCTTTGAGGGCCGCGCCATCGTGTTTGATGGTCCAGAGGATTATCACGACCGGATTGATGACCCCGCATTGCAGATCGACGCAGATTGCATTCTGGTGATCCGCGGCGCGGGGCCCATCGGATATCCCGGTGGGGCCGAGGTGGTGAACATGCAGCCGCCTGCCGCCCTGATCCGCGCCGGAATTTCAGAGCTGCCAACCCTTGGCGATGGCCGCCAATCGGGCACATCCGGAAGTCCGTCCATTCTCAATGCCAGCCCCGAAGCGGCGGCAGGTGGCGGATTGGCTCTGCTGCAGACAGATGATCGCATCCGGGTCGATCTGGCGCTCCGGAAGGTGAATGTGCTGATCCCCGATGCCGAGTTGGCGCGGCGCAAGGAGGATTTGGCAAAAGCGGGCGGCTATCAATACCCCGCCCATCAAACCCCTTGGCAAGAGATCCAGCGCGGCATGGTCGATCAGCTCGATCGCGGCATGGTGTTGAAACCAGCGGTCAAGTACCGCGCCATTGCCCAAAAAAGACAGGTGCCCCGTGACAACCATTGATACCAGCATCGCATCCCCCGGTCTTAGCTACGCGATTTACCCAAGCCTGTCAGGCAAACGCGCCTTTGTGACGGGCGGCGCCACAGGTATCGGCGCGGCGATGGTACGGGCCTATGCAGATCAGGGTGTGCATGTCGGCTTTATCGACATCGCTGAAACCGAGGGGCGTCAGCTTTGCCGATCAATTACCGATGCGGGGGGCGCGGCGTGGTTTCGCAAGGTGGACGTCACAGATATTGCCGCAATGCAGGCCGCGATTGCGGATTTTGCGAAGGCCGAAGGCCCGATTGATGTTCTGGTCAACAACGTGGCCAATGATAGCCGTCATGAGATGCAGGATGTGACCCCTGACGTCTGGAACAAATCGTTTGACGTGAACCTGCGCCCTGCGTTTTTCGCCATTCAAGCGGTGGCCGAACAGATGATCGCCCGCAAGCGGGGCAGCATCATCAACTTCGGCTCGATCTCCTGGAAGGCTAAAGTGGACAGCATGCCAGCCTACACCACGGCCAAAGCCGCCGTGCATGGGTTGACCAGATCCTTTGTCAAACCATTGGGCGCGGCCGGGGTGCGGATCAACACGGTATTGCCTGGATGGGTGATGACCGAGCGCCAGATAGCACTGCATCTGGATGCAGAGGGCGAACAGTTCTTGCGGGCCAATCAACCGCTTGCGGGTCGGATAACCCCTGAAGACACCGCAGCGATGGCGCTTTTCCTATCAGCGGATGACAGCGCCTTGTGCACCGGTCAGGAATTTACCGTCGATGGTGGTTGGACATGACCGTGGCGCGTGGTGGCACAGTAATTTCCGGCCTCTCCGATCCGTCGGTTGAGGTGTTTGACCACCGGATTTGCAGGCTGGGCGAAGGCGTGTTCTGGCATCCACTGCGCCAGCAGTTGTTCTGGTTCGACATTCTCGGGCGCAAGATGCACAGCAAGCGGAACGGCAAACCGATCACTTGGATGTTCGACGAACATGTTTCTGCCGCCGGATGGATCGACCATGATACGCTCCTGATCGCCAGCGAAAGCCGTCTGTTCACCTTTGATCCGGATTCCGGTGCGCGGCGCGATGTCGTGCCGCTCGAAGCCGACAATCCGGTCACGCGGTCTAATGATGGTCGGGCTGACCCCTATGGTGGGTTCTGGATTGGCACAATGGGCAAAAAAGCCGAAAATGGCGCAGGCGCGATCTACCGGTATCACGATGGCACTCTGCGCCAGATCTTCGCGGATCTGACGATCCCGAATGCAATTTGCTTTTCGCCCGATGGCGCCTGGGCCTATTACACAGATACGCTGACACAGATCATCCATAAACAGGCATTGGACGATCACGGCTGGCCGCAAGGGCCGGCGCAGGTGTTTGCGGATCTGCGGGAAGACGGGTTGTTTCCGGATGGCGCAGTCGTCGTTGCCGATGGCCATCTGTGGAACGCGCAATGGGGCGCATCAAGGGTTGCCCGCTATACCCCTGACGGCAGATTTCAAACTGCGGTTGTCTTTCCTGCGTCGCAAATCAGCTGCCCGGCTTTTGGCGGCTCAGGTTTGGACCGCTTGTTCGCGACTTCTGCGGCAGACGGGTTGCCTCAAGACGCACCGGCTCACGGCAAAACCTATGTCACCCAGACGGCTGTCAGGGGCCAAGAGGAACATCAGGTCCATCTTTGACAGGCGCATTCATCGCCGCGTTGAGAACACAAACGACGTGCGCTGCCGATAGACCTCACCGGGCCGCAGTATCGGCGATGGCGCCTTTGGGTTGTTGATGGCATTGGGCCAGTTCTGCGGCTCAAGCGCGATACCGGCATAGCTGTTCCAGTTGCGCGTCCCTTCCCTCACCAGATCGGTCAGTTCGCCATCATAGACCTGCAATCCCGGTTCGGTGCTGTGTATGGCCATGCGAACCCCGCTGTCCGGCGCGGAAAGCTGCGCCAAAAGGGCCTGTCCCTGCTGATGCTCAAAACAAAAGTTGTGATCAATCCCGCCGTCCCGCAATGCCGCGCGCAATGGTTTGGCCACCCGAAAGTCGAGAGCCGTTCCCGCCAATGGCACCGGATCGTTTTCTGGAATCAGCGTATCGTCCGGGCGTTGATATGACCCCGCCGGGATATGCAACAGATGGTCTGTGACATCTTCGGTCAGGCCCAGGTTGAAATACCCATGATGGGCAAAGTTGCACAGGGTCGGTTTGTCCGCCTGCGCGGTGATCTCCAGGCTCAATGCAGGTCCGGCGGTGATGCTAAAGATCAACCTGACCTCCATCGCCCCAGGAAAGCCCATATGCCCATCCGCCAGATCCATCCCGAGCGTCACCCGATCAGGATGGTGATCCAGAACTTGCCAGTTCAGCCGCGAGGTGCCGCACGCGCCGCCGTGCAGCGTGTGCCGATTTAGAAAGTTCTGGTCTGTCTGATGGTCAGTTCCGTCGATCGAAAAACGCCCTTCTGCGATCCGGTTGGCGCAGCGACCGACCGTCGCGCCCAGATAGATGGCTTGGTTCAGATAGCCCTCAAGATCATCCAGCCCTAGGACCAAGGATTTTGGATGACCGGCGATGTAGAGGCTCTGCAATGTTGCGCCATAGCTTAGGACATTGGCGCGCAACCCCTGCCCCGCAATCGGGATTTGCCAGACAGTCTGGCCATCCGGCAGAACCCCTAATGAGCGTGGACGAGAATCTTCTGTCATTGGGTCAGTAGGTCGCACGGCCGCCGGACATGTCGAACACGGCAGCTGTGGAATAGGAACACGCCTCCGAGGACAGGAACATCACCATTTCGGCCACCTCATCCACAGTGCCCATACGGCCCATCGGTATCTTCGAAAGCATGTAGGAAATCTGTTCTTCAGTCACATCATCCAGCATCTCGGTCTTGATCACCGCTGGGGTGATCGCATTCACCCGGATGCCGGTTTGCGCCAGTTCCTTGCCCAAGGATTTGGTCAGGCTGATCACACCCGCCTTGGATGCCGAATAGGCCGAGGCGTTGGGATTGCCCTCTTTGCCCGCGACGGAGGCCACATTGATGATGCGGCCATAGTCCTGCTTTTTCATGAAGGGCACCACTGCGCGGGCGCAATGAAACACGCCGTTCAGGTTCACCTGCATCACGCGGGCCCAGTCTTCGGGCGGAAAGACCTCGACCATGGCGTTTGGTCCTGCGATTCCTGCGGAGTTCACAAGGATATCCAGCCCGCCCATCTGATCATTTGCCTCTTGTGCGGCAGCGGCCACATCGGAATAGTCGCTGACATCCACAACCCGGTGCATGACAGGCCCAAGCGGGGCAAGTTCCTGCGCTTTCTGGGTCAGGACATCGGCGTTGGCATCCCAAAGACAGACCTTTGCGCCCCGCTCCAGCATGGCGCGGGCTGCTGCCGCCCCCATGCCGCGTGCGCCACCCGTGATGATCGCCTTGCGCCCTGAAAAGATTTGCGCGTTCATAATATTATCCTTGTTATTCATTGTGGAACGGGTTGCGTTCACATCAACATTTTGATGATTGCGTCATGGCTCTCGCGGTCATCCGGCCCATTCAAATTGACCGTGCCGCGCCGCGTGCCAGAGCGCATGACGATGGCGCGCTCGGCCACTTCCATGACGTGTTCGATATTGTGCATGATGACGATCACCGACAGATTGTGCGACTTGAGCGTACGTATCAGATCCAGCACTTTTCCGGTCTCGCGCACCCCAAGGGCCGCTGTCGGTTCATCCATGATCACCACTTTTCGGCCCCACATCACCGATTTGGCGATGGCCACACATTGCCGCTGACCACCTGAAAAGGCGCTGACCTCCTGGTCGATGCGGGGGATATTGATTGCCATTTGGCTGACCGCTTCGCGGGCCTCGTTGCGCATCGCTTTGCGGTCCACAAATCCCAGCATCTTGCGCCAGCCGCCGCCGACCTTTTCCTTGCCCGCAAAAACATTGGCGGCCACGTCCAAATTGTCAAAAAGCGCGAGATCCTGATAAATCGTTTCAATCCCGTGATCGCGGGCTTCGTGCGGCGTGCCAAAGGATACCGGCTGCCCACCGATACGGATTTGCCCCGCGTCAGGTTGGTAGTAGCCCGACAAGGTCTTGATCAGAGTCGATTTGCCCGCACCGTTGTCGCCCAGCAGTGCAAGAACCTCGTTCTCATAGAGCTCGAAATCCACACCGCGCAACACTTCAACAGGGCCAAACCGTTTTTCGATACCGGTCATTTCGACCACTTTGTTTGGTGCGGTCATGACCGTTTCCCCCGGTTGATAATGGCGTCCGACAGAACAGCGAGGATCAGAACACAGCCCGATGCGACCCCCTGCCAATAGACAGACACAGCATTCAAAACGAGGATGTTATTGACCAGCGCCAGGAACAAAACACCAAGTGCCGCGCCCAGAACCGTGCCGCGCCCGCCATAGATCGAACAGCCGCCAACGATCACTGCGGTGATCACGCGCAATTCCATCCCCGTCGCAGTGTTTGGAAATGCGGAGCCAAGCCGCGCCACAACAACAACACCCCCCAAGGCCGCAAGAACCGAACAGATTACATAGCCCATCAGCTTGAGACGCTTGACGTTGATCCCTGCGCGCAGGGCTGCCATTTCGGACCCGCCTAGAAAGGAGAATTTGCGGAACCAGACATTCTGCCACATCGCCATGTGAAAAAGCACAACCAGCACCACAACCAGTACCACCAGATTGGGCAGCCCAAAGACAACGTCGCCATTGGCCAGAGCCTTGAAACTGCCGGGGATCGAAGACATCGCGTATCCTCCGGACAGGATGTACACCGCGCTGCGGAAAATCGTCATGGTGCCAAGCGTCGTGATCAGCGGATTGAGCCCGACATAGGCGATCAGATATCCGTTCACCAAGCCCACAACGACACCGGCACAAAGACCCGCGGCGATGGCCACAGGGATGGACAGGCCCGCATTGAAGGCCAGCGCAATGACAACCGCGCTTAGCGCGACGACAGAGCCAACCGAAAGATCGATCCCACCGCTCAGCAGAACAATCGTCAGGCCGATGGCGACGATCATCTCGATTGACATACCAATCACCACATTCTTGATGTTGGCGGCAGTCAGGAAATAGGGCGACAGCATTGTCGCGGCGATGGCGGTGATCAGGATCATCACGCCGACGATAATCTCGCGGCTCAACAGCAGGCGTTTGACGTCAAACCCTCCTGCATCGCCTAGCCGATCAGTGTTTGTCTGGGACAAGGTCATGGGACCACTTCATGAGAAAGGACAGTTATGTCCGGCCAGCAATCTGCCAGCCGGACGCGAGGCTGCTTATGAACAGCTCCCGACGAGGAATGAATCGGCGTTCTCTTTGGTGATGAAGAACATGCCAGGATCAATTTTTGGCGGCAGAACAGAGACACCCACATCCGCGCCGGGCGTGCCGTCGAGGTTGTTGTTGACATATTCATAGGCCAGCTTCAGCGCGAGAAACCCTTCGAGATAGGTGTTGACCGCCGAGGTTGTCTGAATCGCGCCATCCTTGATGCCGCAGACGATGGGATCAAAGACATCCGACGCCACAACCATCACTTCGCCTTTGCGGCCCAGTTCGGTCAGCGCTGTTGCCACGCCGGTGCCGGTTGCGTTGATCACTACCAAACCGTCGATATCGGGATTGCCAAGCAACATTGTCTTGGTACGTTCGGCGGTGATCTGATCATCGCCTTGGTTGTCTTCGATCGCGACAACCTCATATGCGGGTGCATTGGCAGACAGGTAGTCTTTCAGGCCTTGGATACGCACTTGCAGGTTGGTTTGGTTGATGGCTGTTAGCAGGCCGATCTGGCCCTCTTCTTTGCCTTGCCCTTGCAGCAACTCAACGATCTTTTTGCCGTACTGAAAGCCGACATTGTAGTGATCTGGCCCAACAAAGGTGATGCGCGGGCTGTCCGGTGCGTCGCTGTCGAACGTGGCCACGGGCACACCCATTTCGGTCACGCGCTTGATGGTTTCGGACATGGACGGGTCAAATGCGCCGGTGAGGAAGGCGGACGGTTGGGTCAGCGCGATCTGCTCCATCTGGTTTTGCGTTGCGATGTTGTCAAACTCCACGGGGCCGGTGAATTCGAACTGCACGCCCAGTTGATCAGCCGCATCTTGTGCACCCTGCCGGATCGGCACCCAGAACGGATGGCCCGAGATCGGAACAACCATAACATATTTCTGATCCGACACATCCGCCGCATAGGCGCCTGCCACAGCCGCCGCCGAAAGCGCAATAGCCGCGAGGGTTGATTTGATAATTGACTTCATTTGGGTCCTCCCTGAACACCGTACGCCGTCCCGATTGTCGGACCGGCAGAAGCGCGAAAAATGGATCAAATCCACCTCATCGCAAATTGGTACATTGAATGGACCATAGAACCAAAACAGGATCTGTCAACCGCCCCTCCCGTTTTCAACTTTTTGGCAGCTCCAACGCGCTGGTGGCCAAGTTATTGTAGATCCGGTCCATGTGGCGATGCATCATCCGGCGGGCCGGATCGGGATCACCCGCCGTGATCGCAGCCAGAATTTTCCAGTGGTCTCGAATCGCATAGCCCCGCATTTCGGCGGTCGAAAAGTGATCTTCGAGGCGCTGGTAATACTTGCCGCGCTGCATGTTCCACAGATCGCGCACCATATCGCCCAGCACAGTATTCTGACTTGCACGGGCAATTTCGCGGTGGAACTGGCGGTCCGACGGGTGGCGCAGATCATAGCGCCGCTCGCCTTCTTCCAGCGCCTGCGCAGCGGCTTTGATCCGCTCAATATCCGCTTCATTTCCCAGCTTGGCCGCTAGAAACGCGGTTTCTCCTTCGACTGCACGGCGGGCTTGAATAATACCCAGCGGCCGTCTGCCACTGACATCCAGTGACGGCAAACGGTTGGCATTGGACAGCGCATTCTCCGCGACAAAGATCCCGCTGGAGGTGCGAATTTCCAGAACACCGCTGAGTTCAAGCACAACAAGAGCCTTCCGCAGTGATCCGCGACTGACCTTCAACTGATCCGCAAGGTCGCGCTCGGACGGCAACCGGTCTCCAGGAGAAAATCGCCCGCCAGAATGAGTTCGATCAGCAATTCCGCGATCTGGTCATGTAGTTTGTTCTGTTTCAAAGCCCGAACCGGCAAGCGTCCTCCTTCGAGCGGCGAGGCAAATACCGAGCCGCGACTGCCACATGGCATTTGGTTCATCCTATAAACCGATTGGTAAACACACATTCACCGCACATGGCGGGATGTGCCTTGGCCAAACTTAGAATTTCGCGACCAGCTGGCGCAGTGATCCGACGTTCATGCGCTTATAGGCATTCTTCCGATGGGTGATGATGGTGGTTTCTGCCAGCCCCAATATCTCAGCCGTCTGCGCAGCAGTACGTCCCTTGATGGCCATGGCGGCAACCTCCCGTTCGCGGTGCGTGAGGCCTGGATAGCTGAGCGCGAGACGTGCTTGAATGTCCTGCTCCATCCAGACGGAGCCTTTCAGGGAAAACGCCACGTGCCGCTCCACCGCAGCCAAGAGGAACGGCAATACTGCCGCCGCCCTTTTGTGGCTGGGAGGGTCAAAAACACCTCTCTCTTCGGCGCTATAAAGACTGACACAAAGGCCATAGGTGGACGTGCGCCGCACTAGGGAAATTCGCCCCGCGATGCCGGGCAGATCATAGCAATCCCGACGGTAAGTGAAGGATTTGATGTCAGCCGCGTTCTGGCTTGTCAGGAAATCCCCCTCTCCCTTGCGACCGGACAGCAGAACGGTGTTTGGGTCTTCATCCATGTGGCGAGTGTAGCCCTGCGCCGCCCGTTCGGCCCGTTGTTTGCCTTTGCGGCCGTCGGTGCCAACCAAAAGCGGCAGATCACGATCTCCCTGGCAGAAGACCGACACAAAATCGGCACCGCAAACCTCATGCGCAAGCTCAAGCAGTGCTGGCACGCACTGGGTTGATCCGATGCATTCCACCAGCCCAGCACATTGGGTCGCTGTCAGGCTGAGTTCTGTGTCCTTTGGTGGATTTGACCGATTCAAATCGATTTCCTTTGGCGAAAGGGAGCGCATTCTGGCCCTAGGTTGTGCCCTAAAGTAGTCGCGGCGCCGCTCCTCATCAATGAGGAATGCCTTGGTTCATTTCACAGGCTACGACTTTGCCAAACCCGGCCGCTGCCACTGCTGTGCCGAAACGAACTGCCAAAGGAGATCCCTCATGTTTGCCCGCGAAAACATCACATTCGATCCGATTGCCCTGCCCGACCGCGCAGATTTGACAGACGCCGAAATACTGGCACAGGCGCAATCTTTTCACGGCAAAATGCTCAAGCGGCACACGGTGCGCGATTTTAGCGACCGCCCCGTTGACCGCGCCGTGATCGAGGAATGCATCCGAACCGCCGGGACCGCGCCATCGGGCGCCAATCACCAGCCATGGCATTTTGTGGCCATCTCCGATCCTATGTTCAAAAAACGCATCCGCGCTGCCTCGGAAGAAGAAGAACGCAGATTCTATGAGGGCGGCGCAGGCGATGAATGGCTCAAGGCGCTTGAGCCGATCGGAACCAATGACAACAAACCCCATCTTGAGGATGCGCCCTGGTTGATTGTGATTTTTGCCCAGCGATGGGGCCATTTTGACGACGGTACGCGCTACAAAAATTACTACGTTCCTGAAAGCGTTGGCATCGCCACAGGATTTTTGCTTGCGGCGCTGCACCATGCCGGGCTGACATCCTTGACACATACCCCCAACCCGATGAAGTTTCTCAACGATATGCTTGGCCGGCCACAATCGGAAAAGCCGGTGATGATCCTTGCGGTTGGCCATCCCGCGGCTGATGCCACGATCCCGCGTGTCGCCAAGATCAAGAAACCGCTAAGCGAGATCCTAACCGTTTCAGAATGATCGCCTGAAAGATCGCGCCCGGCTATTTTACCAAACAAATGAGAAAGCTTTGCCATGACCTATGTCGTGACCGATAATTGTATCGCCTGCAAATACACCGACTGCGTTGAGGTTTGCCCCGTTGATTGCTTCTACGAGGGGGAAAACATGCTGGTGATCCATCCCGACGAATGCATTGATTGCGGTGTTTGCGAGCCTGAATGCCCGGCGGACGCGATCCGAACAGATGCCGAGCCAGGCAGCGACCAATGGGTCGCACATGCGCGGCTATACGCAGAGATCTGGCCGGTCATTACAGCGCGCAAGCCGCCCCTTAAAACCGCCGCGCAGCGCGATGGCGAGACAGGCAAATTCGAACTATTCTTTGGTCAGGCGCAAGCTTAGGGGCAGATACCCTGCAGGCCTTATCAAAGTTCACCCGCCTTTCAGTGCGCCTTGCAGAAATGATCGGGCCGGATCGCGAGAATCAGCCAGAGATCGGGTTGACAATTCTCCCATCACCCACAAGGAAGGCGGCACTGAATGGCCCGTCCGAAACGCCCGTAAAAAGGGCGGCTTCACCCGGTTTGTCCAGTAAAGTTGTCGTTCAAAACAAGGTCAATTTCTGCGTTCCAGCGATGACTTAAATCAAATAAAATTCGGAGTACTATTATGCCTCGTATCGGTATGAAATTGCCTGATGTGACATTCCGCACCCGCGTGCGCGACGACAGCATCGATGGGCCAAACCCTTTCACCTGGAAAGACATGACAACGCAGGATTACTTCGGCGGCCGCCGTGCCATCCTGTTCTCACTGCCCGGTGCATTTACACCGACATGTTCTACCTATCAGCTGCCTGGCTTTGAAGCCCTGGCGGGTGAATTTGCCGAACAAGGCGTGCAAGATATCTACTGCCTCTCGGTGAACGATTCCTTTGTGATGAACAAATGGGCTGCAGATCAGGGCATCAAGACCGTCAAGGTGATCCCCGATGGATCCGCAGAATTTACGCGTAAAATCGGGATGTTGGTTCAGAAGGACAACCTTGGGTTCGGCCTGCGCAGCTGGCGCTATGCGGCTGTTGTAGATGACGGCAAATTCGTCGCCTGGTTCGAAGAGCCGGGCATCGAGGACAATTGCGCGGATGATCCTTACGGCGAAAGCAGCCCTGAGAATATCCTCAAGCACATCAAAGCCAACAACCCATTTGCGGTTGCCTCCTGATCCGGCGCTTATTGATCTGAATGGCCAGAGCCACGTTATCCAGCCCCGCGGTTTCGCGGGGCTGTTCTTATTTGGGCATCCTCACTTTCGGACAATCCTGAGATGGTCTTCTGGCCGTTAAGCCAATGTTAGCGACCTAGGCTTACACCCCGCTCTGCAACCCGTGATCCGAATGCAGGAGCAAAATATGAACAAGCCGCTTATCACAGCATGCCTGATGTGTACCGCCACCGCCGTGGCAGCCGCCGATCTTCAGGAAATGGGCGATATGTCCAAAGAAATGGTGGCCCGCGCCGTCACCCATTATCAGAAAGTCGGACGTGAGCAGGCCGAAAAGGATTTCAACCACAAATCCGAAGACTGGTACGCCGAAAAGTATTTTCTACATATGTTTGCCATGAACGTAGATGGCACCGTCTGGGCCGATAACGTTTGGCCAGAATTTGTCGGGACAGATTTTACCGCCGCGGCAGACTTTGACGGGTTCGAGTTTGGCCATGACATCATTGCGAACACACCGCAAAGCGGCGAAGTCTATCAGGTGCAGCTGAAATTCATGAACCCGGAAAGCGGTGATCTCACGCCATCTGTCGGCTCCTGTGTGCGGGCTGATGCGCAAAATATCTTGTGCAGTTGGGCCAACGGCTGATCTCTGCCACGAATGAAAGGCGCAAGCCGTGTTCCTGACCTCTATCAAGCAGAAAATCATCTTTGTCGCCTTGCTGTCCTTTATCGGGGCGACGGTGGTGTCCCTGTTTTCCTATCGCGGCTTGAATGACGCCACCGGCGCCATGCAATATTTGACTGATATTGCAGCGCCGCAGGAGAAAGCAAACAACGAGGCAAGCGCGGCGCTCGCGACATTGATCCAGAAGATTTACCAGTACCTTCTTTGGCTTGAAATGAACGGCCCAGCCGAAGATGCCGCGAAAATGCGCGGTCAGATTGATCAGATGATCGTCGAGTTGGACCGTTTTGCCGAGGCGGGTCTTGTCCCCGTAGAAAGCTATACCGAGTTCAAGAAGAAACTGAACGGCCTTTTGGGCATGGCAGAACGAAACCCCAGGATCGCATTTGGCGGGTTGCGCGGAGCGCTTTCTGTCTATGGTGAGATATTTGGCGTCATTTCAGAGAACCTGACAAATTCGAAGACCGAGACCGAGAATGCCATCAAGCGGGCGCAAAGCTCGATCAGCAGATCCCTTTTTGTGATCCTCACCGTCGGCATTTCCACAATTGCGCTAAGCCTGCTCATTTCCATTGCGGTCAGCATCCGCCTGTCACGTGGCATTCATAAGATGGTCAATGCAATGACCGCGATTGCCGCCGATCAGGATGATGTCGAAATTCCCAATATCGGGCAAAAAGATGAATTGGGACAGATGGCGGGTGCCCTGGTCGTGTTTCGCGACGGCCAACAGGCCAAACGGGATTTGGCCATCGCACAGGCCCAACATCAAGACGCAGAAAAAGCCAAAGAGGCCGCCGCCCGAGAAGCGGAAGCGGCGCGTCTGCAAGCCTTGCAAGAACAGGCCGATCTGGAACGGCAACAAGCAGAAGACGCTTTGGAACGATCGCGCAAAACAGAAGCAATGCAAGCCGAACTCGCGAGGGTGATCGCATTGGCACAGGCGGGCGATTTCACCGGCAGAATGCAAAACGCCGCGTCAGAGGATGACGACGATGCCATCCGCGCATCGGTAAATCAGCTTGTCGAGACGGTCGAGGTTGGTGTCAAAGAAACGTCCCGTGTTCTTGAGGCTTTGGCAAAATGCGATCTCACCCTCAAGATGGAAGGTGAGTTCCAAGGCGCATTTTCAAAACTCAAAATGAATGTGAACAAGGGGACCTCATCGCTTGGCGCTGCTCTTGGTCACATTTCGCAGAACGCGCAGATCGTTACCAACAGCTCTTCTGAGTTGTCCAATGCGGCCAAAGACCTGTCCCAGCGCACCGAAGGCGCTGCGAGCCGTCTCAGCACAGCCAATGACATGATGCGCGAAATCAACTCTGCTTCATTGTCCGCATCCGATCATGCCAACAAAGCCACCGAATTTGCTGTCAGCGCCCAGAGCGCTGCCGAACAAAGCGGACAGGTTGTCGATAAAACAGTCACAGCGATGGCGCAGATCGCGGAATATTCAAACAAGATCAGCGTCGCAACCGATGTGATCAATGAGATCGCCTTTCAGACCAATCTGCTCGCGTTGAACGCCGGCGTTGAGGCGGCCCGTGCCGGAGAAAGTGGCAAAGGGTTCTCAGTTGTCGCAACCGAAGTGCGCTCCCTTGCTCAAAGGTCGGCGGAATCGGCCCATGAAATCGGCCAACTGATCGCCAACAGCCAACGCGGCGTAGAACAGGGCAGCAAATTGATCACTGAACTTGGCAGTGCAATGGACGAGGTGGTCGCCCGCATTTCCAAAGCCGCCGAAGCGGTGCAAGCCATTGCTGTCTCCACCGGAGATCAGGCGCATCAGATCAAGCAGATGGAAGGGACTGTTGTTGAATTGGAACAATTGACCCAGACCAACGCCGCGATGAGCGAGGAATCTTCAGCTGCGACCGCAGTTTTGCTGGAATCTGCCCAGCAGATGAAAGCACTCATTGAGAATTTCAAGTTCGAAGGCGGGGTCAATTCTTCTCAGACCGATGCCATTGTGTCTTCTGAAGCCGCAGCGGATGATCTCTGGACGGCCTCAGAGAATGCCTTGCGCGCCAGCTGATTGATTTGGGTTTCCACTTGGTGGCCAGGTGGATTTCCAGATCAATCCGAGCCAACGCAGACCTGGCGCAATGCTCCAAATCAACCTTTGAAATCGCTGCTGGCCGATAAACCCATCACAGACCTGACGCCAAAATTGCGTCAAAAACGGCGTTTTCCGCGAAAACACCACCGTGGAACATACCTGTTGCATTCTTTGATCAAAGATGCACAATCAAAGATAGGAACAGAGTCGAAGGGAGGAGACCTCAAATGACCCCGCATAAGATCAGCATGTTAGGCACAGGCCTGATATGTAATTTCTACACACAGGTGCTGCACGGGCAGCGAAATCCTGATCGTGTCATGAATGTTTATTCACGCACCGAGGAACGCGGTCAGGCGTTCTGTGAGCAATGGGGCATTCCGCGCCATGCCACATCCATGGAAGAAACGATCAACGATCCAGAAACGGATGTTGTCGTCGTTGGCCTGCCCAACTCAATGCATGAAGAGGCGATTCGCCTCTGCGCTGAAGCGGGCAAAGCGGTCTTGTGTACCAAACCACTGGCCCGCAATGCCGAAGAAGCCAAGCGGATGCTTGAGCTCGTCGAAAAGGCTGGTATCTTTGCTGGCTATCTCGAAGACCTTTGCTATACCCCCAAGACCCTCAAGGCGTTGGAGGCCGTTAAAAAGGGTGCGTTGGGTGACATCACCTGGGTCCGTTCCCGCGAGGCACACCCTGGTCCGCATTCCGCCTGGTTCTGGGATAAGAACCGCGCTGGCGGCGGCTGTACCATCGATATGGGCTGTCATTGCGTTGAAATCATTCGTAACTTTGTCGGTAAGGGCAACCGCCCCGTCGAAGTGATGGCATGGGCCGACACGCTGTATCACCCGATCCCGATCGAAGACAATTCCATCGGCCTTATCCGCTTTGAAAGTGGTGCTGTGGGGCAGATGGAATGTTCCTGGACATTCCGTGGCGGTATGGATCTGCGCGATGAGGTCAGCGGCACCCAAGGCATGGTGCGGTTGGATCACTTCCTGCGCACTGGCTTTGAGATGTACAGCTCAGGCGGCGCTGATGGATATGTTGCCGAAAAGGCAGAAACCGACAGCGGCTGGTTGTTCCCAGTAGGCGACGAAGCCGTGGCACTTGGATATGTCGACATGTTCACCGATCAGTTCGCCGCATTGGAAGAGGGCCGTGAGCCGCAGGAAACCTTCTATGACGGCTATGTCGTCGCCGCGGTTCTGGATGCGTTCTACAAGTCCCTGGAAACCCGTGCCTGGGCACCGGTTGAGCTGGATTGGAGATATGGCACAACGCCGCATCTGTCGCCCAACAAACAACAGCACGATGGCAAAGACATCCTCAAGACAGAACTGTTGCCAGATGGCCGCAAACGCCTGATCGTTCGCAACCCGGACACAGGTGAGACAGAAGACATCTTGATGGACGCCTGATGCGATCATCATAGAAACACAAAGCCCGGCTCTGAAAGGAGCCGGGCCTTTTTTTCATCGAGGGCTTCTGAACAAGCAGAGGCAGAGCAACGCGTCGCTCAGATGATCGGCATTTGCGCAGGAATATCAAACGGCGACAGCACCTCGTGCCCCGTTTCCGTGATCAAGAACATCTGCTCCAACCGCACGCCGCCTATATCTTCGCGATACACACCTGGTTCAACCATCAGCACCATACCGGGCTGGATCAAGGCCTGTTCCCCCGGAACAAGGCGCGGCCACTCATGAACTGAGGTGCCGATGCCATGCCCCATATGTACAGGATTGAAATACCCCGCGTCTTTGATGCGCTGGCGTATCGGCGCGTCAAATTCATGTGCCGTAATTCCCGGCCGCAGCGTATCGCGCACCATTTGGTAGCACTCATAGGCCAGGTCGTAAGCCTGCATCAGCGCGGGCGACGCCTCACCCAAGCAAGCAGTACGGCAGCTGTCGCCCCAGTAGCCCCGCGCACGTGGCGCCAGATCCGAGATGATTGGATCTCCGTGCGCCAGAGTACGGCCCGTCGCTGGGCCGCCGATTGCTGCGGTGCGCGCCACGCCACTGACGAAATCCCCCGCCACGGGCAGCCTTGTACCCTCGGCCTCTTCCATTGCAAACCGAATGTCGCGCCATGCAAACAGTTCGCTTTTCCCTTCGGTCACAGCGGCGGCAACGGCATCTTGCCCTGCGGCCGTCAGCTCTGCGCAATGGCGCAGCGCGGCAATCTCTTGAGGGGTTTTGATAGATCGGGCACGGCCCAATTCCACATCAAACCACCGGATGCGCGCGCGCCCGCCTATGGCAGCCATAACGGAAGCCGGACAGTTTGCCGCCTCGACCGCGATTGCGCCCTTAACGTTCGTCCGGTCCAGCATTTGACCCAGCCCTTCGGCATATTTTTGCGTCAGATGGCGCAGATCGGCAAAGCCAAGGCTTTCATAGGTGAACACATGATCTGCATCCGAAGATCGCGCCGCGGCGGCCTCTAACTCATTGCACAAAACACTGATCTCACCTTCAGGACTGATCAGTGCTGCCGTCGGACCACCGTCAAAAGGCGACGGTCCGGTTTCAACACCGGCCACGTGCCGGGCGGCATAGGCCACGCTGTCTGGCGCAGTCAGCAACGCCCATTGCGATCGTTCCGCGCCTGCAGCGGCGATCACCTTTTGTGTGCGTTCATCCATCAATCCGCCTCCGTTTTTTGTAGAAACGATGCCACAGCATCGCGGCCCGAATGGGCGGTGAACTCCATGTGGTAGTCGCGGCTTTCTCCGGCGCCCAACATTGGCAACCGGCCTTGCTCACGCAGCGCCTCACGGGGCGTGGTGTCTACACTTGATGGCTCAAGCCCCACAACATAGGTGCCTTCCCCAAACATCCGCCAAAGCAAGAGATAAGGTAGGGTGTCCGAACGGAACCGTTCGTGAAACAGCAAGTCTTCTTGCGCATTCACCACCGATGCTTCGGCCCAACCATCGATGGATTTCGGGTAGATCTCCATCACCTCTTCGGAAAATCCAGCTCGGGGAGGCCCAAAAACCTGCCAGCCTTCAGGGTCAAACGTCCCGCGCGGCTCGGCTTTTTCATAGTCAACGATAACCCGCGCGCCCTCTTCGATCAGGGGAAAGCCAAGGTTTACATGATAAAGGGAAAGTTGCGGATTGGCAGTATGGGCGTGATTGGTCACACGGTCGTGCAAAGACATGGTGTTGCTGCCAACCACCACCTCGATGCGGCGCGTCAGGCTGAGGTTTTCGCCAAAAAGGCAGGCTTGTCGCACCTCGCCTTCGGCCCACAGAATTGGCTGATCGCCGTCCCACCTTGTACCATAACCCGTCAGCTTTGCTGGAATATTGGTCAGCCGCCCATGTAGCGGATAAGTCTCCGTTGGTTTGGCCGGATAGTTCAGATGGCTGGCGTCATCCTCGGTAGGGAACATCGTGTGATCCAGCCCGCCTGTCGCCATCAAACCGCCGCCGAAGGACCGCAGCCAGCTTTCCAGCCACCGCGCTTCACCATACCATGGCGCCTGCACACCAAGCGGCGCAGTAAAATTCAGCGGGCGCCCGTCGATCCGCGCCGCGCCCAGATCAAAGGCCCGGTCCACGATCACCTCAAACTCAAGCCCGCCGCCAGAACGGAATTCAAGCATCCGTACCCCGCGCCCGGCGCCATCAGACAATTCGACCAACCGCACCCCCGCGACCTGATCCAAACTGCCGACACGGCGCATCAGGTCTTTGCGGTTTAGCGTGTTGCCGAAAATCTGCATCAGATCATCGCTCCGCCGCCATCAACAATCAGGGTCTGGCCGGTGACAAATCCTGATCCTTCATCTGCAAAATAGGCCACCGCACGGGAGATATCCCCTGGTGTTCCGCGCACTTTCATGGATTGGAAATCAAGGATTTTCTTGTTGAATTCATCTTGATCGGGATGATGTTCTTCGGCTTTGGTCGGGATAGCGCCGGGTGCAACCGCGTTGACGGTCACGCCTTCTTTGCCGATTTCTCGGGCCAATGTTCGGGTCAGACCGATGATACCGCCCTTGGAACTGACATAGCTCATCAACCCCTCCCAACCGATAAAGAGTGTGTTCGAAACAATGTTCACAACCCGGCCAGTGCCGCTTTTCTTAAGGTAGGGGAAACATGCCTTTGCGGTCAGGAAACAGCCACGCTGATTGACCGAAATGATATGGTCAAATTCTTCAGCACTGATCTCAAGCCAGGGGCGCAGCTTGTAAGTAGCGGCGTTATTGACCAACACATCTATCCCGCCAAAGGCCTGCGCGACAGTCTCGGCCATGGCTTCGATCTGGGCCGGAATGGCAAGGTCACATTCCACTGCAATTGCATCATGTCCCGCATCTGTCAGCTCTTTGGCCAACGCATGGAGGCGCTCCGAGGAACGCCCGACGCAAGCCACCGCATGGCCGCTTTGGCAAAAGTGATGAGCCATGTCTGCGCCAAGGCCTCCGGCGGCCCCTGTGATGATGACGACACGTTTGCTCATGTACGGTCCTTTCCAAATTCGTATGTGCGTGTGGGAAGATCAGATGTTGGGCGCGGTGCGCCATAGGCGAGGTAACCACCGTCAACTGGCAGAACCTGACCGGTGATATAACGGCCCTCGCGGCTCGATAGAAAAAGCGCGGCATTGGCGATATCTTCGCAAGCGGCCAGTTCGCGCATCGGGATACGGTCGATCAATTGGGGCAGGTCCAGGAGGCCTTCGTCGATGGCCGATTGCACCATCGGGGTCAAAACGTAGCCCGGCTCTATCGCGTTGACACGCACGCCACGTGAGGCCCATTCCACCGCCATGGCACGGGTCATTCCGACGATCCCGGTCTTGGTCGCGCAATATGGCGTGCGCCCCGGCATGCCGCGTTCGGCATTCACGCTGGCAAGGTTGACGATCGATCCGTGGCCTGCCGCAAACATGCCCGGCACCACGGCTTGGATACAGTCAAACACGCCTGTTAAATTGACCGCGATGCTTTCGTCCCAAAGAGCGCGGTCCAGGTCCTCTGTGGCGCCAATGCGTTGGATGCCTGCGTTGTTCACGAGAATCGTTGGCGCACCAAGATCTGCGGTGATTTCCGCGACTGTTTCAAACACTGCGCCGCGATCTGAGGTGTTCAGCTGCCATGATCCGGCCTCGGCTCCGATAGCATGCGCAACCTCGTCGGCCCCGTCCTTGACGATATCCGTCACGGCCACTTTTGCCCCATGTGCCGCCATCACTTCGGCGCAGGCACGGCCAATGCCTTGCGCAGCGCCAGTGATCAAGGCGACCTGTCCCTCAAGCCTCATGCCGGCACCCCCTCTAGGTCAGCGATCTGCGCATCCAACTCATCGGCAGCGGCCTGCCAGATCTCTTCGGTGGTGCGCACATAGTGAACGCGGGCAAATTGATCGAAGGTTTTGACACCTTTGCCGGGTATCGTTTTGCAGATCAACGCAACCGGTCCAACGGCGGTTTCTGCGTCGCGAAAGGCGGTGCGGAGCGCGGTGAGATCATGGCCGTCCACGTCGATTGCTTTGATGCCAAACGCCTCAAATTTGGGCGCAAGCGGACCGATGTCCAAGACCTCAGCAGTGGCGCCATCGGCCTGTTCGCCATTGTCATTGATCACAAAAACCAAATTAGACAGGCCGCGGGCTGCCGCAAACATAAAGCCTTCCCAAGCGGCGCCTTCTTGCAGCTCACCATCAGAGACTTCGCAAATGACCCGCGCGTTGCTGCCTTGCATCCGAAGACCCAGCGCCAAACCAGCGGCCTGACTTGGCCCCTGCCCCAATGAACCGCCCGTCATCTCAAACCCCTTGAGATCATCCAATGGGCTTTCTTCAATCTCGGTCCCGTCAAAGCCGTAGGTCATCAGCTCTTCTTGTTCATATTCACCAACGGACCAAAGCGCGGCATAAAGCGCGATGGCGGCATGGCCTGTCGACAACAGAAAACGATCTTGTGGGCGCTTGATGTCGTGAAACACCACCGTCATGATATCGGCCAGCTCAAGCCCTTGTCCGGCATAGCCCTGTTTGGGTTGACGGCACATTTCGATCACCATCCGGCGGATCCGCGCGGCAGTCAGCGCAAGCTCTGCTGTTGAGGGCGCATTGGGTTTCATGATGCCTCCAGTTGTTTTTGCGCAAACGCGGCAGCTAGGTCTTTGCAGCCAAGGCCAAGCTTGCTACGAGAAAATTCGGGTGTCCCGTATTCGCCCCAACGGTCGTTGATCCCTTTGATCTGGACGGGCACACCAATACCGCGTGTCGCCAGGGCTGCACTGACGCTGGCACCAAGGCCACCATGTACCAGATGATTTTCCACCGTGATCACCTGTGCATTACGGGCGCAAAACGCAGCCACTTGCGCATCGGGAAAGGGTTTCAGCGTCGGCACATGCAAATGCGACACCCCGCCCTGATCGGCTAGCGTTTCAATCGCTTCCACGGCCCAGCGGGTTGCGGCGCCAGTGGTCACAACCGCCAGATCGCCGCTGCCCTCGCGCAATTCCCGTGCTGGCCCGATTTCAAATTCGGTGCCAGTGTCGAATAGCTGTTCGGCGCGGCCACGGCTGCAACGGATATAAATCACGCCCTCGTGTTCAGCGGCGGCAACAACTGCGGCCCGTAACTCGGTGGCATCGGCAGGGTCAATCACTGTCAAACCCGGCAAGGAGCGGATCAACGCCAGATCGTCGATAGCCTGATGCGTACCGCGAAAACGGCTGTCCAAACCGGGCAAAAATCCTGCGATGATCGCGTGGCACGGTTGGGTCGCAAGGCTCATCGCGATCTGGTCATAGGCGCGACGTGTTGCAAAAACGCCAAAGGTCACCGCGACAGGCAAAAGACCAGACTTGGCCAAACCAGCGGTCACACCCATGAGGTTTTGCTCGGCCATGCCGACCTGTACAAACCGATCGGGGTGCGCCTTGGCAAAAGGCAGAACATCGGTCCATTTGGACAAATCCGCTGTCACCACAACCAGATCATCGCGGGATTGCGCCAGATCTTCCAATGCGGCGGCAAAGGGGGCCTCGACCACGGCCTTGCCGAGGTTCTTGTCTTCTGGATCAAGCATTGTCGCCCGCCATTTTGCCTTTTGGCGGGCCTGCCCAATAGGTGGACCGCATCGTGTGTTTGACGCCCGGAACATTGACCGCAAAGATGTCGAAACTTTCAGTTTTGTCTGCTGGTGTGCGATAAGTGTGCGGCGTGCCTGCGGGGATCCAGAAAATATCGTGCTTTTTGGCCTCGTATTCGACACCGTCAATAATCACGATACCTTCGCCGTTAATGATGAGATAAATCTCATCACCATAGCCGTGGGTATGTGGCGGAAATTCCCCACCCGGCTCGCCGCGCAGCATGACAAAGTCCATCATCCGTTCTGGCCACAACATCAAGTTGATCGGCAGATTGCAGGGGTTTTGCGGGAAATCCGCAGAGACCCGCGGATCGTACAGATTGCCTTTCAGCGGTTCATCCTTGCGCATCTCTTCGAGACGGTCCCAGAAATCATAGGCCTGCTGTGCGCCCGGCCCGGTCAAATTGTCAAACCCGTTACCATCGTAAAACCCGCGGTCTTTTCCGTCTTTGTCGTTGCTCATGAGTGATGTCTCCTATTCGCCGTCCAATGCGCCGTCTTCGGGCAGACCCACCGCCCGTCGTCCGTATTTGTGTTTGATTGAAAAATCGCGGCCCGCGTAATCCACCGCACCGCCTTGCGCGAGCCAAGCGATCGCCTTGGCAACCCATTGCGGCGGGATATGGGCCTCCCACGGGGTTTGGCTGACGGGATTGAGGCCCGATTGCGCGATGGATTTTTGCATGCCTGTCGCGACTGTGCCGGGGCTGAGTCCTACAGCTGTCACACCCCTATCGCCCCATTCGGCCATCACACTGCGGGTCAGGGACAGCACTGCGGCTTTGGAAGCGCAGTAATGCGACCAACCTTCCAATGCTTTGACCGCCGCGATGGAGCTGATGTTGATCACTGTCCCGCCACCGCTTTGCCCCATCAGGGGCAGGCCTTCGCGCAGCATGTGGTAAACGCCCAGCACGTTCACATTCATGACTTGCGCCCATGCCTGTGGATCGCTGTCTTCGAGGCGGGCAATCGGGTCAATCAACCCGGCATTGTTCACCAGAATGTCCAAGCCGCCAAACCGGTCCTTGCAGGCCGCAATGGCATTGGCCACGTCGGTGGGATTGGCCACGTCGCAGGTCAATGCCTCTGCAGCGCCGCCGTGGTCTTTGATGTCATCTGCCAGCGCGCCGATCTCATCTCCGGATCGGGCCAGCAAGATCACATTTGCCCCCAAATCCGAGAGGTGCAGCGCGGTCTCGGCCCCGATCCCCCGCGATGCCCCGGTGATGATGGCAGTTTTGCCCTCGAATTTCATTTTGTGTCTCCCATGCGCTCATTGTTGGCGTCAAAGCGCATCAATGCGCTTGGGGTGTATTCAATGGCTATTCCTGCGCCGACCTCAATCGTTGGCTGGCCGCGCAGCATCAACCGTATCGGTGTGCCACCTTCGGGTGGGTCCAGCGTCACGATTGTCGCCCCGCCCAAAGGCTCCACCATTGAGACCGTTGATCTTAGACCGCTGTCGACGCCAATCAGCCGCCCGTCTTCAGGACGCAGGCCGACCCGCTCAACCCCGTCCAGATCTACTCCATTGAGATCAAGTGCGCCGTTCTTGGTAACACCGCTCATGGCATCCACATCGAACAGGTTGATCGCAGGCGCACCGAGCATAGAAGCAACATAGGTATTAGCAGGCGCATCGTAGATTTCTATCGGAGTGCCAATTTGTTGCACCTGCCCATCGCGCAGGATCGCCATACGGTCGGCGATCGACATCGCCTCTTCCTGATCGTGCGTTACATAGATCAGGGTATGTCCGACCTCGCGTTGAATGCGTTTCAGCTCGATCCGGGTCTCTTCACGCAGACGTGCATCCAAGGCCGAGATCGGATCGTCCATCAGATAGGCCACTGGATCGCGGACCAGCGCACGGGCAATCGCGACCCGCTGTCGTTCGCCCCCCGACAATTGCGCCGGATGTTTATGCAGGATGTGCGACATATGCAGTTTTTCCGCCACATCGCCCAGCTTGGCCTCGATCTCCGCAGGAGCGGTTTTGCGTTCGACCAGCGGGAAGATCACATTCTCCCGTGCAGTCATATGCGGAAACAAGGCGAGGTTCTGGAACACCATTGCGATGTTTCGTTCTGCCGGCCCGATGTGGGTTACCGGTTTGCCGTCGATCAACACCTCACCACTGTCCGGGGTGTCCAGGCCCAGAATAATCCGAAGGATGGTTGATTTGCCTGATAGAGGCGGCCCAAAGAAGCAGAAGAATTCGTTATCCTCAATATCAAAGGACACATCGTTCAACGCCATGGTGTCGCCAAAGCGTTTGGTTACATTGCGAAAGGAAATACTAGCCATTATGCCACCTGCAGGCTTTCGCCGCTTTGCGCTGCGAAAAGACGGATTGCATTGTCCTGGGGGGCAATGCGGGTTTGATCCCCGACGTTCACAGCAACCTTGTTATCAAAAACCGCCTTTACCGATGCGGCACCCTTGCCCATGTGGACAATTGTCCGCGCGCCGATCCGTTCGACAAAGGTCACAGAGAGGGAGACACCCGCATCATCAAACTGCACGGCCTCGGGGCGGAAGCCGCAGACCACATCGCGGCTTTTGGCGGCGCGACCGGCCTGTGCATCACTACCTTTGAGCGCGATGCTGCCGCCCAGCTCAAGATCGACAAACATGTCACCGCCCCGATCCGCCAAGGCGCCCGGCAGCAAATTCATCCCCGGCGAGCCCAAAAACTGCGCAACAAACAGATTGCGAGGGTTGTTATAGACATCAATCGGCGTGCCGACTTGTTGCAGGACGCCGTGGTCCATAACCGCAATCCGGTCCGCCATTGTCATGGCCTCAAGCTGATCATGAGTTACGTAAACCATGGTCTGTTTGAAGTTGCGCTGCAGCTGCTTGAGCTCTTGACGCATCACCGCGCGGAACGCCGCGTCGACGTTGGACAAGGGTTCATCCAACAAGAATATTGACGGCTCCAGAATAGCGGAACGACCGATGGCCAGACGCTGCAAGATGTTCACTGACAGCCCCGCAGACGGTCTATGCAGGATCGCGGTCAACTCCAGAAACTCCGCGATCTCCTGAACTTTGCGATCCAATTCAGCCTTGGGGGTGCCGTTCATCCGCAGCCCATAAGCGAGGTTTTCATAGACCGACATATGGGTGAAGATCGCGTAGTTCTGGAATACAAATCCAACGCCGCGCTTTTGCATCGGCACATGGGTGATGTCCCGTTCGCCAAATTTGACCGTACCGTGGGTCGGGGTTTCCATCCCCGCGATGATATTCATCGTGGTGGATTTACCGCAACCCGATGGCCCGAGCAGCGCGAGAAACTCACCATCGCGCACTTCCAGGTTCATGGTTTGGATCGCGGTGAAATCTCCGAATTTCTTGACGATATTATCAAGGTGGATGCTGGTCATTTGCCTGCCTCCTTGGATTTGGGAAGGAAATACATCGCAGCAACAGCGAGGATCGACAGGGCAATCAGGATCACCAGACCTGCAGCCGCAACATAGCTCCAGGCCAGTTCCAGCGTCATGATCTTATAAAAGAACACCGAAATCGTTTCCGTCGCTGTGCCCGGACCGCCAGCAGTCATGATGAACAGCGTGTCAAAAATCTTGAAAACCTCGATCACGCGGATCGCCAGCGCAATCACGATAATGACTTTGATCTTGGGCAACACAATGGTGCGGAACCGCTGCCATGGGGATGCGCCCAGAAGGGTCGCCGCCGTCAGTTGTTCGCGCGGCACGCCCAAAAGCCCTGCCAAAAGGATCAAGAACATCAGCGGCGTCCACTGCCAGATGTCTGCAATCATGACCGCAAAGATCGCAAGGTCAGGGTCTGTCAGCCAGCGGATACTCACATCAAGCCCGGTCAGCGCAGAGAGCAAACCATTGATTGGACCATCCGATTGGAACAGCAAAAAGAACATATATCCGGCAACCGCAGGTACGATCATCATCGGCACCAGCAGCGTGGAATAGAGCACCTTCTTGCCGCGGAAATCTTGCATGAACAGGGTGGCGAGACCCAGCCCCAACAAGAATTCAACCGGCACTGCGATACCGATCACGATCATTGTGCGCCACAGGGCACCCCAAAATCGCGGATCTGCAAAGAGGTCCGAGTAGTTCCAAAAACCGATCCACAATTCATGCGCCCGGGTCCAAGATCGTCCGGCCAGCGGAGTCCAGTCGGAGAAGCTGAGGTAGAGCTGCATCAGCAGCGGGAAAACCGCGACAAAGAGGATCAGAAGCTGTGCCGGCAGGGTCAACCAAAGCCCAAGCCGGGATTTTGGTGCGTCTTTCGCAGCGTTCGAGGTTTGGGGCGAGGAATGTGTCATTGCTTCAACGCTCCGAATGTCAGGCCACGCACGAGGTGTTTTTGAATCAAGATGCCCATAATCACAGGCGGCACAGCTGCAATCAGACCCAGCGCCGCCTTGGCACCGTACAGCTGACCGGTCATCGAAGAGGAAAGTGACGCCATGTACACGGGGATCGTGACCCAATCGCGCGTCGTGAGCATCAATGCGATCAGGTAGTCGGACCAGTTCAGGATAAAGACCAGCAACGCGGATGAGGCCAGCGGGCCGCGCATCATTGGCAGGGTCACGCGGGTAAGGACACGAAAGCGCGAACACCCTTCGACCAATGCAGCCTCTTCGATCTCAATCGGCATATCGTCAAAATAGGTTTTCATGAGCCAAAAGGCGAAGGGCAGTGTGACGATGCCGTAGACCAGGCTCAGCCCGTACCACGTGTCGGTAAGTCCTAAGAACGTCCACATCACCATCACCGGGATCATGACCGCGAGGGGGGGGAACAGCCGGAGCTGAATCAATGCCAGCGGCAGGTTCTTACCTGACCCGTAACGCGACACGCCGTAGGCCGCGCTCGATCCGACAACCATCGCGATCAAGGTGCCGATTGTCGCTGCCAACAGGGAGGCCAAAATGGGGCGCCCCGCGGTGCGCTCCAATGTCGACAACAACTCGCTTGAGCTTGCGCCGAAGATATAGCGGAAGTTGTCCAGCGTTGGGTCTTTGGGCCACCATGTCAGGTTGTCGCCACTGGCAGACCATTCGGGAATAGGTTTGAACGCCATCGACATCATCCACAAAACCGGAATGAGCGTGAAGACCAATGCCAGCCCGATGGCCAAAAATCGAAATACGCGGAAGGACAGTGACAACTGCATGCAAAAAGCCCTTTGAGACAGGATCAAAGCACAGGCCAGCCCGCAAAGGCCGGCCTGTAGGATTGTGTTTGTGGATCAGGTAACCGGATCAGTGATCGTCGGCCAAGCCTCGTTGTTAAAGCGGATTGCTTCGAGCAACTTGTCTTCGCCCACGCGGCGGGTGATGCGTTTCCACTGGCGCTCGGTGTCCGCCATTGCCTGCTCGGCGGTTTTTTCACCGGTGAGGGCCGCAACGAGGTTTTCGTCCAGGGCGTTGTGGAATGCTGTCGCGCCAGGATAGTTAATCGACGGCACTGCACGTTGGATCGATTTGCGGATCGTGTCCACATGGTAGTCGTGATAGGTCCGCTGCACCAACGGATCATCCAGATGCGCGTTCTGCCATGGGTCGAAGTAACCCGCAGGGTTTGCCACCATCCAAGATGAGATTTGCGGCCCGCCCAGCCACTGCAGGAACAGATAGCAGGCTTCGGGATTGTCCGCTTGATTGGATACGGATGCGGCCAGCGAGAACCACAAAAGGGAGCGGCTGATCAGGTCGCCATCGACTTCGCGGCCTGGCGGCGTCCAAGATCCCAGCTTCCCGACAACCTTGGACCCTTCATTTGCCGGATTGTCGAGGAACTTGGGCATATTCGACCATGCGCACGTCATTGCAGAGGTGCCGTTCGCCATAGACCCGTATTGCTCTGGCCAGCTCCAAGAGATCGCATCCGGGGCATGGTGGGCAAGGCTATCGACATATTCTTGCGTGGCCCGTGCGCCAGCTTCGGAGTTGATCAGCATGCTGCCATCGTCGGCAAACAGGAACTGGTTCGGATTGCCCATCGTGGTGTAGCGGCCGTACCAGTTGATATAGCCCCAACCCTGATTGCGCAGATCGGTGCAGCCGTGAATCTCACCATTTGTGTGTTTGGTGAAGAACAGCGCCGTTTCATCAAGTTCGGCATAGGTGGAAGGCAAGGTCAGCTCGCGGCCTGTCGCAGCCTTGTGGGCCTGACGCATCGCGTCATCCTCAAACAGATCTTTGCGATAGATCCATGTGAGGAAGTCACCATCGAGCGAGATACCATAGTAGCTGCCCCTATATTTGTTGAGCAGGCTAACGCCTTGCTCACCGCCGACATAGCCGTTTTCAGCAGCCCATTCCGGCTGATGCTTTTCGACAAACTCGTCAAGATTTGCGACGCCGCCGGTTTCGACGATATCGCCGAGACGGTTAAAGTCAGTGGTGTAGATGTCGTATTCACCGGCGTTGGTTGAGATATCTTGCACCGCCTTGGTAAATTCCTGCCCGGACGGAACCCCGATGATGTCCAGCGTGATACCGCTTTCAGCTTCGAACAGTTCTTTGATGGATGGTGCGCCCTCGGGGAAAGCTTGGGTCAACTGGCCAATGGATCCTTCTGACAGCGCCAGACGAATGCGAGTCGGTGCTGAGTTGGTGCCGGCCATTGCGCGCAACGCCTCCATTGCGCGGCCTTCAGGTGTGTCTGCCCCGTACTGATAGGCTTCCGCGCCCTCGAAACCTGTTGGCCCACCGATCTTGCCGTTTGCCAAAGCCTCTTGAGCGATGCCCCGGCGCGGCATGATCAACGGCGATGCTAACGCAGCCGAAGTTCCGTAAAGCAGGCCCTTGGTGAACCGGCGGCGGGTCATTCCGTTCTTAAGTGTCATTCTGGTGTCCTCCCGTTTGATGACCTTTGCGCCGCGCATTCCTCCCGCGCACCGCTTGTCATGGAGCGACGCTAACCCACATAAACTGATCACGTCAATAAAATCTTTGATCAAAGATATATAATCGGATTAAATGGGCCTAGCATGACAGCCCAATCACGGCGGTCCGTAATAACAAGGAGTGTGAAAACAATGACAAAAGCTGAGCGAACGGGCACAGAATCACCTGCATCCCCCAAGATCGCAGGACAGGACAAGCGCCGCCCCGTGATCGTGACGGCCGCCCTCACCGGGGCGATTCACACCCCGTCGATGTCGCCGTATCTGCCCGTGACTCCGGAAGAGGTTGTCGCTGAGGGTATCCGCGCCGCGCAGGCCGGAGCGGCAGTGCTTCATGTGCATGCCCGCGACCCAAAGACCGGAAAGCCGGATCAAAGCGTGGCCGCTTTTGCCGATATCCTACCAAAGCTGAAGGCACAGACCGATTGCGTGATCAACGTCACCACGGGCGGCTCGCCATTCATGCCTGTGGAAGAACGGGTGCAGCCGGTAGCGCATTATGGCCCGGAACTGGCTTCTCTCAATATGGGATCCATGAACTTTGGTCTGTTTGGGATGCTGGACCGCTACGACACATTCGAACATGCCTGGGAACGCGAGCATCTTGAAAATTCTCGCGATCTGGCTTTCCGTAACACTTTCAAGGAGATCGAATATATTCTCACAACTTGCGGTGCGCGCGGCACGCGGTTTGAATTTGAATGCTACGACATCAGCCATCTTTATACGCTCAAGCACTTCCTTGACCGTGGACTGGTGACGGGGCCGCTTTTTGTACAATCCGTCTTTGGCTTGCTTGGGGGCATCGGCAACCATGCAGAGGATGTGATGATGATGCGCCGCACAGCGGACCGCTTGTTTGGCGATCAATATGTCTGGTCGGTACTTGGCGCGGGCGCAGCGCAACAAAGGATTGCAGCCAGTTCTGTTGCCATGGGCGGCAATCTGAGGGTTGGCCTCGAAGATTCTCTCTGGAAGGCACCGGGCAAGCTGGCGACAACCAGCGCCGAACAAATTGAATTGGCCAAAGGCACTTTGGCTGCGCAGGGTTGCCGCGTCGCGACTCCTGCGGAAGCTCGCGAAATGCTGGCCCTGAAAGGCAAAGATCAGGTCAATTTTTAATCAAGGCGAAGGAAATCTCAATTGCGGGCGGTTACAGGATGTTGCCGCCCTACCCCGCCTCTAGCTCGTCATTTCGCGCACAAATCGTCGCTGCGGCATCCAACAAATCAGAGCGCAGCGCATCTTTGGCACGTTGTGCATCGCGGGTGCGCAGTCCTTCGATCATTTCCATATGATCGTCATTGCCGCTCATCAAAGCATCCCGAGCAGATCCGCCGTTGAGCATGTTCAACATCGGGCCATACCGCAGCCATGCCAGCTCGATCACATCCATCAGTTGCGGATTGTCAGCAATCGCATAAATGCTGAAATGGAACTGCTGATTGAGACGCAGATAAGCCTTTAGGTTCAATGTCTCGCTCTGCAGCAATTGATCCATCTGGGCCCGAAACGCCGTCAGCGTGGCGATGTCTTCGGCTGTAACTTTCTCCACCGCACATTCGATGGCACGGCCCTCGACCGCCAAGCGCAAATCCATCAGGTCATCCAAACGCTGCGGTGAGAAAGCCACGATTGACGCGGACCGGCGGGGATGACTTTCCAATGCGCCGATGATTGTCAGCTGATTGATCGCCTCGCGCACGGGCATGTGGCTGGTCTTAAAGACCTGCGCAAACTCATCAATGCGGAATTTCTGCCCTGGGGCAAACTCCCCCATCATGATAGCGTCTTTGAGTTCCTGAAAAACGTGCTGCAGGCTGGATTTTGCCTCGAAACTTTTTAACTCTGGCAGTGTGGAGGACATGAAGCACCTTTGATCTTTGATCGCAAGAAAGCCTATTTCAATCACGCACCCGTGTCACGCGCAAATTGGCAATCTCGGGTTGAACTATATGCTTGTGCCACGTTTCTTCTCATAACGACAGCCCGACAACTGAATGGTTGCGGCATGAATATCGCTCAATTGCAGTTTCACTTGATAGCCTGATCGGGATCGATCCGTTACCAATCAGTCCGCCTCTCAATTGACGATACTTCTTATCCTAGATAAACAATGTCTTGATTGATTCGTAAGGAGATGTCGATGAAACTGAGTGATGGCGTTGAATGGGCGGCCCATTGTGTTTTGCTTTTGGCGGCCTTGCCCGGAGAGGCCCGGCTGTCAGGAGGCGCTTTGGCCGAATTTCACGGTGTGCCCGAGAGCTATCTGCTCAAACACCTGAAGGCGCTTGCCAAGAACGGTATTCTGGCATCCTTTCCCGGACCGGCTGGAGGATATGGCCTGGCGAAACCGCCACAAGATATTTCATTGCTGGACATTGTTCACGCCGTCGAAGGGACGACCCCCGCTTTTCGCTGCTCAGAAATTCGTCAGCGTGGGCCATGTGCCGTCGACGACCCCAAAGCCTATCCCAAGCCGTGTGGCATCAACCGTGCGATGCTCCGCGCCGAAATGGCCTATCGCGAAGCTCTCCAGACGGAAACCATCAGCGATCTCTTAACCGATTTCGCTGCTTCCGTTGACCCACGCATTGCAGTCCTGGGCCAAGCCTGGGCCACCCAGAATATAAGGAATGTTGTATAATGAAGGTTTTTGTAACCGGCGGCACCGGCGTGCTTGGCCGTCCCGTCATCCGTGCGCTGGCCCGTTGTGGGCACACGATTATCGCAATGGCCCGCAACCCCGCAAAAATGGAGGCCTTGCGCGCGCTCGGGGCGGAGCCGGTCGGTGCCAGCCTCTTTGATCCTTCAAGCCTGCGCAACGGCATGGCAGGCTGCGATGCCGTTCTGCATCTTGCAACGCGCATACCCAAAACATCAGACATGAAATCCGCGACGGCCTGGGCCGACAATGACCGTATCAGGGATGAAGGCACCCGCAACCTTGTGGATGTCGCGCTGGCCAGTGACAGTGTCAAAACCTTCATCTATCCGAGCGTGTTTTTCATGTATGCGGATGGCCGCGACACTTGGCTGAGTGCAAAATCGGCAAAACTCGATCCGCCAACGCCGCTGCGATCCACTTTAACGGCAGAGAACCACGTAGCCCGTTTTGCCGCACACGGCAGTCAAAACCGGGGAATCAATTTGCGTTTTGGCAGTTTCTACGGCCCCAGTTCCTGAGACAGCCAAGAAATGATCGCCATGGCGCGAAAGGGTGTCGTGATGCCCTTGGCCAGCGGCGGCACATACAAGTCAATGATCTGGATCGACGATGCAGCGTCAGCGGTGATCGCCGCACTCAATCATGGCCAATCCGGCACATTCGATGTGGCCGAGACAGAGCCCTTCACACAAGATCAGGCGATCAAAGCGCTGGCCACGGCCGTTGGCCGCCGCGGTCTGTTCAAGCTGCCACGTTTCCTGCTCCGGTTTGCGCTACACTCGGATATGCGCGGTCTTTTGGGCCGCAGCCAACGCATTACCTCGCAGGAATTTTCCGAGATGACGGGCTGGCAAGCTGAGGTGGCCAACCAAACTGAAGGATGGCAACGGATCGCCTAAGCCCCCGCGCTAAAACGCTTTCGTAGTCAAGGCGGGCAAAACTTGGCTTGTCTTCAAAAAATTTCTATCAGACCGGAACCGAACCTTTCATCCCGCGTTATTGTCTGAGACCCCGGCCCGGCACCTCGTTTCTGAATTGCCCAGTCTATTGCCGAGTTGGGGTCTCAAACCCAAAACGTCTGCCACGCCGCTGGCTCTGCTGCCCTAGGTCCACCGCGCAGCGCCAAGATGAAAGCCCAAAATATGACCAGCACGCTGATGACCCGCCTCGCAATTCTGGGCATCGGGGTTGTGACGGCATTTGCGACTTTAGAATATGCCCAAGATTTCTTCGCCCCCGTGCTGTCTGCGTTGATCCTTGGGATCGTGCTTTCGCCGCTTGTCCGGTTTTGGGAACGCATTGGCCTTCGTCCGTCATTGTCCGCGTTTGCCACGGTTGCGTTCACGATGATTGCCGTGGTGTGCCTCGTCCTTCTGCTGGAACCCTACGTGGCAGAGGCCATCGCGCGCGCGCCCGTCATATGGATTGAGTTGCGAACCACGATCGAAGGGATCAGGGCGATGATCCTCGGTTTGGATGAAATTGCAGAAGACGTCGTAGCGGCGGTTGACCCAAAAGGCGACAAGGCTCCGCCCCCGGCAGAAGGCATTGATGTGCCTTCAATCACGGATGCCTTGTTTTATGCGCCACAATTTCTGGCTCAACTGATGATGTTTGTTGGTGTTTTATATTTCTTTTTGCTAACCCGAACAGAGATTTACAGATGGGTCGGTGCCTCTGTTCCTACATTAAACAGGGATGACTTTCTGCATGCGGAACGTCAGGTCTCCCGTTATTTCCTGACCATCACCGCGATCAACGGATCGTTTGGCGTGGCCATTGCCATCGTGATGCAGCTGATCGGCATGCCCGGCGCGGTGTTCTGGGGTGTTTCGGCGTTCTTTCTCAATTACATCCTCTACCTGGGTCCGTTGGCCTTGGGCGCCACGCTGCTGGTGGCGGGTTTGGTCGTGTTCAACGGCGCGGCCAGCTTTGCCCCCGCCGCGATCTATCTGTCTATGAATGCTGTAGAGGGCCAGTTTGTGACCCCAGCCATGGTCGGCAAACGCATGTCAGTGAACACGCTGTTGGTGTTTGTGTCGCTGGTGTTCTGGCTTTGGCTCTGGGGGCCGATTGGGGGCGTGATCGCGATCCCGCTATTGATCTGGATGATCACGATCACCGAACGCGCATTGGGGCAGCCGATCGCGGACGGTATCCCGAACCTGATCCGTACAGATCCCGATCAGAGCAAACTCTGAGGGTCGCTCAGAACCAACGCATGTGGGTCGATCTTCGTCGCGATGGCCCCGGCACCTTAGTTTCAGGATCCATTCATCCTTTTTCTCTGGTTTGACAGATTTTGCCTGTGACAAGGTGCTGCTGCGCAGGGACTGTGGTTGAATTTCAAGCAGCTGCAACAAAGCTCACGGAGAAAATCTGCCAAAACTGAAGGACGACAAAACCGTTTATTTCAGTGGCGTGAGTCGTTTTTACTGAACCCGTTCGTTGCTACATGTCTCAAGCCACTAAACTCGCACGGTTTTGGCGCCAGAGACACAGGATGAATGGATCCTGAAACTAGAAGTCGCCCGGCTCCAACTCAAAGGTTGCCGCGTCAAAACGTACGGTCATCTGATATTGGTCGTCATCGTGCGTAACGTCTATCTCTGCCCCCAATTGGATGGCGAAAGCGGTGATCAGCTTTGACCCCATGCCACTGCTTTTGGGGGCAGGTTTATCACCGAGGCTGTTGGCCAGAACAAAACGGCATTTGTCATTCGCGTCGCGTGTGAAACTCACAGATATCTTGCTGCGCCCAGCGCCTGCAGCGCCCACATATTTCATCGCGTTGGTTGCCGCCTCCGAGGCCAGCAGGGACATCGGCACAGCCTGATCAGGATAGAGCATGACATCTTCGACCTGTAGCTCGACGTCGATGTCCTTGGCGGCGTCTGTCCCGATTTCAACCGACCTTTCGATGATTTCTCGAACCAGTTCGCCCACATTGACCAACCCGCCGCTGCTGGTCTGGTAAAGGTCGCGGTGAATGGTCGCGAGGCTGAGAACGCGATCCTGCATCCGGCGCAGAATGCGTTTTGTATCGTCATGCTGCGCTTCTCGGATTTGCATGTTCAGGATCGAGGAGATCAGTTGCAGGTTGTTCTTGACCCGATGATGCACCTCTTTGAGCAGGACGTTTTTCTGCCGCACAGAATCTTCCAGCTCCGCCTCGTCGCGCAGGATGGAATGGGCCATGGCGAGGAAGGAATTTTGTATGTTTTGCAGTTCGCTTGGCATTTCGCGGGTGCGTTCGTCCGTCAGCAAGGTACGGTTGTCGGCAAAGCGCATCATCTGTGCGCCAACGCTTCGAATGTGGCGAGACACCAACCGGTGCACCGCAAAAAGCGCCACGGCCAGGCTGATCATCCACATCAAGGCTGGGAACAGGCTGGAGGGGAGGATCTTGCTGATCTGACCGGAAACACCATTGTCTTTGTCCCAAACGCCCAAGGCAAATATTTTTCCTGCCTCAATGGGAACAACTGCATAGATGCGATCCTCACCATAGACACTCTGGCGGGAAAAGGTTTGCGCACTCACGGTGGAAAACTCTGCAAGGTTGATGCCCAAAGGCAAATTCGCAACGGCAGCCTCTGCGCCGTTGCGGGAACTCAGGATTTCGCCGTTTCCGTTAAAGGTCAGCAGATCCAGCAGCGCCTCATTGCCGCTGTCATCGCCCAGAGCGTCCAGGATGGAATGAGGAACGGATACAGTGACAAAACCAGTCAGATCATCCTCGTCAAACACCGGATGGGAAATGTTTACCACCGACCCTTCGCCGTTGGGCCCGTCTATACTGACCTCAATGCGCGGCCTCCCCGTTTCGATGGCTTCGGCAAAGCCGGGGGTGGTGGAATAGTCCAGCTCGACCCCGGATGAAGAACAGTTCATCCGTCCGGAAACCGGTAAATAACCGATGAAATTGAAGATCCCGGCGTTTTCCAGAACCTTCGCCAGTCGTTTGGAACATGCTGCCGGATTCTCCAGCATTTGCGGAAGAAACGCACCGACACCAGAGGCGAGACCGAATGCCCGCTGGATGACGATGCGCTCTTCTGCTGCAGCCTGTTCGGTCAAACCCAGCAGGGCCAGTTCCGAATTCTGCTGCGCCTGTTCTGTCACGCTGCGCGTCTGGCTGACCGCAATCATGCCGATTGGCAGCATCGCCAATGACATCATCACCGCCATCCGAAACCGCAGGCTTTTGTACCAGCGCGGTGTTTGATCTTCACTCAGCTTCACTGCGGAACCGTACCTGCACCCGAAATAACTGCCATTGTGGCTGAATCTGTTAATTCCATCGGCCCTTCATCGTCCAGATGCAAAAGTTCCGTAAGCTTGGCGCGGCCACGGTTTGCGCGGCTTTTGACAGTGCCAACCGCCACGCCGCACATATCCGCAGCTTCCTCATAGGAAAACCCAGATGCCCCAACAAGGATCAACGCCTCGCGCTGTTCGTCTGGCAGCAACTCAAACGCCCTCTTAAAGTCGCTCAACTGCATTCGCCCATCATGGTCCGGCTTGACCGAGAGTGTCGCCGTGAACACGCCATCCACATCAGCGACCTCGCGGTTCAGTTTGCGGCGGCTGGAATAATAGGTGTTGCGCAGAATGGTGAACAACCAAGCCCGCATCTTGGTGCCGGGCTTGAACTTATCAATGTTGGTCCAGGCTTTGACAACGGTGTCTTGCACCATGTCATCGGCGGTCGCCCCGTTGCGTGTCAAACTCAGCGCAAAGGCACGCAGGGCCGGCAAATGCTCGACCAATTCATTTCTTGGATCTTCGGACATTAACTGTTGCCCTTCTGCTCAGCATCCTGCGCTTTGAGAACATCAAGAAGATCCTTGAACCGATCAGGGAGCTGCTCCTGCACAAGGTCGGAATAGACCATCTTGAGGTTCTGATCGATCAGGTCTGCTATGCGCTCATCGTCTTTTGATTTGTTATCTGTCATTGCTTCTCGGTCTCTTTTTTTCGAAAAAACTCATCACCCAACGGAACCGAACGCATGATCACCGCGTTTGGTTCCGAAACAAATTGAAAAAAAGGCAAAAAAGAATGTCGGATACACAAGACACTGTGGACCTTTCTGATCAGATCGCACGGGAACTTCCGTACCTCCGCCGCTATGCGCGGGCACTGACCGGGTCTCAGACCAGTGGGGACAATTACGCAATCGCCACGTTGGAGGCGATTCTGGAAGATCGTTCCATTATTCAAGGCGACATGACAACCAAGGTTGGCTTGTTCAAATGTTTTCACGCAATTTGGTCCAGTTCCGGCGCGCCGGTGGTCGAAGACAGTGCCGGTGCGCTTGGCAAGGCCCAGGCACATCTGGCGTCCCTTGCGCCAAACACACGCGAGGCATTGTTGCTGTCCACCGTTGAGGAATTCACCATAGGTCAAGTCGCCGCAATCATGTCTGTCAGCGAGGACGAGGCGCAGCATCTGATCTCGACCGCGCGTTCGGACATGGAAAACAGCGTCTCTGGCCGCATCCTGATCATTGAGGACGAACCGATCATCGCCGCCGATCTCAGTGCGATTGTAAGTGATCTTGGCCATACGGTCACTGGCGTGGGCCGGACCCGCGCAGATGCCGTTGCCAAGGGCAAAGGCGATAAGCCTGATCTCATCCTTGCTGATATTCAGCTGGCCGATAATTCGTCCGGCATTGATGCGGTCAATGATCTGCTGACGGAATTGGGGGACACTCCGGTGATCTTCATCACGGCCTTCCCGGAGCGGCTTCTGACAGGGGACCGCCCCGAACCTGCGTTCTTGATCGCCAAACCGTACAAGGAAGATCAGGTGCAATCCGCGGTGAGCCAGGCGATGTTCTTTGCCTCAACCGAAACACTAAAACGTTGATTTGAACGCGCATCCAAAAAGAAAACCCCGCCTGCACTTCAGGCGGGGTTTTTCGTTGGGTGGTGACTGTCGCAGCAGGTGCCGGATTTATCCGGACCGTCCTTTGACAGCGCGCGCGATCAACGTGGCGGCAAAAAGTGCCAAAAAGATCAGGAAGAGGATCTGTGCGATACCTGCCGATGCGCTTGCGATACCGCCAAACCCAAAGATGGCCGCGATGATGGCGACCACAAAAAAGATAACTGCCCAAGAAAGCATGTCATGGTCCTTTCGTTAATGTTGGTGCGTCTCGATGTGACGCTGATCTGAGACACCAACGGGCTACCCCTTGGACAAGTTCCAAAGAATCTTGGCCAATGTTTTATGGAACCTTTCGCGCAGCCATCTGTTGTGTGGACAGAGACACACGAACAAAAATAAAGGAGTGATATCATGGCACGTGCCAACACCAACGGTTCCGCAAAAGACGTTTCTGTTGAAGACCTGACCAATCAGATCGAAATCCTGCGCAAGGATTTGAGCGATCTGACCAGCACAATGTCCGACATGGGTAAAGCCAAGAAAGCGCAGCTTGCCGACGCAGCCGCGCAACAAGTCGAAGCGGCCCGCCAAAAAGGCATTGAGACCGCAGATCTGTTGGGCAGCCACGCCCGCGACGTGCAAGGTCAGGCCAATGACTTTGTGAAATCGCAACCTGCCACCGCACTTGGTATCGCGGCTGGCGTTGGTTTTCTTGTCGGCTTGATGAGCACACGCCGCTAAGATGCTGAGCAAGGTCAAACATTCCGCGGCACGGGCCGCTCGCAAGGCCGGTATGGTCAGTGCGGGCGCCCTGTGCGTCCTTGTAGGCGCTGGTTTTCTGACCGGTGCCAGCTGGATTTTTCTGGCGACTGCCTACGACACGTTGATTGCGGCGTCGGTCATCGGCGCGGCCTACGCGGGCATCGGGTTGCTCTTGGTCGGATTGGCCGGATCGGATGAACCACATCAGGACACCGCGCCAGAGCCGGAGGCGACGCCAGCGCCAGCCTCGTCCGACGCGCCGCCGTTACTACAGGCATTTTTATTTGGCCTGCAAGCAGGCGCCTCTAGTGATCGGCGCTGACCCGCGAGACTGCGTTCTTAACCATATCCGCTGAAAAAGGTCGCGGCAGGACCACGACATTGGCCGCGGCGTCATACACTGTTTCGGCTGAATCGCTCAGCAGAATACTGCGCTCCGCGAGGTCACATTGGACCAGGATGGCGCTGTTTTCCTCAGGCGTTTCTGACAAGGGTTGCCAAATGATCAAGGACGCCTTGTCCTGACCTTTCGCCGCCTCTTTTGCGTCCTTTGCAGACCGATAGGTGACAATATGCGCCGCGGGGTCCAAATCCTGCAACGTTTGTGCAAGGTCCAACGCCACGACGACGTCATCCAAGACGATGACTACTTTTCTTCGCATGTGCGTTTCCCCAAAGTGAAACACCAATATAGCGCCACGGAAACACACCGCATTAAACTATGACATAGGAGCAGACATTAAATGGCCCAAAAATGCGAAAATTGCCCACTACGTCAAAAACCCCTATTTCAAGACCTCTCGGCAGAAGAAGTTCGCTTTATGCAGAAATTCAAGGTGGGCGAGCTCGTCGTAGATCCCGGCACGCCAATCTTGATGGAGGGGTCCAACAGTCCACAGCTTTTCACAGCTCTCAGCGGCATGGGACTTCGGTACAACACATTGCCAAATGGCCGCCGGCAAGTGCTGAGCTTTGTGTTTCCGGGTGATTTTATCGGGATGCAGGCGGGCATCATGGGCGAAATGGGTCATTCCGTTGAGGCGACAACGCAAATGACCCTTTGTGTGTTTGACCGATCAGGCATTTGGAACCTTTTTAAATCTCACCCCGAACGCGCGTTTGATCTGACGTGGCTTGCGGCCAGCGAGGAACATTTCCTGGGCGAGGCGCTGTCTTCCGTCGGGCAGCGCAGCGCCATTCAAGCCATCGCTTGGGCAAAGGTGCGGGTGTTCCAACGGGGACAGGCATTGGGATTGGTACGCAACGGTGTGATGCCCTTGCCCTTCCGGCAACAGGATCTGGCCGATGCACTGGGGCTTTCGCTTGTGCACACCAATAAGACGCTGGCGGTCCTGCGTGACCGGCAATTGTCATCATGGTCAGACGGCGAGTTGCAGATCAACAACCTCGAAGAGCTGGCACGCATTGCCGAAACTGACACCGAGAAGCTGCCGGCGCGGCCGATTTTGTGACATTCCATGGAACCCCGAGGGCAAGTCGTGCGTTAATTCACTCAGGCTGACATATGAAAGACCCCATGATAGCGCCCGAATATATTCACCGTAGCGGCCTCACATGAGCAAACGCGCCCTTGTCGCCAAGCTGATCCAGGATGTCCGCGCCAGCTATTGGTTCTTGCCGGGCTCATTGGTTTGCCTTGCCGCCGTTCTCGCGCAAGGCACCCTGTATCTGGATCAGCATCCCGATCTGTTACCATTCGATTTGCCCAAAGGTTTGCGCGACACCCAAGTGGACGGTGCGCGGTCTTTGATGTCGATCATCTCGCAATCTGTGTTCGGGGTTGCCGGGGTGATGTTCTCCATGACGATTGTGGCTGTATCCTTTGCCTCAGGCAATTTCGGGCCACGGCTGATTGGCAATTTCATGCGCGATCGGGGCAACCAATGGAGCCTTGGCATCCTGGTTGCCACCTTCGTTTACGCCTTGCTTATCACCCGCGCGATCCAAAGCCCGACAGGCGCCGATGCAGATCTGTCCACCGCTCTTTTTGTCCCTTATCTGTCGATTCTCATCGCGCTTGGGCTGACCTTCGTGTCGGTCTTCACGGTTGTCTATTTTGTCCACCACATCCCTGAAACAATCAATGTGTCCAATATCACCGCCGGACTGGGCAAACGCCTGGTCAGGGATATCAAGGCGCTGATTGATGCCCAGTCAGATCGTGATCCCGCCGGGGCCTCGCAGCAACCCACCGGTGATCCCGCCATGACCGTCACCCTGGGGCAATCCGGCTACATTCAAACCATGAACAAGGAACAACTGCGTGATCTGGCGCAGGATCATGACCTGTTCATCGATGTTCCCCTGCCCGTGGGCGAATTTGTCACGGAAGACACCGTGGTTCTGCGGATCTGGGGGCCAGACGTACCAGACGAAAGGAAAGAGGAACTGACCTCCTGTTTCGCGCTTGGCCATAGTCCGACGGAAAGTCAAAACCTGATGTTCATTGTTGATCAACTGGTCGAGATGATTGCCCGCGCCATGTCACCGGGGGTCAATGATCCGTTCACCGCGATCAATTGCCTCAACTGGTTGCATTCGGCCTGTGTGGTCGCGGCCAACCACGAGGGTGGCTTGCGCCCTGCGCAAGATGGTCCCGTGAAAACCAAAGCACTGGAATTTGGCGATCTTCTGGAGGCAAGTTTTGGAGTGCCGTGGAAATATATCCATGCCGACCCGCTTTGCGCCCGTCATATGCGGGTGATCTTTGCGCAATTGCCCAGCCAGCTGGAACATCCCGACCATCTGGACAGCTTCCGTGCCTTTATGGATCGGGTGGATCCGGCAATCTGATCTTAACGCAGCCGCGCATCGGTTTTGGCGTCAAAGAAATATGCGGTGCCGGGCGCAAGGACCACTTCAACTGCAGTGCCTGACCGGATCAATTCATCGCCCTTGGTCTCGACCACGATCCGCTCTGATGTTGGGGTGTTGAGATAGTCATAGGCCACCCCGCCCAATTGTTCTGAAATATCCACCGTGATCGGGGAACTCGCCGGCTTGATCGACAAGTCCTGCGGGCGCAGGCCCACGGTGATGTCGCTGCCCTCTGCTGGCAAGGCCACAGATGCGGCGATCACGGCATCATTCAGCGCCGGAATGCGCACCTTGCCGCCCTCCACCACACCGGTCACAAAATTCATACTGGGCGATCCGATGAACCCCGCGACAAATTTGTTGTCCGGGTTCTGATACAGCTCCATCGGGCTGCCGACCTGTTCGATGCGCCCGGCCCTGAGCACGACGATCTTGTCGGCAAGGGTCATGGCTTCGACCTGATCATGGGTGACATAAATCATCGTCGCGCCGATCTTGTTGTGCAGGCGGCTGATCTCCACGCGCATATCAACGCGCAACTCGGCATCAAGATTGGACAGAGGTTCGTCGAACAAAAACACCTCCGGCCCGCGCACAATGGCGCGGCCGATGGCAACGCGCTGGCGTTGTCCACCGGACAGAGCCTTCGGCTTGCGGTCCAGATAATCGTCCAGTTGCAAAATGCGGCTCGCCTCGGCGACTTTCTTTTCAATCTCGGCTTTGGGCACGTTGTTCATTTTGAGGCCAAAGCCCATATTCTCTTTCACCGTCATATGCGGGTAAAGCGCATAGGTCTGGAACACCATCGCGATGCCCCTGTCCGAGGGATCATCATGGGTCACGTCGCGCCCGCCGATATGGATCTGGCCGCCCGTGGTTTCCTCCAGCCCTGCGATCATCCGCAGCAAGGTGGATTTGCCGCAGCCCGAGGGGCCGACAAAGACGCAGAACTCGCCTTCGTTGATCTCAAGATCGACGCCATGGATCACCTGAACATCACCGTATTTTTTGACGGCTTTGGAAAGTGTAACACCGGACATTTAAGTATTCCTTCGCGGTTGTTAGGACGGGAATTGCCAGGACGTTGCCTCGGCCCCGATGTTTTCAGCAGCTTGCAAAAGTGGCGCACGGAATGCGTCCAACCCTTCAAGCGTATGACGTGTGGTGGATGTGGCAATCGACAGCGCCCCAATGACACGGCCATTCGTGGTCAATATCGGCGCCGCAATTGAGATGATGCCCTGTTCGTGTTCCTGTCGGTCAAAAGCAATGCCCGCCTCGCGGATCGCCTCAAGCTCGATCGCGAGGCTTTCGGCGGTGCAATGGGTGGCGGGGGTATATTGGAAATAGGCCTGTTGCTGCAGCGCCAGTTGCAACCTTTTTGGAGCCATAAAGGCAAGCATAGCCTTGCCCACGCCCGTGCAATAGGCGGGCGCAACCTTACCCGCTTCGGCGAGGGTTTCGAAACGGTCTGTCGCCTCCAGCTTATCAACGAACAAAACCTGACCGTTGTCGATCTGCGCAAGGTGAACTGTTTCACCCGCCAGCGCCGCCAGCTCTTCGACAAAAGGCCGCGCGATGGGGGCAAGCGAGGCGTTCTTCCATGCCGTATGGGCCAGCCGCATCAGACGCAGGCCAAGTGAATATGTCCCGTCTTCGGGGTCATATGACAGCATGTGTTGATTCGTCAGCGTCTGTAGGAACCGATAGAGCGTCGCCTTGGGATGAACGCTTTGCGCCAGCAGTTCAGAGAACCGAACAGGGCGGCCAATCTCTGCCACCATATCCAGTATTTCCAAAGCTTTTCCGACTGTTCCGTCGTTTTGCACCGGCTTGTTCACGTAATAATCCCCTCCCGCTTCATAGGGCGCGACTTTATGAAACTGTTGACATGGATAGCTGATCAGCGCAGTGTTTTCAATAGTTGAGATTAAGGTTTCATTATTTGGAACCATCCGTCAACAGGGAAAAACCTGGGACCTTAGGGAGGAAACCATGTTCCATCGCACCAAAACTCTTGCCGCCGCTGTGGCAACTTCGACTTTGCTTGCCTCATCGCTTTTTGCCGGTGAGTTGGTGATCAACACCGATACATCGGACCCCGCGCCAAAGGCCGCTTTCGAGGCGTTGATCGCAGGTTTTGAAGCCGAAAATCCGGACGTCAAAGTGACCTGGAACTTGTTTGATCACGAGGGCTACAAAACTTCGATCCGCAACTTCCTGACCGCCGACGCGCCCGATCTGGCGAACTGGTATGCGGGCAACCGGATGCTGCCATACGTCAACGCGGGTCTGTTTGAGCCTGTTGATGATGTTTGGGCCGAACACGGTTTGAACGAAAGCCTTGCCTCCGCCAAAGGGTCGATGACAATCGATGGCAAAATCTGGGGCGTGCCTTACACCTATTACCAGTGGGGCGTTTACTATCGCAAAGACCTGTTTGAGGCGAACAACATCGCCGTGCCCACCAACTGGGAAGAATTCAAGGCGGCAGGCGCAACCCTGAACGCGGCGGGCATCACACCGATCACCATCGGCACCAAGTACCTTTGGACCGCTGGCGGCGTGTTCGACTATCTGAACCTGCGCACCAACGGCTATGACTTCCACATGGCACTGACCAAGGGTGAAGTGGCTTGGACCGATGACCGCGTCCGCGCCACAATGGCCAACTGGAAAGAGCTGATCGACGCTGACTTCTTCCTTGAAAACCACGCCGCCTATTCCTGGCAGGAAGCCTTGGCGCCAATGGTTCAGGGCGATGCCGCGATGTATATCATGGGTAACTTTGCCGTTGCGCCCCTGCGCGAAGCGGGCCTGACGGATGACCAAATCGGGTTCTTCCAGTTCCCAGTGATCAACCCCGATGTGCCGCTGGCCGAAGAGGCGCCAACCGACACGATCCACATTCCAGCCAATGCCAAGAACAAAGAGGACGCCAAGAAATTCCTCGCGTATCTGGCCCGCGCCGATGTGCAGACCCAGATCAACGACACGCTGGGCCAGCTGCCGATCAACGCGGACTCCTCTGTGGGCGACGACAAGTTCCTGCAGGCCGGTTACAAGATGCTCAGCTCTACCACGGGCGGCATCGCACAGTTCTTTGACCGCGACGCGCCAGCCGAAATGGCCAAAGCGGGCATGGAAGGTTTTCAGGAGTTCATGGTCAAGCCAGAGCGGCTGGACGCGATCATTGAGCGTCTCGAAAAAGTTCGGGGCCGGGTCTACAAATAAGGCCGCCATCTAAACTACGTGCCGCCGCCTTAACGGGCGGCGGCACAGGTACCATCAGCGACCCTGGGGGAGGATGACATGAAAACCTACTGGAAAAAGAACCAGCAGCGTTTGGCACCCTGGCTGTTTCTCGCGCCGGGCATTGCGATGTTCGCGATCTACGTCATCATCCCGATTTTTCAGTCCATGAGCATCTCGCTTTATGCCTGGGACGGGCTGGGCGAGAAAGAATACGTCGGCCTCTCCAACTATGTAGAGCTGATGGACGACGACGCGTTCTATACCTCTCTCAAGAACAACGTGATCTGGCTGGTGCTTTACATGCTGGCGATCCCGGCGGGTCTGTTTGTGGCCTTGTTCCTGAACCAGACGGTCCGCGGCATCCGGATTTACAAGTCTTTGTTCTTTTTTCCATTCGTGATTTCGCAGGTTGTTGTTGGCCTTGTCTTCTCATGGTTTTACGACCCCAACTTTGGCCTATTGAACATCGCGCTTCAGGCGGTTGGGTTTGACCCCATCGCGGTGCTGGCAGATGAGGACTGGGTCACCTACGGCATTATCGCTGCCGGCCTCTGGCCGCAGACGGCCTATTGCATGATCCTGTATCTCACGGGCCTCAACGCTGTTGATCCCGAGCAGATCGAAGCTGCGCGTTTGGACAATGCAAAGGGGTTCAAGATGCTGTGGTATGTCGTCTTGCCGCAGCTGAAACCAGCGACCTTTATTGCCATGGTTGTCACCGTGATCGGGGCGCTACGATCCTTCGATCTGATCTCGATCATGACCGATGGCGGGCCTTGGGGATCGTCGCGGGTGCTTGCCTTTTACATGTATGAGCAAGCCTTCTCGGAATATGGGTTCCGCATGGGGTACGGCGCGGCGATTGCCGTGGTGCTGTTCCTGATCATGATGGTTTATATCACCGCATTCCTTGTCAAAATGTACCGCGACGAAAGGGGGCTTTGAGATGTTTCCGACACCCATTGAAAAGACCTCAACCGCCAGTCAGACACTGTACAAGATCGCCTTGCCGATTGCCCTGATCGTTTGGCTGCTGCCGCTTCTGGCGGTGGCGCTGACCTCGATCCGCTCCGCTGGGGACATCACGGCGGGCAATTACTGGGGCTGGCCGACCTCCTTTAACCTGCTTGAGAATTACACGGCGATCTTTGAAAACACGCCGATTGGCAAATACATCCTGAACAGTTTCAAGGTGACGATCCCGACCGTGATCGGCGCGGTGGCCCTGTCGTGCATGACCGGTTTTGCCCTTGGCGTGTACCGGTTCAAATCCAACCTGCCTTTGTTTTTCATGTTTGTCGCAGGCAATTTTGTACCCTTTCAAATCCTGATGGTGCCGGTGCGCGATCTGTCGCTGAACCTTGGGATCTACAACACAACGATGGGGCTGGCACTGTTTCATATCGCCTTTCAAACCGGGTTTTGCACATTGTTCATGCGCAACTTCATCAAGGCGATGCCTTTTGCACTGATTGAGGCCGCGCGGGTTGAAGGCGTGAGCGAGATCAAGATTTTCTGGTATGTTGTCATGCCCCTGATGAAGCCCGCGATTGCCGCGCTTTCAGTGCTGATCTTTACGTTCATCTGGAATGATTATTTCTGGGCAACCGTTCTGACCCAAGGGGCGGACACACAACCGATCACCGCGGGTCTATATTCGCTCAACGGGCAATGGGTTGCGGCATGGCATCTGGTGTCTGCGGGATCTATCGTGGCTGCAATGCCTCCTGTCTTGATGTTCTTTCTGATGCAAAAACACTTTATCGCCGGTCTGACCCTTGGGGCGGTGAAATGATCCAAAGCTGGCGATTGGACGATGGACGGCAGTCCCTTGTTTTGGGCTGCGCGGATGGGCGTTTGGCCGAAGTGATCTATTGGGGTTCGCCCCTGCCCGAGGGTGAGAACCTCGAAACACTTTTTGCAGCGGGAAGGCAGGATGTGACCGGCGGTATGCTGGATCAGGCGCCCGCCCTGTCGATCTGTCCCGACGCCGGACGCAGCTTTCCCGGACAGGCCGGTCTGTCGCTGCGCCGTGCCGATGGGGCGGCGATCCATCCCGACTTGAGGCTTGAGGATGCGCAGCAAACTGCGGATGCGCTGACCTTGGTGTACAAGGATATCGCGCTGGGGCTCACCTATACTGCGCGCTTCACGATCAACGCCGACACGCACATGATCACGGCCCAGGCAGCGCTGACCTCTGATCAGCCCGTCCGCCTTGAATGGTTAGCGGCACCTGTGCTGCCCGCGCCGCAATTGGCCGATGAGATGATTGATTTCGCGGGTCGCTGGTGCGGTGAATTTCAGATGGTACACAGCCCGTGGTCCGCTGGCATCCGCATGCGCGAAAGCCGCACGGGCCGCAGCGGGCATGAACATTTTCCCGGTTTGATCCTGCCCTGCCTTGGCGCGACCAATACCCAAGGCCAAGCATACGCTCTGCATTACGGCTGGTCCGGCGGGCACCGGATGGTGGCCGAAGAATTGCCCGATGGCCGCAGACAGGTGCAGTTCGGCAATGCCTCAGGCACCGAATTGGAACCCGCAACAGAATTTGCCACTGCCCCGCTATATGCAACGTTCTCGGCCCAAGGGATCAATGGCTGCGCGACCGCCTTTCAACGTCATCTGCGTGACGCGGTTGTGCGCTTTCCCGATCCGGCCCGCCCCCGCCCTGTGCATTACAACTGCTGGGAGGCGATCTATTTCGACCACAAATTGTCGGACCTCAAAGACATCGCCGCCCGTGCGGCAGATCTGGGCGCAGAGCGGTTTGTGCTGGATGACGGGTGGTTCGGCAAACGCGATGACGACACCACATCGCTTGGCGATTGGACGGTGGACGCCCGCAAATACCCCGATGGATTGGGCCCGCTGATCGACCATGTGCAGGGTCTGGGTATGACGTTCGGCCTTTGGTTTGAGCCTGAAATGATCAACACCAACAGCGAAACCTATCGCGCCCATCCCGATTGGCTGCTCGGCCCCGAAGATCAGATCACCGGCCGGCAGCAACTGGTGCTTGATATGGCGCAAGACGCGGTGCGCGACTTTCTGTTCGACCGGATTTCTGCCCTGCTGTCCTCCCATCCCATTGATTATATAAAATGGGATCACAACCGGGTTCTGCCCGCCCCCGACGCGGCGCAGACCCGTGGCACCTATGCCCTGCTGGACCGGCTGGGCGCGGCCCATCCCGAGGTCGAGATTGAAAGCTGCGCCTCGGGCGGCGGGAGGATTGATTTTGGCATTCTGGAGCGCACGCAAAGGGTCTGGCTGTCCGACAGCAATGATGCCCATGAACGCCTCAAGATCCAGCACAACGCAGCGCTGTTCCTGCCGATGGTCGTCACCGGCAGCCATGTCGGCCCGCTTCATTGCCACACATCGGGGCGCAAGCATGACATAAGGTTCCGCGCTTGGGTCGCGGCGCAGCGACACATGGGGTTCGAGATGGATCCGCGTGAATTGACCAATCAAGAGGCCGATGTCCTGCGCGATGTGACAATGTGGTGGAAAGCCAACCGCCATTGGATGGCACGGGCCGATATTCTAAGGCTTGAGACAGCGGACCCGGCAATGATAGCAGAACAACAACTGGCCGAGGACGGCAGCCGTTTTGTGGCCTTTGCCGGCCTCGCCGCCGCGCCAAACCAGATTGTGCCACGTCCCCTGCGCCTGACCGGATTGGACGCGAACGGCAAATACGAGATCAATCTGCGCAACCGCGATGATCGCGAGCGGCTGTCGCGCGGGGCACCGGCGCTGCGCAACGGGCCGGTCACGCTTTCAGGTGCCTATTTGATGAACAACGGTCTTACCCTGCCGTGGTCTTTTCCGGACCGGATGTGGGTGATCGAAGGAAAACGGCTATGACAGATGACAAACGCAGAAACCGGGCGTGGTATGGCAAGGCCGATCGGGACGGGTTTATTCACCGCAGCTGGATGAAAAATCAGGGGTTTCCGGATCACGTCTTTGATGGTCGCCCGGTCATTGGCATTTGCAACACATGGTCCGAACTCACGCCTTGCAATTCCGGCCTGCGTGATTTGGCCGAAGGGGTAAAACGCGGCGTCTGGGAGGCGGGCGGCTTTCCCGTTGAGTTCCCGGTGATGTCGCTGGGCGAGACCCAGATGAAACCCACCGCAATGCTGTTTCGCAATCTGCTGGCGATGGATGTCGAGGAGTCCATCCGGGCCTATGGGATTGACGGTGTTGTTCTGCTTGGCGGGTGTGACAAGACCACGCCGGGGCAATTGATGGGCGCCGCGTCGGTCGATTTGCCGACGATCGTGGTCAGCTCCGGCCCGATGCTGAACGGCAAGTGGCAGGGCAAGGATATCGGCTCTGGCACGGATGTCTGGAAATTCTCCGAAGCGGTGCGCGCGGGCAAGATGACATTGCAGGATTTCATGGCCGCCGAAAGCGGGATGAGCCGGTCCAAGGGGGTCTGCATGACCATGGGGACCGCCTCTACCATGGCGTCCGTGGTTGAGGCGATGGGCCTGTCACTGCCGACCAATGCCGCGCTGCCGGCCGTCGACAGCCGCCGGATGGCGCTGGCGCATATGACCGGAAAACGCATCGTCGAGATGGTCGAAGAGGAACTGAAGCTCTCTGATGTGGTCAGCCGCGAAAGCTTTGAAAACGCAATCCTTGCCAATGCTGCCGTGGGCGGATCGACCAATGCCGTGGTGCATCTTCTGGCGATTGCGGGACGGGTCGGCATCGACTTGAGTTTGGATGATTTTGAACTGGGCAGTGATGTGCCCCTGCTCGTCAATTGTATGCCATCGGGGCAGTACCTGATGGAGGATTTCTGCTATGCGGGCGGGATGCCCGTTGTGCTCAAGGAATTGGGCGAGATGCTGCGACCGGCCCGGACGGTCCTTGGCGGCGATATCGGGGTCTATGCGGATGGTGCGGAATGCTGGAACGAGGATGTGATCCGCCCGATGTCCAATCCGCTCAAACCAGCCGCAGGTCTGCGGGTGCTGCGCGGCAATCTGGCGCCGCAGGGGGCGATCATCAAACCCTCCGCCGCGACCGAAAGCTTGCTGGAACATGAGGCCGAAGCTTACGTTTTCGAGAGCATCGAGGACTTCAAAGCCAACATCGACCGCGAAGATTTGCCCGTGACCAAGGACACGATCCTTGTGCTCAAAGGCTGCGGGCCAAAGGGATATCCGGGCATGCCGGAAGTGGGCAATATGCCGATCCCGGCCCGTCTGGTCAAAGAGGGCGTGCGCGACATGGTCCGACTGTCGGACGCCCGCATGTCCGGCACCGCCTATGGCACCGTGGTTTTGCACATCTCGCCCGAGGCGCAGGCGGGTGGCACGTTGGCTCTGGTCAAAACCGGTGACCGCATCCGTCTGTCCGCCCGCGAAGGATCACTAGAGCTGTTGGTCGATGAGACCGAACTGGAGACACGCCGCGCTGCATGGGCCCCTGATCCTGCGCATTATACGCGCGGATATGCAAAAATGTATGTTGATCATGTCCTGCAGGCCGATCTGGGTGCAGACCTTGATTTCCTCGTCGGCAAAGACACCCGTCCCGTCACAAGAGAGAGCCATTGATGCCCACAGCCACGTTTCACGATCTCAAAGATACTTCCGTTTTTATCACCGGCGGCGGCGCGGGCATTGGTGCCGCGATCACCGAAGGGTTTATCGAACAGGGCGCAAAGGTCGCCTTTGTCCAGCGTTCGGATGCCAGCGGGTTTTGCGATGACATGCAGGACAAACACGGGGTGCGGCCGCTGTTCATCCCTTGCGACATCACCGATGTCAGCGCCCTGCAATCGGCCATTTCAACCGCCGCCGAAGCCCACGGCGCGGTGACGGTTTTGGTGAACAACGCCGCCAATGACAAACGCCACGACACCGAGGACGTCACCGAGGAGTTTTGGGACTGGTCGCAGGCGATCAACCTGAAGGCCTATTTTTTTGCCTGTCAGGCAGTGATCGCAGGCATGCGGGCGGCGGGCGGCGGTGCCATCGTCAACTTTTCCTCGATCAGTTACATGATGGGCAACGCGGGTTACCCATCCTACACAACGGCAAACGCAGGCATCAACGGCATGAGCCGCAGCCTTGCCCGCGAATTTGGCCCCGACAAGATTCGCGTCAACGCCTTGGCCCCCGGCTGGGTCATGACCGACAAACAACGCGATCTTTGGGTGACGCCAGAGGCGCTGGCTGCGCATCTTGAGCGGCAATGCCTCAAGGAAGAGTTGCTCCCTCAGGACATCGTTGACGCGGTGTTGTTTTTGTCTTCCAAAACCTCGCGGATGATGACCGGACAGATGATGGTTGTTGACGGCGGAACAGTGGTGACAGGATAACAAAATGAACGCGGTTGAATGGATTGCCGTCGATTGGGGCACTTCTGCTCTGCGGGCCTGGCTGATGGGAGCGGATGCGCCCCGGCTTTTGCGATCTGACAAGGGCATGGGCGGGCTGGCACCCGATCAATTTGAAGCGGCCCTGTTGGATCTGGTTGGCCCTTACCTTGAAGGGCCTGTGCCGGTGATCGCTTGCGGCATGGTCGGTGCGCGTCAGGGCTGGGCCGAAGCACCCTATGCCAAGGTGCCATGTGCGCCGCCGGGGATCGGCAATGCCACCCGGCCAACCGTGGCTGATGCGCGGCTCGATATACATATTCTGCCCGGTGTGTCTCAGGACAGGCCTGCCGATGTGATGCGCGGCGAAGAAACCCAGATCGCCGGCTTTCTGGCGCAGACACCAGACTATGACGGCGTGCTGTGCCTGCCCGGCACCCACACCAAATGGGCACACATCAGCGCCGGAGAGATCGTCAGCTTTCAAACCGCCATGACCGGAGAGCTGTTTGCGCTGTTGTCTGGGCAATCTGTTCTGCGCCATTCCATCGGCACAGGTTGGGATGATGCCGCCTTTGCCGAAGCGCTTTCAGATGCGATGTCGCGGCCGCAGGCCATCGCGGCCAAGCTGTTTCAGATCCGTGCAGATAGTTTGCTACACCCGCCCGCACCAGACAGCGCCCGCGCCCGACTTTCTGGCTTATTGATCGGTCTCGAACTGGCGGCGACAAAGCCCTATTGGCTGGGCCAGAGGATTGCCCTGATCGGTGATTCCGCCCTTTGCGCCCGATATGCCGAAGCGCTGGCCGCGCAAGGCTTGCGACCTGAACACACCAACGCGGACGAAATGACCCTTGCCGGGCTGTCTGCAGCGTGTCAATCCCTCAAGGAGACCTCGTCATGAGCCGCCCCATCATTGCCATCCTGCGCGGTGTCACCCCGGATGAGGCTGTGCCCATCGGCACGGCGCTGATCGATGCGGGCATCGACCGGATCGAAGTGCCTTTGAACTCACCCGATCCCCTGCGCAGCATCGAAGCCTTGGCAAAGGCGTTTGGCGATCACGCGCTGATCGGGGCGGGCACAGTGCTGACCCCCAAGAACGTGACCGATGTTGCGGATTGTGGTGGCAAATTGATCGTATCTCCCGATTGCAACAGCGACGTCATCAAGGCCACCAAGGCCGCAGGCATGTTGTCCTTTCCCGGCGTGATGAGCCCGACCGAATGCTTTGCCGCCCTGCGTCACGGGGCTGACGGGTTGAAATTCTTTCCGTCCTTTCTGGTTGGCACTGCGGGTCTCAAGGCGATCTCAGCGGTGCTGCCCAAAGGCACGCAGACTTTTGCGGTTGGTGGTGTGGGGCCGGACAACTTTGCCGAGTGGCGGGCGGCAGGGGTTACAGGTTTTGGCATCGGGACCGGCGTTTTCACCCCAGGCCTGACCGCAGCAGAGGTCGGCGCAAAGGCGCAGGCCATCACCGCAGCTTTTGATGAGGCATGGACATGACCGCTCCTGAGGTTTTTGATGATCGCATATGTGTTCTTGGTGAAGGGCCGCTTTGGCATCCGCTGCGCGGTCAGTTCTTTTGGTTCGATATCCTGCGCAAACGGTTGATGAGCCGGATTGGTGAGGAAACTCTCGAATGGCAATTTGACGAACATGTCTCTGCTGCCGGTTGGGTCGATGAAAACCGCCTGCTCGTCGCATCGGAGACAAGCCTGTCAACCTTTGACCTGAACACCGGCGAAAGCGAATGGGTGATCGGGCTGGAGGTGGACAACACGGTCACACGGTCCAACGATGGCCGTGCCGACCCTTTCGGCGGCTTCTGGATCGGGACAATGGGCAAATCTGCTGAGAAAGGCGCGGGTTCGATCTATCGTTTCTACAAGGGTGAGCTGCGCAAGCTTTACGGCGATATTTCCGTGTCCAACGCCATTTGTTTCGCCCCGGACGGAACCTGCGCCTATTTCACCGACACCCATAGCCGGCAGGTCATGCGCCAGCCCCTTGGGCCGGATGGTTGGCCCGAAAGCGATCCAGTGGTGTTTATCGATTTGCGCGAAGAGGGTTTGAATCCTGATGGCGCGGTGGTGGACAGTATGGGGTGCATCTGGGTCGCGCTCTGGGGTGCCGGCCAAATTGCCCTCTATGATCCGCAGGGGCGGTTCCTATCGGCCATTGACTATCCTGCATCCCAGATGACCTGCCCTTCCTTTGGCGGGCCGGATCTGACCACGCTTTATGCCACGTCGGCGGCGGTGCATCTGGATGAGACACAGGGCGGACAGACTTTCGTGCTCCAGACTGATGTGACCGGACAGCGCGAACATCAGGTTATTCTATGACCGATCTGAAACGCAGCCTCGGCACCTGTTATTACCCCGAACACTGGCCCGAAGAGATTTGGACCGAGGATGCCCGCCGGATGGCCGAGGCAGGGCTGACTTGGGTGCGCATCGGTGAATTTGCCTGGTCGCGCCTTGAGGCCGTGCCGGGTGAATACACCTTTGGCTGGCTTGATCGCGCGATTGAGATTTTGGGCGCGGCAGGTCTCAAGGTCGTGCTGGGCACGCCCACCGCGACACCGCCGCGTTGGCTTGTGGACAAAAATCCCGATATGCTGGCCCTCGATGCCGAAGGTCGCCCGCGCGGATTTGGATCGCGGCGGCACTATTGCTTTTCCCATGTGGGTTATCTTGCCGAATGCAGCCGCATCGTCACCGCATTGGCCGAACGCTATGGCCGGAACCCGCATGTGGCGGCATGGCAGACCGATAATGAATATGGCTGCCACGACACCACCATCTCCTACAGCGTTGCGGCCCGCGACGCCTTTCGCGGATGGTTGCGCGCCCGCTATCCCGGCGCTGGAAATGACGGGGATATTGCGGCGTTGAATGCCGCGTGGGGCAATGTGTTCTGGTCGATGGAATACGATGATTTTGACCAGATCGAGCTGCCCAACCTTACGGTGACGGAACCGAACCCCGCCCATGCGCTGGCCTTCCGCCGTTTTGCCTCGGATCAGGTTGTGGCATTCAACCGCGCGCAGGTTGAGATCATTCGGTCCCATTCGGATGCACCTATCACCCATAACTACATGGGCCGGATCACCGATTTTGACCATTTCAAGGTTGGCGAAGATCTGGATTTTGCCAGTTGGGACAGTTACCCGCTGGGCTTTCTCGAAGACCGCGTTGGCGCGGATGCGGACCATCAACGCCGCTTTGCCCGGCAGGGTGATCCGGATTTTCAGGCCTTTCACCACGATCTTTATCGTGCCGTTGGCAAGGGCCGCTGGTGGGTGATGGAGCAACAACCCGGTCCGGTGAACTGGGCCCCGTCCAACCCCGCGCCCGCACCCGGCATGGTCCGGCTTTGGTCATGGGAAGCCTTTGCCCATGGGGCCGAGGCGGTGTGTTACTTCCGTTGGCGGCAGGCACCCTTTGCGCAGGAACAGATGCACAGCGGTCTGCTCAGGATTGACAGTGCAGATGCGCCGGGCCTGGATGAGGCCCGCAAGGTCGCCGCCGAGATTGCCGATGCGCCGGATGTTTCCGCCGCGCAGGCTCCGGTTGCCCTGATCTTTGACTATGACGCCGATGCCGCTTGGTCGGTGCAACCCCATGGCGCGGGGCTCAGTTATTTTGGGCTTGTGTTTGACACCTACAAGGCCTTGCGCCGTCTGGGGTTGTCAGTGGATGTTCTGCCGCCCAATACGCAGGATTTCAGTGGGTACAAAGTCATAGCCGCACCCGGCCTGATGCACATGCCTGAACCCTTGAAGATGGCTCTGTCGCAGGCCCAGGCGCAGGTTGTTTTGGGGCCGCGCAGCGGGGCGCGGGATGCGGATATGTGCATTCCCCTGCCGATGCCGCCTGCAATTGCGGGGTTGGACGTCACCGTCGCGCGGGTGGAAAGCCTTCGCGCGGATATGCCCAGACCATTGGAAGGGGGCGGCGCAATCATCGGGTATTGCGAAGAATTGGAAGGCCGTGCAGAGGTGCTGGAGCGCAGTGAGGATGGCAGTGCCGTGGTCTGCGCCTCCGGGCATCTGCGCTATGTCGGTGCGTGGCTGGATCAGACAGCATTGAAACGGGTTCTGGCTGCCGCCTGTGCCAATTCGGGACTGGAGACATTGGACCTACCAGATGCGGTGCGCCTACGCGACACAGGAAAGGAACGGTTCTGGTTCAACTACGACCTGCACGCCGCAGACGTTCAAGGGCGGCACCTGCCGCCCCTTTCGGTCTTGCGAGAGAACTTGCCGGACTAAAGCCCGTTCACCGGCACCTTTAACATTGGATTGCCGTCTTTGTCGGTGGGCACCTCGCCTGCGCGCATATTTACCTGCAAGGACGGGATAATCAGCTTGGGCACGTCAAGCTGTTTGTCACGCTCTGTGCGGAACTTGATGAACTCTTCACGGGTCTTGCCGCCGCCAACATGAATGTTGTCGGCCTTCTGTTCGGCCACGGTTGTTTCCCACATGATCGCGCGGCCATTGGGGCCGTAGTCGTGACACATGAACAGCCGCATCTCGTCGGGCAACGACAACACCTTTTGAATGCTGTCATAAAGCTGCCCTGCATCACCGCCGGGGAAATCGGCACGGGCCGAACCGCCGTCGGGCATAAACAACGTATCCCCGGCAAAGGCCGCATTGCCCATCACATGTACCATGCAGGCGGGCGTATGGCCCGGCGTGTACATGGCAAAGCCTTGCATGTTGCCAACGGTATAGGTGTCGCCGTCCTTGAATAGCGCGTCAAATTGCGATCCATCGCGCTGAAACTCGGTGCCTTCGTTAAAGATCTTGCCAAAGGTGTCCTGCACCACAAGAATCTTTTCCCCCACACCGATCCTGCCGCCCAGTTTTTCCTGCAGATAGGGCGCGGCGCTCAGATGGTCGGCGTGTACATGGGTCTCGATGATCCAATCCAGCGTCAGCCCGCGATCCGTGATCTCCTTGATCAGCGCATCAGCGTGGTCGTATGTGATCCGCCCTGCGGCGTAGTTAATATCCATTACACTGTCGATGATCGCGCAGTGATTGCTGCTGGGGTCTTTGACGATATAGGTGATCGTATTTGTAGCCTCATCGAAATGGGCTGAGACATCCGGCTTTACCGACAGATCAACGGGATAGGTCATGGGGTAATCCTTGGTTTCTCGAGGTGAAAAGCATACGTGCCGCGTTCAGAGTAAACGCAGCACGACAAAGCGCTCAAGGGGTTTGCCGAAAGCGAGGCAAATCAGATTTTGCAGGTCCGGATGCCGAAGATCCGGTAAAGTGGGCAAAACCGCATAGCAGATGTAGCGATCAGCACCAGCCCAACCACCACAGCGATTACGGTCGCGGTGCCACTGGCAAACAGGGCCATATTCGACACAAACGGCAAGGCAATCAAAATCAGTCCCAAAACAACACGAAGTACACGGTCGATTGAACCTACATTGGCAGTCATCTCATCTCTCCTTTTACAAGCGTTGGCACATCTTACCAGATCGCCCCGCCTGCAACGGTGACAATGTCACCAACTCCGCAAGAGATTAACCCACGTGCCCGGCCAGTTGTTCCAGTGCGGCGCGGTTGGTCATGGTGATGCTGCCCCGCCCCTGTGCGATCCAGCCGCGGCGCTGGTATTCTTGCAATTGCCGCGAAATCACTTCGCGGGCTGTGCCCAACTCGACCGAGAGCTTCTGGTGGGTCGTCGGTATCGTGTCAGCGCCTTCGGACAGATCAATCAAACGGTCAGCCAACCGCACATCCAGCCGTTGAAAGGCGACCTCGTCAATCATGCGAAAGAGATCGGTGATCCGCTTGGAAAACGCCGCAAAGACAAAATCGCGAAACGACTTGGATCGGGCGACCAGATCATCAAAAACATCGCGGGGCACGGCGGCTGCCTTCACGGCGGTTTCGGAGATGCCTTCAGCCGCGTAATCCTCATAGGCCAGTAAGCAGGCGGTGGTCAGCACGCAGCTTTCCCCGGCGTGAATGCGATACAGCACAATCTCATGACCGGTTTCGGACACTTGTTGCACCCGCACCGTGCCGTCCAGAAGAAACAGCATGTTCTCCGGTGACCTGTCCGGGCCAAAAATCATCGTATCCTTGGGCACGTCAACGATCGCACTGCGGGTCAGCAGGATCTGTTTGATCTCCGGTTCCAGCCGCGCCAGCCCGGCAAAGCGTTCGACCCAATCGATGGTCAGATCTGTTTGCGCCATTGATCCTGCTTTCCTTGCTTTGCTCTGCCCTATCTTGCCACCGCCGACCGCGCCGCGCCATGGGGCAACTTGCCCATGCAAGTCAGGTAAATTTGCGGAACAATCTGGTTTGGTCGAATATTTCTTCCAGCTCTTCCATACGTTCTTTGGTATCGCCCCAACTGAGGTTCTGAACTGCGGAGATCATCGTTTCGGTCAAAAGCATCGTCGTCACCGCACTGTCCCAAGCAGACGGCACGACAATCCGGCTGGACAGGCTGATCTGGGCCAGTTGATGCACGGGTGAACGCCACTGATCGGTAAAGAGGATGATTTTGGCACCCTGTGCATGGGCCATTTCCGCCAGCTTCAGCGTGTTGTTTTCATATCGGCGCACGTCGTAGATTACAAAAACATCGCCCTCTTTTACATCCAGAAGGTAGTGCGGCCATGTGTTTGAGGTCGATTGAATATGGGTGATCTTGGGGCGGATCACCTGCATGTGCAAAAACAGATATTCCGCCAGCGTATGGGTGATACGCCCGCCGACGATATAGAGGTGCCGCTGGTCATCGGCGACCAGTTTGCAGGCCTCATCAAAACCTTTGGGATCAATCTGGCCAAGGGTGTGGCGAATGTTGTCGATCACCGCCTCGGTAAACCGGTTGAGCATATGACCGGACGGGGCGTTTTCGGCCCATGTGTCGTGTTTCTCAATCGGGTCTTTGGCTTTGGCCTTGAGCTCTTCGCGCAGTTCGGACTGAAAATCGGGATACCCTTTGAACCCCAGCTTTTGCACCATCCGCGCCACTGTGGGGACCGATACATTGGCATCCTTGGCCAGCGCCGTCAGCGGGCCAAGGCCGGAAGCAGGGTAGTTTTCGAGGATGGAATGGGCCAACTGCCGCTCGGCGCGGGTCAGATCATCCAGCTTTTCCTGAATGCGATCTGAAATTGTCAGTGGTGCCTCAGACATGGTGGCCCTCCCCTTTTGATTGATAATATAACAAATGAAACTTTGTTGTGATATATTTTTCAAAATTTTGTTGACAGACCGCCCCGTCGCCGCTCAGGTTGGCCGCTATGGAGGCGTGATGACAGACACACAGAATCAAGAACAGGCAGAAGTTGTGCAAGTGGTTAACCCCGCAGCTGGCTCTTCTGTTGTGTTGGTCTGCGAACATGCCTCGCACTATATTCCTGATCATTTTCAGAATCTTGGCCTTTCTGGTGACGCTTTGACCAGTCACGCGGCCTGGGATCCCGGCGCGATGCCGGTGGCACGGCGGTTGGCCGAGCGGCTGGACGCGGTGCTGGTGGCCAGCTGTGTGTCGCGCCTTGTCTATGACTGCAACCGCCCGCCCGAAGCGCCGGATGCGATGCCGCCCAAAAGCGAGATTTTCGACATTCCGGGCAACCAGAACCTGTCGCAGTCCCAGCGCGATGCGCGGACAGCGGCCTATTACCTGCCCTTCCGCGATGCCGTGGCCAAGACCGCGGCACAAGTGGCCGAGCCCGTGATCGTCACCATTCACAGTTTCACTCCGGTCTATCACGGCAAGACCCGCGCGGTAGAAATTGGCGTGCTGCATGACAGCGACACGCGGCTTGCCGATGCGATGCTGCAAAATGCAGCGGATCACACGGATGCGGTGGTGCAGCGCAATGCGCCCTACGGCCCCGAGCATGGCGTGACCCATACTTTGACAGAGCACGGTATCGCCAACGGGCATATGAACGTGATGCTGGAAATCCGCAATGATCTGATCGACACGCCAGAGCGCCAGACAGCCATGGCCGATATGATCGCCGGATGGCTCTCAAGCGCCTATAAACTGACCCAGGCAAAAGGGGCCGTGACATGCGTGGCGTGATGCGTGGCTATATCACTGCGGTGGACGCGGTGAATTATCGCATTGGCCGGATTGCCATGTACGGCATCTTTGTCTTGATGGGCATCCTGCTCTGGTCCTCGGTCAGCAAGACATTCTTTCTGCCCTCGCTTTGGACGCTGGAAATGGCGCAATTCGTGATGGTTGGCTACTACATCCTTGGCGGTCCCTATTCGTTGCAACTGGGATCGAATGTGCGGATGGATCTGCTTTATGGTGGCTGGTCTACGCGCCGCAAGGCGTGGGTGGATCTATTCACCGTGTTGCTGTTGATCTTCTATCTTCTGGTCCTGCTCTACGGTGCCATCAGTTCCACTGCCTATTCACTGGGCTATTGGAAGACAGAGCCGATTTCCTACCTGTTTGGTGTGATCACCGGCAGCGAAGAGGTGGGGCGTCTTGAGCGGTCTTCCTCTGTCTGGCGGCCGTATATGTGGCCCATCAAACTGGTGATGATCATCGGGTTCACACTGATGATCCTGCAATGCCTTTCCGAATTCTGCAAAGACGTGCTGCGCCTGAAAGGTGAAGAAGTATAATGCCTTACGAGTTGATCGCCACGTTGATGTTCTCAACCATGATGCTGATGCTGTTGACCGGCCAGCGGGTGTTCGGTGCCATCGGGTTTATCGCTGTTGTCGCAGCGCTCCTGCTTTGGGGGGACAAGGGCGGTTATGACATCGGCTTTGCCGCCGCGATGAAGCTGATGAAATGGTATCCGCTTTTGACCCTGCCGATGTTCATTTTCATGGGCTATGTCCTGTCGGAATCAAAGATCGCCGATGACCTCTACAAGATGTTTCATGTCTGGATGGGCGGCCTTCGTGGTGGGCTGGCGATTGGCACAATCGGATTGATGGTTCTGATCTCTGCGATGAACGGGCTGAGCGTGGCGGGTATGGCCATCGGGGCCACCATCGCCCTGCCAGAACTCTTGAAGCGGGGTTATGACAAGCGCATGGTGACGGGGGTCATTCAGGCCGGATCGTCCCTTGGTATTCTGGTGCCGCCTTCAGTTGTGCTGGTGCTATATGCAATGATCGCGCGGCAACCTGTGGGGCAGTTGTGGCTGGCCGGTGTGGTGCCGGGGCTGATGATGGCTTCGATGTTTATCGCCTATATCGCCATCCGCTGCCGGATGAATCCTTCTCTCGGTCCGGTTCTGTCCGCAGAAGACCGCGACATGCCCCGCGATGAGAAGCTGCGCCTGCTGCGCGCCGGTCTGTTGCCGATCATCATCTTTGCGGTGATGATGGTGCCTTTCGTGAATGGCTGGACCTCGCTGGTGGAAAGCTCTGCGATCGGCGCACTGGCGGCCTTTTTTGCCGCGGTGATCAAGGGCCGCATGACGCGTGAGGTCTTTGAGAACTCCGTGCGCAACACGCTGGGCATCACCTGTATGTTCATGTGGATCATCCTTGCTGCGCTGGCCTTTGGCGCGGTGTTTGACGGCCTCGGCGCAGTCAAAGCGATTGAGAGCCTCTTTACCGAACAGCTCAACCTCAGCCCGTGGATGATCCTGATCCTGATGCAGCTCAGCTTTATCCTGATGGGCACATTTCTGGATGACACGGCGATGCTGGTGATCGTTGCGCCGCTTTATGTGCCGCTGGTGGGGGCGCTTGGGTTTGATCTGATCTGGTACGGCATCCTGTATACGATCACCACTCAGATCGCCTATATGACGCCGCCCTTTGGCTATAACCTGTTTCTGATGCGGGCCATGGCACCGCCCGAAATTTCGCTGCGCGATATCTACGGGTCCATCACTCCCTTTGTGCTGGTGATGGTGCTGGCCCTGACCCTCGTGATGATCTTCCCCGGATTGGCCACATGGCTGCCGGAGGTTGTCTACGGAAACTGACAATAAAGAAGCCGGGCCAACCGGTGTAACCTTCAACAAGGAGAACGACCATGACCACAAGACGTAAGTTTATCCAAGGGGCCGCCATTGCGGGCCCGGCCGCGCTGGCCACACCTGCGCTGGCACAAAGCACCATCAAATGGCGCATGCAGACCTATGCCGGCGCTGCTTTGGCCGCCGAAGTCATCGATCCTGCGATCAAGATGTTTAACCAGATCGCTGGCGACCGGATGCAGATCGAGCTGTTCTATGCCGATCAGCTGGTTCCCACCGGCGAATTGTTCCAAGCGATGCAGCGCGGCACAATTGACGCCGTGCAATCCGATGATGACAGCATGGCATCGCCCACCGAAGTGACGGTGTTTGGCGGCTATTTCCCGTTTGGCTCGCGCTACAGCCTCGATGTGCCAGTGTTGTTCAACCAGTACGGCCTGAACGAGATCTGGGATGAAGAATATTCCAAAGTTGGCGTCAAACATATCTCCGCCGGGGCTTGGGATCCTTGCCACTTTGCCACAAAAGATCCGATCAACAGCCTTGCCGACCTGAATGGCAAGCGCATCTTTACCTTCCCAACCGCGGGCCGGTTCCTCAGCCAGTTTGGCGTGGTTCCTGTGAACCTGCCGTGGGAAGACATCGAAGTGGCCGTGCAAACCGGCGAGCTGGATGGGATCGCGTGGTCGGGCATCACCGAAGACTACACCGTTGGCTGGGCCGATGTGACCAACTACTTCCTCACCAACAACATCTCTGGCGCTTGGGCGGGTTCATTCTTTGCCAATATGGATCGCTGGAACGAGTTGCCTGAAGATCTGCAAACCCTGTTCCGGGTCTGCTGTGACCAGTCGCATTACTATCGCCAATGGTGGTACTGGGGCGGCGAAGCCAACCTGCGCGTCAATGGCGACAAGCTCAAGCTGACAACCATCCCGGACGAAGAATGGGCCACGGTCGAGAACGCCGCCCAGGAGTTCTGGGAAGAGATCGCAGCAGAAAGCGACGTCAAACGCCGTGTTGTTGATATCTTCAAAAAATACAACGCGGACATGGTCAAAGCTGGCCGTCCGTACCGTTACGGCTAAAACTCAACGTAGGGTGGGGATAGTCTCCACCCTACGCCTCTATCTGAAAGGGATCACATGAACTTCGACGATCTGAAAGCCCGCGTCTCGGATGGCAGCATCGACACCGTGCTGGCATGCTTTGTGGATATGCAGGGCCGCCTGATGGGCAAACGCTTTCACGCGGTGAATTTCGTTGAGACCTCTTACGCAGAGACCCATTGCTGCAACTATCTGCTGGCCACCGACCTCGAGATGGCCACGCCTGATGGCTATGCCTCAACCTCCTGGGAAAGCGGCTATGGCGATTATGTCATGCAGCCAGACCTGAACACGATCCGCCCGGTGCCTTGGCTTGAAGGTACGGCAATGGTGCTTTGTGATGTGCTGGATCACCACACCCATGAACCTGTCCCTCATTCGCCCCGCGCGATCCTGAAAAAGCAGATTGCCCGGCTTGAGGCGCTTGGCTTTGACGCGATGATGGCAACCGAGCTTGAGTTCTTTTTGTTTGAGCAAAGCTATGATGAAATTCGCAAGAACGGGTTCCGCGATCTGACCCCGATCAGCGGTTATAACGAAGATTACCACATTTTCCAGACCACCAAGGAAGAGGGCGTGATGCGGCCGATCCGCAACCACCTTTTCAATGCCGGTCTGCCAATTGAAAACTCCAAGGGGGAGGCCGAGGCCGGTCAGGAAGAGCTGAACATCCGCTATTCCGCCGCGCTCGATTGTGCCGATTACCATTCGATTGCCAAACACGCGATCAAGGAAATCTCCTGGCAACATGGCCATGCCGCGTCCTTCTTGCCCAAGTGGCATCATACCAAGGTGGGCAGTTCATCCCACGTGCATCAATCTCTTTGGGTCGATGGCAAGCCCGCGTTCTTTGATCCCGAGGCCAAGCTGGGCATGTCCGAATTGATGAGCCACTACATGGCCGGGCTGATTGCCTATTCGCCGGACTACACCTTCTTTCTTGCGCCCTATGTGAACAGCTACAAACGGTTCTCAAAAGGCACCTTTGCGCCGACCAAAACCGTCTGGTCCGTGGACAACCGCACCGCCGGTTTCCGTCTGTGCGGTGAGGGCACCAAGGGCGTGCGCGTTGAATGCCGGATCGGTGGATCCGATTTGAACCCTTATCTGGCGCAAGCGGCCATGTTGGCTGCCGGGATCAAGGGCATCGAAGACAAGATGACCCTGCCCGCCCCAACCACCGGCGATGTCTATGAAGACGCTAAAGCGGCGGACATCCCGCAAACCCTGCGCGCCGCGACAGAGACCCTGCGCAATTCGAAATTCCTGCGCGAAGCCATGGGCGATGACGTGATCGATCACTACACCCGCTGCGCCGAATGGGAACAAGAAGAGTTCGACCGCGTGGTGACGGATTGGGAAATCGCCCGCGGGTTCGAGCGGGCTTAATATGTACAACTACATGTACATTTACAATTCCACTTTTTTGATGTACATTTCCAGTAACTGAGCTGGGAGAGTTATCATGAACAAATATGAGCCACTGCAAGAACACCTTGAGAATTGGGGCATTGAGGAGGTTCCAATGGATTTCTCAGAAATCGAACGGGTTCTCAAATCAAAGCTGCCGCCATCCGCCCGGAAGTATCGCGCTTGGTGGAGCAACAACCCAAGCAACAGCGTAATGACCTATTCCTGGCTCAACGCGGGTTACCGCACCTCTCAGGTCAGTCTTGAAGGCGAGCGCGTAGTTTTCGTTAAATCTGAAAGCGACCAGAAGCCACAGTCAAAACCTGTACCACCAAATGCCAGCCAACTCTTTGGGTGCATGAAAGGAACCGTCACCGTTTCGGTTGATATTGATCTCACAGAGCCATCTGGAGAGGTCTGGAATGAGGAGCAAGAATGACTGATCTGCTTCTTGATACCTGCGCTGTGATCTGGACGGGGAATGGCGATCCTATTGAAAAAGAGGCGACTTCGAGAATCGAACGGTGCCTGCAATCCGGTGGGAAAGTGTTTGTTTCTCCGTTCTCCGCGTGGGAACTAGGCGCACTCGTATCGCGGGCACGTCTGCGTTTGCCCATCTCAGCGGACGAATGGTTCTCGCAGTTTATGTACAGGAGCCGCCTTAACCTTGCGGAGCTCTCGTCAAGAACGTTGGTAGCGTCGAGCTTCCTTCCCGGAACACCGCCGAAAGACCCCGCCGACCGAATAGTGATTGCAACCGCTCGCGAGAATGGCTTGGCGGTTGTGACAAGAGACCAGAAAATTCTCAACTACGCGGCTGAAGGCCATGTGCAAGCCGTCGCATGTTGAGGCAGAAAAGTAGAGGAAACTATGATCACCTGTATTTCGCCCATTGACGGGTCGGTTTATGCCGAGCGCCCTGCCCTGACCGCCGAGGCGGCCAAGGCTGCCGTGGACCGCGCCACAGCAGCGGGGGCCGCATGGGCCGCGCGGCCACTTCAGGAACGGATTGATCTGGTCATGGCCGGTGTGGCCAAGGTTGGTGAGATGAACGAAGAGATCGTGCCGGAAATCGCCCATCAGATGGGCCGGCCCATCCGTTATGGCGGTGAATTCGGTGGTTTCAATGAACGGGCCAGCTATATGGCCGAGATCGCCGAAGAGGCGCTTGCCGATATCGAGCTGGAAGACAGCGGCGCGTTTCGCCGCCTGATCAAGCGGGTGCCCCATGGCGTTGTTCTGGTGATCGCGCCATGGAACTATCCGTTCATGACGGCCATCAACACGGTCGCCCCGGCCCTGATCGCGGGCAATACCGTGATGCTGAAACATGCCTCCCAAACGCCGCTTGTCGGTGAACGGATGGCGCAAGCCTTTCATGCCGCCGGGGTGCCTGAGGACGTGTTCCAAAATGTCTTTCTTGACCACCAGACCACATCAGACCTGATTGCCGCCAAAAGCTTTGGATTTGTGAATTTCACCGGATCTGTTGGGGGCGGCAAAGCGATTGAAACGGCAGCGGCTGGCACCTTCACCGGTATCGGGCTTGAGCTGGGCGGCAAGGATCCCGGTTATGTGTGCGACGATGCAGACATCGACGCGGCGGTAGATACCCTGATTGACGGGGCGATGTTCAACGCCGGGCAATGCTGCTGCGGGATCGAACGGATCTATGTGGCAGAGCAGCATTTCGACAGCTTTGTCGAAAAGGCCGTGGCGATTGTGAAGGGGTACAAGCTGGGCAATCCACTGGATCCGGAGACAACGCTTGGCCCGATGGCTCAGGCCCGGTTTGCCGAAGAGGTCCGTGCCCAAACCGCCGAGGCGATTGCCGCCGGCGCCAAGGCGCATATTGATCCGGCGGATTTCCCGCAAGATGGCGGTGCCTATCTGATGCCACAGATCCTGACGGGCGTGACCCATGACATGCGGGTGATGCGCGAGGAAAGCTTCGGCCCGGTTGTGGGCATCATGCCGGTCAAGGATGACGCCGAAGCCATTGCACTGATGAATGACAGCAACTTTGGCCTGACGGCCTCTGTCTGGACGGCGGACACCGCCCGCGCCATGGCCATTGGCGATCAGATCGAAACCGGCACTGTGTTCCAGAACCGCGCTGATTACCTTGATCCCGGTCTGTGCTGGACCGGCTGCAAAGACACCGGTCGTGGCGGGGGATTGTCGATCATCGGCTATCACAACCTGACACGGCCCAAATCATATCACCTAAAGAAAGCCTGATCCGATGACGCTCACTGCAAATTGGTCTTATCCCACCGCCGTCCGCTTTGGTGCGGGGCGCATTTCTGAAATTGCCGATGCTTGTAAGGCCGCTGGCATTTCCAAGCCGCTGCTGATCACGGATCGCGGTCTGGCAAACATGGAGATCACCACCCGCACGCTGGATCTGCTTGAGGCGGCGGGCATGGGGCGGGCAATTTTTGCCGATGTTGATCCAAACCCGAATGAGAAAAACGCCGAAGCAGGTGTGAAAGCCTTTAACGAAGGCGGCCATGATGGCGTGGTGGCTTTCGGCGGAGGCTCTGGCCTTGATCTGGGCAAGCTGGTGGCCTTTCTTGCCGGTCAAACCCGCCCTTTGTGGGATTTTGAGGATATTGGCGATTGGTGGACCCGCGCCGATGCCGATGCCATCGCGCCGATCGTGGCGGTGCCGACCACGGCAGGCACCGGCTCCGAAGTGGGCCGCGCCTCTGTGATCACCAATTCGGAGACCGAAGAGAAGAAGATCATTTTCCATCCCAAATTTCTGCCCAGCGTGGTGATTTGTGACCCGGAGCTGACTGTGGGCATGCCGCAGTTTATCACGGCAGGCACCGGCCTTGATGCCTTTGCCCATTGTGTTGAGGCGTTTTCATCACCCCATTATCACCCGATGTCCCAGGGCATGGCGCTGGAAGGTATGCGCCTGGTCAAGGAATACCTGCCCCGCGCCTATGCGGACGGCGCTGACCTTGAAGCGCGGGCGCATATGATGTCCGCCGCGGCGATGGGCGCGACCGCGTTTCAAAAGGGTTTGGGCGCAATCCACGCCCTGTCGCACCCGATTGGCGCAATGTACCACACGCACCATGGCACCACGAATGCGGTCTGCATGCCGGCGGTCCTGAAGTTCAACGCGCCCGCCATCCGCGGCGTTTTTGATAAGGCGGCGCGTTATCTGGATATCGACGGAGGCTTTGACGGGTTCTGCGCGTTTGTCGATGATTTCAACGCGCTGTTCCAAGTGCCGCGAAATCTGGGCGAGCTGGGGATCGCAAACCCCGACATCGACCGGATCGTTGCGGGCGCCTTGAAAGACCCCAGCACCGGTGGCAACCCTGTTGAGATGAACGAGGAAAACACCCGCAAATTGCTCTTGCAGATCGTTTGAACCACGGTCCAGAGAACAGAACGGTCAGGTGCCACTGCGCCTGACCGTTTTTTGTTGGTCTATCGGAACACGCGGCATCCTGTTTCGGTGATCGCGCCTTTCTCGACCGGATAGTTGCGTTTGGGGTTGATGATGGCCCGCTGAATGCCCGTCAGCCGGCGCATACATTGATTGGCAGCCGCATTGCCCGCACGTCGCCCATCCACATAGATATCAAGCCAGACGTACCCTTTGTACCCGCTGTGGCAGGGGCCGTTCTGGGGCGCGTTTCCATCGCCACAAAGATCTTCGACAATGGCGTATTTGCGCAGGCGCGGAAAATAGAACCGCGTGCCAGCCGGGAAATCCATGATACTGCGGCCGCCTCGTTTGACGTGCCCGACCGCCAGCGTCACCGGATCCGCATAGGTGCCGGTGCCCCCTGCCCCCCTGTGCAACACCGGCCGCGCAATCGCGGTTGAGCCGCGCGGCGTGTTGTCCCAATAGCTGTAACCGGTCAAAAATGCGCTGAATTGCTGTTCGGCTTGCGCAGCCCCTGCACCCAGCATCAGGCCGAGCGCCATCGTGACCTGCAAACAGGTTTTCTTGATCTGCATCTGGTTGATCCTCTTTGGTTTTTAGGGACCGACGGCGCGTTTAGATTGGCCGCCGGACGCCTTCGAAACCTCAGCCAGATTTTCTAACATGCTGTTAATCGCCGCCGCAGGTCGAGGGGCGACAGCCTGTATTTCACCCGGCCAGAACGCCCCAATACCAGAGGCCGCACCCTGCGGTCACAAATGGTTAACCATGTAGATGATTGCTTTTGCGGGCAAACGGGCCAGAAAACCCTACCCGGCCATTTTTACAGAATCACATGACAAATTCGCGGAACTTTCAGCCAAAGGCTGTTTCAAATTGGCCAGAATCAACTTTAACGGTTTTCCCAATTCAATAATCTTGGCCGATTGCGCGGATAAATCACGCCTCAGAAACAATGGTGCCACATTACCCAGTAAATTAGGCCGAAAATGTGCCGTTTGATGACTCGCCCAATTTTAGACATATACTGAGCTCATTCTCTTCAACATTGGCGGATTTCCCGCGAATTGAGATCAGAATTCTAGTGGGTCTTTCTGGAGGGTGGCCAGACCGACCTAGCGCGCACTGCCAGCGCGGAACTGCCGATAAGGCAGGACCTGGGGGTATTGCAACCAACTAGACCAAATGGACCGGGCTACAGATTTTGGACGGCGCTTTGCTGGCGCGGCTCAGGGTTTGTCCGGTCTTTGACATGTAGACCAAAGGCTGCCGCCCGATGACGACAACAGTTTGCAATACCAAAGGATCCCGTGGATGAGCCGCCTTGCGCGTTCATATACCGAGACCCGCGTTGCACGTGGCAAGTCGGACAGGGTGTTTCTGGACCCCAGCAACCGGCGCCGGTCGCGGGTATTGCTGTCGGCGATGACATTGTTCGCCGCCGTGTTGATCTGGCTGGTGGTGTTTTCCATTTCACTGGTCTCGACACGCGGGATCAAGGCGGCGCTGCCGGACGAGATTATCACGCTCAAAGGTGAGTTTCATCAAACTGGCACCCATGATCACGCCAGCCATGCGCACGGTTCAGGCGGCAATCTGCCTGCGATTGAACGCTATGCACTTCAGGAGACCTCAAAGTATCGCTGTATCGCGGAGGAAAAACCTGCCTCAGAAAACGCCCAGCGCGTTTATGCGGTCGTGCCCAGCCATCTGGTTGAATCTCCAGCGTCTCTGAACGAAAGCTGCGATGTTGTGGATGTGGTCATGCCAATGTGGTTCGACCTGCGTGTCGAACAAGACGCCCTGCGCGTCGGCGGTCTGGCCGATGACGCGCGTGAGGCTGTCCGCGGATATGTGGCGCAGCAAGAAGGCCGGGTGAAGGTTTTGCCGATCCTGCGCTTTGATCCATCAAGCTATTCCTATTTCGAAACCGCGAGGGGGCTCCGCGCGGTGGCGGCGGCACTGTCTGGTTTTGCTGACGACCTGGCCAAAAGCGACGAGGCGGTGGGCCTTTGCATTGATGCCAGTCTGATTGCAGCAAAAGGCAGTGCCGCCTTGGCAGAGGTGTTTGGCCCCTTCGCCAGCCGGATGTCCGATTTGGGCCTCCAGTCCTGCGCCGTGATTTCCGGCACCACTGAAGACGCCAACCTGGTGGTCACAGATCATTTTCTCGATCTGGTTGTTGTTAAGGGCTTTGAAGAGCCCTGGGTCGGCTCCGCCCCGCGGCCGGTTGCTGCACGTGACTGGTTTGAAAAGCGTGTGACCGCGGTGCAAGACATCGTTGCCGAAGACAAGCTGGTGCTGGCACTTGGCACCTTTTCGGTGGATTGGGTTTCGGGCCGGGCCAAGCCCAACACGATGCCCTATGCGCAAATGGCATCAGCGCTGGCCGAGGCCGACGCCAAGCCGACCTTCATCCCTGCGGCCGGTGCGTCGCAGGCGATCTATGTGGATGACAAGGGCCGCCAGCACCGCAGCTGGATTCTTGATGCGGCCTCTGCCCACAATCAGATGATGTGGCTGAAAAAGCGCGGCGTTCGCGGCGTTGGTGTATGGAATCTTGGTTATGAAGATCCCGGTCTCTGGGCTGTTCTGGATCAGGCGCAGCATGACACCCCGCTGGATGGCGATACACTCAGCAACGTTGTGTTCACCAACTACGTGAACCGCATTGGTGCGGGGCCGTTTGTTGCGCCCCTGTCCATGCCGGTGATTGGGCAGCGTGAGGTCGTGTTGGACCCCCAGACAAATCAGGTTCTGGATGTGCAATATGACAGCATGGCCCGCCCGGCCAGCGTTCGCCTCTATGGGCGCGGCGCCCCCAACAAGGTGGTTTTGACCTTTGATGACGGACCGGTGCGCAACTACACCACCGAGACGCTGGATATTCTCAAAGAGACCAAAACGCCTGCGTCGTTCTTTGTGCTGGGTCACAATGCGCTGCAGAACCCTGATCTGATTGACCGGATCATCGAAGACGGTCACGAGCTGGGTTCGCACACCTATTGGCACCCGCATATGAATGACATTTCCGCCTCCCGTGCGACGGTTGAGGTGAATTCGGTGCAATTGCTGGTCAACGGCATCACCGGGCGCAGCATGCGCCTGTATCGTGAGCCCTATATGCGCAGCGGCGGGCCGATCACCTCCAAGGAAGTGGCATCCCTGCTGCCGCTGGAAGAGGCGGGATATATCATCACTGGCATGGATATTGTGCCGCGCGACTGGCTGACCACCTCTGCCGAGGAACTGGCGGCCGAAGTGGTCCGCCAGGTCGAAGAGAATGCCGGCGGTATTGTTCTGTTGCATGATGGTGGTGGCGATCAAAGCCAGACCGTTGCGGCCCTGCCAATCCTGATCGCGGATTTGCGGGCCAAGGGGTATGAGTTCACTTCTATCGCGGATTTCCTCGACACCAACCCGGAAATACTGATGCCGCACGTGGACGGGATCAGCACCGCGTTCAGCAGCGTGTCCTTTAAGGCGGTTGGCAACAGCTGGTCGGTGTTGGAGATCACGTTCTGGTCGGTCTTTGGCCTTGGCCTGTTCCGGGGGCTGCTTTTGTTGTTCCTGACGTCCCGCCGCAAACGCCATGTGGCCAGCTATGCCGCGGACGTGCCCAGCGTGACCGTGGTGATCCCGGCCTATAACGAAGCGCATGTGATCACCCAGTGTATCGAACGGGTGTTGCAGTCTCAGTACCCCTATTTCGACATCATCGTGGTGGATGACGGATCAACCGATGACACATACGCCAAGGCGCTGCCTTACGACACTCTTCCCAATGTGACGGTGTTGACCCAAAAGAACGGCGGCAAATCCGCAGCGATGAACCGGGCCCTTTTTGAGACCGAAAGCGACGTGTTGATCTGCATCGACGCGGATTCGCAGATTGCGCCGGATGCAGTGGGGCTGCTGGCCGGTCACTTTAGCGATCCCGATATCGGCGCGGTGGCGGGCCGTGTTGTCGTGGGCAACCGCAACAACCTGCTGACCCGTCTGCAGGCGCTGGAGTATATCACCGCGCAAAGCGTGGAACGCCGCGCCAAGGAATACCTCAACGCGATTACCGTTGTGCCCGGTGCCATCGGCGCATGGCGGACCACCGCCTTGATGGAGGCGGGGATCTTCTCGACTGAGACCCTGACCGAAGACGCCGACATGACCATGGCGGTGATCCGGTCCAACTATCGCGTCATCTACGAAGACCGCGCCGTGGCCAAAACCGAAACGCCTGCCACCGTGTCCGGTTTGCTGACCCAGCGTCTGCGCTGGTCGCTGGGCATGATGCAAGCCGGATGGAAACACCTGGGTGCGGTGGTCGAGGGGCGCAAACTGGGCCTGATTTCCCTGCCCGATCTGGCGATCTTTGGCTATCTGATGCCGCTGCTGGCGCCCTTGGCGGATCTGTTCCTGCTGATCCTTGCGGGCGGCTATGTCATGGGCTGGATCAACGGTACAGACCCAGCGGTGACAACGGCCGTCCCGCCAAGCCTGTTGCTGGCTTATCTGATCTTGCCGCTGCTTGAGCTGTTCACCGTTCTGCTGGCGTTCAAGCTGGACCCGAAAGAAGATCGCCGTCTATTGTGGCTTATCCCGATGCAGCGCCTGTTCTATCGCCAGTTGCTGTACATTTCGGTGATCCGCGCCCTTTGGCGTGCCACCACGGGATCACTTGCCAAATGGGGCCATGCGCAACGCGCCGGTTTCCAGTTCGACCAGACGAGAAAGTCATGATGAACCGCCGCAGTTTTCTAAAAGCAAGCAGCGCCCTGCCGCTGGCCTTGGTTCTGCCCGGCACCATGGCGCAGGCGCTCAGCAAATCGCGCAATACGATTGTTGTGATTGACGGTATCTCGGCGGCCAGTGACGCAGACAGGCTTTCGGCGACGATGGACGGGTTGATCCGTCTGGGTGTGCCAATCAGCTGCATTGTTGAAACGGCACATCCTGAGGCAGGTCCGCTGCGTGCGGATCATCCGGTGGCGGCCCTGCTGCGTGATATGCGGGGACGGTTGCCCGGATTGATCGACCTCTTGCCTGTGCTCCCCGATCTGGCCAACCGGACCGCGCATTTCCAATCCCGCGACGCCTATGACGCGCAGCACCGCCTGTTTGATGCCCTTTGGGGCGATCGCGACGGCCAGTCCGCAGGGTTCCGCCCTCGTGCTGTGGCCTGCGACATGGCCGAAAACGCGCTGCCCCCCACCGGCGTCCGGACCAGCGGTATCCGCAATGTCCTGATGCGCCCGGCTGCTAACGCCAGCGCTGCGGTGCAATCTCAGGCATGGGACAACGGGGTGGTGCGTCTGATCGGGGGCAAGCGGGTACAACTGACCGACACTGCGGCCCAATTGCAGAACGATCCGGCCAACCCTGGTGAACGGGTCTTGTACCTGTCAGCTGAAGATCTGGCCGCCCTTCCTGCCGCTGATCTGCCCGACCTTGCCGCCCAATTTGCCACGGCTGTGATGCAGCCTGATGGCGACACATGGGTCAGCCCGATCTTGGCCTCTGACGTGCAGTTCCGCGATGCCTATAGCTACAACCGCAAGATGGCGTTGCACTTTATGGCCTCCCCCGGATCAACGGCGGTGGAACGGGCCATTCTCACTGATTTCCGGCTTGATCTGCTTAACGCTGGACTGCCCTCCAGCTTTGGGGAGGCGGTCGAGACTGGCGAGACGGATCGTGACGGCACCGGCTATTGGATTGACATTCAGCGCACCAAAGCGGTGCTGCCCATCCTGCCCGTGCAACACTACCTTGCCGGATCCGCCAAATTGGACCCTGCCGCGCTGAACGCGGATCGTAACAGCTTTGGCATGGGCGTCGAGTTTCGCCCACGCAGCACGGCCCGTGCCGCCGGGATCACCGAAGACAACACCATGGTTGTCCCCGCAGAGATCATCAACGCGCCCGCCCAATTGGCCGAATTGGACCGCGCCGATTATGGCACCGAGGATTTCACTGTCCTGATTTCGGATCAGGTGCTGCAAAACGCGCCGCAGCGGAAAATCCTGAAACAAGCCCTACTGCAACTGGCCGATGACGGGATCACCCGCCCTGTGACCTTGCCCGAATATGTGCGCGGGATTACCCCAACCGATGCCTACCTGAACCACTTTCGCCGGACAGCTGCCTATGCGGGTCGCGCCCGTGGATCTGATCGGGCGCAGGGCCGTCAAAGTCATGCGCAACTGATGGAAGACGCCAAGACCGCCTGGCGCTATTTTGAGAAATGGACCAACCGGCGGACCGGCCTATGCCCGGCAACGGTCAATTTCTCCGGCAGCGGCTCCACCCTGCACGAAGCGGTCACGATGTGGGACGTAGGCAGCCAGATCAACGCATTGGTCGCCGCCAACGAGCTGTCGCTGATCACCGACAAGGCGTTTCAAACCGCTATCCGCAAAATCCTGCCCAATATCGCGGGCCGCAAATCGCAGGGACGTTTGCTGCCGCAGGGGTGGATCGCCACGGACAGGATCAAATGGGGCGTCAAGGATTTTGACGGCTGCGATGCCGGACGGCTCATGGCCGCGCTTTACAATCTGGACACCCACAGCGCCACCAAGGACCGGGCTGAGCCAACCGTGCGATCCTGGGATCTGGACAAGGTGATCAAGGATGGCGTGATTTACAACGTGACCGATGGGGTCGAGACCACGACTTACCGCTCGCATTGTGCCCATTACGCGGCTTGGGCCTTTCGCACCTGGGGGCTTGAGGTCCGCTCGCCCTATGAGGTGCTTGACGGCAAAAGTGAAACGGATGGCCGGATTGCCCTGTTGGAAGTGGGCGGCCACATCGGGCCGATGGGGGCAGAACCGCTGCTGCTCGAAGCGATTGAACTGGGGATGTCACCGGAATCGGAATACCTTGCGGATGTGCTTTTTGCCGCGCAACTAGAGGAATATGACGAAACCGGCAACCTGACCTGTGTGTCCGAGGGGCCTATCGACCGCGCACCTTGGTTTACCTATCAAGGAATCCAGTTTGACGCGCCTGGGCGGATCTGGGCCACCGACACAGTCGCCAGCCTGCCCGAACACCGCTCCCCCGAGTTCCGCAAGAAAAACCATGTGGTCAGTTCCAAGGCCGCTTACCTTTGGGCGGCTTACAAGAACCACGATTATTGCGATCTGTTGGTGGACTATGTGCGCGAACGGGCACGAACCGACAACGGCTTTGCCTCCAGCATCTATCGCGAGACAGGCAAGGCGACGGCAACCTATGCCGACATCAATACCAATGCGATCATCCTGCAATCCATCGCCCAGATCATGCGCAACGCTAAAAGCCAGTAACGCCGCCCATCGACTTCACTATTGCAGTAATATTACAGATATGTAATTCTTCCCTCCAAACCGGAAGGGATCTGATTTGGCACAACTGGACAATTCACCTTTAGATGACACCGATCTTTGCATTGGCACACGGCTGCGCGAATTTCGTATGGCTCAAGGGTATTCGCTCGCAAAACTTGCCAACATCACCGGCATCTCAGACGCGACCCTGTCCCGGGTGGAAAACGCGCAAACGCTGGTTTCTGCCCATAACCTTTATATCCTCAGCCAAGCACTGAACGTCGATATCACTGCATTCTATGAGCCTGCCGCCCATCCGATCCGCAGCGGCATCCGGTCGGTGTCCCGCGCCGGGGATGGCCGGCAGATTGATACGGCGCGGTTCACCTCCACCGTTCTGGCCGCCGATCTGTCGAACAAGAAAATGCACCCAGCCATGGACGTTGTAACCGCCACCACATTGGATCAGGTCGGCGGCATGGCCAGTCACAGCGGCGAAGAATTCCTGCTCGTCATGGACGGCGTGTTGATCCTGCATTCAGAGCATTACGCCCCCCTGCGCCTGAACGCCGGAGATTCCATCTATTTCGACGCAGGCATGGCGCATGCCTATCTCACGCCTGATGGCACGCCCGCCCGCATTCTGGTGGTCAATTCCGCCGAACCCGATCTGGGCGTTGATACGCCTGTCTCCTCCTCCCCCTCCTGAAAGGCCACATGAATGAACGCCGAAACAAAGCTCACCCCCGAGGCGATCCGCAGCGCCGAACTGGTTTTGCCCGTGCAAGATCTGAAAACAGAGATGCCGTTTTTCCTTGGCCAGTTGGGCTTCCGGCTGGATACAATCTATCCCGCCGATGATCCGGCTGTGGCGGTGGTGTCCGGTCATGGTCTGCGGTTGCGGCTGGAACGCGGGGCAGAGGTCGCGCCGGGCAAGGTCATACTCTACTGCGATGCCCCGGATGATCTGGGCGGTGTGGGCACTATCGTGACCTCGCCCAACGGCAATCAGGTCGAGATACAGGATGCCAATCCGCCGCTGGTGATCCCGGAAACGCAGCATTCATTTATGGTGCGCCGTTTGGCCGACAGCGACAGTTGGATCATCGGCCGTGCAGGCATGCGCTATCGCGATCTGATCACCGACCGTCTGGGCGGGTCGATCATCGCCAGCCATATCCGCATTCCCGATGGCGGGCCGGTGCCGGATATGGTGCATTATCACACCGTCGGATTTCAGTTGATCTTTTGTTATCGCGGCTGGGTGCGGCTGGTTTATGAGGACTACGGTGATCCATTTATCCTTGAGGCCGGCAATTGCGTGATCCAGCCACCGCAGATCCGCCACCGGGTGCTTGAAGCATCTGACAACGTCGAGGTGTTGGAGATCGGCGTGCCTGCGGAACATATCACCACCATTGACCACGAGATGGAGCTGCCCAACGGCCCCGCGAACCCTGACCGCGAGTGGGACGGCACCAAATTTGTACACCACCGCGAGGATCGGGCGACATGGACCCCCTGGCGCGTTCCCGGATGGGAGGCGCGGGATACAGGCATTGGTGGGGCCACCCAAGGTATCGCGGGTGTACAGGTCAGCCGCCCCAGTGCAGATGCGCAGGACGCGTGGACAAGCCATGACACCGATATCCTGTTCACCTTTGTCAAAGAGGGCAGCCTGACCCTTGAGGCCGACAGCGAGGGGCGCAAAACACATGATCTGGTTGCGGGGGATGCATTTGTCCTGCCGCCGTTCCTGAAGACCCGCTATGTCAAACCATCCGCCGATTGCGAGCTGATCGAGGTAACTCTACCGTCATCCTTTGGGACAACGGTCCACGAGACCTAAGACAGAGGGCCGCCCCGTGAGGCGGCCCTTTCAATCAGCCGATCCGATCTGATCAGGTTTCTTTTTTGTCGTTCACGATATTCATCGAGGCCACGCCGCTGTTGCCCAGCTCGACCGAGGCAAATGGGCCGCCGTGGCACATGTTGCCGGGGTCTTGGTTGTCCATCGGCGGTGTGTCCGCCAGCACCTGTTCGGCAAATTGTTCGGCGTTGTCTTTGGGCCGGTAGCCGAGGAAGGACGCCTTCGAATTGTCCACTGGAACGCGGTCATTGTTGGACACGCCATAAACCACGCTAAAGCCCGTCACCGGCGTGTCGATCGACCGCTGCACCAGTTGGATCAGATCATCATAAGACAGCCATGATCCCAGTGCCCGTGCGTTGTTCACCTGTGCACAGGACAAGATGCGCATATGTACGCTTTCCAGCCCGCGTTTGTCCCAGTACATGCTGCCCAGATCTTCGGCAAAGCATTTGGCCAGACCATAGAATGTATCCGGGCGGTGCGGCGCGTCGGTGCCGATAAAATCGGTCTTGGGGTGCATGCCAACCGCATGGATCGAGCTGCCGTAAACCACGCGGCGCAAACCTTGGCGGTATGCGGCCTCCCAGATGTTGTAGGCTCCGATAAAATTGGGACCGAGCAGTTCTTCAAACGGGCCTTCGTCCGCGTAGGCGCCCATATGCACAACCATATCCGCGCCTTCGAGAACGCGCAGCATGTCATCAAGGCTGGCCAGATCACCCTTCATGTAGGTCTCACCGGGGTAGAGTTTACCGATATCTTCCACGATGTCGGTCGAGACCAGTTCATCGCACATCTGGGTCAGCGGTTCACGGAGGTAGGAACCAAGGCGGCCAGCGGCGCCTGTCAAAACGAGTTTTTTCATGGGTCAGTCTTTCTTGAGTTTTGATGTGGCCTCTGCAAGGCGGGTCATCGCCTTGTCCAAAACCTCGGCAGAGGTGGCCGTCGATAGGCGGAAATAGGGCGACATCTCATAGGCGCTGCCGGGCACAGCGGCGATACCTGCGGCGTCCAGCAGATAGGCGGCAAAGTCGATGTCGCCCGCAATCACTTTGCCTTCCGGAGTTTGGCCCCCAATGAACGCGGCGCAGCCAATATAGGCATAGAAAGCGCCGCCCGGTGCGTCGAGTGTCAGACCCTCAATCTGCGCGATCCGGTCCACCACCAGATTGCGGCGGGCCTCGAACGCGGCGTTGAACCGGCGCACGTCGTCTTGGGGGCCGTTCAAGGCGGCGACTGCGGCGGCCTGCGCAATGGTGCAGGGTCCAGAGCTGATCTGCGACTGCACCTTGGTCATCGCGGCAATCAAGGGCGCAGGTCCGCCCGCGTAGCCGATCCGCCAACCGGTCATGGCATAGGCTTTGGAAACGCCGTTGACAGTCAGCGTGCGATCCTTGAGATCCGGACATGCGGCGGCAAAAGACAGGAAATTGCGCCCGTCAAACAGGATGTGTTCATAGATCTCATCAGACAGGATCAATACCCGAGGATGATCGCGCAGCACTGCACCCAAGCCGCGTAAGGCATCATCATCATAGGTTGCGCCCGCCGGATTGGATGGGCTGTTGAGAATGATCCAGCGGGTCTTGGGCGTGATCGCATCCTCCAGCGCCTTAGGCGTCAGGCAGAATCCGTCCTCGGCCTCGGTTTTGACCGTGACCGGCACGCCGCCCAGGATCAGCACCATATCCTTGTATTGACCAAAATAGGGCGCACAAAGCACCACCTCGTCACCCGGCTCCAACGTTGCCATCAGTGCATCAAAAATGACCTGTTTTGCGCCATTGCTGACAATCACGTCGGTCTCTGCCGCATAATCCAGACCGTTTTCGCGGGCGAATTTGGCGCTGACCGCTTGCCGCGCCGCCAATGTACCTTGGGTGGGCGGATAACGGGTGTCTCCGGCGAGAGCAGCCTGATGGGCGGCCTCAATGATATGGGCAGGCGTGTCAAAATCCGGCTCGCCCAAACCCAGATCAATCACATCGCGTCCTGCAGCCGTAGCCGCCTTGGCAGCTTGGCTAACGGCAGCGGATGCCGACGGTTTCACTGTGGCAAGACGGGCGGCGGCATAGGTCATTTGAGCTGGCCTTTCACCTCTGCCAACAAGGCATCGCTGGCCTTGGCCAACAGGCCGGTGTCACTGCCGCAGGCGACAAAAGTGAACCCGTCATTGAGCAATTTGGCGGCAAAAGCCGGATCAGAAACCAAAGTGCCAACAGGCATGCCCTTGTCCATCAACTGCCGCGCAACGGGCATGATCGCATTCCAAACCGCATCATCCATCGGTTTGCCCAGCAGGCCCATGTCGGCGGCAATATCGGCAGGCCCAAAGAAGATCCCGCTGACACCGTCCACGGCGGCGATGTCTTCGGCCTGTTCAAGCGCGGAGGCGGTCTCAATCTGCAACAGAACCGTGGTTTCATCCGCAACCCTGGCGAAATAATCCCCGACACGGCCAAATTTGTTGGCCCGCGTGTTGCCCGACACACCGCGCATCCCCAGTGGTGGATAGCGGGTCGCGGCGACTGCTCGTTGCGCTTCCTCGACCGTCTGGATCATTGGAAACAACAACCCCGGCACACCCATATCGAGCAGGCGCTTGACGATCACGGGATCATTCCATTCGGGCCGCACAATGGCAGTCGTTTGGCTAGAGGCAAAAACCTGCAATTGGCCCAGAACGCTGAAGTAGTCGTTGGGCGAATGTTCCATATCAATCAGCGCCCAGTCATAACCGCTTGGCGCTGTGACCTCGGCGGCAAATGAACTGGCAAAGCTGATCCAGAGGCCAAGCTGCTTTTGCCCAGCGGCAATGGCGTGGGTAAAGGGGTTTTGTTCAAGCTCCATCAGATCACTGCCTTTTCGCTGACCGGGCGGTTTTGCCCGATACGTTCAAAATGAAATTCGCTGAGGTCGAGGGTCTTGTATGTACCATGCAACATGATCTCAGCCGTGCCGCGCCCCATGGCCGGGGATTGCTGCAATCCATGGCCCGAAAAGCCATTGATGAAAAAGAAATTGGACACCTCGTCATGCGGGCCCAAGATCGCATTCTGATCAAAGGTGTTATAGGCGTAGTGGCCCACCCATTCGCTTTGCACCTTGATCGCTTCAAATTGCGGGATACGGGTGGCGATGGTCGGCCAGATGTGGTTTTCCCAGATCGAGAAATCCATGGCGAAGTCATCGTAATCCACCCCCGGATCGACGTCTGCGTGACCGCCCGCCATATAGGTGCCGCCGCCAACCTCGCGGAAATGCACGCCAGAGGGATCAATTGTAAGGGGCAATTCGCGATCCAGCGGTTTCTCCGCCGCAAAAATCCAGGTGAAGCGTTTGCGCGGCTCGACCGGTATTTCGATGCCGGCCATGCGGCTGGTGCGCACCGCACGCGGGCCGGAGGCATTCAACAGCTTGCCACAGGCCACAACCTCGCCCGACGCCAGCGTGACGGATTCCACACCGGTGCCTGCCGCGTTCTTGGTGATTGAGACAACCTCATTCTGGAGATATTCCACACCGTTTCTCTTTGCGCCACGGCGCAGACAATCAAAAACGGCGGTGCCATCCCAATAGCCCTCGTCAACGGTGTTGATCGACCCCAGCACCACGTCGTCGAGATTATAAAACGGATAGGCCTCGGCAATCTCATCACGGCCGAGCAACCGAGTGGCAGCGCCGGCGGCAAGCTGAATTTTCTGGTTTTGACGCAGGGTCTCGGCAAAGCTTTCAGTGTCGGCCAAATAGAGATAACCAAAACTTTGGATCGTCAATTTCGGCACATTGTCATCACCGCCCATGTAATCGCGCAGGTTCTTGATAAAGTCTGCGCCAAACTGGGACACCTTCACGTTGAGGCTGGTTGAAAACTGCTGCCGGATGCAGGAATTCGTATGCATGGTAGAGGCGTTTTGATAGGTGGGGTCGCGTTCCACCACCAGAATGCGCCCGTCAAAGCTGGCGTCATTGGACAGAAACCAAGCAGCCGATGATCCCATAATGGCACCGCCGACAATCACTACGTCATAGTTCTGATGAGCAGGGGCTTGCAGTTTGCTCATGCCAGATTCTCTCCCTTGCTGATGGCCGCTTGGACGGCGGCGATGTCTTCGGCGCTGAGTCCATAGTCTTTTGCAGCGGTTTCGGCAGAGATATAGCCGCGTGCCAGATCGCGTTTGACCAGCGCTGGATCACGCTCGGACGGATCGCCGTAGCCGGCACCCCCGGGAAAGGCCATCATCACCTTGCGCCCATGGGGCACAAATTGTTTGCCCTTGCCGTTCATCGCGGTGCCGTCATCCTGCGCGATGGTGGTTGGTGCGCCGGATGCACCGCCCCGGCGGCCACGGGCCGGATGATCGACCCTGTCAAACATCGCCTGAATGTCAAATTCGTAGCCTTCTTGTGCGCCCACTTCCATGTATTGGCCCAGACCGCCGCGCTGTTTACCCGCGCCGCCGCTGTCCGGGCGCAGTTCCTTGCGCCAGATGATCACGGGACCGACATGTTCGGTGGCCTCCACCGGCATGGTCATCACGCCCGAGGGGAAGGCCGTGGCGCTCAGCCCGTCATGCTCAGGACGCGCGCCCGATCCGCCGGAGTTGAAGGTCAGCACCTCGGACCGTCTGGCCCCCTTGGGCGCGGGGCCATCGCTGCGCGGACGCAGGGAGACCTGGAAGTTGCACAGGCACCCCGCCCCTTCGGCAGGCACCAGATCCGGCAGGATCTTATCGAGCGCGTCGTAAACCGTATCGGGCACGAAATGCCCCACGATGTGGCGCAGCGCCACTGGCGCGGGATGCACGGCATTTACAATGGTGTCCTCGGGCGCGGTGATCTCAAACGGGGCCAATGAGGCCGCGTTGTTCGGGATCTCCGGCGCGATGGCGCATTTGAGTGCATAACAGGCGTAGGCCTTGGTGTAGACCAGCGGGCAATTGATACCCTTTTTGTCGACGCCCGTGGTGCCGGCGAAATCCGACAGGATCCGGTCCTCTTCGATGCTGACCTTGACCTTGAGCGTGATCGGCGTGGCAAAGCCATCCACCGTCATTTCACCAGAGGCGGATTTGCGCGGCAGGGCATTGATCCGCTCCAGCGTGGCACGGCGGGAGTTTTCGAGGATGAAGCTGCCGATGCCATCCAGATCATCGAGGTCAAATTCCTCCATCATCTCAACCAACCGGCGATGGCCGATCTCGTTGCAGGTGGTCAGGGCAAAGATGTCACCAACCAATTGATCCGGCTCGCGCACGTTGCCGCGAATGATCTGCACCAGCGTTTCATCCACCTCACCGCCAGCAGCGAATTTCATGATCGGGATGTACAGCCCCTCTTCATAGACACTGGCCGCATCCGCCCCAAAGCCGCGCCCGCCGATATCCACAATATGCGCGGTGCAGGCAAAGAACCCCACAAGAACGCCCTTGTAAAACGAGGGCGTGACCATGGTGATGTCATGCAGGTGGCCGGTGCCCTCCCAAGGATCGTTGGTGATGTAAACATCCCCTTCGATGATATTCTGGCGCCCGATGCGGCGGATGAAATGCGCGACCGCGTCGGCCATCGCGTTGACGTGCCCCGGCGTGCCGGTGACCGCCTGGGCCAGCATTTTGCCATGGGTGTCATAGACCCCTGCCGACAGATCGCCCGCCTCGCGTACGGAGGTGGAGAACGCCGTCCGAACCAAGGCCTGCGCCTGTTCTTCAACCACGGAGATCAGGCGGTTCCACATGACCTGATAGGCGACGTTTGAATGTTGCTTTGCCATGGGATTACCCTTTCACACTGACGTCGATGCAGCCGTCGGGCTGGCGGATAGCCTTCCGGCTGGAGGGGATGATGATGGTGGTTTCATCCTCTGTCACGGCGGCGGGGCCAGCGATCTCTGCCCCTTCGGACATTTGATCGCGCAAGACCACGGCGGCATCCTGATAAGCAGACTTGGCCGGGTCAAACATCTGGCGGCGTCCGGCAATCGGCGCAGCGCCCGCCGGGGTGGCCATCGCGATTTGCGCCACCTGTTCGGGCGGCGTTGTGGCATTAACGGACCAAACCGTGATCTCGATATCAAGTCCGGTCACCTTACGGCCGAACAGTTTGACATAATCCTCTTCGAACCGTGCCTCAAAGGTGCCGGCGTCGGGATTCATCGCTTGATCTTCGGTCAGAACAATCGGGATCTCCCAGCCCTGCCCGGCATAGCGCATGTAAACCTTGAACTCGGACAGGATCGGCGCATCTGCGTCACAATTGCGGACAAATCCGGTGGCCTCGGCCTTGAGCTCCGACAACAGCCTTTGGATCTTGGGACCGTCAAAATCCGACAGTTTCATATAGACAGAGCGGTTCGCCTCAAAGCTGAAAGGCGCACGCAAGAACCCGATGGCAGACCCAACACCGGCCCCCGGCGGCACCAGCAGGCGGTCCACGCCCAGTTTCTCGCAAAGCCGACCGGCATGCAGCGGAGCCGCGCCGCCAAAGGCGATCATCGTATATTCGCTGAGGTCTTCGCCATTCTCAACCGCGTGCACACGGGCGGCATTGGCCATGTTTTCATCTACCACTTCGGCCAGCCCAAAGGCGGCGGTGGCGGCGTCCATATCCAGAACCTCGCCCAGAACGCTGGACAATGCCCCTTCGGAGCTAGCCGTTTCGAGCTTGATCGACCCACCGGCAAAATTGTCCGGGTCGAGCTTGCCCAGAACCAAATCGGCGTCCGTCACGGCAGGTTTGTCGCCGCCCCGCCCATAGCAAGCCGGGCCCGGTTCGGACCCTGCGCTTTCGGGACCAACGCGGATCTGGCGCATGCTGTCCACATGGGCCAGGCTGCCGCCGCCAGCGCCGATCTCGACCATGTCGATCACCGGGATGGAAATGGGCATCCCCGACCCTTTCTTGAAACGGTAGGTCCGCGCCACTTCGAACACCCGACTGGTTTTTGGGGTCTGGTTCTTGATCAGGCAGATCTTGGCCGTTGTGCCGCCCATGTCGAATGACAATACCTTGTCCAACCCATACCGCGCCGCGATATGGGCCGCAAAAACCGCGCCACCTGCGGGGCCGGATTCAACCAGCCGCACGGGGAATTCAGCCGCGTTTTCGATCGAGATGATCCCGCCGCCCGAATGCATCAGGAAGATGTTGCAGCTCACCCCCTCATCGCGCAGACGCCCTTCAAGGCGGCCCAGATAGGACTTCATCAAGGGTTTGATATAGGCGTTGGCGACCACGGTATTAAACCGCTCATATTCGCGCATTTGCGGCGAAACCTCGCAAGACAGCGAGACCATTGCGCCGGGCATTTTCTCTGCCACGACCTCGGCCACCATGCGTTCGTGATCGCCGTTGAGATAGGAATGCATCAGGCCGATGGCGACACTGTCATAGCCCGCCGCGGCAATCTGATCGACCACATCTTCAACCGCCGCACGGTCCAGCGCGATCAGCACATGACCACGCGCATCCACACGTTCCGGCACCGTAAAGCGCGACTGACGCGGCAAAAGCGGTTCCGGCAGGTTGAGGTTGAGATCATATTGTTCAAACCGGCTTTCGGTGCGCATCTCGATCACATCACGGAAGCCTTGGGTGGTGATCAGCGCCGTCTTTGCCCCGCGCCGTTCGATCAGCGCATTGGTGGCCAAGGTGGTGCCATGGATGATCTGGCCAATGTCCGCCGGGATGATCCCGGCCTTGGCGCAAACCTGATGCATGCCGTCAATGATAGCATTTTCCGGAGCCGCATAGGTGGTCAACACCTTGGTGGAAAAGGGGCTGCCGTTCACTTCAAGCACCACATCGGTAAAGGTGCCGCCAATGTCTACGCCCAGTCGAATCGAATTCTCTGTCATCTGTCCAACCTGAATGATTTGGCGAAGGGTAGCGGCGCGGAGCAGATCACATCAAATTCTTATTTCCGATATGAGTGATAGATTTTTGTGATCCACTAGCGATCACAAGATCACCGCCTCCGCCTCGCGGGCGATGTAATCCTTTGAGATTTGCCCGGCGATGGCGGCGGCGACTTCGACATAACGCGCCACTTTGCCCGCCTGATAACGGGCAGCAAAGCGCAATGGTGCCGGGGTCCAGTCTACCCGCAGTTGGCGCAGTGGTGCGCCGCCTGCCTCCGCCGTGACCAAAGCCCTGGGGAGGACCGCAACGCCAAGACCATCGCGGGCCATTTTCACACAGGACGACAGGCTGTTTGACGGCACAATCCGCCCTTTTGGCAGCCCTTGCCGGTCGGCGTATTCATTCAGCGCTATGGAAGCTTGGGTGTCTCGGGCCGGGGTCAGGATGCCTGCCTCTAGCAGATCACCAATGCCGTATTGCTGCCCCTCGTCAAAGGTCAATGATGCGCCGCACACCCAGATATAGGGATATTGCCCCAATTCAGTGATCCCCGTGGCGCTGGATGAGAAAGGCGCGGTCTGGATCGCCAGATCCACCGCGTTCTTGGTCAGGGCAATATCGAGATTTCGAGATAGATCCACAGTCAACTCAACGCTCACGCTGGGATAAGCGTCCTTGAGACTAAGCAGGAAACTGTGCAGCCAAGTGCAGGCCACCAGTTCGGTCACGCCAAGGCGCAGGCGGTCCTGAATGAGGTCGGGCCGCTTTGCCACCGTGATCAGCCCCTCGGCCTCATGCAGCACCCGGCGGGCCGCTTGCACGATCTCGGTGCCTTTGTCCGTCAGTTGCACCGATCCTGCATTGCGCAGCATCAACGTGACGCCCAAGGTCGCTTCGATACCGGCAATCCGCGCTGATATATTCGGCTGTGTGGTGTTGAGATGTGCCGCAGCTTTGCGGAAACTGCCCAAATCGGCCACCCAGATCAGGGCTTCAAGTTGTTTGAGGGTAAAGGTGTTACCGATCATCGCGGAGCCTTGCATTCGAGGGGCGGCGGATGCCTTTGCCCAGACAAGCCTTTGGTGGCAGGCAAAGTCAACTGCGCCTGCGCTATCGCTTGATTAATCCTGAACAACCCATCATATTCATACTATCGAATTTTTGCGGAGGTATCAGATGGCGCTTTCTCGACGCGGTTTTGTGGCAGGTGGGGCGGGCCTGATGGCAGGCGCGGCATTTGGCCTCCGCCCCGCCCCTGCTTTTGCACAGATTGATCTGGGGCCCATCCATCTGGACGTGGTCAGCGATGGGTCTTTGACCCTGCCGGGCGGTTTCATTTTTGATCCGATGCCGCAGGATGAACTGGCCCCGATCATCGAACGTTTCAATCTGTCTGCGGATGTTCTCACGCCGCCGTGCAATGTCACATTGATGCGCAACGGGGACCGCGTGGTCCTGTTCGATGTTGGGTCCGGCCCGGATTTCGCCCCCAATGCCGGCACGCTTTTGACATCGCTTGAGGCGCTTGATGTTACACCCGAGGACGTGACCGATGTGGTCTTCACCCATGCCCATCCGGATCACCTTTGGGGGCTATTGGATGATTTTGACGATCCATTGTTCAGCAATGCAAGCTACATGATCGGGCAGGCCGAGTGGGATTACTGGATGGATCCCAACACCGTCGGCACCATCGGCGACGCGCGGGCCTCTTTTGCCGTGGGGGCACAGCGACGGCTGGAGATGATCGAAGACAACATCGCCTTTTTCAAAGATGGCCAAGAGATCCTGCCCGGCGTTGCGGCGCGGGCCACCTTTGGCCACACGCCCGGCCATATGGCCTTTGAAGTGCGATCGGGCAGCAATGCCGTGATGATCCTTGGCGATTGTATCGGCAATCACCACGTCGCTTTTGCCCGGCCCGATTGGCGATCAGGGTCAGATCAGGATCAGGATCAGGCAGCTCAAACCCGCGTGGCGCTGCTGGATCAGCTGGCCGCCGAACAGATACAGGTCATCGGCTACCACCTGCCGCAAGGCGCGGGTTATGTCGAAAAGGCCTCAGACGGTTACACTTTTACAGGACAAACATAATGCTGCGTTCATTGCTTATCTCTACATGCATTTTGGCCGGGGCCGCGCAGGCCAGCGAGGACATACCGGATCAATATCCCGGCTCCTTGCTGTACTCCAAACCGGTGGAATTCATTCCCGGTGTTTACTCGGCCATCGGCGCAACCGCCCCGCCGACCTATGAAAACGCCGGGCATAACAACAACCTGAGTTTTATCATCACCAGCGATGGCGTTGTGGTGATCAATGGTGGCGCGTCCTACCTTCTGGCCGAAGCACTGCACAAAGAGATCAAGGCGCTGACCGATCAACCGGTCAAGCTGGTGTTAAACGAGAACGGTCAGGGGCATGCGATGCTGGGCAATTCATACTGGGCCGATCAGGGGGTCAAGATTGTCGCCCATGTGGATGCCGCCCATGAGATTGAGGAGTTTGGTGGCGCCAGCCTGCGGGCGCATCAGAACCGACTGCTTGAACGCGCCGATCAAACCCGCGTGGTGATGCCGGATGAGACATTTGAAGACAGCTATCCGATTTCCATGGGCGGTATGAAGATCGAGGCGCGGTATCTTGGGCCGGCCCACAGCCCCGGTGATATCGTCGTCTGGTTGCCAGCGCAAAGTCTGGTGATTTCCGGCGATATGGCGTTTCACGAACGGATGCTGCCGATCTTTGAACACACCTATACCGCCGATTGGCTGGAGACTTGGGACACCGAATTTGAAGCATTGGGGGCGACCTATGTGATCCCCGGCCATGGCCATCCGACCAACATGGATCAGGTGCGCCGCTATACCAAAGGGTATCTGGAATACCTGCGAGAAAAAGTTGGGGCGCATCTGGACGCGGGCGGTGATCTGGCCGAAGCCTATTATGTGGACCAATCGCCCTATGCGCATCTTGATACGTTCGAGGAACTGGCGACCAAGAATGCAGGCCGTGTCTACGAACAGATGGAATTTGAATAAGGTCTGATGGCCGCCTGCCCCTCAGGCGGCCACGACCACACGGCGGCGCAGCAATGTATGTGTCGCCATTGCCCCCAGCCACATGCAGAAGACGGCGACCCATGCCGTGATCGCAAAGATCGACCCGCCCGACATGCCCGCGCCCACAGCGCAGCCTCCGGCCAGCATACTGCCAAAACCCATCAAAACAGCGCCCAGCAGGTAGCGTTCCATCGGGGTGTCTGGGCCAAAACGTTCGATCCGGATTTCGCGGGTCAGCAGCGCCATCAATCCGGCCCCCGCAAAAACCCCCGGCACTAGCCCGATACCAAAGCCCAGTGGCAGGTCGGGCGCATTGACCAGCCCCATAAGGGTGTCTGTCGATGGTCCGGTGAAGGTGACAGACGATACAGGCACCACATCAAAGGAGGTTTGCGCGATCGCATAGGTCAAAGCCCAGCCTAGCGCCACGGCCGCGCCCACGCCCGCAGCAGCGAAGATGCGGCTTGGCTTGACCTGGGTGCGCCACGCCAAGATAAGCCCGCCGATCAGGGCGAGGGCCGCAACCGAAGCTGCCACAGCCGCGCTCAGCCCCAATTGGGTCAGCATGTTGCGCGCTTCTCCCCCCTCAACCAACCACAGCACCGTCAGGCTTTCACGGGCGGGCGATAACACCCCGCGCAAAGAGGCCTGTGCGACCAGCGTCAGCACCAGTCCCGTCAGGATCGCCCGCATATTGCCTGTGGCCGACAAGACCAGCAAACGGCTGGCACAGCCGCGCGCGAGGATCATCCCCGCACCAAACATCAAACCGCCGATGATCGCGCCAGACATGCTGCCGGTGGCGGCAAGTTGCCTTGCGTCTGACACATCCAGAAGACCAAGCGCCACGCCGCCCTGCACCAGCATGACCGCTGCCGAAAACGCGATCAGCCAGATCGACAACCGTGATCCAAAGCGCCCCTCGGCCACTTCCGCTGTGGCGGCGCGCAGGCAAAACTGTGAATGCTGGGCGGCCATGCCAAAGACAACACCGGTGATCGCACCGGCCATCATCAACACAGCCGGATCGCCAAAGCGGTCGATCAAAGCCTCCAACATCGGCAATCCTCGGACAGGTCAGTGGTTACAGATACGCGATCACTCGCCCACCGCTTCGCGGACGATGTCATCCAGCAGGCTTTGTACCTCCTGCATCGGCCCTTCAGGATAATTGCGATACCCGACCGAGACCTTGCCGTCCTTGTCGGTGACAAAAATGCCGTATGGACAGTGGGCGATGTTCATCGGATCGGCCTCCATCACCTTGCGGGACAGAACGGCAGAGCAGAACAAGAAGATATCGGCCCCGTCAAAAATTTTGACATCGCTGCCGACATCCGCGCCCGTGCGGTTCAGCATTTCACCCGTGTGGCTTACGTAGTCAATGACCAGCCCGCGCCCGACAATTGCACTTTCAACGCTAAACGTGGCGTCGTCAAAGCTGCCGTCAAAATCATAGGACGTGGATAATGTGTCGGCCTGCGCCGTCACCGCCATGGCGGTGGCAAACAGACCTGCGATAATTGTATTTTTCATGGATTGATCCCCTTTTCTCAGGGTCAGAATACCATAGCAGGAGGCGCGGGGCTTTGACCCTGATCAAAGCCCCGTCCAAAACGTATCAGCCGAACATGTCTGCGGTAATGCCCGCATACCATCCTTCGGATTCCTCATAGGTGGCTTTGCGCAGATCCGCGCTTTCTCCTGTTTGGGAAATGAAGCCATCAACCTTGGCGATCTTTTCGTCCGTCGCCTCGTAGCTTGCGCCGACCTTGACCCCATCGTTGGTGTCGATGAGTGACCAGCAGGTGTTGGAGAACCGCGCCGGAAAGACCTTTGACCCGGTCAGCGCACCGCGCACCGCATTGGCGCAAACCTTGGCCTGGCTGTTGGCAGAGAATCCGGATTTGGGCATGTCGCCCTGTTGCGATGCATCGCCCAAAACATAGATATCTGCGTCTGCCTTGGTGGACATGTCGATTGCATTGACCGGTGCCCAATTGCCATCTGTCACACCTGCGATTTCAGCGATGCGGCCCGCTTTCATCGCGGGGATGACGTTACAGACGTCCACTTTGGTTTCTTCGCCGTCTATCGTGACGGTCATGGCGTTCGGATCGACCGAAACATTGCCGCCACCGAAGTCTTCTCCGATCCAGTCGATCATGCCCTCATAGTGATTGGCCCAGCCTTCTTGAAACAGGGCCATCTTTGAGAACTTCGGCTTGGGGTCCGCAACAATGATCTTGGCCGTCGGATTGTTGTTCTTGAGAAAATGCGCGACCATCGACACCCGCTCATAAGGACCGGGCGGGCAGCGGTAGGGGTTGGGCGGCGCGACCATGGCAAATATGCCTCCTTCAGGCATTGCCATCAGCTGCGCCTTGAGCAGTTCGCTTTGTGATCCGGCCTTGTAGGCATGCGGCATGGCGTTTTGCGCGGAGAGATCCCAGCCTTCAACCGCACCATCCACAAAATCAATGCCGGGGCTGAGGATCAGCTTGTCATAAGGCACGCTTCCCCCACCGGCGAGGGAAACCGTCTTGGCATCGCGGTCCACACCCACAGCCCAGTCATGCACGACATTGACGCCGCCTGCGGCCAAACTGCCATAGCTATGGCCGATGTCTTCGATGTCCTTGAACCCGCCAAGATAGAGGTTGGAGAAAAAGCAGGTGTAATACATGCGCGATGGCTCGATCAGCGTGACGTCAATCGCACCTTTGCTGTCCTTGGCGATGTAACGCGCCGCGGTTGCGCCGCCAGCACCGCCGCCCACGACCACAACACGCGGTTTTGCATGCCCGTCAGCCAATACCATCGGCGCGGAAAGGGATGCCGTGGCCGCAGCCGTTGTCCCGATAAAATGACGTCTGTTCAGTTTCATTTTTCTTCCTCCCTGACGGACCCTATTCGAGGGCCTCAAAATATGCGGCCAATGCCGCGATCTCTTCGTCTGACAACCGGCCCGCCATCATTTGCATCACCGGATGCGGCCTGAGTTTGCGTTTGTAGGCATGCATGGCCACAACGAAATCTTCGACTGGCCAGTTGGTGATCGAGGGGATGCCTGCGTCCTCTCCATCGCGCTGATGGCAGGTGGTGCAATCTCCGGCCAGATATTCACCATACTCCGGATCGCCCTGTAGCGCGAGAATTGCGGGATCAATTTCATGATCCGTTGCCGTCGCTGTTGGTTCGGCCTCGGGAAAGTTTGCCGGGTTGTCGGAAAACTGGCGCAGATAAGCCAGCAGATCTCTGCGATCGGCCGCGTCCTTGATCCCCTTGAAGTTCATCCGGGTTTTCGACACCAACGCCTTGGGATTTTCTATATAGGCGTCGAGTGTTTCTGCCGTCCAGGTCAGACCATCACTGCCCATCCGGTCCATACTTTTGGAATATCGGAAGCCTTCGATGATACCCGCCCTGCGGCCAAACACTCCGTTCAACTGTGGGCCAACGCGATCTTTGGCCCCCTTTCCCACCTGATGGCAAGCTTTGCATTGCTGGAAAACCTTCGCACCGTTTACCGCATCGCCCACTTCAGTGGCAGAGGAGACCCCCGCCGCCAGAGAGGCGACGAGAAACGCAAAGAGAGTGGTGAATCGAGTGGTCACCCCATCACTCCGCGAAGGTCTTGAGATATTCAATTACCGCCGCTTGATCCTCTTCCTTTTTCAATCCAGCGAACCCCATCTTGGTGCCCTTGAGGTATTTCTTGGGTTTGGCAAGGAAAGCCGCAAGTTCTTCGGGTGTCCAGACCAACCCACCCTCGGCTGCCGCCTTCAGGGCTTTGGAATATTTGAACCCGTCCACAGCCCCCGACGCGCCGCCAACGATCCCGTTCAGGATCGGACCAGAGCGGTTCTTGGCCTTGGCGCCGACCTGATGGCAGGACTTACATTTTTTGAAAACCTTCTCGCCCGCCTTGGCCAATTCGGCGTCAATCGCAGGCGCGGCGGCTTCAACCGGCGCTTCTTCGGTCTCTTCCACCTTGGCTGCACTGGCTTGTGTGACTTCGGCGGTTGCTGGCTTGTCTTCTTCGGGGGTGACATCAAGAACCATGGCACGCATGGTCACTTTGACCTCTTCCTTGCAGTTTTCCATGCAAGGCTCGCCGCTCCAGATTGCGTATTCGGTTTCGGCGCGATTGTCCAAAATGAACCCGTCCGCGTTGGGCAATTCGACATCGGCAAATGTCTCATCCGAAAGGACAAAATCATCTTCGATCAGGTCGTTGGAATACAGGATGTAGGCGACAATCGCATAGACCTCGTCATCGCTGAGTGTGCCTGCGTTGCCATAGGGCATGGACCGTTTGATATAGTCAAACGCCGTGCTGAGATGCGGCCAGTAAGAACCGACCGTCTTGAGCGGGTCGTCATGATCCAGCGTGTCCGCACCGCCCGCCAGTTTAGGCCAGTTGTCGATCCCTTCGGCGAAATCCCCGTGGCAGACCGCGCATTGCTCGGCAAAGATCTCTTCGCCAACGATCGCGTCACCTGATCCGGCGGGCAGGCCGTCGCCGTTGGGGCTTACATCGCCATCCCATGCGGCAATTTCTTCGGGCAGGGCGGTGCGGCCAAGGCCGAATTTCTCGGCGGATGCGGGCGCGGCCAATCCGGCCAGCAAAGCGATCAGGGGAATGGATTTAAGAAACTTCGACATTTTCAGCCTCGCCCGTGCTGCGCACCAACCATGTCTGGATGCAGTTGTTGTGATAGATCGAATTGAGCCCGCGCACTTCGCGCAGCTGCGCCTTGGTGGGCTGCACATACCCGGTGTCATCCATGGCACGCGATTGCAGCAGCATCTCTTCCCCGTCCCAATTGGTATCGAGGTAGAAGCGGGTCAGCGCCATTTTCTCGCCCGGCTTGGCCAGGCGGGCAGTTTCCCATGTCTTGCCGCCATCCTTGGACACATCCACCCGTTTGATCGCGCCGCGGCCCGACCACGCCAATCCGGTGATCACCAATGGCCCCTTGCCGTGCGTGATCGGTGCTTGCGGGCTGGGTGAGGTGACAACCGATTTTGCATCCATCGCCCATGTCCATTTGCGGCTGATGCCGTTTTCCAGCGTGTCGGTGTATTTGCTGGTCTCTTCGCGGCTTTCGACAGGGGCATCCATGACCTCGATCCGGCGGACCCATTTGACCCACATGTTGCCTTCCCAACCAGGGACAACCAGACGCACCGGATAGCCGTGTTCCTTGCGCAACGCCTCGCCGTTGGCCTTGAAGGCGACCAAGACATCATCCAGCGCCTTTTCCATCGGGATCGACCGGCCATTTGACGATGCATCTGCACCTTCGACAAACACCCATTTGTCCGAGAGATCCCCTGCCGTATCCAGACCGGCCTCTTCCAGCAGCGTGCGCAGGGGCACGCCGGTATATTCCATGTTGTGGATCATGCCATGGGTGAATTGCGCCCCGTTCAACTGAGCCCCGGCCCATTCCATCCCGGTGTTGGCCGCACATTCACAGAAATATACGTGGTTCTCGCGCGGGAAACGCTCCAGATCGGCATAGGTAAAGACCAGTGGCGTATCCACCAGACCGTTGATCATCAGGCGGTAATCCTGCTTTTTCAGGTCAATCGCACCGGAATGGTGCCGTTCGAACGCGCAGCCCTGCGGGGTAATCGTTCCGTCAAGGGCGTGGATCGGGGTGAAATTGATCGAACTAACGGTGTCGGCGGTCAGCCATTCCACATTGCGGCGTATCACATCGTTTTCATATTCAATTGGCAAACCGTAAGGCGTGGCGTCGACACCATCGCCCAATTCCCGCGCCCAGGGCTGAACTTCAGTGATCAGCGGATCGGGCGTAGCGGCACGGGCAGTGCCTGCGGCAATGGCGCCTGCACTGGCCGCGGCGGCCCCACGCAGAAAGGCACGGCGCGAGGGAGCGCCCGGTGTTCTTTTATCTGACATCTGTCATGTCTCCTCTGGCAGTTCGGGGGTTACGCCCCGACAACTTTCACACTGTTGTTCGGATCAAGGGATACCGTCCCCTGTTTGGCGATATGCGCCTCGACCACATCCCAGATCTGCGGCCCTTCGGTGCCCTGGTTGACCGAGGCCCAGCCTGCGACCTGATAGGTCTTGGCCGGATCGATCAACTCACCGGTTTTCAGCAAGGTCATTTCGGTGATCCGTTCGCCTTGCTTTTTGGTCACGTCGATCCGGTAACCAAGGCCGCCAACGCGCACCATATCGCCGCCCTGCTGGTAATAGGGATCGGGGTTGAACAGGTTGTCAGCGACGTCTTCGAGCACGACATGCAGGAATTCGCCTGTCATCTCGGTCCGGTACGCCTCACCATAGGTCATGGACGTGACGTTCCAGATGTCCTCGCGGGTGATGTCCTGACCGGGCAGGATCGACGGCCCCCAGCGCACACCGGGGGACAGGGCGATATCCGCCTCACGTTCCGAGATCAGTGCGTCACAGATCAGGTCGTCCCATGTGCCGTTGAAATTTCCGCGGCGGTAAAGCGTTTGGTCATCAGCCGTCTTGCCGATCACATTGGTCAGATCGTCGAGGTATGGCGCACGTTGTTCGTCAATCAGCTTGGCCACTTCTGCATCCGGGGTGATCACATCCGAGAAGATCGGGATCAGCTTATGACGAAAGCCCATCATACGGCCATCGCGCACATCCAGATCGACGCGGCTGACGAACTTGCCATTCGAACCCGAAGCCACAATGATCGTATCGCCCACCAACACCGGTTCGGGCAGTGCGTCATGGGTATGGCCGGACAGGATCACGTCGATGCCGGTCACAATACCTGCCATCCGCTTGTCCACGTCAAAGCCATTGTGGCTGAGGCAGACGACCAGCTCGGCCCCTTCGGCGCGAACCTGATCGACCATGTCCTGCATGTTCTCATCGCGGATGCCGAAAGCATATTCAGGGAACATCCAGCCGGGGTTGGCGATGGGCATATAGGGAAAGGCCTGGCCGATCACGGCGATCTTCACGCCGCCGCGCTCAAAGAACTTGTAGGGCGGGAACAATTCCGCCGGTTCATCCCATTCGGCGTCAAAGATGTTCTGGCCCAGCGCCGCAAAAGGCAGGCCCTCTACAATCTCGTTCACCCGGTCGGAACCCAGCGTGAACTCCCAGTGGAAGGTCATCGCGTCGGGATTGAGGGCGTTCATGACATTGACCATGTCCTGCCCTTGGGTGTGATAGCAGGTATAGCTGCCATGCCATGTGTCGCCGCCATCCAGCAGCAGGGCGTCAGGACGTTCGGCACGGATGGAATTGATCACTGTCGCAACCCGGTCCAGACCACCAACGCGGCCATAGCCTTTGGCGAGGGATGCAAAATCATTGTAGGTCAGGGCATAGGCAGAGGGGCTGCCGTCCTCGATGCCATATGCGCGACGGAAGTCCGCGCCAGTCAAATGGGGCACCGCGCCTTTGTTGTCGCCCACACCTATGTTTACCTCTGGCTCACGAAAATACAGTGGTTTGAGCTGGGCATGGATGTCCGTGACATGGATCAACGAGACATTCCCAAAGCTGTCAAATTCCAGCAGTTTGTCCTGTGTCAGGGCCTGTTGTGCGGCAAGTTGAGACCAATTGCCAAAGCCGGACCCGCCATAAAGGGCCGCAGCCGCCATGGAGGTTTGCAGGAAATCGCGGCGAGAAATCATAGGGTGGCTCCAGTCACGCGCACGTATGCGCATTTGTGAATTTAATAGATGCGAAAAACCCCGCGCAGCGTTCTGCGCGGGGTCATGTCTTAGTTTCGGATGGACGGTCCTTCGACGGACAGACCATTGCCGCGCGAAGCGACATAAAGCTCAAGCGCGATAAACTCGGGCGAGCCGGGCTTGTATGTCTCGGCGCGCGTGTCGCGCACGCAGCCTTTGAAACGGGCGTGGACCGCGTTCAGCTTGGTGTTTTTCAAGCGGTAAACAGGAAAGCCGTTGATCTGGCCCTGGCTGAGGTGATCGGCGCGGATCATCTTGCCATAGCTGTCTTCGTGGCAATTTGCGCATGACAGTTCCAACTGGCCCGTGCGGGTGTAGTAAAGCTCTTTGCCCTGCTCCCATGTGGATTGCGCCGGACCGTCAATGGCGACATTGATCGGCATGCCGCGAGATACAGATGCCAAGAGCGCGGTCATGTTGACCATTTTGCTTTTGGTGTACTTCCACTTTTCCGCGCCCATACGGTTTTCGCGGCAGTCGTTGATCTGCATCTCAAGGGTGCGCACCTCACCCGCCGCTTCGTTCCACTTGGGATAGACCGCCCGCACGCCGGCCATCGTTTCAGGCTCATTGTGGCAGCTTGCGCAGGACTTGCCTTCGGAGCCTTCAGCGGTGTTCCAGACCTCTTCGGCCTGTTCCACAAAGATCATGCCGGGATTGTCGAAATCGTCCGCTTGCATCGCGCGGGTTTCTGTCCCGCGGAAATGCCAACCCGATATAACTTCGTCCATGACGTCTTCAAGATGCGCAGGCGCTGCTGTCCTCGTTACCATGGTGATGTCTTCATTCAGGATCAGCGTGTCATCCACCGGATCGGCAAATGCCGCCCCGCCAAATACCATCACCGATACCGCGCAGGCCATTTGTGCCAGTCGTTTCATATGTGTTCCTCCCAGTGACACAGCCCCTCAGCCGATCGCAATTTTTTTGCTTGTTTCGTAGATCGACCCATCATCGTCATACCAGGTGAACTTGAATTCACCGGCTTCGGGCACGGTGGCCTGAAATTCCAGATAGGGGTTGGTCGAGATTGCCGGCTCAAGGGTCACGTCAATCACGTTTTCACCGTTAAAGTCACAGGTAAAGCGATTGATAATGGACCGCGGAATGGGGTTGCCATCATCGTCTTTACGCTGGCCGGATTCCATTTTGTGGCTGATCAAAGTCTTGATCGTGATCGCCTCGCCGGCGGCCGCTTTCTTGGGGACTTTGACGCGGGGTTTTACACCAGATGCCATGTTAAATTCTCCTTAATGCCTTAGCCGCCGCAGCCGCCGATTGTTACTTTGACCGTGCTGGATGCCTTGGCGAATGTGCCGTCCGCCATCTTGGCGATGGCTACAACATCCTGAGTGCCCGCAAGGCGGATCCGCGTGGAGGCCTGATGCGAGGCGGCCAGCTTGCCAAATTTAAAGGTGGCGACAGGCGGTGTCGGGTTGCCCAGCGCCAGCACCATAATCTCGACCGCGCCGGGGGCGTCGACCTCGATTGGCACGGTGTTGCCGTTCTCGGCAATCTCGGGCGCGGTCAGTGTAATGCCGGTGTCGGCCATTGCTGCGCCGCCGGTGAAGGCTTCGATCTCGGCTTCGCCCGCGGCGTAGCCCTTGACCGGAAGACCCGCGAGAACAAGTGCCCCCGCCCCAAGCGCCAGCGCATTGCGTCGTGTGAATTCCATGAGTGATCTCCTAGTCTGGTCCGCAGACCCTGCGGATTATTCTTTGAGTGTCTTGAGGTAGGCAACAACATCTTCGATTTGCTGCGCGGTCAGGACCGGACCGAAGGTCTCGTCCGCCGCCTCGCCTGTGTAGGCTTTGCCTGGCCGGATGAAGCCCTCGGTCTTGTAAAAGGCCGGCATCATCGTGTCTTCGAACATCAACTTGGCATTGGCCACGATCCCGCGCAACTCTGCCTCGCTCCAGCGATCACCAGCGCCATCCAGCGCAGGACCAATCTCACCGTGGAACGGCACATCGCTCAGATCGGTGACCTGATGACAGGCCACGCAGTTGCCCTTTTTCTTGTTGCCGACGATGTCACGGCCCTCGACCGGATCACCGGCCACGCCTGACAATGACATCGCAACGGTACCATCCTCGTATTTCACCGCTGTAGGCGCCACGACTTCGGCCAGTGCCGCGCTTGTCAGCATGCCCGCAATCACGGCTGCAGTTCCTAAAATCTTCATGCGTCCTCCCTTGCCTTCACGGCGTTTTGTATACCGTAGCGCACGATTTCCCGATCACGCAACAACAAATTCAGTTTAATGAATTATTTTATCTGAGCGACCAACCTCTTGAGCGCCCTCCCGATCAACCGGCACGATCGGCGATCTTACGGGCATGATATTTCTGGAAACTTTCGTCTCCGGCATAGCCCTTTTCAACGACCCAGTTGAACATGTCAAACGTGGTTTGGCGACCAAATGCACCCGGCATGGTCGCCACCGCCGCCTTGGAAGCGGGCATGCCCCCTTCAACATTTTCCGGGAAAAACAGAATCGTCGGCGTGAACAGAACACCCCATTTGCGGACCATCTGCTTCTCCGTCAAAGTTTCTCCGTCAAAATCGGTGACCTCGACATCGCCAAACATATTCACCTGCACGACAAAGAAATTCCGGGCGATGTAATCGGCGATCTCGGGCTGCGGATAGATCTCTTCGTGCATCTTGGTGCAGTAGATGCATCCGCGTTGTTCAATCATCACCACCAGCCGCTTGCCCTCGGCGTTAGCCTCTTCCAGATCCTCGCTCAGATCCTTGAACGTGTCGCGCATCCAAGGTGCTTTGTGCAGCCCGTCATCGCCCAGCTCTGCTGCATGTAATGGCAGGGTCAAGGCCAGCAAGCTGGCAAACAAAATAGCAATCCGTTTCATTATCAACTCTCCCTCATCTCAATACGCCGATGTCCGGCGCGATCGACAGCATCCATTGCGCAATGTAATTGATCGAGTTTGTCGCGATCAGGATGCCGAACACAATCAGCATAACGCCCATCAGCTTTTCAATCGTTCCCAAATGACGGCGGAATTTTTGCATCCACCGCATAAATGGTCCGATGAACAGCGCCGCAAGGACAAAAGGCAAGGTCATGCCAAATCCGTAAACAAATAGCAGCGCCGCGCCGGTCGATGCGGTATCTGCCCCCGCGGCTGTGAACAGGATCGCCGCCAACACCGGACCCACGCAGGGCGTCCAGCCAAAAGCAAAGGCCAGCCCGATCACATAGGCGCCCAGCAGGCTGACATTGGAGGTGCCCCCGCCATCGGCCCGCAATTGCCGGTAGAGGATGCCAATGCGGATCACCCCCAGAAAATGCAGGCCCATCGCGATGATGATTGCCGCCGCTATCCAGCGCAGGATGTCAAAGTACTCGCGCACCGCCTGACCAAAGGTTGTCGCCACGGCCCCAAGCCCCATAAAAATGGTGATGACACCGGCCGCAAAGAAACAGGCGGCCAGCACCGCGCGTATTCTCACACTGCGGTCAATTTGCGCATCTGCGTGGATCTGGTTCATGCCAACGCCCGCCAGATAACTCAGGTAGAACGGCACAATCGGCAAGATACAAGGCGACAGGAATGACAACAGCCCCGCGATCAAGGCCCCTGCAAAGGTAATATCCATCATGACCCAGACCCGCCCTTGAGTAATTCACATATTCATATTATGTATTATTACTACCAAAGGTCAATTTACCATGTTCCTGCGCCGCGTCTTACTTTCTGCTTTTCTGCTGCTTTCCTCTGCCCTCACGGCGGCGGCCGAGTTGTCATTGGTTATGGTGGAAGAAGCCGGATGTGTTTGGTGCGCCCGGTGGAACGACGAGATTGCACATATTTACCCAAAGACACCCGAAGGTCAGTCCGCGCCGCTGCGCCGGATTGATATTCACGCGGCCCTGCCCGATGATCTGACCTTTGCAAGACGGCTCAGCTTTACCCCCACATTTGTGCTTATGCAGGATAATCTGGAAATTTCACGCATCGAAGGCTATCCTGGAGAGGACTTCTTTTGGGGGCTTCTGGAAAAGATGCTGGAAAAAGCCGACAGCCCGCCATTGAATTGAGGATGACGATGGACACGAGCGTTTCACACCAAGACGGCCTAACACCGTCGGAACCGGCAAGCACATCCAGCTTGCCCGTGTTCGACAAGGACATCTGCGCCGAAGACATGGACAAGATGGCCGCCAACGCGATGCGGGCGTCAAACTTTCTCAAGGCGATCAGCCATGAGGGCCGGTTGATGATCCTGTGCCATCTGGCCTCTGGCGAGAAATCCGTGACCGAATTGGAAGAGCTGCTGTCTGCGCGGCAGGCGGCGGTGTCCCAGCAATTGTCCCGCCTCCGGCTTGAAGGGCTCGTGACACCGCGCCGCGATGGCAAAACCATCTTCTACAGTCTGACCGATGACCGCCCAAAGCAGATCATGGAAGTTGTCTATGATCTGTTCTGCCGCCAAAAATAGCTGGTGACGCGGCGCTGCAAGACCCACTGCAACCAGAGGGCCAAGCCATGTTTGATGTCTTTTCCGAACCCACGCTTGTTGCGTTGATCGGCCTTATTGGTGGTGTGTTTTTGGGGTTGGCCGCCCGCATCGGTCGATTTTGCACCCTCGGCGCAATCGAAGATCTTTACTACGGCGAAAGCGCCCTGCGGCTGCGGATGTGGGGGATAGCCATTGGCGTGGCCGTGATCGGCACCTTTGGCTTGTCCGCGCTGGGGCTTCTGGATCTGGGCGGCACTCTTTACATGACGCGGGACTGGAACCTGCTGGGATCGGTATTTGGCGGGCTGGTGTTTGGCTATGGCATGGCCCTGGCGGGGAACTGCGGCTATGGGGCACTGGCGCGGCTGGGCGGCGGTGATCTGCGATCCTTCTTGATTGTGCTGGTGATGGGGCTGTCGGCCTATGTCACCTTGGGCGGGCCTTTGTCGGGCCTGCGCATCTGGGCCTTTGGCACCGATGTGCTCCCGGCGGCCACCTCCAGCTATGCGCAGGCTCTCGCGGCGCTTTCGGGCCTTTCCGTAAACATCGCCGGCATGACCATTGGCGTTGTCATACTGGCGCTGACTTTGGCGAACCGCGAGATGAGGCAATCTTTCAGCCATGTTTTCTGGGGCGCTGTTGTGGGTCTGGCGATTGTATCAGGCTGGGCGGGCACACACTGGGTTGCGGCGCATGGATTTGACGCAACAGCGGTGGTCAGTCACACGTTTTCCGCCCCCATCGGGGAAACCATGCTTTATGCCATGACGTCCTCCGGCAACACCATCAGTTTTGGCACGGGGTCCGTACTGGGTGTGCTGATCGGGGCGTTTCTGGGCAGCCTGTTCAAGGGGCATTTCCGCTGGGAGGCCTGCGATGACCCAAGAGAGCTGGGCAGACAGCTTTTTGGGGCGGCATTGATGGGGATGGGCGCGGTTGTTGCAGTTGGATGTAGCGTAGGCCAAGGCATCTCCGCCTTTTCGGTGCTGGCCTATAGTGCGCCCATTACCTTGCTGTGCATTCTGGCCGGTGCAGCGATTGGGCTGCGGCAATTGATCCTGGGATTTGCGCCACCTGTGTAGCACGCGGAGTTCTCAAGAACTCCGGACCGATTTCTTTGAAAAAATCGTGCCACCCTATCGCTTGCCCTTAACTTCTCCATTTACATGATCCTGCCGCACCGTACCGCGATATTTTATCGTCAACTCATCCGGCACTTCACTGCCGTCATACATAAACGGCAAGATCCCCCGACGCCCGGATTTGCCGCGCATGGTCTCGATATCGTCTTCGGATCGTGTCACCCTTTGTGACATCCGCCGTCCCCATTGCGCCAACATGTCATAAAGGCGGTCCATCTCCGGGTGGTGCTTGCCGCCCTTGGCAAGGTCGTGAAATTCGTCCGGATCGTTCTCCAGATCAAACAACATCGGGCGGAAGCCGCCCTCGGCGTGCATCAGCTTGTAGCGGCCATCAAACACCATAAACAGCCGTGCATCGCGCGGCCGCAGGCCCAGTTTGACCGCTTGCGGGGTGGCCGAATAATCGTATTCGCTGATCGCGTATTCGCGCCAGTCCGGCACCTCGCCATGCAACCACGGGATCAGGGACCGGCCCTCTATGATGTGATCCGGCACCTTGCCGCCCGCTGCCTCGACAAAGGTCGCGGCCAGGTCGACGCTCTCCACCAAAGCATCGCAGGTTGTACCCCGCGCGGCATCCGCCACGCTGCGCGGATCGTAGATAATCATCGGCACTTTCACCGATTGTTCGTGAAACAGATCTTTCTCGCCCAGCCAGTGATCGCCCAGATAATCACCATGGTCCGAGGTCAACACAATCATCGTGTCTTTCAAACGGTCAGTGTTTTCCAGATGATCGAGCAGACGCCCCAACTGGTCATCACATTGCTTGATCAGCCCCATATAGGCCGGGATCACCTTTTGCCGCACCTCTTCGCGCTGAAACGCGCTGGCGACCTTGTTTTCCATATAGGCCCCGAACACCGGATGCGGATCTTCGCGTTCGACATCGGCGCGGCGTGGTTGGGGCACATGGTTCGCACCGTACATTTCGTGATAAGGCGCGGGCACGATATAGGGCCAATGCGGCTTGATATAACTGACATGGGCGCACCAAGGGCCGTCATGTTCCTCGATAAACTCGATTGTCTTGGTGGTCAGCCATGGGGTCTCGCTGTCCTCCTCGCGGATATTGGCGGGCTTGTCGGCGTTCCGGAACATCCAGCCCGAAGCAATCTGATCATCGTCAATGCCAGCATTGGCATAATCGGCCCAGGGGTTTTCACTGTCATAACCTTTGCCCTTGAGATATTCGTTATAGGGAGAGCGTTTTTCATCATAGAACCCGTCTGGCCCCTCGCCCCACAGCCCATCATCGCGCACCCATGCATCAAACCCGCATTCGGCCTGCCGTGCGCCGATGGTGCTGTCCGCGCTGAGCCCCAGCCGCGCCATGCCCTCTGCATCCGCCACCATGTGGGTCTTGCCAATCAGCCAGCAATCCATGCCAAGTTTGCGCAGATGATCGCCAATGGTCTGTTCTCCCACCCGCAACGGGAAGCCGTTCCATTGGGCGCCATGGCTCGATGCGTAACGGCCCGTGTAGTAGCACATCCGACTGGCACCGCAGATCGGCGATTGCACATAAGCGTTTGAGAACCGCACTCCCATTGCCGCAACGCGGTCGAAATTTGGCGTGTGCAAATGCGGATGCCCCGCACAGCTTAGATAGTCGAACCGCAACTGGTCATACATGATAAACAGGATATTCACTGGCGTTCCCCCTGCCCTCCAGTATCCACAGCGCAAGCAAAACAACCAGAGGTAATTTCCCCCGCGGGCAGCTGATCATTGCCACCCCAAAGCCGATATGACACTAAGGTGCCACAGATTTTGGGGCGGGCAGCATTGACATGAAAATTGCCGTATTCGGTATCGGTTATGTGGGCCTGTCCAATGCCGTTTTGTTGGCCCAGAACAACACCGTCGTTGCCGTGGATTTGGACGCAGATCGCGTTGCACAATTGAATGCGCGCCGCTCCCCCATCGAAGACCCGGAACTCGAAGACTGGCTGGCCACCAAGGATCTTGATCTGACCGCCACAACCGACAGCGCCGGCGCCATGGCGCAGGCTACCTTTGTCGTGGTTGCCACGCCCACGGATTACGATCCCAAAACCGATTTCTTTGACACGTCATCCGTCGAGGCCGTGATCCACGCGGCTGCTCAAGACGCGCCCGATGCCACGGTTGTCATCAAATCCACCGTTCCGGTTGGTTTCATATCGCGCATGCGTACTGCGGTGGGATCAGACAACATCCTGTTCTGCCCCGAATTCCTGCGCGAAGGCATGGCGCTGCATGACAACCTGCACCCTTCCCGGATCGTTGTTGGCGCCGATACCACCGCTGCACGCGCCTTTGCCGAACTGCTGGTCCAAGGGGCCGAGGCGCAAGACATCCCGCTTCTGTTCACGGGCCCCGAAGAAGCAGAATCAATCAAGCTTTTTGCCAATACCTATCTGGCCATGCGCGTTGCCTTCTTTAACGAATTGGACAGCTATGCGCTGAGCCAGAACATGGACGCCCGCCAGATCATCGAAGGCATCGGCCTCGATCCGCGCATCGGCACCCATTACAACAATCCCTCCTTCGGATATGGCGGTTATTGCCTGCCCAAGGACACAAAACAATTGTTGGCAAATTATTCGGATGTGCCGCAGAATCTGATGCGGGCGGTGGTCGATGCAAACCGCACCCGCAAGGATTTCATCGCAGATCAGATCATATCCCGCGCCCCGAAGGTTGTCGGCATTCACCGTCTCGTGATGAAAGCCGGTTCCGACAATTTCCGCCAAAGTTCCGTGCAAGGCGTGATCCGCCGCATCCGCGCCGCTGGCATTGACGTGGTGATTTACGAGCCTGCCCTTGAGGCTGAAACTTTCATGGGCTGCTCGGTCATCAACGATCTGGCGACCTTCAAGCAACGCAGCGATGTGGTCGTGGCAAACCGTGCCTCCGAAGACCTTGACGATGTGGCAGGCAAAGTCTTCACCCGCGATATTTTTGGCCTCAGCTGACCGCAGGTGTGAGGAGGGCAGATGCGCGATCCAAAAAGAGATTTCCTCGCCAGTCTGTTTGATGCTGCCGTCGCCGCCGCCGATCCGCTAAAGGCTTTGCAGGGCAACCTGCCGGACCCGCCCAAGGGCCGCACGGTCGTCATCGGTGCAGGCAAAGGCGCGGCGCAGCTGGCCCAAGCCTTTGAGCAACTCTGGCCCGCCCCTTTCGAAGGGGTTGTCGTCACCCGCTATGGCTATGCCGCCCCGTGCCGGACCATCCGCGTGCTGGAGGCGGCGCACCCCGTGCCCGATGCAGCCGGCCTCGAAGCCGCCCAAGCGCTCAAGGATGCTGTTCGGGGGCTTGGCCCGGACGATCTGGTGATCGGGCTGATCTGCGGTGGTGGATCGTCTTTGTTGCCTGATCCACCTGACGGTCTGACGCTGGACGACCTGCAAAAATTGAACGAGGCGCTGCTGGCCTCAGGTGCACCGATTTCGGTGATGAACGACATTCGCAAATGCTTCAGCGGGATCAACGGCGGGCGCCTCGCCGAACTGGCCGCGCCCGCGCAGGTCTGTTCACTGATCGTGTCGGACGTTCCAGGCGATGCACCCGGCGAGGTGGCCTCCGGGCCGACCGTGCCGGGACGACCTGCACCCGCAGATGTCCGTGCGATGATCCACGCCCGCGGTATTGTCTTGCCCGACCGCTGCTTGGCCTATTTGGAAAACGCGCGCCGTACGGCAAGTGGCCGCGCGCCGCAGGTCTCGACCAAGATCATCGCCTCGGCCGCCCTTTCCCTGAAGGCCGCCGCTGACACCGCACAGGCACGAGGCGTGAAGCCGTGGATCCTCTCCGACGCCATTGAGGGAGAGGCGCGGGATGTCGCGCAGGTGCACGGCGCCATCGCCCTTCATGCGGCGACGTCCGGCACACCCTTTGCCGCGCCCTTCGTTATGCTTTCGGGTGGCGAAACCACAGTGACGCTCCGCCACAAGGGACGTGGCGGACGCAACAGTGAATTTCAGCTGAGCCTCGCCATCGCAGTTGACGGTCAGGCTGGGATCAGCGCCCTTGCCGCTGACACGGACGGGATCGATGGTTCCGAAGACAACGCCGGTGCCTTTGTCGATGGCAATACAGCCAGCCGGATGCGCGATGCGGGCATCAACCCCGTCGCTTTTCTCGGCCAGAACGATGCCTATAGCGCCTTTGAGGCCACAGATGATCTCTTTGTCACCGGCCCGACAGGCACCAACGTGAATGATTTTCGCGGCCTCCTGATCGGCGATCTGCCAAAGGGTTGAAGGTGCCAAACGCCCCAGTCAAAGGGCAGCTTTCTGCGCCACATGATCCGCGATCAACGCCTTATAGAGCGCTTGCAACCGCGCCGTGACAGGCCGCTCTCCATTGCCAATCGGTTTGCCATCGATCGTCGCCACCGGGGTCTGCGCTCCGAATGTCCCGGTCAAGAATGCCTCATCGGCGCTGTAGGCCTCATAAAGCGAGAAGTTCTTTTCAAACACCGAAATGTCATTTGCCCGGCACAAGTCAATCACCTTTTGCCGTGTGACACCGTTCATGCAGTAATCCCCCGTCGAGGTCCAAACCGTGCCATTGCGCACGATGAAAAAGTTGCAGGCGTTGGTGGTGTTCACAAACCCATGCGGGTCTAGCATCAATCCTTCATCCGCGCCCGCCGCTTCGGCTTGCAGGCAGGCTATGATGCAGTTGAGCTTGGAATGGCTGTTTAACTTGGGATCCTGGCTGTTGGGCAGGCCCCGAACCTGCGGCACCGTGGCCAGCGAAATGCCCGCCGATTGCAGGCGGTTCACCGGCTTGGAATGCTCCATGATGATCACCAATGTGGGGCCAGAGGTGCTGAGCGCCGGATGCTGGAACGGCTTGTCCTTGATCCCCCGCGTCAGCATCAGCCGGCAATGCACATCGTCGGTCATCCCGTTGGCCGCCGCCGTCTGGCGCAGCGCCTTGGCGATGCCGGCACGGTCCATGCCCACATCCATCGCGATGGTTTTGCAGGAACCAAAGAACCGGTCCATATGTTCGTCAAAGAACGCCCAGACCCCGCCATACAGGCGCATCCCTTCCCAGATCCCGTCCCCCAGCATAAAGCCGCTGTCATAGACCGACACTTTGGCTTCATCGCGGTGCACGATCTCGCCGTTCACATAGATCTTGATGTCGCGGTTGCGAATGTCTTCTTCGGCGTCATGGGTGGTGGAATGGTCAGTCATAAAAAGTCCGTTTCTGGTTCTTCAGTCTTGATAACAGGTTTCAAAACCCCTGCCACACATGTCCCGCCTTTCGAGGGATCGCCGTTCCGCCCCCTTTTTGGCCATAAATAATCCGGGGGAAGCGCCGCGCATGCGGCGATGGGGGCTGGCCCCCTCTTGCCTTCAGACCCGCCAGCGCAGCACCCGCCGTTCCAGCGCAGCAATCGCCGAAGACACCGCCACCCCTAGCACCGACAAGATCACCACGCCGGCAAACAAACGTTCCAGATCGTAAAGGCTGCCTGCCTCAAGGATATAGGCCCCGATCCCGTATTGCGCGCCCAGCATTTCAGCGGCCACCAAAAGGATAATCGCGATGGTCAGTGACACCCGCAGCCCTGACAGGATACCGGGCATGGCTCCGGGCAGCACGATCTTGCGCACGATCGACCACCAAGTCAGTCCAAAGCTTTGCCCCATGCGGATCAGGCTGCGGTCCACGTTGTCGACCGCCGCATAGGTCGCCACCACTGTGGGCGTGAACGTACCAAAGGCAATCAACGCATATTTGCTGGCCTCATCAATGCCGAACCAGATCACAAACAGCGGCAACAACGCTATTTTGGGAATAGGAAAGATCGCCGCAACCAGTGGCACCAGCCCCGCCCGCACAAGGCTGAAGAGTCCGATCAACACGCCGACCGAGATCCCGATCACTGCACCCATGCTGGCCCCGATCACCAGCCGGGTCAGGGAGGGGATCAAATGTTTGAACAGCAGGCCGGATGCATAAAGTTCCCCAAAGGTCGCGGCCACATCGCTGGGCCGCGGCAGGGTCAGTGATGAAATCACGCCACTGCGCGTGCCCCATTCGGCCAGCACGATCAGCAGCACAAACACCACGATCCCAACCCCGCGTTTGCGCTGGGTGATGAAACCGCCACCTCTGAAAGTGACCTTCTGGGCCTGCAATTCTTTGGTGTCAGACATGAATCAGCTCCGCATCGGCGGCGGCAGCTTCTTCGCGCATCAAACCCCAAAGATATTGTTGCTGTTCCTCAAGTGCCGCATCACCATAAGCACGTTCGGCCAGCGGCGTGTTCAGCGTCACAACCTCCCGGATCCGGCCCGGCCTGCGGGACAGCACGACGATCTTATGACCCAGGCGCACCGCTTCGGCGAGGTTGTGGGTGACATAGACCGCCGTGAAGGGTTGCCGTGTCCACAGGCCGATCAGATCATCCATCAGCAATTCGCGGGTCTGGCTGTCCAGCGCCGACAAGGGTTCATCCATCAACATCACTGCCGGGCGCACGGCCAGTGCGCGGGCAATGGCCACCCTTTGTTTCATGCCTCCAGACAATTGTTTGGGCAGGGCATCTGCAAATTCGCTGAGCTTGGTGCGGGCCAGCACATCATCAATGATCTCGCCGCGCGCCGACACGCTCAGCCGGTGATCTTCAAGCACCAATTCAACATTGCCGCGTACCGACCGCCATGGCAGCAGGGCGAAATCTTGAAAAATATAGGTCAGCGGGTTCAGGCAACCCTCAGGCGCTGCGCCCAGTTGCAGCACCTGCCCGCCGCCGGGTTCTTCCAGCCCGCCGATCAGCCGCAGCAGGGTGGATTTGCCACAGCCTGATGGCCCGACGAGACAGACAATCTGCCCCGATGGGATTTCGAGCGTGATGTCACGCAGCACTTCGGTGTCACCGTAGTGATGGCTGATGTTGTCCAGTCGCAGGTCCATGGCGCAGCCTTCATTCCAATACAAAAGGGCCGGACGGAAAGCCCGGCCCCTGATAGATGCGATCTGTGCCGCTCAGGCGCCCATTGTTTTGACGTAGGATGTGTCGACCAGTTGATCCAGCGTGATATCCGCATCCACCAGACCTTCGGACTGGAACCATTCAAGCTGGTCGCGAACGCTGGCCACATTCAGGGCCGCACCTTCATTCAGGCGCATCGTGCCGTTGATGATCGACGGTGCCGCCTTTTCACGGGGGCGGTCTGTGTAGACATATTTATGGATCAGATCGACCATGGCGTTGACGCCATCCTCGCCGCCGTCCTTGGCGATCATCGCACTGTTGTAGTCCGCGACCCCCTTGGAGAACCCGCCAAGGAAACTTTGTGTCAGATCCCGATCTTCGCTGGCGTTCTTGGCCGAGGTAAAGACGGTCGTGACCTGATAATCGGGCAGATAATCGGCCACATCGCCGATGATATGCACTGCGCCCGAGCCTGCCAGGGGCTTGGCGATATGTGGCACGATGGACCAGCCATCAATCTGCCCCGATTTCAGCGCACCGATGATCGCACCGACCTTTTGCAGCGGCTTGAAGGTCAGGTTGATCCCTTCTGCGGCGGCCATCTTGGAACCCATGTAATGGAAGGATGATCCCGCCTGAGTGATGCCATAGCTCTTGCCATCCAGCATCGCCGGGGATGTGACGCCCGCCTGATAGGCCGCGTCAGAGACAAGGAACTTTTGCCCGTCAATGCCGGGTTCTTCCTGCAATGCGCCGCCGATCACCTTGATCGCGCCTTTTTGGGCCAGTGAGACAAGGCCGCCGGAAATGGCGGTCACGGCATAGTCGACATCGCCGCTGGCAATCGCCACCGCCATTGGCTGTGCGGCCTGAAAGAACCGCAGTTCGACATCAAGACCGGCCTCTTTGAAGTAGTCCCGTTCAAAGGCGACAAAGCTGCCCGAATGGCTGGTAAAGCGCAGCGCACCGACAACGATTTTCTTGTTTTGTGCAATCGCGGGCGCGGCAAGGCCAACAGCGGCGGCAGCGCCCATCGTGGCCAAGGTCTGGCGGCGGTTAAAAGTGATCATGTTCCTACTCCCCATATCTGGCAGTAGCATGGTCAAGGCGGTCCGGCAGAGTCAAGCGCGGCACTGGCAATTCACGCGCCGCTGTGGCACCTGCTGTGGCATGAAATTTTTCTCGTCCAAATCGCGGCCCATGCATATGGGGTCATATCCACTGGAACGTTTGCGCCGGTTGGCCGGACCGTTGGCGCATTTGCCTGACCTGCCTTTCCCGACGCTGAGCTTTGAGCGGCCCGAAGACCCGGCAAGCATTGTCAATGCAATGGGTCCGTTTCAGGCGATGATGGATGTGGTGCGCAGCGGCAAGGTCAACCCGGCCAAAGCAGCGATCCCCGATGATCCCTTGGTGCGCAGTCAGCACCTCAAATCCTTTGGCTATTACAACGATGCCAGCATGGTCGGCATTTGCGCACTGCCCGATGCGGCGCGGCTGGCGCGGCCCCGCCACAACCCTGCCACCGATGCACTGGCCCGTGACCTGCGCGAGCGCCAGACCAAGACATTGGCCGCCGGGGTCGATGTGATCATGGCGAACCTGCGCGATGCGGCCGAGGCACCGGCGCAACCACTTGGCGATCACCATCATGCGCTGGTGATTCTGACGGCCTTTCCCCGCGATCCCAAGGCGGACGAACCGGGCAGCGACTGGATCATGAATGCGCAGGCCGAACGCGCCTGCCTCAGGGCCAGTGAAAATGCCACCGTGCTGGCCGAATATATCCGGCAGCTTGGTTTTGATGCGCGGGTGCATTCGGCAACCACATCAGATGTGCATCTGGGCAAACTGGCGATTGCCGCGGGACTGGCGGTCTGGGAGGGCGGAACATTGCAAGCCCCTTGGATCGGTGATCGCTTCGGCCTGGCGGTCGTGACGACTGACATGGCCCTGTCCGACGACCTGCCGCTGGCACCGCTGCGCGAACAGCCTTGGGCGGCTCTCAAAGGCCCGCATTGGCAGCTTGGCACCCACGGCGGCACCAGCGCCCGCGATCATGACCCTTATGCCAAACGCGGTTACGCCCAAGGGCCGCACCCGTTTGAAACCCTCAAACGGGTTGATGATCCAACCACCTATATCGACGCGGCGAACGTGCCGCGCGTACCCAAACGCGCCGATCTGTTTGCGCGGGGACAGTTCGGCGATATGGGGCCAAAAGTGCAAAACGCCATGAAGGGCGGTCATCACGTGGTGAAATCCGCCCCTGCCGCGGCGCAACGGCGTTTGCTGGGGGCTTTGATCCTGTTGCAGGACGGTGCGGTGCATCCTGATCCGGCGCAGCATGACGCCACCCGCAATGCCGCCAACCTCAAGGCGGCCAGCTATTTTCTGGGCGCGGACGCCGCCGGTATTTCGGCCTGTCCGGATTGGACATGGTACAGCCATGACGCCACTGGCACACCCATAGATCCGCCCCATGATCAATCCCTGAGCATGATCATTGATCAGGGCTTCGACACCATGGAAGGGTCGTCGGGCGACGATTGGATCGCGGTGTCGCAAAGCATGCGGGCCTACCTGCGGTTCTCGATGCTGGGTGGGGTTCTGGCCCAACATCTGCGCAACCTTGGATATCCGTCCAAGGCGCATACGGTGATGGACGGCGATGTGTTGCAGCCACCCTTGTTGTTGTTGGCCGGCATGGGTGAGGTCAGCCGCATCGGCGAGGTGATCCTCAACCCGTTCCTTGGCCCGCGCCTGAAATCCGGTGTGGTGACAACCACCCTGCCCGTCACCCATGACAAGCCCATTGATTTTGGCCTGCAAAAGTTTTGTGAGGCCTGCAACAAATGCGCCCGCGAATGCCCCTCTGGTGCGATCACCGCCGGGCCAAAAAAGATGTTCAACGGCTATGAGATCTGGAAATCCGACAGCCAGAAATGCGCCACCTACCGGATCACCAATCAGGGCGGCGCGATGTGCGGGCGTTGTATGAAAACCTGCCCGTGGAATCTTGAGGGGCTCTTTGCCGAAGCGCCGTTCCGCTGGGCCGCGACACATATTCCGCAGGCCGCGCCGATGCTGGCCAAGCTGGACGACAAGGTTGGCAAGGGCCGGTTGAACCCGGTCAAAAAGTGGTGGTGGGATGTCGAATTGCAGGACGATGGCAGCTATGACACGCCCGCAGCCCCGGTGAATGCCCGCGATCTGCAAACCGATCTGGACCTGAAGTTCGAGGATCAGACACTGGCAGTCTACCCCGCGCCGCTGGCTGCGCATCCCTGGCCCTATCCTGACCCGATGAACCGCGAGGCCGGGATCAAGGCGCATGCCGATCTGATCACCGCTGATGAACATCGTGCAAAATCTGCCCGAGGCGAGACAGACCACCTGCACCTTTACAATGTTGGCAGTGATGCGCCGGTTTTGGATCTGCGCATCGTCAACGCGGAAAAGATGAGCGATGGGGTGACGCTATACGATTTTGCCCATCCCGAAGGGCACGACTTGCCGGAATGGACGGCAGGGGCGCATCTGGATCTGGTGGTCGCGCCTGAATTCTTGCGACCCTATTCCCTGCTGGGTGATCCGGCAGACCGCAGCCGCTACCGGATTGCGGTGCTGCGCGAGGATCAGGGGCGCGGCGGATCGGCATTGCTGCACCGGGTGTTCACCAAGGGGCGGCGGGTGTTTGTTTCCAAACCTGTGAACCATTTTGAACTGGTTGAAGACGCCGCGCAGACCTTGTTGATGGGAGGCGGGATCGGTGTAACCCCGATGATCGCCTTTGCGCACCGCTTGCACGCATTGGGCAAACCTTTTGCCCTGCATTATTCGTCATCGTCCCGCGCCTCTGCCGCGTTTCTTGCGTTCCTGGCGCAGATGCCTTGGAAGGATCAGGTGCATCTGCATCTGTCAGACGAGGGCAGCCGCGCGAATTTACCTGCACTGATGTCCACCTTACCAAAGGGCAGCCACGTTTACACCTGCGGGCCGGATGCCTATATGCAATCGGTCATGGACGCGGCCGAGGCTGCGGGGGTGCCCGAAGACGCGCGGCATCTTGAATATTTCTCAACACCGGAACTGCCTGAATACGTGAACACACCCTTCACCCTGCGCCTGTCTTCGGGCCGCGAGATTGCGGTCGCTGCGGATCAATCTGCCTCTGATGCGCTGATTGCCGCAGGGGTACCTGTGGACATCAAATGTTCCGACGGGATCTGCGGCGTGTGCAAATGCGGTGTGAAGGCCGGCGAAGTGGAACACCGCGATTTTGTGCTGTCTGCCACACAACGTGAGACCTCCATGATCCTGTGCCAATCCCGCGCCGCCCATGAGGGTGCGACCCTGGAGATTGACCTTTGAAAACCGCACTTGTCACCGGATCATCCGGATTTGTCGGCTATTTCACCTCTCGCGCGTTGCTTGAGGCCGGATGGCAGGTGGTCGGACTGGACAGCCTGTCGGATTATTATGACGTCGGGCTCAAGAAACGGCGGCAGGATATGTTGCTGGAATATCCTGGGTTTCAGGTGGTGAACGAAAAGATTGAAACGCCCGGTGTGTTGTTGACCCTTTTTGAACAGCACAGACCGGACATCGTCGTGCATCTGGCGGCACAGGCGGGCGTGCGCCATTCGCTGCATATGCCGAGGGCCTATGTTGAGGCGAACCTGATCGGCACCTTCGAATTGCTTGAGGCCGCGCGGACCTTCCCGCCAGAGCACCTGTTGCTGGCGTCCAGCTCATCGGTTTACGGCGCGAACACTGACCTGCCCTATGCAGAGACAGACAAGGTGGACAGCCCGATGTCCTTCTATGCAGCCACCAAGAAGGCGGGAGAAACCATGGCGCACAGCTATGCCCACCTTTACGGTCTGCCGACGACCATGTTCCGGTTCTTTACGGTTTACGGGCCATGGGGCCGTCCTGACATGGCGCATTTCAAGTTCACCAAGGCGATCCTGAACGGTGATCCAATCGACATCTACAACTATGGCCAGATGCAGCGCGACTTTACCTATGTCGATGATCTGGTCGGCGCAATTATGGCCCTGATTGACAAACGCCCCGATCCCGCCGCGCCTGTGGCGCATGACAATGTCTCAGCCGTGGCGCCGTTTCGGGTGGTCAATATCGGCAATGACAGCCCGATGAAGTTGCTTGATTTCATTGCCGCGATTGAAAGCGCTTGCGGGCGCGCGGCAATCAAGACCTTTCACGATATGCAACCCGGTGACGTGCCTGCCACTTGGGCGGACACCCGGCTGCTGACGGCCCTGATCGGGGATCGTCCGACCACGGATATCAAGGACGGCTTGCAGGCCTTCGTCGATTGGTATCGCGCCTATTATCAGGTCTGAGATCTGCGGCCTTTGTGCATCTTGGGCCAGTCTGCACTGGTCACATGCCCATTGACCCGCTAAGACGCGGCCAAACTGCCAACACAGGACCAGCGCCATGACCTTTGACCGTTCCATCAAAATTGCCCCGTCGATCCTTGCCGCCGATTTCGCCAACTTCGGCGCTGAATGTGAGGCCATTGAGGCACAGGGTGCCGATTGGGTGCATGTGGATGTGATGGACGGGCATTTTGTGCCCAACATCAGTTTTGGCCCAACCACCTGCGCCGCGATCCGTCCGCATATCAAGGGCGTGATGGATGTGCATTTGATGATTGCGCCGGTCGACCCTTACATCGACGCTTTTGCAAACGCCGGCGCGGATGTGATCACCGCCCATGTGGAGGCCGGTCCGCACATTCACCGTACCCTGCAAGCCATTCGCGGCGCGGGGGCCAAGGCCGGTGTCGCGCTGAACCCCGGCACCCCGGCAGAGGCGGTCGCGCATCTGCTGGACCTGACCGACCTGATCTGTGTGATGACGGTGAACCCCGGCTTTGGCGGGCAAAAATTCATCGACATGAGCGATAAGATCAGAACCCTGCGGGCGGTGATCGGTGACCGCCCCGTGCATATCGAGATTGACGGTGGCGTGGACCCAACAACCGCGCCGATCGTGGCGCAGGCCGGGGCCGATGTCTTGGTTGCAGGGTCAGCCGTGTTCAAAGGCGGTTCGGTCAGCGATCCGGCCCCTTACGGGACCAACATCAAAGCGATCCGTGAGGCGGCGGCGGGCGTTTACGCCTAAGCTATTTGGTCAGGTCAGTTGATCGGCAAATGTGTCGAGCAATTTGTGTTTGAGGATCTTGCCTGTGGGCGCGGCGGGCAACGCTGTGCCGAGGATGATCTGCGCGGGCCTTTTGTAGCCAGTCAACCGGTCCCTCACAAAATCGCGGAGCGTTTCCACGGTCAGATCATCCCCTTCAGCAATCTGAACAAAGGCCAGCACCTGTTCATCGCCATCTTTCATCCGGCCAATAACGGCAGATTGGATCACTTGCGGATGGTCGTTCAACGCCGCCTCGACCTCGGGGGGATAGACGTTGAACCCGCCGTGGATGATCAGTTCTTTTGACCGCCCCAGAATGTGCAGGAAACCGTTTTCGTCGATCTTGCCCAGATCACCGGTGCGCATCCAGCCATCTGGGGTCAACACTTTGGCGGTTGCTTCGGGGTTGCGGTAATAACCTTTCATGATATGCGCGCCGCGCGTCAACACCTCGCCAGTGCCATCACGGCCGCCTGGCACGCTGTCGTCGATCATGACCTCCACACCGGGCAGGCAGGGACCAACCGAGATATCAGGCGATCCGATGGGATTGTTCGAGGCGCAGACGCCCGCGGTGGTTTCGGTCATGCCATAGCCGTTTTGCAGGGCGACCCCGTAGAACGCCTCTGCCTTGCGTTTCCATGCCGGATCAAGCGGCGCCGCGCCCGAGGACACATAGCGCAGGTCAGGCGAGCCGAGCCGGTCGAGGCCTTGTTCTTTGGTGTATTGCATCAGCAAGGCGTGCATCTGCGGCACCGCTGACAGGAGCGTGACACCTTCATTCAGCGCCGCAAACAACTTGGCGGCGGAAAACCGGGCCTCAAGCCGCACAGAGGCACCAGCATAGCAAGACGCAGTGACAACGGAAGCGAGGCCAAAGACATGGGTGATCGGCAGCACGCCATAGATCAGATCGTCTGGCGTCATATTGCGCAGGTTGGCCGAGGCTTTGCCGCCGAAGCGCAGATTGTCATGGGTCAGCATCACGCCCTTGGGGTCGCCGGTTGTGCCCGTGGTGTAAAGCAGGACGGCAACATCGGCCAGATCGGCGTCAGGCTGGCTGCGCAATGGGGTTGCCAGCTGCAATGTGCCAAACCGGCCCGAGATGGTGCTGGCCTGCAATCTGTGCGCATGTGCCCCCGCATCGGGCGACACCGCATCGGTCATCACCACCGCCGCCGGGGCAGCGTGCGCCAGAACACGGTCCACTTCTGCAGGGGACTGGCGGGCGTTGACCGGGATCACCACGGCGTCCATCTTCCAGCAGGCAAAAAGAACCGCCACCGCAGCGGCGCAGTTTTCCGAGAGCATCAAAACCCGGTCATTGGCCTGCACGCCGGCCTCTGCCAGTTGCGCGGCCAGATCATCGCTGGCGGCATCCAGATCGGCAAAGCTCCAGCGGGTGCCAATGCTGTCGGTCAGTGACAGGGCATGCGGGGCGGTTTGCACTTGATCGGCCAGAAAATCCTCAACCCGTTGCATGTGGTTCCCTCCCTGTTGTTGGCTGGGTGATCAGCGGTAATTTGGTGGTCGTTTTTCCAAGAATGCGGCGATACCCTCGGCCGCTTCGGTCTGTCCGGCGGCATGGGCCATCGCATCGCGTTCGGCATCAAGCTGCGCAGCTTCGGTCACGTCATAGGCCGCGCCGACCAGCCCGCGGATGGTGCCTTGCGCCTTGCGCGGACCAGCGGCCAGCGCATCGGCCAGCGCCATGGCTTCGGTCATCGCCTGCCCCTCGGCGCAGATCAGATTGACCGCGCCCAGATCGGCGAACCGCTGTGCCATGACAGGCCGGCCCATCAGGCACATTTCCATCGCCAGCGGGCGCGGGATCATCCGCGCCAAGGCAGCCGTGAGGCCCGCATCGGGGACCAGCCCTGCCTTGACATAGGCGGCGGTGAATTTGGCGGTTTCCGATGCGACGATCAGATCACAGGCCAGCGCCAGTGACAGCCCTGCCCCTGCAGCGCCGCCTTCGACGGCGGCGATCACCGGCACGGGGCAGGCGCGAATGCTGCGCACCAGATCGTGCAGATCGTCAATACGGTCGCGGCGGTCTGCCTCTGCCATTTTGCGGCGTGCGATCAGTACGTTCAGATCGCCGCCCGCGCAGAAGAACCCCCCTTCAGAGGTCAGTATCACGGCTCGGATGCGGGGATCTTGCGCTTGCTCCATCGCGGCGGCGATACACTCATATAATTCGGGCGACAGCGCCCCGCGTTTATCAGTGTTGCCATTCCAGATGATCAGGCGATCACCCTTGTCTTCGAGCCGTGCTGTCATGTCAGTCGTTCCTTTGGGACACGTTTGAATACGCCGGTGGAGCTGGCGATAAGGCGGCCATCTTCGTCCACCAGATCCGCCGCGATATAGAGAATGCTGCGCCCGCCACCCGTGACCCGGCCCATCGCGGTGACCCGTTTGCCCGCGCTTACGGGGGCGATGAACTGGGTTGTCAGGGTCACGGTCAGAAACGGTGCCTTGCCCGTGGCGTCGACCGTCAGTGATCCGGTGGTGCCGCTGGCGTTGTCCAAAAGGGCCGTCGCAATTCCGCCATGCAGCACACCATGACGGTTGGTGTGTTGCGGCCCGATATCAAGCCAACACCGCCCGCGCCCGTCCGGATCACCTACATCCACGACGTAACCAATCAGCGTTTGCGTGCCGGTTTCGTCGTGGATCAGGCTATCGGTTTCAGGCGGCGGCAAGGGCGATGAACCGCTCTAGATGATGATCCGTGTCGCCAAACCGGTGATCGGCCATGGTGATCCGCTTGGCGATATGAGCCAGTTCATATTCCTGCGTCATCGCGATGCCGCCGTGCATCTGGATGCTTTCCTCGGCGACCAGTCGTCCGGCGCGGCCCATCAGGTTTTTGGTGGCTGAGACGTTGATCTCGCGCAGTTTGCGGTCTTCCTCAAGGTGCCCTGCGGCATTGATCACGGCAGAGCGGGCCTGCTCCATCTCGATCAGCAGATCAGAGAACCGATGGGCCAGCGCCTGAAAGGTGCCGATGGGACGTCCGAACTGTTTGCGGGTGCCGAGGTAGTCGCGAGTCAATTCTGTCGCGGTTTCCATCGCGCCCAACGTTTCAGCGCATTGAGCCACGCTGGCCGCAGCCATCCGCGCCTCGATCGCGGCGAAGGCATTGCCCGCCTCGCCCAAGCGGTCTGCGGCGGTCAGCTGCACATTGTCGAGCATCACTTCGGCGGCGCGGCCACCAGCCAGCAAGGCGTAGCCCTGAATGGTGAGACCTTTGGCGTCCGACGGTACAAGGAACAGCGAAATGCCCGCCTCATCGTCCACAGCGCCGCTTTCGCGGGCCGAAACCACCAGATAGTCGGCGGCTTCTGCGTTGACCACAACGGCCTTGTGACCGTTCAGCACGATGGCGTCGCCATCTGTCTTGGCAGTGGTTTGCACGCGGTTCAGGTCATAGCGGCTGGTGGGTTCGCCATGGGCGAGGGCCATATGCAGCCCGCCGCCGATCAGGGTTTCAACATGCGCCTGCTGCGCCTCATCGCCCAGATCCGCCAGCAATCCGCCCGCGAGAACAGCACTGTCCAGAACCGGCTCCACCACACCAGCGCGGCCCAGTTCTTCAAACACCACGGCCAGATCAAAGCCCTTGCCGCCAAAGCCGCCCTGTTCTTCGGTGAACAGCGCGCCGATGACGCCCAGTTCGGCCAATTGCGCCCAGATGTCTGAGGACATGCCGCTGTCGCTGTCGAGAATGGCATTGCGTGTTGCGGTGTCATAGCGGTCACGCAGAAACCGGCGCAGGGTGTCCTGCAACATTTGCCGTTCTTCGGTCAGGTCAAAGTTCACGCGCCACCTCCCATCTTAACCTTGGCAATGATGCCACGTTGAATTTCGTTCGAGCCGCCAAAGATCGACAGCTTGCGATAGTTGAAATATTGCGCGGCCACCGGCCCCGCATCATGTGGATCAGGCAGGCCTGCGTTTGATCCTTCGACCGCCTCTGAGGCGAAGGGCATGGCATATCCGCCGACCGCACGGCGGGCCAGATCGTTGATTTCCTGCCGGATGATCGTACCTTTGACCTTGAGCATGGACGCCTCAACGCCCGGCGCGCTGCCAGCAGCGGCCTGAGAAATGATGCGCAGATTGGTGGTGGCCATCGCCATCAGATCAATCTCGACCTGTGCCATACGGGCGGCAAAATGCGGGTTTTGCGCCAGTGGTTTGCCCCCGGCCATTTCCGCCCGCGCCACCCGTTTGACCGCCGCCAGGCCGGCCTGAGAAAAGCCGACGCCCGCGATGTTCGTGCGCTCATGGGTCAGCAGGTATTTGGCGTAGGTCCAACCCTTGTCTTGCTCGCCCACCAGATTTTCCACCGGCACTTCGACGTCTGTGAACCAGACCTCGTTGACCTCATGGGTGCCATCCAAGAGGATGATCGGGCGCACTTCGACGCCCGGCGAATTCATGTCGATCAGTAGGAACGAAATGCCCTCTTGCTGTTTGACGTCCTTGTTGGTGCGCACCAGACAGAAGATCATGTTGGCGTGCTGGCCAAGGGTCGTCCATGTTTTTTGGCCATTCACAATGTAATGGGTGCCGGCATCATTCAGCACAGCTGTGGTTTTCAAAGAGGCCAGATCGGACCCAGCGCCCGGTTCTGAATAGCCCTGACACCACCAGTCGTCGCCCGACAGAATGCGCGGCAGCCAATAGTCCTGCTGTTCCTTGGAGCCAAACTTTTGCAGCACAGGGGCCAGCATCGACAGGCCGAAGGGCACGATGCGCGGTGCGTTGGCGGCGGCGGCTTCTTCTTCGAAGATATGCCGCTGCACCGCGTTCCATTCCGCCCCGCCAAAGGACTTTGGCCAGTTCGGCGCAAGCCAGCCCTGCTCGTTCAGTATCGCATGCCAGCGTTCCTGATTTTCGCGGCCCAACTCCTGACCTTTGCGGATCTTGTCGCTGAACTCCTTGGGCAGCTTTTCCTTGAGAAAGCTGCGGACTTCGTCGCGAAAGGCCTTGTCTTCGTCTGAATAGCGCAGGTCCATTGGGCCGCTCCCTTAGTAGATTTCGAACAGGCCAGCAGCGCCCATGCCGCCGCCAACGCACATGGTCACAACACCCAGCTTGGCACCGCGACGCTTGCCCTCAAGCAACAGATGCCCTGTCAGCCGTGCACCTGTCATACCAAACGGGTGGCCAATGGCGATGGAGCCGCCGTTGACGTTGTATTTGTCAGGGTCGATGCCCAGACGGTCCCGTGCATAGAGGCACTGGGAGGCGAAAGCCTCATTCAGTTCCCACAGGTCGATATCATCCACCTTAAGCCCGTGCCGTTCCAGCAGACGCGGCACGGCAAAGACCGGACCGATGCCCATCTCGTCCGGCTCGCAACCCGCCACGGCAAAGCCTTTGAACGCGCCAAGCGGTTCAAGACCGGCTTTTTCGGCTTCCTTGCTGTCCATCACCACAACCGCAGCTGCACCATCTGAGAGCTGGCTGGCGTTGCCCGCTGTGACGTAGCCGCCTTCGCGCACAGGCTGCAGGCCAGAGAGACCTTCCATGGTGGTGCCGGGGCGGTTGCATTCGTCGCGGTCAACGACAACCTCATGAGTCGTGACTTCGCCGGTTTCCTTGTTCTTCATGCCCATCGTTGTGGTCATCGGCACAATTTCATCGTCGAATTTGCCGGCCTGTTGTGCCTCATGGATCAATTGCTGGCTGCGCAGGCCATATTCGTCCTGATATTCGCGGCTGAGGCCATAGCGTTCGGCAACGATATCGGCGGTTTCGATCATGGTCATGTAGACGTCCGGTTTGTGCTCAAGCAGCCATGGATCGGGGACATGTTTCATGTGCGGCTGGACCATCGAAATGCTTTCGACTCCGCCTGCAACCATCGGGCCTGCGCCCTCTTGCGTGATGGCGTTGGCCGCCATGGCAACGGTTTGCAGGCCGGACGAACAGAACCGGTTGACCGTGACGCCGGAGGTTGTGATCGGCAGACCTGCCCGCAAACCGATCTGGCGTGCGATGTTGGCACCGGTCGCACCCTCGGGCGTGCCGCAGCCCATATAGACGTCTTCGATCTGCGCCGGATCAAGGCCCGCCCGTTTGACCGCATGTTCAACCGCATGACCGCCCATGGTGGCGCCATGGGTCATGTTGAACGAACCCCGAAAAGACTTCGCAAGGCCCGTGCGGGCGGTGGAGACAATAACAGCTTGTTTCATTTCGAGGCTTCCTTGTTCAAATCATCAAATGTGCGGCCCTCGGAGGCCAGTTGTTTGAGAAGGGGCGCAGGTTCCCAGAACCAGGCATCTTCCTTTGCATAGTTTTCAATATCCGCCAGAACGGCAGACAGCCCCTGAATGTCGGCCCATTTCATTGGCCCGCCCCAATAGCGCGGGAAACCGTATCCAAAGAGCAATGTCATATCGACGTCCAAGGGGCGACGGGCGATGCCTTCGCCCACGACCTTGGCCGCTTCGTTTACCATGGCACACATGTAGCGGCGTACAATCTCCTGATCGGTGAAAGGACGTGGCGTAATTCCCAGCTCGTGCTGTTCGGCGGCGATCAGTTCGGCAATTTTTGGGTTCGGGGTGCCGCCGCGTTTGCCTTTTTCATAGACGTAATAACCCTCGCCGGTTTTCTGGCCGAAATGGCCCTGCTCGCACAGCCGGTCGATGTATGTCGGCACACGTTCCTGCGGATGGCGGTCCGGCGCTTTGCGCTTGCGGGTCATCCAGCCAATGTCGAGCCCCGCCAGATCGGCCACGGCAAATGGGCCCATGGCAAAGCCAAAATCCGTCAATGCCTTGTCGATCTGATAGGGCGTTGCGCCGTCCAGCACCATGTGGTCGGCGGCGGTGCGGTATGTGGCCAGGATACGATTTCCGATAAAGCCGTCACAGACACCGGCCCGCACACTGACCTTACCCAACGCCTTGCCCAGCGCAAAACCCGTTGCGACAACATCCGGCGCAGTTTGATCGGCGACCACGACTTCAAGCAATTTCATCACATGGGCCGGGCTAAAGAAGTGCAGGCCGATCACATCCGCCGGGCGCAATGTGCAGGCGGCAATTTCATTCACATCCAGATAAGAGGTGTTGGTGGCCAGCACGCAGCCGGGTTTGCAAGCCGCGTCGAGCTTGCCAAACACCTCGCGTTTGACGGCCATGTCCTCGAACACCGCCTCGATCACCAGATCGACGTCGGACAGGCTGTCGTAACTTGTGGAGACGGTGAGCGCCTGGGTGATGAGGGCATCGTATTTGTCCTGAGTGATCTTGCCGCGCTTCAACGCCCCTTGCAGATTCCCCGCGATCCGCTCGCGCGCGGCGGTTGCAAACTCGTCTTTCATCTCGATCAGCACCACACCAAAGCCTGACAAGAGCGCCGCCGTGGCGATGCCAGCGCCCATTGTGCCGCCGCCGATCACGCCGATGGATTGCAAAGCGCGCGGTTCAACGCCTTTGAGTTCCGGCAGATTGCTGACTGCGCGTTCGTTAAAGAAAGCGTGGATCATGCCTTTGCGCTGATCGGTGTTCATCAGTTCCATGAACAGCTCACGCTCACGCAGGATTCCGTGATCAAAGGGCAACTCGCTGGCCGCTTGCACGGCCCGAACGGCTGTGGCCGGACTGATCTGGCCGCGGCCCTTTTTCAACACGGCGTCATAAGTTGCATCCCAATCGATCCCTGCCGCGGCGGGCATTTCGCTGACCGGGCGGCGCGGTGCATTCTGGTCGAGCAACTCTTGGGCGTAGGCCAAACCAACGGCCTCCGGATCGCCCTCTTCGACACGGTCAAGTATGCCCAGCTCCAAGGCTTCGGGCGCTTTGATGTGGCGGCCTGTGGTGATCGCCTCCACGGCCTTTTCCGCGCCAATCAAGCGCGGCAAACGCTGCGTTCCACCGGCACCGGGCAAGATGCCCAGATGCACTTCGGGCAGGCCCACGCGCGCGGAAGGCTGCGCGATCCGGTAGTGGGCGCAGAGCGCAACCTCAAGACCGCCACCAAGGCTGACCCCGTGCATGGAGGCCACGACCAACAACGGAGAGGCTTCGATGCGGGTACATAGATCTGGCAGGTTCGGCTCCATCGGAGGTTTGCCGAATTCGGTGATGTCTGCGCCAGCAATAAAGGCCCGGCCATCGCCGAGTATCAGCACCGCCCGCACGCCATCTTCGGCCTCTGCGCGGGCCATGCCATCGGACAAACCCTGACGCACGGCCCTGCTCAGGGCGTTAACGGGAGGGTTCTGAATGCGCAGCACGGCAATATCTCCGTGGCGGCTATAGGCAATCTTGTCGCTCATGTTCTCATAGGCTCCTTGGTGTTCTGTTCGGATGTATCTAACCGCGCCGCGCAAGGGCGGGCGGCAAACCGTTTTGTCTTTCAAAGCTGCGCACAGCATCGCGCAGCGCTGGGCCAACCTCGGCCATCATTCGGTCATCGGGCAGATCCTGCGGCAGCGCCCCGCAGGTAAAGGCCACCGATTCTCCAAACTCACTGGCATAATAGGGCACGCTGACCGCGTTGACTGTACTGGCATATCGGGTTGGCTGCGGCGCAATTGTAAAACCCTTCCCGATCAGTTGGTCATAACCGTCCTGCCGGTAACGGGTGAGCGCTTCATCAGGCTCAAGCGCGGCAAAACGGTCGTCGCCCAAGGTGGCCAGAACAGCCAGCCCAGAGGAGGAGCCATAGATCGGGACCCGATGGCCGGGATCAAGCCAGATCGCAGAAACCCCCTCGGGCCGCCACGTTTTGGCCAAGAGCATCCGGTCGCCATCACGCACCGCGACAAGCGCCAATGTGCCCGTCTGGTTCGCCAACCTCTGAAGCGTATTGGACGCCAGATCGAGAAAACTGACAGAGAGGGACGCAACCGATCCAAGCGCAACCGCCGCCGGCCCCAAGCGAAACCTGTCATTGCGGGCGCCATGGCTGAGATATCCCAATGCGCACAGCGTATAAGACAGGCGCGTCACGGTTGGCTTGGGCAGGCCGGTCCGCTCTGCAATTTCGGCATTGGTCAAACCATCGTCGCTGGCGCGAAAGGCCTGCAAAAGGCCCAGCCCCCGCGCCAGTGTATTGGCGAACTTCCGGTCTGTGGGCGCAGCAGTCATCGCAAGGACTCCGCGCAGGGCATCCCGGCATGCCGGCTTTTGTTCAGATCATCCGCCTTGTTTCGCACTGCAAAACACCGTTTCAATAAATTCCGCAACGCAAGCTAGTCCGCTCTCCAAAGAGACGCAAGAGCAGCCAGCAGGGAATATCGATCAGCGGCGTTCAGCCAGCGCGGTAGATGAAACAACGCCCCGGAAAGGCCTCTGGCGGCAAGGGCAACTCTTTGAGTGCGTCAAAATACATCCGGTCACTGGCGACCATAATGCCCCCCTTGGCCAACATGGGTTCAACCAGCGGTGAGATTGCCCGCGCAAAGGCATCGTTCTTGGCCCGATCGTGCCCCCCAAGATCGGCATGGATCAACGCCGCCGTGGGGCCAAACCGTTTCAGTGCGGCGGGCAATGTGTCATGCACATCCCCCAGGATCAGCCGATCCTCGGGCGGGGTGCTGTCGGGGTGTGAGGCCACCGCCCGTTCGAACACATAGATCTCACGGTCCGGCATGGTTTCGACCATGTGGTGATATGTCCGGCCATTGCCCAGCCCCAATTCGAACACTGGACCTGCCATCCCCTCGGTCAATGCATTGGCATGATCCAGACAGGCGCGTTGTGACACCATTCGGGCAATAAAGAGATCCAGTCTGCTCATGGTAGGCTCCTTTGGGCAATCTTGTCGCTACATTGAGGAATGTAGGCATCATGTCCAGCAGTTGCGACCTGCTACTGGACGAATGCGCCGGAATCGGCTTCACTCTGGTTCAAAGTATCACCTTGCCCTGACGACAGGACCAAAATGCCACCAATACTCGAAGTAGATGCGCTTACGATCGGCTTCGGAAACGCAGAACCTGTCGTGCGCGATGTCAGCTTTTCCGTCAATGCCGGAGAAACGCTCGCGCTGGTCGGGGAAAGCGGGTCCGGCAAAACGCTGACCTGTCGCAGCGTGCTCAAGATCCTGCCCGAAGCCGCGCAGATGCGCAGCGGGCGGATCAGTTTTGCCGGAAGCGGCGGTGCAGTGAACCTGCTGGATGCCACGGAACGACAGTTGCGCCGGGTTCGGGGCAACCAGATCTCGATGATTTTTCAAGAACCGATGCGGTCGCTTTCGCCTTTGCACCGGCTCGGCAATCAGGTGGCCGAGGTGTTGCACATCCATCGCGGGCTGAGCCTCAGCGCGGCCAAGCGTGAGGTTCTGGAACAGTTTGAGAAGGTCGGCTTTGTTGATCCCGAACGCGCTTGGCGCAGCTATCCCTTTGAAATGTCGGGCGGGATGCGCCAACGAGCGATGATCGCGATGGCCATGGTGGCCAAGCCTGAAGTGTTGATCGCGGACGAGCCAACGACAGCGTTGGATGTCACCACGCAGGCGCAGGTGCTGGGCCTGATCCGGAAGTTGCAGCAAGACACCGGCATGGCGGTGATCCTTGTCACTCATGATCTGGGCGTTGTTGCCAACATGGCGCAGCAGGTTGTCGTGATGAACAAGGGCCGCGTCATGGAAGCGGGCCGCGCCTCCGATGTGCTGGGCGCACCTGCACATAAATACACGGCCAAATTATTTGCCGCTGCGCCGATGATCCCCGAAGTTGCCAAACCGGCACGGGCCATGGTGCGCGATGACGTGATCCTTGATCTGCGCAACGTCACCAAGACGTTCACCTTGCGGGCGGGCGGATGGCGCAAGCCGGTGCAGGTGACGGCCTGCCGCGATGTGAACCTACAGGTGGAGCGCGGCAAAACCCTTGCCGTGGTGGGCGAAAGTGGCTCTGGCAAGACGACATGTGCACGGGTCGCCTTGGGTTCAGAGCGCCCCGATGCGGGCGGCGAGGTGCTGTTCCATCCGGGCGGCGGACAAGAGCCCCTACCTGTTCATGACATGACCACCACACAGCGCACTTCGTTCCAGCGCGAGGCGCAGATGGTGTTCCAAGACCCCTATTCATCGCTCAGCCCGCGAATGCGGGTGCAGGATGCATTGACCGAGCCGATGGACATTCACAAGATCGGCACCCGTGCCGACCGCCGTGACAAGGCGGCAGAGATGCTGCGGCTGGTGGGGCTCAACCCCGATATGCTGGGCCGCTATCCGCATGCGTTTTCGGGTGGCCAACGCCAAAGGCTTTCGATTGCGCGGGCGCTGACCCTGGACCCCAAGTTGCTAATCTGTGATGAGCCGACCTCGGCACTTGATGTTTCGGTGCAGGAACAAATCCTGAGTTTGCTGGAGGACATCCGTGATCATGCCCATCTGAGCTATCTGTTCATCAGTCATGATCTGGCCGTTGTGGCGCGGATCGCGGATGAGGTGGCGGTGATGCGGGCCGGTGTCATTGTCGAACAAGCCCCGCCCGACACACTGTTCTACAATCCCCAACACCCCTACACCAAGGCGTTGATCGCCGCGCAGCCAGAGCCGGACATGTCCCGCCCCATTGACCTTGATCTGGTGGCCAAGGGCGCGGGTGCGCCGACATCCTGGCCGGATATGTTCCGTTTTGACGGGCCGGATGCGCCCGCGCTGCGTGAACTGGAACCCGGACATATGGTGCGTTGTCATGCGTAAACTGCTTTGCCTTTTGCTTTGTCTCGCCGCGCCGGCCTGGGCGCAGGACAGCACGCAGGAAACCTCCTTCTGGGCGATGGAAGTGCAAAACGGCGACCTACCGCCAATTGCAGAGCGTTTGCCCGAGGTGCCCCTGGTTGTCGATCTGGAGGCGAAGGGGCGCACCTATGGCACCCAAGGCGGCACATTGCGCACCTTGGTTTCGCGCACCAAGGATGTGCGGCAGATGGTGGTCTATGGCTATGCCCGTCTGGTGGGCTATGCACCGGATTATTCGCTTTATCCCGATATCCTGCGCGATTTCGAAGTGTTCGAGGATCGCCGCTATACCTTGCATCTGCGGCCCGGCCATAAATGGTCGGACGGTGCGCCGTTTACCTCGGAAGATTTCCGTTACTGGTGGGAAAACGTCGTCAACAATGACGAGATTACGCCAACCGGCCCGCCGGATTTCATGGTCGTCGACGGCAATTTGGGCAGCGTCACGTTCCCCGATGCCCATACGGTTGTCTTTGAATGGCCAACGCCCAATTCCAATTTCCTGCCGCTATTGGCGCAGGCCAGCCCACCATTCCTTTACCGGCCCGCCCATTACCTGCGCCAGTTCCACGTTGATTTCGCCGAAACCGAAAGCCTTGCCGAAGAGGTCCGCCGCGCCCGCGTAAAAAGCTGGGCCGCGCTGCACAACAAACGCGACAATATGTACAAGTTCGACAATCCCGCATTGCCGACGTTGCAGCCTTGGATCAACGCCAGCGGGCGCGGCTCGCGCAAACTGTTTGTGCGCAACCCATATTATCACCGAATCGACAAACGCGGGGTCCAACTGCCTTATATTGACGTGGTCGAGATGACGATTGTCAGTGCCGGTCTGATCGCCGCCAAAGCCAACGCCAGCGAGGTTGACCTACAAGCGCGCGGGCTCGATTTTCCGGATATTTCGATCCTCAAGAAAGGCGAGAGCGACGGCGGGAACTATCGCACCTTGCTGTGGGCCAACGGCGCGGCCAGCCAGATCGCGATCTATCCCAATCTGAACTTTCGCGATCCGGTCTGGCGCGAGGTGATGCGCGATGTGAGGTTCCGCCGGGCGCTCAGCCTGGGCATCGACCGTCGGATGATCAACCGCGCACTTTATTTCGGATTGGCGCATGAGGGCGGCATGACTGCGCTCTCGTCCTCCCCCCTGCACGACCCCGAGGATCTGACTTCTTGGGCAACGCTGGACGTGGCCCGTGCCAATGCCCTGCTTGACGAAATGGGGCTGACTGATCGCACACCTGCGGGCATTCGCAAACTGCCCGATGGCCGCCCGATGGAATTTGTGATCGAAACCGCCGGTGAGCGCCAAGAGGTAGAGAACGCACTCGCCATTGTCACCGACACCTGGCGCGAGTTGGGCATCAAGCTCATCATGCGCCCGCTGGACCGCGATATCCTGCGCAACCGGGTCTATGCCGGTGTCAGCATGGCGGCGATCTGGTTTGGCTGGGACAACGGCTTGCCAACGCCCGCCACCTCGCCCAAATACCTCGCCCCGACCAATCAGGAATTCTTTTCCTGGCCTAAATGGGGACAGTACTACCAGACTTCCGGCAGCGCTGGCGAAGCGCCCGATATGAAAGACCCAAAGCGGCTGATGCAATTGGCCGATGATTGGAGCCACACCTTTGATCCCGCCCAGCGCCGCGCGATCTGGCGCGAGATGCTGGATATCCATGCCGATCAGCAATACGCCATCGGCATCCTGTCCGAAGCGCCACAACCGGTTGTGGTTTCCAAACAAATGCGTAACGTTCCCGAGACGGGGATCTGGGCTTTTGAACCCGGCGCCCACTTCGGCATTCACCGGATCGACGAATTTTACTACGAGAACCCGCTACAGCAGGTGACCCAATGATGTTTCTCCGCTATGCGGTCTACCGGTTTTTCACCATGCTGCTCACCCTTTGGGTGGTCTCGATACTTGTCTTTGCCATCATCAACCTGCCACCCGGCGACTACCTGTCGAACCAGATCGCCGAACTGCGGGCCACGGGGCAGGCAGAGGGGGTCGCCAAGGCCGAATTTCTGCGCACCGAATATGCGCTCGACCGGCCTTTGTGGGAACAATACCTGATCTGGGTCGGCTTCTCGCCGGGTCCAAACGGGTTTTCCGGATTGATCCAAGGGGATTTCGGCTGGTCCTTCGAATTTGACCGCCCCGTTGGCGAGATTGTCGGTGATGCGCTGTGGCTGACGGTTCTGGTCAATCTGGCGGCAGTCCTTTTTGTCTACCTGATTGCCTTGCCGCTGGGGGTGCTGGCGGCAGCGAAATCGGAAACCTGGGTGGATTACACCGCCGGTTTTGTGGGCTATCTGGGCCTCGCGACCCCCAACTTCCTGCTGGCGCTGATCCTGTTTTACTATGGCCACAAGTATTTCAACCTGCCCATCGGCGGGCTTATGGATCCGGTCTATGAAGGCCAGCCAATGTCATGGCCCAAGGTCAAATCCATCCTGCTGCATATGATTGTGCCCACCTTTGTGATCGGCACCTCCGGCGCGGCCGCCATGATGCAACGGCTGCGCGCCAATATGCTGGACGAGCTGAGCAAACCTTACGTCGAGACCGCCAAGGCCAAGGGTCTGGCCCCAGCCAAATTGCTGGCGAAATACCCTCTGCGCATGGCGTTCAACCCCTTTGTCGCGGATATCGGCAACCTGCTGCCGGCGATGGTGTCGGGCTCTGTTCTGGTTTCCGTGGTACTGGGCCTGCAAACGATCGGACCTTACCTGCTGGCAGCGTTGAAATCACAGGATCAGTTCCTCGCGGCCTTTGTCCTGATGTTTGTGGCGCTCCTGACCCTGATCGGCACGATGATCTCAGACATGTTGCTGGTGCTGCTTGACCCCCGCATCCGGTACGGAGGGCGCGGCGCATGAGCATTCAACCGGACAACCGTTTTGTCGACACCGAACCATGGATCGACGACGCCGACATCAGTGCCCCGGAACGGGCGGAAATGGATGCGCCGGGTTGGCTGCTGACCTGGCGCAAGTTCCGGCGGCACAAGCTGGCGTTGGTGTCCGGTGTGTTCTTGTTGCTGTGTTACCTGATGCTGCCCGTCGCCGGCTTCATCGCGCCCTATACGCCCAACGAACGCAGCGCCGATTATCTCTATGCCCCACCGCAAAGCATCAACCTGTGGCACGAGGGATCTTTTGTCGGGCCATACGTCTATCCGGTGACAGCCAAGGCCGATCTGGTCAATTTTCGCTGGACCTACACCACGGATGAAACCCGCCCCATGCCGCTGGAATTTTTCTGCGAGGGCGACGAGTACAACCTCTTTGGCGTGATCCCGTCAGATACCCATCTGGTCTGCGCCCCCGATGGCGCAACGCTGTTCCTCTGGGGGTCCGACAGATTGGGCCGCGATGTGTTCAGCCGCATCCTCTACGGGGCACAGCTTTCGCTGACCGTCGGGATCATCGGCATCACCGTGTCTTTCCTGCTGGGCATCACCTTTGGTGCGATGGCAGGCTATTTTGGCGGCAAGACCGACTGGATCATCAACCGCGCGATCGAGATTTTGCGCTCCCTGCCGGAACTGCCCTTGTGGCTCGCCCTTTCGGCTGCGGTGCCCTCAAACTGGGGGCCGGTGGCGGTTTTCTTTATCATATCAATCATCCTGGGCATCCTTGACTGGCCCGGCCTTGCCCGTGCGGTGCGCTCGAAATTCCTGTCTTTGCGCGAAGAAGAATACGTCAAGGCCGCCGAAATGATGGGCGCGCGGCCCGCCCGTGTGATCCGCAGACACCTGCTGCCCAACTTCATGTCCCACCTGATCGCCAGCGCCACACTGTCGATCCCGGCGATGATCCTTGGCGAAACCGCGCTCAGCTTCCTCGGCCTCGGCCTGCGGGCGCCCGCGGTCAGCTGGGGGGTGATGCTCAACGATGCACAGAACCTTGCCAGCATTGAAATCTACTGGTGGACGGCGATTCCGATGTTGCCCATCGTCGTGGTGGTGCTGGCCTTCAACTTCCTCGGTGACGGGCTACGCGCCTCGCTCGATCCATACAAAAGCTAGAATAGGCCCGATTGACCTGACCCTGCCTCCCCCTTTTTGGCTCTAAATACCTCCGGGGGGTGCGGGGGGCTGGCCCCTCGCATCGGTCGGGTGCCGCAAGGCACCCGAAACCAGGTCAGCCATACCAAGGCGCAAACCGAACCTCTGTATCGCCCCCCACCATCTTGGCGAAGGCTTCGGGATCTTGCGTGCCGCCATCGCGGCCACGGTAGTGATAGGGGTAGACAAACCGCGGACCAAACTCCGACACCGCCGTTGCCGCCGCATTGGCGTCCATCGTGAACGGCAGGTTCATACAGACAAAGGCGAGGTCAATCTCTTTCAGCGCACGCATTTCCGGGATGTCTTCGGTGTCGCCTGAAATATAGACGCGGAAGCCCTCGAAATTGAGCACATAGCCGTTGTCGCGACCCTGCGGGTGAAAGTTCTTGCGCTCTTCGGTGATGTTGTAGGCCGGGATCGCTTCGATCTTGAGGCCTTGATAATCAGCCATCCCTCCATTGGCCACCTCGGAGGCCTGCGCCTTCATCTCTTCCGACAGCTTGCCAAACACAGCCGGATTGGTGATCAGTTTTGTGTTATCTTTCACCAAAGCCTTGAGCGTATCCGCATTGTAGTGATCGCCATGTTCATGGGTGATCAAAACCAAATCGGCCTCCGGGAACCCTTCGTATTGGGCAGGCTCGCCCACCGGATCGACATAGATCGTGCCCTTGGGGGTTTCCATCACGATGGATGCATGGGCCACGGGGTGCACTTTGATCATGCCGCCGGGGGTGTCGAAACTGTCGCTGGCATGGGCTGCGGCCCGCGCGGCGAACGGCAGCAATGTGATCGTGCCAACGCCGGCTGCGGCGCCGGCAATAAAACGTCTACGGCTTGGGTGGGTCATCTCGCTCTCCTGGGTTGCTGCTTGGTGATCTAGAAGGAGGGCGGACCTTTTCAACTTACCGGTCGTCACCGCCGCCGCCCTGCTCTTCTTCTTGTTCCTCATCGACATGGGCCTGCGCGGCCGCTGTCACTGCCCGCTTTTGTTCGTCGTTTAGTTCTTCCACCTTGCCATCAGCCAGCCGCACGGTGACTTCGCGGTGGGCAAATTTGACCCCTTCGCGTTCGAACAATTCGCGGATTTCCTCATAGACTTTCTTGCGCACCAGCCATTGATCACCGGGCTTGGTCATGAACTTGACCCGGATGATCATCGCGCTGTCCTGCATCTCAATCACACCTTGGGATTTCAGCGGCTGGATGAAATTGTCACCAATCACCGGATCGTCGAGCAGTTCCTGACCCAGCTTCTTGATCAGTTTGCGCACCTTCTCCACATCCGTGTCATAGGTCACCCGCAGGGGCAGTTTCATGATCACCCAATCGCGGGAATAGTTGGTCATCACCTGCAATTCGCCAAAGGGAATAGTGTGCAACGCACCAAGATGATGGCGCAGCTGAAACGACCGGACCGAGATTTTTTCGACCGTGCCTTTGACCCCGCCGACATCCAGATATTCGCCTTTGCGGAACGCGTCATCGAACAAAAAGAATGCCCCGGCAAAGACATCCCGCACCAGAGCCTGAGAGCCAAAACCAATAGCAACCCCCACGATACCGGCACCGGCAAACAGCGGGCCCACGTTGATCCCGATCTCCATCAGCACGATCAGGACAATGGTGACGACAACCACGATCAACACGATATTGCGGAACAGCGGCAACAGCGTCGCCAAACGGCTGGCGGACGATCCGCCGCCCTCATCGCCCAATTCGCCCTCTTCCTGATCGCCCGATTCTTCGGCGATCTTGGTGTCAATCCAGATGCGGAAGGCGTGGTAGACGATATAGCCGATAAAGATGATCACCATGATGTCCAGCAGCCTGTCGGCAAAGCTTTCGACCATTTCGGCGCTTTCGTTGTCCCAGATATAGAAGAACGCATAGGTGCCTGCGACAAAGGCAAGGATACCGGCAACACGCCGTGCCAGCGCTTCGAATGAGTTGAGGGAATGCCGTGTGGGCTGCGCCGCGCGGGCCGCTTCTTCGGCGGCGCGGGCTTCGGCCAATTCCAATTCCAGACGCGCGGCCTCGGCTTCGCTGTTTGGGGTTTCGCCCAACTGGGCATCCGCCAGTGCGCGGGCCTTGGCTTCTTCCTCATCGCGGATGGCATTCAATTGCCGCATCGCGCGGGCGCGGGCAAAGCTGCGTTCGATCAGGTAGTTGATCACCCCGTAAACCACGATGATCGAGATCAAGATCCCATATGCCCCCGCAATCAGGGGGAACCCGCGGGGGTTGGCCAGCACCAGATCAAAGGTCAGATTGAACCAGGCCAGCAACACATAGAGGATCACAGCCGGTGCCCAGACACGGGCAAGGGTGCGGATGATAAAACTGCTTTCGGACGGCGATCGACCATTGCGCATCGCGTTGGAGATGGCCCGTCGGTTGACCAGAACCAGCAGGATATTCAACAGCACGATAACTGCGGACATGACCGAGAACAGGAAGGCATAAACATCGTAATTCAGCCCCAGCTCGCCAATCCAGACACCGAACAGGATGCTGCAAATGTCCAGCGAGGCCAAAATCCAAAGCCAGCGATGCAAACGCTTTGCCTCGGCGTCAGTCAGAGCGGGTATGCGGTATTGCGACAGGAACGGCGACAGGATCATCCGCCACAGCCCGGCGACGAACCGGCATGTGAAATAGGCAATATTGATCAAGGCTGCCGTGAACTGCATCGCCGTGTCTGTGAGTTGGCCAAAGACGATAAAGCCCAGAATATAAGCCACCAGCATCGACACTAGGATCCCGCCCACCCCCATCAGGAACCGGAAAATCAGGAACGGCATTTTCTCGACATAGCCGACCGGGTTCTCCTGAATGCGGGCCACGACAAAACTGCGGGCGATCCGTTTGCCAAAGATTTGCGCCTCGACAAAGGCGCCTGCTGCGAACAGCAACAGGCTGTAAAGAACTGCTTTGCCAAAGGCGGTGATGGTTCCATCGGGGCTGGCTGCCCTGAGGATATATCCGACCTCGGCAAAGGCGTCGGGCAGATCCAGCAGGCGGTCTATCAAGGCAGAGCGGAACTTGACGATTTGATCCTGCGTTTCCATCAAAGCGGAGGATCCTGCCTCGCTATCAGGCGAAGAGGCTTCCGGGCGCGCAGTGTCCTGGCTCAGCAGATTGCCATCGCGATCTATGACCACAACACCGACGCCGTTCTCGGCGGCCTTCTTCATGATTTCGTCGATATCGGGCGCGTCTTCTGTCTGGGATTTCGCGGGCATCAAGGATCCCAAGCCCTGCGCGGACGCCGGCAATGACAGCCCGCCCAAAAACAGGCCAAGAACCGTCAAAAGCAAAATCGCAAACCGCATAAATCCCCCACTGGCCATCTGGCCTTACCTCACGCTAAGTCAGCCACCAGCCCATTGCAATTAAAGGGTGATCGCCCCAAGTCACGATTATGCGTTTGGCCCGTGCACCGTTTTGCATGACGGATGAAACTATGCCATAGCAATGGCATGCCTTTGGGCCCCGAAACGACGACAGAACCAAGGAACGGCCCATGGCAAACTCCTCCACAACCGAACGTATTGCTGTGCTGGGCCTTGGCTATGTGGGTTTGCCTCTGACGGTGGCACTGGCACGGGAGGGGTTTGATGTTGTTGGCCTTGATACCCATGCACCTGCGGTTGCGGCGTTGCGCGCTGGGCGCGATCCCAATGGGGAGGTCTCGGATGCCTCTGTTTCGGGGTCATCGGCGCTGTTTACCCATGATGCTGCTGATCTTGCGGGGTGCACGGCGTTCATCATTGCCGTTCCAACCCCGATTACGGACGCCAAGACGCCTGACCTTGGCCCGGTGCTTGGGGCCTGCGCCACCATCGCACCGCATCTGACCGACGGTGCCGTGGTGATCCTGGAAAGCACGGTCTACCCCGGCGTCACAGAAGAGGTCTGCGGACCAGCCTTGACCGCTGGCAGCGGGCTTGAGGCCGGGCGTCAGATCAAGCTGGCCTATAGCCCAGAACGGGTGAACCCCGGCGATGCCGAACATTCCATGGAAAACGTGGTCAAGATCATCGCCGCGCAGGATGAAGAGACCCTGACCCGCGTCGAGGCGATCTATGCCCCCGTGGTCAAGGCGGGCCTGCACCGCGCCTCCTCCATCATGACCGCAGAAGCGGCCAAAGTGATCGAGAACACCCAGCGCGATCTGAACATTGCATTGGTCAATGAATTTGCCCTGATCTTTGCCCGGCTTGGCCTTGACACGCTTGAGGTCTTGGAGGCCGCAGGCACCAAGTGGAATTTCCTGCCGTTCCGCCCCGGCCTCGTGGGCGGGCATTGTATCGGGGTTGATCCCTATTACCTGACTTACCGCGCCGAACAGCTTGGCTATCATCCACAGGTGATCCTCGCCGGGCGGCGCATCAATGATCATATGGGCGCCCATGTGGCCCAAACCCTGATCAAGGCGATGCTGGCCCGCGATATCGGTGTGCGCGGGGCAAGGGTGCTGATCCTTGGATATACCTTCAAGGAAAACTGCGCAGACACGCGCAACACGCGGGTTGCGGATATTGTTGGCGAACTGGCGTCTTATTCCGTGCAGGCCGATGTGCATGACCCATGGGTCGGCGTGGACAGGTTGCAAGGCGAACACGCGGTCAGCGGCATTGCAGAGCCGCAGCAAGGCACCTATGACGCGATCATTGTAGCGGTCGGACACCGTGAATTTGTCACAATGGGCGCTGAGGCAATCCGCGCCTTGGGCAAACCGGGGGCCGTGCTCTATGACATCAAGGGAATTTTTGGTAAATCAGGCAGTGATCTGAGGCTCTGAACGGATATCGGCAGGTGAATTTTATGGCGCAAACCGAAGACGGGCCGATCAACGGCAGCGCGGCCTCTCGCCGGGTGATGTTCTACAGCCACGACACATTTGGCCTTGGACATCTGCGCCGGTCGCGGGCGCTGGCCTCTGCGCTGACCGAAGGGGATGACAACGCCTCGGCGATCATTCTGACCGGATCACCCGTTGCGGGGCGATTTACTTTTCCTGAACGTGTTGACCATATCCGCCTGCCCGGCGTGACCAAGCTGCCCGATGGCAGTTACATCAGCCAGACCCTTGGTCTTGATATTGACCGCACCACGGCCCTGCGCGCCGGTTTGATCCAAAGTGCGGTGGAGCAATACCAGCCCGATTTGCTGATCGTGGACAAAGAACCCACCGGCTTTCGCGGGGAGCTTTTGACCACTTTGGAATGGCTGCGCAAAGAGGGGCGAACGCGGGTTGTTCTGGGCTTGCGTGACGTGCTGGACCAGCCCGACGTTTTGGCCGCCGAGTGGGACCGCAAAGGCGCCGTTGAGGCGACCGAACGCTATTACGATGAAATCTGGGTCTATGGCGTGCGCGATGTCTATGACCCTACTGAAGGCTTGCCCCTGTCAGAAGCCGCCCGTGCCCGCATGCATTGGACAGGCTACCTGCGCCGTGAAGTGACCGATGCCACGGAAACGCCCAATCACCCCTATGTGCTGATCACGCCCGGCGGCGGCGGGGACGGAGCGGCGATGGTGTCGCTGGTGCTTTCGGCCTATGAACAGGATCCTGACCTGTCACCCAAGGCGGTTCTGATCTACGGGCCGTTCCTGTCTGGCGAGGTCCGTGATGCCTTTGACGCGCGTGTTGCCAAGCTGGATGGCCGGGTGGCCGCCATGGGTTTTGACAGCCGGATCGAAGCTTTGTTTGCCGGGGCTGAGGGCGTGATTTGCATGGGCGGGTATAACACGTTTTGTGAAGTTCTGTCCTTTGACCGGCCCGCGGTGATTGTGCCGCGCACCAAGCCGCGGCTCGAGCAATGGATCAGAGCCAGCCGCGCCGAGCAACTGGGTCTGGTGCGGATGCTGGACGAAACCCGCGATGGCATGACCACAGACGCAATGATCCGCGCCATTCGCAACCTGCCTCAGCAGGGCAAACCATCGGATGCCGGTGCCGACGGGCTGCTGGACGGCCTGAACGTGGTGGTGGAACGCGCCCGTGCGCTGATGCAGAAAGACAAAGACACATGAGCCATCCCAAACTTGCTGTTGTGGTCAAAGGCTGGCCACGGCTGTCCGAAACCTTCATCGCCCAGGAACTTGTCGCGCTGGAAGAGGCCGGACTGGAGTTTGACATCTGGTCGCTGCGTCATCCGACCGACAAGAAGACCCATCCTCTGCATGATCGGTTGCAGGCCAAGATCCGGTATCTGCCGGAATACCTGCGCAATGAACCGCGCCGCGTAGCCATCGCCATGGGGGCTGCCGCTGAAATGCCCGGTTTTGATGCCGCAGCTGCGGCCTATGCCGCAGATGTAGAGCGCGATGACACCGCAAACCGCCGCCGCCGTTGGGGGCAGGCTTGCGTGATGGCCGCGGAAATGCCCGGCGATGTGGCGGGCATCTATGCGCATTTTCTGCATACGCCGTCTTCTGTTGCCCGCTATGCCGCGATCTTGCGTGGCATGCCGTGGTCATTTTCGGCCCATGCCAAGGACATCTGGACGTCGCCAGAGTGGGAGCTGCGCGAGAAATTGTCGGCGGCTACTCATGGTGCGGCTTTCGGGGCGACATGCACCGGTTTTGGCGCAGAGCATTTGCAAGGTTTGGCCGATACGCCCAGCCGGGTTGATCTGGTGTATCACGGGTTGGATCTGGCGCGGTTTCCTGCCCCGCCCGACCGGATGATGCGCGGAACCGATGCGCCGTTTCACATGATGTCCGTCGGGCGTCTGGTGGAGAAGAAGGGCTTTGACAATCTCATAGATGCGCTGGCGCTGCTGCCTGCATCGCTCAATTGGCACTGGACCCATATTGGCGGCGGTGCCCTGGATGCAGTGATGCAGGACCGTGCGGCGGCGCATGGAATTGCAGACCGGATCACATGGCGCGGTGCCTGCGATCAGCCTGAAGTGATCACGGCAATGCGTGCGGCTGATCTCTTTGTCCTGCCGTCGCGGATTGCGGCAGATGGCGACCGCGACGGTCTGCCAAATGTTCTGATGGAAGCGGCCAGCCAGAAGCTGCCAATCCTCAGCACACCGGTGTCTGCCATCCCCGAATTTATCGACAGCGGTACTCATGGTGTTCTCAGCGATGATGCGCCCGCCGCATTGGCCGATGCGATGGTTGACTTTGCCTCAGATCCCTCACAAGGGGCCGCGATGGCCGAGGCCGCTTATGGGCGGCTCACGCAGGATTTCCTCATGCACCCGGGGATTGAGCATCTCAAAAAGCGGCTGCTGGCGATGCTGGCGCAGGCGGGCTGATGCGTCTTGCCTTCTATGCGCCGATGAAGCCGCCGGATGACCCGGTGCCATCAGGAGATCGCAGCATCGCACGCGGGCTGGTTGCGGCCTTGGCGCAAAGGGGGACAGAAGTCACCTTGGCCAGCCGCTTTCGCAGCCGGGACGGTATGGGCAACGCAGAAGTGCAGGCCGATCTGATCGCGCAGGCCGCAAAGGAAATTTCCCGTGTTTCAGAGGCAGGGAAACGCGCGGGCTGGCAGGCTTGGCTGACCTATCACAACTACTACAAAGCGCCGGATCTCATTGGCCCGCAGGTGGCATCGGCGCTGGATATCCCATATTTGCAAATCGAATCCACCCGCGCCCGCAAACGCCTTGAGGGGCCATGGGCAGCATTTGCAAAAGCCGCCGAAGCTGCCTCTGACGCGGCCCAGGTGATTTTCTATTTTACTCAACATGACGCCGAAACCCTGCTCCGCGATGCTCCGCGATCGCAGGTCTTGATCCATCTGCCGCCGTTCTTGAACCGTGACACCTTGCCTGTGCCCTCAGGTTTGTCCGGTCCGATGCTGTCCGTTGGGATGATGCGCAGCGCGGCCAAGTTGCCGTCTTATCAGATCATCGCCCAGACTTTGGCACTGTTGCCGGATACAGATTGGTGCTTGCAGATCGCCGGTGATGGTCCCGCCCGCGCCGAAGTTGAAGCCTTGATGGCTCCATTCCGGGGCAATGTCCGCTTCCTTGGCGCACTGGACATATCCGCGCTTCAGGAGATTTATCGCCAGTCCAGCCTGCTGTTCTGGCCCGGTGTCGACGAGGCTTTTGGCATGGTCTATCTAGAGGCGCAGGCCGCAGGCTTGCCCGTTGTTGCGCAAGATCGTCCCGGAGTGCGCGAGGTTCTGGCAGGAGCGCCCCAGCCGGCGGTGCAAGACGGACCTGCCGCATTAGCGGCGCGGATCACGGATATGATGAACAAACCGGCCCAACGCCACAAAGCCGCATTGGAGGCACGCAGCATGATCGCAAAACGTCACCTGTTGCCCGCTGCCGCAGATGTATTGCGCGTCGGATTGGCCAAGGTGGGTGTGCGATGAACGCCCGCCTTGCCCTTTTGCGTCACGGCCATACACCATGGAACCGCGCGGGCCGCATTCAGGGGCGCACGGACATCGCCCTCGACCCCGAGGCAGTTGCGCAGCTGTCCCGGCTGCGGTTGCCGCCGCCATGGGATGCAGCGCATCTGTGGTCCAGCCCGTTGTCGCGGGCCGCAGACACCGCAAAGCTGGTGGCGGGCCGTGCCGCGCAAACGGACGCGGCGCTGCTTGAAATGAACTGGGGCGATTGGGAAGGCCTGAAGGGCGCGGAGCTTAAGGCCGATCCTGATGTCTCCTACCTGGATATTGAGGATTGGGGTTGGGGTTACACCCCGCCAAACGGGGAAAGCCCTGCCGCCCTTCGGGATCGTTTGGTGCCATGGGCAGAGACCCTGCACGGGGATCACGTCGCGGTCTGCCATATCGGCGTGATGCGGGTGCTCTTGGCCCATGCAACGGGATGGAATTTTGATGGACCGGCCCCCTTTGCGGTGAAACGGAACCGGCTTTTCGTGATTGAGATTGACGATGGCACATGGTCTGTTCCGGGCGATCCGGTTCGTTTGATTGAGGCTGCTCCATGAAGGTCATGATCGTTGTGACCCATCTGCTTGGCACCGGGCATCTGTCGCGGGCGTTGACGCTGGCAAAGGCATTCATTCAGGCAGGTCATGAGGCAGTGGTTGTCTCGGGCGGAGTGCCGGCGCCGCAGCTGGATCCGGGTGATGCAGCGCTGTTGCAACTGCCCGCGCTGCGCTCTGACGGAGTGAACTTTGCCCAATTGCTGACGGCGGCAGGCAATCCAGTAGATGACGCGATGCTGTACGGGCGGCTTGACGCGCTTTTGTCTTCGCTTGACGATCAAGCGCCGGATGTTCTGATCACAGAGCTGTTCCCCTTTGGTCGCCGCGTGCTGCGCGCAGAGTTTATCGCATTGTTGGAGGCGGCCAAGGCGCAGGACAAACCTCCGCTGATCCTGTCCTCGATCCGCGATATTCTGGCGCCGCCTTCCAAGCCCAAGAAGGCCGCATTTGCCGATGAGATGCTGGAACGCTTCTACGACAGTGTGCTGGTCCATGCCGACCCCCGGATCACCCCGCTGCATCTCAGCTGGCCGGTGACCGAGGCACTGGCATCGCGTTTGCACTACACCGGCTTTGTTGCGCCGCCGGTCTCAGACAGCCCAACCGACGCTGGCAAAAGCGAGGTGATCGTCAGCGCTGGCGGCGGCGATGTGGGCCGTGATGTGTTTGCCGCCGCGCTAGAGGCCGCAGCGGGCGATCCGGCGCGGCCCTGGCGGCTGTTGCTGGGTGGCGCGGATGCTGCTGAACGTTGCGCCGCCCTGGCGTCACAAGCGCCGGACAACGTGATCCTCGAACCAGCCCGTCCGGATTTTCGCGCGATGCTGCACAATGCAGCAGCCTCCGTTTCCCTGTGTGGCTACAACACCGCGCTGGATGTTCTTCAGGCTGGATGCCCGGCAGTGTTTGTGCCCTTTGACGCCGGCAATGAGGTCGAGCAGGGTATTCGCGCCCGCGCTTTGGCCCAGCAGGACGGCATCGCCACGATCAACAGCGCCGATCTGACGCCAGAGAGACTGCGGCAAGCCGTGCAAAAGGTTATGGATGCCCCTGACCGTTCGCCCATGACCACCGGTCTGGATGGCGCCGCAGAGACCGTGCGTATCACCGCGCTGCTGCTTGAGGCTCAAAGGTGAGCATTGATTGGTCCCCCTTGACCGCCGAGATGGCGATCTGGCAGCGCGAAGCTCGGGTGCTGCCGATCTGGTGGCGCGATGACGACGCCATCAAAGACAGCCCGGCGCTGGCAAAACTCACCGGCTTGGCCGAAACGCTGGGCCTGCCGGTTCATCTGGCAGTGATCCCCAAGTTTGCGCATCCATCCCTTATTGGGGTGTGCAACGGTCCGTGGGCGGTGCCGATGGTCCATGGCTGGGCTCACGACAACCATGCGGCACAGGGTCAAAAGAAGGCGGAGTTCGGGCGGCCCAGAGCAGGTGCTTCAGATGAGATGGCACAAGGCCTTGGCACGTTGAAACAGATGTTTGCTGCAGATCTTTTGCCCCTGTTTGTGCCGCCGTGGAACCGCATTGATGCGGGTTACATCGCCGCCTTGCCTGATCTGGGATTCGCGGGGCTGTCCACCTTTACCCCCCGTGCCGCACGGCTTGCTGCGCCTGGCCTCGTGCAAATCAATACCCATATCGACCCGATCTTTTGGAAGGGTGGCGGCGGATTGGTTCCGCCCGAGGCACAGATCGCCGCATTGGTGCAAAACCTGCAGGACCGCCGTTTCGGCCGCGCGGATGCAACCGAACCCCTTGGCCTGTTGACCCATCACCTCGTGCATGATCAAGAGATCTGGGCCTTTACCGAAGCCTGCCTTGGCACTTTGCTGGAGGCCGGCGCAAAGCCGTGCAATTTACATGATCTGAAAGGAAATCTGCCGTGAGCCGATTGGAATCCATGCGCCGCAGACTGGAGGCGCAGATTGATGGCCTGAACTGGGCGGCGCACACCATTTCCGATGTCGCGGGCGATGTTCTGGAGATGGGCCTGGGCAATGGCCGCACCTATGACCACCTGCGGCAAGAATTGCCCGATCGGCGCATTTGGGTGATCGACCGCGTGTTGCAGCCGCATCCGTCCTGCGTGCCGCCGCAAGAGAACTTCCTGCAAGGCGAGGCGGATGCCATGCTGGCCGGACTGGCACAGCGCGGGGTGCAAATGGCATTGGCGCATTATGACTTTGGCTTTGGGGTCAAGGAAAAGGATGTCGAGGAAGGCGCGCGGCTGTCGCCTCTGATCGCGCCTTTGATGGTGCCGAACGGCTTGATCGTCTCACAACAACCGCTGACCGGGTTCACCCAAGTCAGCGGACCTGACACGATCGACCCTGAGCGATACCTGTTTTACCGCAGTTAAGCGGGGCGCAGCCCGAGGATTTGCCGGGCTTGTGCAGGCGTGGCAACGGGGCGCTCGTGTTTTTCGCAGATCTCGGCGGCGCGTTTGACCAGCGCCGCATTAGAGGGCGCCAAGGTCTGCTTGTCCCAGCGCACGTTGTCTTCGAGGCCTGTGCGGGTATGGCCACCGGCCGCAATCGACCATTCGTTCAGCACGACCTGATTTGGCCCGATCCCCGCCGCGCACCACTGTGCATCAGGGGCCAGTCGTTTGACCGTTTCGATATAGAAATCAAAGGTCGGGCGATCGACGGGCATGGCGTTCTTCACCCCCATCACAAACTGGATATAAAGCTGCCCCGGAATGCGCCCGTCGCGGTTCATTTCAGCGGCCTTGTGAATGTGGCTCAGGTCAAAGGCTTCGATCTCTGGCTTGATTTCATGGGTGCGCATCTCGCCAGCGAGCCAATCCACCAAATCCGGCGGGTTCTCATAGACGCGGGTGGGAAAGTTGTTTGATCCCACCGAAAGCGAGGCCATATCGGGGCGCAGTGGCAGCATGCCGCCCCGCGCCTGCCCGGCGCCGGACCTGCCGCCGGTGGAAAACTGGATGATCATGCCGGGGCAATGTTTGATCACGCCCTCTTGCAATGCTGCGAATTTCTCGGGGTCCGACGATGGCGTCTCGTCCGCATTGCGCACATGGGCGTGGCAAATGCTCGCCCCTGCCTCAAACGCGGCATGGGTGCTTTCGATCTGCTCCGATACGCTGATCGGGACGGCGGGATTGGCCGCTTTGGTCGGGACAGAGCCGGTGATGGCAACGCAGATGATGCAGGGATCAGACATGGGGTTTCCTCAGCTAAGGCCATGCCAGTGTTCCACAGCGCCCCGCCGAAGTCGAGCGTCAGCGGCGTTTGACAAACTCCGTCAGGATGACGATCCGCTGCCCCTCAACGCGCCCTTCGATATGGGCGGGGTTGTCTTGCACAAGCGATATTCTATGCACCGCCGTGCCACGTTTGGCAGTAAAGCCCGCCCCTTTGACCGGCAGATCCTTGATCAGAACAACCGTATCGCCCTGGCTCAGCGGTTGACCGTTGCTGTCACGGTGCGCGCTGTCTTGGGGGACGTTATCCGCCCAAGCGCGGGTCTCGTCATCCAGATAGAGCTGATCGGCCAGATCGCGGGCCCAATCGGTCTCTAGCCGCGCCAGAATGCGGGCGGCCAGAACCTGTATCGCCGGGTTTTCGGACCACATGGTGGAGGCCAGCACGCGGAAATGATCGGGCGCCGGCGCATCGCTGGCGATCTCATCGGCGCAGGTGGTGCAGATATGTACAGACGCCCCCTCAGGGCCGCCCGGAACTGGCGTTTCGATCAAAGGCGTATCGGATGCGGTGCAAAGAGGACATGTCATGCCACTGCCCTACCCCATTGGTGATCCATGCGAAACTACAGACTGGTGATCTTTTTCGCCACCATCAGCGTGACCGGAACGGCCACAACCGCGCCCGCCGCTGCAGCGATCAGGATGGGCGTCAACGTGTCATATCCGGACGCGAGAACAGCAATGACACCGGCCCCGGCAAGGGAGGAGCCGATGATGGAATAAAGCATGGAAGCCAAGCGCAACATGGGGAGACCTTTTCCGATTTGATGTTACCGAAAAGATATCGGGCCGCGGCAGGTAACGCTTTGATTTGAGTCAAAAGGGAAAGGGTTTGTTGGGTTTGGTTGGATGGTTTTGAGGCCAGATCAATTGCATTGGGTTTGGAGGTTGCGACGCAGTGATTCCCCATTCGAACCATTGGGGCGCAATCAAAATATGTTGTTCAATGGGGTGCGTAGAGCCGCTTTCAATCAGTCATCGCACTTAGAAAAACGACCACAGATCAACTGGCCCGGTGAAGCCCGGTCTACCCATCCATCTTCAGCGCCGAAATAAACGCCTCTTGCGGGATATCCACCTTCCCGAACTGGCGCATTTTCTTCTTACCCGCTTTCTGCTTTTCCAGCAGCTTTTTCTTACGGGTCGCATCACCGCCGTAGCATTTCGCCGTCACGTCCTTGCGCATCGCAGAGAGGGTCTCACGCGCGATCACCTTGCCGCCAATGGCCGCCTGGATCGGGATTTTGAACATGTGACGCGGGATCAGGTCCTTAAGCTTTTCGACCATTGCACGGCCGCGGGCCTCTGCCCGGTCGCGGTGGACCATGGTGGAGAGCGCATCCACCGGTTCGTCGTTCACGAGGATCGACATTTTCACCAGCGCATCCTGACGGTAGCCGATCATCTGATAGTCAAATGAGGCATAGCCCTTGGTCACCGATTTCAGGCGGTCATAGAAATCAAACACCACCTCGTTGAGCGGCAGATCATAGACCACCATCGCCCGCGATCCGGCATAGGTCAGGTCTTCCTGGATGCCGCGGCGGTCCTGGCACAGTTTCAGCACATCACCGAGGTATTCGTCAGGCACAAGGATCGTTGCCTTGATGCGCGGTTCCTCAAGGTGATCGACCAAGGTCATGTCGGGCATGTCGGCGGGGTTATGCAGTTGCGTGACCGTGCCATCCTTCATGTGGATGTCATAAATCACCGAGGGCGCGGTGGTGATCAGGTCAATGTTGTATTCCCGTTCGATCCGGTCGCGGATCACCTCAAGGTGCAGCAGGCCAAGAAAGCCGCAGCGGAAGCCAAAGCCAAGCGCGGCAGAGGTTTCCATCTCAAAGCTGAAAGACGCGTCATTGAGGGCAAGCTTTTCGATGCTGTCGCGCAGGTCTTCAAATTCGGCGGCATCTACGGGGAAGAGACCACAGAAGACCACCGGCTGCGATGGTTTGAAGCCTGGCAGCGCCTCGGTTGTGCCCTTTTTTTCATGCGTGATCGTATCCCCCACGCGGGTGTCGCGGACCTGTTTGATCGACGCGGTGAGAAAGCCAAGCTCGCCTGGGCCAAGCTCGTCAATCTCGGTCATCTGGGGACGGAACACGCCGATGCGGTCCACATGGTGGGTGGAGTTGTTGGAGAGCATGCGCACACGCTCGCCCTTTTTCAGCACGCCGTCCATAATCCGCACCAGAACGATCACACCGAGATAGCTGTCGTACCACGAATCCACCAGCATCGCCTTGAGCGGCGCATCACGGTTGCCTTTCGGCGCGGGCAGTCTGGTGACGATGGCCTCAAGCGTTTCATCAATGCCGATGCCGGTTTTGGCCGACACACGGATGGCATCGGTGGCATCAATCCCGATCACGTCCTCGATCTGTTCGGCGACGCGGTCACAATCGGCGGCGGGCAGGTCAATTTTGTTGAGCACCGGCACGATCTCGTGGTCCGCCTCAATCGCGTGATAGACGTTCGCCAATGTCTGCGCCTCGACGCCCTGCGTGCTGTCAACCACCAGAAGCGAGCCTTCAACCGCCCGCATGGAGCGGGAGACTTCATAAGCAAAGTCGACGTGGCCGGGGGTGTCGATCAGGTTGAGGACATATTCCTCACCATCTTTGGCGGTGTAATTGATCCGCACGGTCTGCGCCTTGATCGTGATGCCGCGTTCGCGTTCGATGTCCATGCTGTCAAGCATCTGCTCTTTCATATCGCGATCCGCCACGGTGTGCGTGGATTGGATCAAGCGATCGGCAAGCGTGGATTTCCCGTGGTCGATGTGCGCCACGATGGAGAAATTGCGGATATGTGAAAGCGGTGTCATGCAGGGGATATGATGCGCTTTGGTGGTGTGGTCAAGGTGGATTCAATGTGGCCCCGACATGGCTCAAACCCCTGTGGCGCTTGGGCCGAACCGCTGCGGGTCTTGCCACGTCTAAACGACCAGTGCCAGCGCCAGATAGGTCCCCATCCCATAAAGCGCAATCAGGCTGATGCTCATGCAAATTCCGCGCAATCCATCGCGTCCTGTCAGATAGGCAAAGCCATGACCAAGGCGGCCCAGCGCAAAGCCGATGATCCAGACCTGCGCCGCGATCTGAACCGGGGAAATCAGGCAAAGGGTGAGGGCCAGCATGGCGAAATAGACAGTATTTTCCGTGGCGTTGCGGTGAGCGTTGTGCTGACGCTCAAGTTCCATCTGCGCCTTTGCGCTGATGTCCGCAGGGCTGCGTTCGCTGGCCTCCCATTCCTCCGGCGTCGCCTTAAGATCATATTTCAGTCGCGTCAGCTCGGTTGTGGTCATCAATACCGAGTGATTGATCACCAGCAGCAGCGCACCGATCACCAGCGCCCCGATCAAAGGTTTGCTTGGCAGCGCCACAATGGCCGGATCCACCTCGAACAGCAGCAGGTTCAAGGCCAGAGCGATGGCAACCAGCGCGGCAGGATAGGCGATGATAATTGCACGGAACTTTGTCTTTTTATCTTTTGCAGGGGACATGAAAATTTGCCTTTTGGGTCCAAGCGGACAAACTGCGGCATTCATGAGGTTGCGGCAAGTCCGGAAAACCAGCCCTTGCCCGGTCTGCGCCAAAACCAAGAGGCGGTTGCCGCTGATGCGGGCGGGACCAAACAAACGTGAATTGCCCCTTTGCGCAGAATAGGTCATACTTTGGCCAAAGCAGAAAGGGTCTGAACGGGGCAAACCCGGGGCCAACAAATCGAGGCAGTTTACGATGTTGCGGATAATGATTGCGCTTGTTGCGATGCTGGGGCTGACGGCCTGCGGCGGGTCTCGCTATAGCAGTGCCAATGCACGGGGGTACAAACCGGCACCGGTTCTTTTTGCCACCGGACCCATCCAGAAAGCCTGCCAGCAGGCGAACCGCAAAGCCGCCTCGCGGGCGCGGTGTGGCTGTGTTCAGGCGGTTGCGGATCGCGAGTTGTCGAATGCCGATCAACGGCGCGGCGCCAAGATGTTCAGCGATCCCCACAAATTGCAGGAAATCCGGCAATCCGACAACGCCAGCAACGAACGGTTCTGGAAAGCGTGGAAAGCCTATGGCAAGGTCGCGGCCGAGCTTTGCTCTGCGTCCTGATCCGACCTACAGATCCTTGATCCAGAATTGCAGCGGTTTGGCCGTTTCATCCGCCTGACCTATGTCTTTCCATTTGAACTGCGCCACCACCCCTTGCAGCGGGGCATAGCCCCGTCCGCGCCAGAAATCATCCAGCGGGCGATAGCTTGCGGGGCGTCGCGGGTGATCGGCTGGCCGAACCACGCCACAAAAACAGCATTTGGAAAACCCCAGCCGGCGGGCGTGGGCCTCTCTGATGTCAAAGAACCGGTGCCCGATGCCAAGCCCGCGGTACGCAGGCAACAGGACACTTTCCGCGCAATAGAACACATCGTCCAAAGCGATGCCCGTGCCGTCAAATGCAACGGCGAAATCATCCGCGTGATCGGCCAGCGGCGTGCCTGTGCTGGCACCGACCAGATCAGCGCCTTTGTAAGCCCCAACGACGACAGCACGATCCGAATCCCGATAGGATTGCAGATACCCCTCCTCATAGGCCAGATCCCCGTCATAAAGGTAGGGCCAGTCGCGGAAAACAGCGACCCGCAGGCGGGCCACATCCGCGAGGGCCGGTGCGAGGTCCGCGCCGGTCAGGGCGCGGACATCTATTAGATCTGGCTTTACCATCGAAACTCCCAATTCGTCAGGCAAACGCCTGTAGGCTGATCTTACCGGCGTTCAGAAAAATACATCGATCGAAGATGCGCAAATCGGCAGGATCGGCAAGACGCACATCTGCAAGGCCGGGGCGGTTTTGCCCTGCCCCATCAAAGCGGCGGTCGATCTGGCTGAGGCAGATGATCGTTTGCCCGCGGGCCTGCGCAAAGGTTTTGAGCGTGGCAAGCTGGCTGTCCAGGTCGGGGGTGCTGCGGCTTTCGCAGAGGCGTTGCAGATAGTCGATGACAATTACCCCGCCCTTGGGGGCAGCGGCGTGAGTTTCCACAATATGACCGGCACAAATGCCATCCGAGGTATCAACCTTGATTGCCCGTCCTTCCAGCCCAGTTTCGGCCAGCAATCTCCTGACGGTTTCTGCAGAATACTCCAAAGTAAAAAAGGATGCCCCCTGCCCCGCCGCGGCGGCTTCGGCCAAAATCTCCAACGCGAGCAATGTCTTGCCTTCGCCGGGCCGTGCGGCAACCAGTACCAGATCGCCAGGCTGCAACTGCGCCAGCAGACGGGCCGCGCGGCCGGTGTTCGCATCACGTTTGGCCAGATGGCTCCAGTTTTGGAAGCCCTCCTGAACTGCAATACGGTCCAGAGCCGCGCTATGGGACAGTTTTCCCGTGCGGGACAATTGTCGAGCCTTGCGTTTGAGAACAAAAATCGGGGCGGATAACAGCATTTTGAAACCTCCTGTGCGCAGGTGTCACAATCCCTCCTGATGTGGCAGCGCGTGCAGGTTCAAAGCTTTGCCAATTGCCCTGCATGTCACATGCTTCCCCGGCGGAGGGGGGCGGCACGGGCGGCGCCGTGCCTCAGCCTAGGCGCAACGCCAGCCTCGATCAAGTGTCAGGAAACCTGCGCGATCCAATCGCTGAGATTATAGCGGGTGGTCACGCGGGTGATCTTGCCATCAGCCACATCAAAAAAGGATCCGGCGGTCAGCTTATAGGTCTGTCCCTTTGCCTCGGGCAGGCCATCGTCAGTCGCAAGATAGGTGCCGTTGACGACAAACTCTGCCGCAGCGCGGGTGCCGTCTTCGTTGTGAAAAATCACCATATCCGTCAGATTTTCCCGGTAGCAGCGGGTCATGTGGTCACAAAAGCTGGCAAAAGCGGGTTTGCCGATGCGGATGTCGCCTTCATTGACGTGATGGGCCACGTCATCGGACAGGCATTCGATCATGGCATCGGTATCACCGGCGTTGAAGGCTTCGAAATAGCGTTGGATAATATCTGTCATGAAAGGTCTTCTGCTTCTTTGGGGGGGCCGAACCGTTCCACCAGCCGGCTTGCAATCTGGTCTCGGGCGGCGCGAAACTGCACCAGTTTGGCGTCACGTGTCTCGCCCAGGCCGGTCGGGTCAAGGATCGGCCAATACTCAACATCGAGATGGAAAAAACGGGTTAATTCAAGCGCCCGGCGTTGGCTGGCCGGGCTAAGAGCAATCACCAGATCAAATGAGCTAAGATCATCGCCCCATTGTTCCATCTCGTCAAAACTGCGGGACCGATGGCGGCTTAATTCAACGTCCATCTCGGCGCAAACCGCGATGGAAAAGCCATCAATCTCGAGATCGTTCTTCACGCCAACAGACTGCACGTAGGTATCGGTGCCATAGAACTTTTTCATGATCCCCTCTGCCATGGGGGACCGCACCGCGTTATGATCGCAGCAAAAAAGCACCGATTGTGGCAAGCCTGAGGTCATTCAACCGCCGAAATGCAGAACACAAATGAGCGTAAAGAGGCGGCGGGCGGTGTCAATGTCGATCTCTGCCTTGCCCTCAAGACGTTCTTGCAACACGCGGCTGCCTTCGTTGTGAATCCCGCGGCGGGCCATGTCGATGGTTTCAATCTGGCTGGGCGGCAGTTTCTTCACCGCGTCAAAATAACTCTCGCAGATCTGAAAGTAGTCTTTGACGACCTGCCGGAACGGACCCAGCGAAAGGTGAAATTCCGCTGCCTTTTCCTCGGCTTCGGTGTTCACATCAAAGACCAGACGCTTGTCACGGATGGACAGGCCAAGGTGGTACGGACCGTCAGGCACCGCACGTTCTTCGCGCTGCGGCAGGACAAAGGTGTTGTCCTCCAGCAGATCAAACATCGCCACCTTGCGCTCCTGTTCGATCTCAGGCGTGGGCGGCGGCAGGTTCGCGTCATCAAGTGCGATATGGGTGATGCGGGACATCCGGCGCATCCTTTTCTCAAACAATTACGAGGATTGCATACGCCAGTGACCATAGCGGTGCAATGGCCCGCAGCGGCGCACCATTGGCCGGCTGCGTCACCCGTTGAGCTTACGGAGCCGTGCGGCGACGGACAGACCGTGCGCCTCAAGACTTTCGGACGCTGCCAACCGCTCTGCCGCCGGGCCAATCTGGCGCAGTGCATCGGGGGTCATCCGCGCCAAGGTCGTGCGCTTCATAAAGTCCAGCACCGAGAGCCCGGAAGAGAACCGCGCAGACCGCGCCGTGGGCAAGACGTGGTTGGGCCCGCCGACATAATCGCCAATCGCCTCTGGCGTCCATTGCCCAAGAAAGATCGCACCCGCGTGGGTGATCTTGTCCGAAAGGGCATCAGGGTCCGCCACGCACAGCTCCAAATGCTCAGGCGCAATCCGGTTTGACAATTCGGCCGCCACATCCAGATCCGGCACCGTGATGATCGCGCCATTGTCGCGCCAGCTTGCCCCCGCGATCTCGCGCCGCTCCAAGGTTTCGAGGCGTTTGTCCACCGCTGCGCTCACCGCTTTGCCAAAGGCGGGATCGGTGGTGATCAGAATGGATTGCGCACTTTGATCATGTTCGGCCTGGCTAAGCAGATCAAGGGCGATCCAGTCAGGATCATTATCGCCATCCGCGATCACCAGAATCTCGGAGGGTCCAGCAATCATGTCGATGCCCACCTTGCCAAACACCCGCCGTTTGGCGGCTGCAACAAAGGCGTTGCCGGGGCCGGTGATCTTGTCCACGGGGGCTATGGTCTGGGTGCCATAGGCAAGTGCTGCCACCGCTTGCGCCCCGCCGATGCGGTAGATCTCATCCACGCCGGCGATCTGCGCCGCCAGCAGCACCAGTGGGTTTAGCACGCCATCCGGTGTCGGCACGACCATTGCCAAACGCGGGACGCCTGCCACTTTGGCCGGAATTGCGTTCATCAACACCGAGGAAGGATAGCTGGCCAGTCCGCCCGGCACATAAAGACCCGCCGCCGAAACCGGTGTCCAACGCCAGCCAAGGGTCGCGCCCGCATCATCGGTCCATTCGGCGTCTTCTGGCAATTGGCGCTCGTGATAGGCGCGAATGCGGGTTGCAGCCAGTTCAAGTGCAGCGCGGTCCTCAGCCCTGACCTTTGCTGCCGCTGCGTTGACCTCTGCCGGGCTGATGCGGAGGGTTTCCGGCGACAACGTGACCCGATCAAACTTTTCCGTCAGCGCGATGACAGCCGCATCGCCCCGTGTCCGGACATCGGCAATGATATCGGCCACTGCGGCGTCCACATCGGGGCTGTCTTCCCGCTTGGCCCCCAGCAGGGCGGCAAATGCGGTTTCGAAATCCGGCGCAGCGGCGTTCAGGGTTACGGGCATGGGCGGCAATGCTCCAACATGGGCGCACCTGACCGGGGGGCTGGGCGCAATGGGGTTGGCTGCTGCTTAACGGGAATGGTTTGGCGGCTCAAGCGGATGCATTGCCGCGCCCTCCCCTATTTATCCGTCAAAAAGATCGCCCGCCATCCCGACCATGGTGATGATCATTTCGCCACTGTTTGCTTCCATGGCATCGCTGTGAAGATCGTCGATCATCGCTTTGGCTGCGTCTACGCTGTCATCGCTACCATCCAGACCGGCAAAAATCGCATCGGCATTGTCCAGATTGCTCATCCCTTTGACGGCTGAATAGTACAGCCCCAGGTCAATCTTGCTGTGCAGATAGGCATGATCCAGCGCCCGTTGGGCAGTTTCTTCGGGGGTGTCTTTTGGATCGTACCGTGGCACTGCGCCTTTGATCAGTTCCAATGCAAAGTTGCTGCGATCAACCTTGCCTTCTTCGGCCATCCGAGACCAGAATTCCAATCCGCGCGGATCCAAACTGCGGTTCAGGACGGATTGCGCAATCGCCTGCAACTCGCTCACGCTCAGAGACAGATCCTCGTATTGATCCGCAATCTCTTGAGAGGTTGAGAGATGCCCGGCAAGGTCGTCCATGCTCATCCCTTCGGCGATCTTGCTGCCCCAGAAATACAGCCCTTGCGCGTCCGGTGCGCGATCAAGAACCGCGAGGTAATGCGCGGTGATTTCGCGGGCTTGGTTCACGCTCAGTTCAAGCGCCGACAACAGCACATCAGTGTCGATTGTGGTGTTCGAAAATTCCAGAAAATCGATCCCGTTGAGGGTATCGTTGCCCTCTCTATTCAATACACGGTCTGCAACAAGGATCGTTGGCTGAGGTTGGTAGGGCAAAATGTCGGGATCGGCAATTATTGCGAAGGAACTTTGATCCGATATGTTCGCTATGTGGTCTGGTTCGGAAGACACAAAAACGGAAATTGCAAATTCGTCACTCTCCCCCGCAAAGACTGCTGTCTCGCCATCTCCTCCGGAAAGGCTGTCGTCGCCAGCGCCCCCGATGAGCCGATTTTCTCCCCTATAAGCGACAAGCGTGTCGTCGCCGTCACCACCAAACAACGTGTCATTGCCCTTAGCCGCTGTAATGTGGTCGTTGCCTGCGTCGCCATGGAAAACGGCGTCATTTGGTTTTGGAAAGTCCCAAACGATCAGGTCGCCAATGATGGGTTCGTCCAATTCGGGGGATGCGTTTTCTTGCAGCGTAGCCACTTGGCCATCGCCAAAGGTGCCATCAAGATGATATATTGTCCAAAGATCTTCCTCCCGGATCACATCATCGCCACCATACCCGTGAATGACCGGAGGTTCATCGCTCTGCCAACTTGCACTGACAGTAATGTCATCATCACCGCCAAGGATGAGTTCATCCCAGAGGATGGCGCCATGGTCGGAACCGATGACGTTGCCCTCAAGGTCCAATAATCCGTCGTTCGGTTGTTGCGCGGAAATTGAAACGCTCGCCCCGGTGATCTCGATCCATGTCTCGGGGGGTGCAGGAACCACGTGTTGATCGTCATTCGCAATCAACTCTGACGGCTGATACACGGTGCGCGCGCCAGTGATTGTTCCAGAAAGCTGACCGTCTTCACTGTACTGAAAAGTCCCGCTGATCTCTGTGCGCAGGGTGTCTCCCAATTCGATAATGAGCATCGTCTCGGAAAATGAGAAGCTGCGGTAAGAGATTGAAAAAGTCTTTCCGCCGATCTCTACACTTTGGGCCAAAAAGTAGTTTGTCCGCCCGAAATATGGCAACCCGTTGAGGGTGGTCCCGTCCAAAAGGACCTGGGGACCGTCAATGTGTACATTTGCCATAATCAAAAGCCATTTAGTGCTGAAGTTCTACAGTGTTTGGTCCACTGTACAGCAATGGCTCATGCCCACAATCAGGAACTGAATTTAATCCGGATGAAACACCTTAAAGGGGCGATTGGGCACCTCACCCATCCGGGATTAATCACTCTGGATGGTCGGGAAGCTTCTTTGACGGAGCGACATAAGGGCGCGTCACGTCCTTGAGCGTGACCTCCAGCGCCTCAACCGCAAGTCGGATCGCACCATCCCCCGCAAGGGTCAGCAAAACATGGCCCGAAGGCGCGTCCGCCTCTTCGAACGTGATGGTCAGCAGGGACAGAATCACATCGGCATCGCCTTTTGGCACGCCTTGACTGGCGACCGATTGCACGTTTGAGAACAGCAGCACCGACTGCACCCGTTCCGGGGCATGACGGGTTTTGCCGTCGTCTTCCCAACGCACCCGGTTCAGCAGCAAGGCAAAACGTCTGCCCTTGCTGTCCCAGGTCATCTCGGAGGCCGGAAACACCGCGTCTTGCGCCAGCGACGAGATCACCTCAAGATCCGCCACATCCAGCGCACCAAGGTTCAACGGTGCCTCGCGGCCATCCTCAAATCGGGCGTCCATGCTCATCAGCTTTTGATCCGTTCAATATCCGCACCCACGCCGCGCAGTTTGGCCACCACATGCTCATAGCCGCGATCAAGATGGTAAACGCGGCTGACGGTTGTTTCCCCTTCGGCGGCCATTCCCGCAAGGATCAAAGACACAGAGGCCCGCAGATCCGTCGCCATCACCGGTGCGCCTTTCAGTTTGGCCACACCTTTGACCGTCGCCGTGCCGCCGTGCACCTCGATATCTGCTCCCATGCGGATCAGTTCGGGGGCATGCATAAACCGGTTCTCAAAGATTTTCTCTTCCAAAACCGATGTGCCGTCAGCCGTGCACAGCAGGGCCATCATCTGTGCCTGCAAATCGGTGGGAAATCCGGGGAAAGGTTCGGTCGTCACGTTGACCGCCCGGATATGATCCTCACGGCGGGTAACGCTCAGCCCGTTTTCGGTTTCGCTGACAGAGATACCAGCCGCATCCAACTTTTCGCAGAAGGCCGCCAGCAGGTCGATGCGCCCGCCCAATAGCTCCACCTCGCCGCCGCAGATCGCAGGGGCCAGCATATAGGTGCCCAGCTCAATCCGGTCCGTGACCACACGGTGCGTGGCACCATGCAAGCGGTCCACCCCTTGGATGGTCACGGTTGACGTGCCGTCGCCGTCAATCTCAGCGCCCATCGCCCGCAAGCAATTGGCCAGATCCACAATCTCTGGCTCGCGGGCGGCATTGTTGATCACGGTTGTGCCCTTGGCAAGCGTGGCCGCCATCATGATGTTTTCCGTGGCGCCGACCGAGGCAAACGGAAAGTCGATCACCGCGCCCTTCAGTTTGCCACCATCCGCCTTGGCGTGCAGATAGCCATCGCGCAGATCGATCTCGGCGCCCATCTTGGCCAAACCATCGGTGTGGATGTCCATGGGCCGCGCGCCGATGGCACAGCCGCCTGGCAAGGACACTTCTGCATGGCCTTCACGCGCCAACAGCGGGCCAAGCACCAGATTGGATGCCCGCATCTTGCGGACAATGTCATATTCGGCGCGGGTGTTGATCGGCCCATGGCTCGCCATTGCCAGCACCTTGCCCTCTTGAAGCGATGTCACCTCGGCCCCAAGCGAACCGAGCAGTTCTGTCATGGTGCGAATGTCGCTGAGCCGCGGCGCATTGGTCAATGTGAGTGGCTCATCCGACAGCAAGGTGGCTGGCATCAGTGCCAAACAGGCGTTCTTGGCCCCCGCAATCGGAATTTGCCCACTCAGTTTGCCGCCACCTCTGACCAGAATTGAATCCATGTTATCTGCTTTCCTGTTCGGAGCCATCCGGCCCGTTGCCTGTATCTGGCGCGGTCTTGTCTTGCGTCTTACGCGCCCGTGCCTGAGCCTTGCGCCGCCCCATATTGGCCTTGAGCGCGGCCTTCAACCGATCCTCGCGGATTTGCGCCTGTTTTACCGGTTTTTGATCTGCGGGAGCCTTTGCCATGACGCTTGTCTAACGCAGGCGCACAAAGGCGTCCAGATTGGGGTTGCACCAATATTATTTTGCAGCTAATCACCCGCCACGATGCTGCTGTAGCTCAGAGGTAGAGCACTCCCTTGGTAAGGGAGAGGTCGAGAGTTCGATTCTCTCCAGCAGCACCATGGAACCCCGATTAATCTAGTGTTATCAAATAGCTGCCGTTAGGCTCTCGCTATTGGTCCGCCTTTACCCCATCCAATCGATGACACATCGGTTGCTTCTTTGGGTTTTGCGCGTTTTTCAGCCGTTCACTCCAGAAACGCAAATCATTGCCAAGAGGAGGTGAGGCTCTGGTCTTGTTGGCTTGTTGCCGTTGCTTTCAATTTGGTTAGTCAGATCTCAATCGACCTGTGCAATCAAACTCAAGACCGTCACGGGCATAGTTCATGGATATATCACCATCAAACTCTGAGCTTAGCATTTGCTTGAGCATGATAGTTCCAAAGCCGGTTCTTTGGGGTGTCACCACCGGCGGGCCACCTCGCTCGCACCAGCGAATGTGCAGATTGCGATTGTCACTGCCGGAAAGTGACCATGTTATTTCAACTTGGCCACCCGATACCGACAATGCGCCGTATTTCCTTGCATTGGTTGTTAGCTCGTGGAACGCCATCGATAAGGCCTTGAACTGGTTCGAACCAACCTTAACGTCAGGGCCATTGAAACTGATCTGCTGATTATCGCTGGCCTGTGCTATCACCGGAACTATCAATTCCGATAGCTCTGTCGGCTTCCATAGATTGGCAGTCACCAGGTTGTGGGAATTTGATAGGCTATCCAACCGACCAAGCAGCTTGTCTCGATCTGTTTTTAACTTGTCGCCACGCAAAGACAATCGCACCAGGCCGCTCACGTTTGCGAAAATATTGCGAACCCTGTGATTCAGTTCTTCGACCAACAAGTTGAGGCGGTTTTGCGCCTTAACCCGACTGCTAATATCAGTCAAAATGATCGAATACTCATTTGACGCGTAAGGGTTTTCTGTTTGATCAATCTGGGCAACCGAGATTTCAAAAAAACGACCTTTGTCGTCAGAAGTCTCAAACCGAACATGTCCTGCATTTTCGCTCAGCCGGTTCAGCGCATAGTCAAACCAGTCTTTGCGTTCCCCTGTCATCTCAATAAGGTCACTCACCTTTTTTTGAGGTGGTTCAGCACTCTCCAAGCCCATCATCATCACTGCAGCCGGGTTCATGCGTCTAGGCCGGCCCGAACTATCGCACCTCAGAATACCGTCAGGAGAATGTCGAACGATCGCGGCCAATTCCTCCGCTTCTGACTTGGCTTCAAGCAACTGCCTTTCAAAACTTGTCCGCTCGGAAGCATCAAACAAAGCGAAGTGTATTTCTCCAGAGTTTTGGTCCGCGAGTTTTCTAAGCTTCGCATTTAGGAGCACCGGGATAACGGAATTGCTGTCTTTCGTTTGAAGGGAACAGGAAATTGCCTTCACCTGCCCATCAAGCAGAATTTTCGGGAAAATCTGTGTCTCAAAATAAAGTCTGCTGGCCGGATCAAAAAGGCTGTGTAACTTTGAAACAGAAACGAGATCGCCCAGCTCCCAGCCCAACCAATCGGAGAGGGTCTTGTTCGCATAGGACACTGTACCTCTCAGATCCGTTACCAAGAAAGCGCATGGGGCCTCATGAATTAAGTCATCACTCAGGATACTCTTTGCCATCACTTCACTTCAGTGCTTCCAAAAACTCCGCCAGAAGGTCGGCAGTTTTTGCTGGTTCAGTCATGTGAGGGCAATGGCCTGTCGCATCTACGACTTTCAACTCACTTGACGGGATCGCCGAAGCCAACCAATTACCTACGTTCAGCGGCGCGAGTGCATCGTCAGAACATTGCACGATAAGGGTTTGGCAATGGATCTTGCTCATATCCTCTCTGTGGTCTGCCAAAAAAGTTACCCTACCAAAGTGCTTTGAAATCTTTGGATTCGCGCGGCAAAAGCTTTCAGCCAACTCGGTAGAGGCCAGACCATCCGCCTTTTGTCCGGTGATGGTGGGCACGAGTTGAGAGGTCCAACCCAGAAAATTCTGCTCCATGAGGTCGATCAGACCTTCAATGGTCTCCAGATCAAACCCTCCCACATAATCTGCATCATTGATAAAGCATGGAGAGGGAGCAATAAGTGCCAACGCCTTGATCCGGTCAGGGACCATTTGCGCGGCCAGAGCGGCAATTGTTCCCCCCACAGAGTGCCCGACAAGTACCGCGTCAACAGCATCCAGTTCATCAAGAATTCCGACCAAATCCTCAGCATGGCCCGTCAAGCTTTGATATCTGTCAAAATCGTAGTTGGCGGCGTCTGATTTTCCCATCCCCATGAGATCATAGAGTACAATCCTGCCCGTCCCGAAAAGCAGTGGAACAACGTAGCGCCACATGTTCTGGTCACAGCCGTAGCCATGAACAAAGACGATGGTTCGCCCCCCATCAGAAGACTGAGTGACATTGTGGTTCTTCAAAAAGGACATTGCATTCGCACCAGTGATTCCCGAGCACAGTATATGATAACTTCCCGAAAGACAGGGCAGCTTACCCCTAGATAAGCTCAAGAACAAACGACCATGTGCGCCCCGAAACAAGGCGCACCAATGCCCGCAATTTTCCACCTGATTTCCTCAACTGAAAGACTTTCAGCCACTCTACAGTCTGGGCGTTCAACCAATCACTCTGCCTTTCAACGTTGAAAGCAAATTTAGTTTTTTGAACTGCCGTGATCGTAGCCCGTGCCTAAATGCAAGGCTAGGCGGCCAGCGGCTGAATGGCGATGCCGGCAGGTGTCTGATTTTGCCTTCAGTTTGTCCAGGATACGACGCTGACACATGAGTTTCTGATGTGGTAACTCTGCTTGCGTCGAAACCACGAGGAATGAACCCATGGCAGAACTGAAATTGGAAGATTGTCGCAACGATAGATGCCCTTGGTCAGGTGATCCAGTTTCCGCGGATTCACTGACAATCTACAAAGGCGAGGTCGTCGGCTTCTGTAACCCCGGCTGCCGGGACAAGTTTGAAAAGGCGGTCCAGCTGTTCGAACAGTCGATATGATTGAATCTGAAACGGCTCGGTTTTATCGCAGACCTATAGCTTAAGCCAATGGGGGAGGTGTTGAGAAAACCAGGGGCGCCTCAGCGCATTCTGATCCGTTCTGTTACTTTTGAGACGTTGAATGTACACAATAAAAGATACCATTGAAATTCAAAGCGATCCGGCATCTGTCTGGTCTGCTGTCACGGACGTAGAGAACTGGCCGCAATGGACGCCGACGGTTACTTCGGTTGAAAGGATCGATTCTGGTCCGTTCGGGTTGGAAAGTGTAACCAGAGTGAAGCAGCCTGGACAGCGGGCGAAGCTTTGGCGGGTTATCCGCTTTGATGAAGGGCATCAGTTTGCATGGCAGAGCGGTGGGAGCGGCTTGCAAATGGAGGCGGCTCACACTGTCCGGAAGTCCGCTCGAGGTGCTGAAAGCTTGATTTCATTACGGCTCAATGGTCGTCTGGCACCTTTTCTGGCACCATTGCTTTACCTGCCCATCAGGCTCGCATTGAAGCAAGAGAATGCTGGCTTGAAATCTTGGTGCGAAGCACATTTCTAGGCCAAAAATTTATCGACTGCACGTCTCCTCCGCCAGTCCCGCCAAGACATCAGAGGTTGGTCGGAAGTCAATTCATTTCACTCGCGCAAGAACATCGCAAACTTTACACCGTCGATATCAAATTCGCCTCGGTGGCGTGACAATTGTGGCGGCTCTAGAGGCCAATCCAAAATCAATGCAGCAGTTCCCGAAAAGCTGTGAGACAGCGCCAATCGTCCCGTGGACAGGTCTGAGTGGCGCGCAAAACGGCTATGGCTCTTTGTCTGTCAACTGACGATTCCGTTGTGTGCAAGGGACAGAGGTTTGGCATTGACAGCAACTTGGGCATATTTGGGCGGTTCGAATATTGGTTCATCAACAGATCCAAACCGACACACTCCATCAAAGCCTGAACGAAGCCCGCAATAGTTCCTTAGCCAGGTTTCGCTCCTATTTCCCAAAATATTCTTATTATATTGCTTTCCGGCTATGTCGACGATGTAAGATTGACGTGCCGAAAGTTTCAATTTACGGTTCACTTAATGAACCAATATTCTTGCGTGTCGTGATGGATTTATCCGGAGCCGCAAGACGCCAGAGCAGCCGTTTTAACTGGACGCAATGGCAACGAGAACTGAAAGGAAATCACAACATGACCCCCAAGCCCGGATTTGAAGGACGCCGCGCAGTCGTCACTGGTGCAGCGCGAGGGATGGGCTTTGCCATAGCGAAACGTTTTGCCGAACAGGGCGGCGAGGTTTGTCTTTGGGATATTTCGCAAGAGGCGCTGAATGAAGCCGTTTCGCGCATTGGCGGCAGCGTGCGTGCTATGACTGTTGATGTCGCTGATCCGGACGCGGTTCAGGTCGCTATGGACAAGGCGGCCGACGACATGAATGGTCTCGATACCCTTGTCAACTCCGCAGGGATCGCCGGGCCAAACGCGCTGGTCGAAGCCTTCCCTCCATCGGAGTGGGCGCGGGTCATGCAGGTAAATCTGAACGGCACCTTCCATTGCTGCCGCGCCGCCGTCCCGTACATGCGCGCGGCCGGCTCGGGCCGGATTGTCAACATCGCCTCGGTTGCAGGAAAGGAAGGCAACCCCAACGCCAGCGCCTATTCGGCGTCAAAGGCAGGCGTGATCGCGCTGACCAAGAGTCTGGGCAAGGAACTTGCGACGACAGGCATCACCGTCAATGCCATCACGCCGGCGGTAATCGAAACCGAGATGCTCAAGGACGTGACGGAGGCTCAGATTGATTACATGCTGTCGAAAATCCCGATGGGACGGATGGGGACGGTCGACGAGATCGCTGACATGACCCTGTTCCTCGCCTCCGACCGCTGCTCCTATTCGACCGCTGCAGTCTTTGACATGACCGGTGGACGCGCGACCTATTGATTGGACATCACCCCCGAACTGGAGCCGGACATGATCGAAGCTGATTACGTCATTATCGGCGGTGGCACCGCCGGCTGCGTACTGGCACACCGTTTGAGCGAAAATGGCGCTCACCGGGTTCTTGTCATTGAAGCTGGATCGGCGCGCCGTTCACCTTGGGTCGATATCCCGGCCGGGTTCCAGAAATTGCTGGTATCACATCGACATAATTGGCGTTTCGCAACGGAACCGGAAGCCACAACCGGGCACCGCGCTATCGCGATCCCGCGAGGGAGAGGGCTTGGTGGGTCGAGCCTGATCAACGGGATGATCTGGGTGCGCGGTCAACCCGAGGATTACAACGCCTGGTCCGAGATGGGTTGTGACGGGTGGAGTTGGCAGGCCATCCAGCCCTACTTCGAGCGGGTCGACGGCATCGGCCTCCGTCACAACAGCACCGGGACCGGCGGTATGATCCCTGTCGCAGAAACAGAAGAGCGCCCCTATATTGCGGAACTCTTTCTCAAAGCGGGACATGCTGCGGGGCTGCCGCAGAACCCAAATTACAATGCCGGCGAACAGGAGGGGGTCTGCACCTACCAGGTCAATCAGCAACATGGACGACGGGTAAGCGCCTGGCATGCCTATCTTGCCCCGGCGTTGCGGCGTGCAAATCTCGAAGTACTGACAGATGCCTCGGTTGAACGGATCACTATCGATAAAGCCCGTGCGACCGGCGTGATCTTCCGCCGCGGAAGAGAGGTCTGTCAGGTTCGGGCCCGGCGGGAGGTTATCGTGGCAGCAGGCGCCGTTCAAAGCCCCCAACTGTTGGAGATATCAGGCGTCGGAGACTCGCCACGCCTGCAGGCACTCGGGATCGACCCATTGGTTCACAACCCTCACGTGGGTGAGCACTACGCGGATCATTTCTGCACCCGCCTCTCCTGGGAAGTGAGAGGTGCCTCGACCCTGAACCAGCAAACCCGTGGGCTGGGTCTGGCCGCGGCAGTGCTTCGCTATGCCCTGACACGAAAAGGTATACTGACTCTCGGGACCGGGCTTGCCGGTGCGTTCTTGCGTGCCGTGCCCGAAGCCGAGCGGCCCGATGTCCAGTTGTTCTTCATGCACGCAAGCTATGCCAATGCGGCCGAACGCATTCTCGACCGCCATCCGGGGATCACGCTGGCGGTCAGTCAACTGCGCCCGAAGTCACGGGGGTCGATCCACGCGGTGTCATCGGATCCGAAAGTCCCGCCGGCGATCCGCGCCAACATGCTGTCCCATCCCGAAGATTTGCGGGTGATGATCGAAGGCATGCGCCGTGCACGCGACATTGTGAACACCGCGCCGTTGGCACAGCATTGCGTGAAGGAAACCGCGCCAGGGCCTGACTGTCATACGGACGCGGAATGGGAGGCTTTTGCCCGTGAAACCGGCCAGACCATCTATCACGCCAGTGGCACTTGCAGGATGGGGCGTGAAGGGGAAAGCGTGACAGATCCGACACTGCGGGTGCGAGGTGTTGACGGCCTGCGCGTGATCGACGCCAGCGTTATGCCAGCAATCCCGTCCGGCAACACGCAAGCGGCGGCCTTTGCGCTGGCTGAAAAGGGAGCCGATCTGGTTCTGGACGACGCGCGCTAACGGAAGACGTGATGGTCCGGGTCTGGCCGCAGTGTCATGTCCCAGAACTCGTAATGCGTTCCCGGCCAGTTTTGCGTGACGCGACCGGCGGCATTCTTGTACCAACTGTCCACGCCCGGTACGCCCCAGGCGCGTTCGGCATTCATCGCGTCCATCCGCGCAGTGTAGGTTTCCAGCGCCTCGGTTGTTACTTCCATGCTGGAAAAACCTTCGGTCATCATGTGGTTGAGACATCCCAGCACATACCGCGCCGAACATTCCGCAAAGAAGATGATGCCTGCACCCACAACGGTGTTGGTGTTCGGCCCATAAAGCATGAAGAGGTTAGGAAACCCTGGCACAGAAGTGCCGCGATAAGCGCAGGGGTCCGCCATCGCTTTGGCCATGGAGGCGCTGTCGCGACCGGTGATCTCGATCCCGTCAAAGAAGCGATCAGCCTGGAAACCGGTGCCGAAGATCAGTACGTCTGCAGGAATGCGGGTGCCATCCGACAGGATGACGGCATCACCTTCGATCCGGTCGATCCCCTGACGGATCAGGCTCACGTCGTCACGCCGAAGCGTACGAACCCACGATCCATTGTCTCGCAAGGGGCGTTTGGCGCAGGGGGGATAGTCGGGCATCATCTTGGCCAGCAAGGTTTCGTCACCGCCGGTCTGTTCCCGGAGATAGTTCACCCAAAGATCGCGCATCAATGCGTTGCGGGAACTGACAGCTTTATCGCCTGCATAGCCTTCCTCGCAGAAAAGATCCGGCAGCACACCATCGACACCATCGCGGCGGAACAGCCAGAGACGATACCATTCGGCATAGAACGGCCAGTGTCGGATCAGCCAGCGTTCTTCTTCCGGCAAGGTGTCGTGATAGTCGGGCGTCGGCACCAGCCAGGGCGGCGAGCGTTGCAGGACGGTCAGGTGAGCGACCTTGTCGGCGATGGCGGGGACGAATTGCGTGGCCGAGGCACCGGTGCCGATGACCACGACGCGCTTGCCCTGCAGATCGACCGCGTGGTCCCAGCGGGCGGAATGGAAAGCGGCACCAGCGAAAGTGTCCAGGCCGGGAAGGTCCGGGGTCTTGGGCCGGTTCAGCTGACCCAAGGCGGAGATCAGGGCCGGGCCCGTGTGTGTCGTTCCGTCAGCAAGACGGACAGTCCAGTGGGCGCTGTCCTCGTTCCAGTCGGCTGCCACTACCTCGGCCCCGAAATGGATGTGGTCCATCAGGTTAAAGCGGGCGGCAACCTCTTCGAGGTAGGCGCGGATCGTCTGTTGGTCCGAGAACTGGGCTGGCCAGTCGTGATCGGCCGCGAAGCTGTAGGAGTAGATATGGTTGGGCGTGTCTACGCGGCAGCCGGGATAGGTGTTGTCGCGCCAGGTGCCGCCAAGGCTATCGGACTTTTCCAGAACCACAAAGGGATGGCCTGCACGCTTGAGGCGCACAGCGGCGGCGATGCCCGATATGCCAGCGCCAATGATCACGACAGGCCATTCGGCGCAGTCGCCCTTTGGTACCTCGTTTTCGCGCCAGGCCGGGCGATTAGGGCCCGCGAAGGGCAGTTCCTCGCGCAGCAGCGGTGCATAGCTGTCCGGGGTGTCCTGACCGATGATATGCGTAGTCGCATGGTCGAGTACGGCGTGCGGCGGTATCCACAAGTCCCGGCCTGAGGTGCGCCAGTTCAGTGCCGCTTTGACCGCGCGGGCGCGGATGGCATCGCGATCGGCTTCGCTCAACCCGTCTTCCCGCCCTTCAAGCATGTCGGTGTCTGGGGTGATGCCTGACGAAAGCACGGCGTCGTCCCCTTCCAGATGCATGAGCGTCATCATCAGCGCAGGCACGTTGGCGACCGCGACCATGCGGCGCAACGTAGCTTCATCGGCAGTGGCGAATGGATGGGCGGCGTCGAGCATGGGCTGGATCATCCGGGCAGGCAGGAAAGAACACACCAACTTGCCGGCGGCAGGCTGGCGACGAGGTGGCCATCTTCGATTTTGGCGCCTTCGATGTTGACCGGGGCGAGGTTGTCGGCCTCAGCAGTGTTGGTCAATTCCGTATCTGTGTTGCCAACTGCCAATGCGACGTCCACGTTGTCGATACCCAGACCCGAAACGTCCACGCGCAACTCGCAGGACTCCTTTAGATCGCGGTTCAGCGCAAAGACAGTCACACGGTCACCATCGCGGGTGGCGGCGAAATCGAGTTTGGCACCGTCCTGGTGGCCAGCGCGGAGCGCCGTACCGCGCCCGTATTTCGAAGCCAAAGCGAAGGGATGAAAGATCGTCTGCTTCCATGCCCGCCCCCCCGGTTCGGTCATGATCGGCGCGATGATGTTGACAAGCTGCGCAGTGCAGGCGGCCTTGACACGGTCCGCGTGGTTGAGAAGCACGATCAGAGCGCCGCCAACAACCATCGCATCCTTGGCGTCGAAGACCTCTTCGATAAGAGGCGGATGTTCGGGGAAAACCTCATCCAGCGTATCGACTGGGTGGCCGGATTTGTACCATACATTCCATTCGTCGAGGCTCAGCATGATCCGCTTTGGCGAACGCCGGGTGGCCGCAACCGCATCGGCAATTGCAATCACTTCCGAAATGTAATCGTCCAGCCGGTCGATGTTTTCCAAAAAGCTTTCGGTCGTGCCTTCCGGATTCTTGAAATAAGTGTGCAACGAAATGATATCGACTGCCTCGAAACATTCGTCGAGCACGTCATATTCCCATCGTGCGTAGGTCTTCATCTCGCGGTTGGAAGACCCACAAGCCGCAAGTGTCAGAAAGCGGTCATCGTCAAGCTGCGTCCTGCCACCCCCCTGCCCCATGTTGGCGAGGTAGTCGCGGGTGTGGGCCAGTTCGTCGTTGACCCAGCGCATCACCTTGGCCGCCTGAAGCGCCAGCCGCCCGTATTCGCGAGCGGGCCGGGCACCGATCTGCCATGGGCCGTCCATTTCGTTGCCAAGGCACCAGAACTTGATGCCATGCGGTTCGGGATAGCCGTGTTCGTGCCGCAGATCGGACAGTTCGGTACCGCCAGGATGGTTGCAATATTCGACAAAGCGACGGGCGTCGTCGATGCCGCGGGTGCCAAGGTTGACGGCGAACATCGGTTCGATCTCTGTCTGGCGGCACCAGTCGATGAATTCATTTGTGCCGAAGGTGTTGGGCTCGCGCGTACCCCAGGCGAGGTCCAGCCGCACCGGGCGGTCCTTCACCGGGCCAACGCCGTCTTCCCAGTTGTAGCCGGAGACAAAATTGCCGCCCGGGTAGCGCACGACAGTTACGCCAAGCTCTTTCACCAGTTCGGCCACATCCTGTCTGAAGCCGTTTTCATCGGCGCTTGGATGGTCAGGCTCGAAAATGCCAGTGTAGACGCAGCGCCCCATGTGTTCGACGAAGGAACCGTAGATGCGTGGATCAACCTCGCCAATGGTGAATGACGGGTGGAGCGAATAGAGAGCATGCGCCATGTTCAGATTTCCGTAAGCTTGGGTTCAAAATGCCGGCAGCGCCTTTGGAAGTGACGCTGCCGGAAGGTGGGGAGATAATACTCAGTTTGCGCGGGCAAGCATGTCGTTCACCCGCTTTTCGGCAGCGGCGATGGCTTCGTCCACGGTCTTTTGACCGTTGACCGCCGCCTGCATCTCTTCCCCGACATAGTCAGTCACGGTGAACTGCCGCTTGACTTCTGGCGGGAACGGGGTGGCATGCAGTGCGACACGCTCGAGCCGGTCACGGGCAGGCAGGGACTTGAACTCCTCGCTTTCGATGATCGAACTGCGGACCGGCAAATGGCCGGTGCGCGCCCAGTGCAGGTTGTTGTCCCACAGGAATTTCAAGAACGCGATAGCAGCGGCTTCTTCCTCGGCATTGAGATCCTGTTTGGGGATCACCCAGGCGTGGCCGTCGGACCAGATGCCGTCCTGAGCAAAAAGCTGGGGAAACGGCTGGACGAAATAACCGCCAGCCAGCGCGCTTTCGTCCTTCAGCGATTCCTGCTGGTAGGTGTCAATCAGCCAAGTGCCCATGATGTAGACGCCGCATTCGCCCTGCGGGAATGCCGCCGTTGCCGCAGAATAATCGTAGTCTGTTGTGCTGAGGCCTTCCGAATAGAGGGTTTTAAACAGATCGACATAGTTGCGCGTGGCATCGCTGTTGAGGTCGATCATGGTTGGATCGGCAAAGAAGTTGTGGTCCTGCTGATAAAGCAAGGTGAACAGCGTGCGGGCATAGACCTGCGCGTTGCCAACCGAGGCCTCGCACAGATAGGGCTTGCCTGTGGCTTCCTTGAACTGCCGTGCCTGAGTGATGAAATCATCGGCGCTGGATGGGGTGACGGGGGTGCCGTCGCCATTCACCATGCCGGCTTCCTCCATCAGGTTCATATTGGTGTGCCACAGCCAGCCCAGCGTGTCGAAAGGCATGGCGTAAACATCGCCCGCCTTGGTCACACCGGCTCGGGCGGCGTCGGTCATGTCGCCAAGATCGACACCCGCTTCGGTTAGTTTGTCGCCCAACGGCATCAATAGATCGCGTGATGCATAATTGGATAGTATCGACTGGTGCATCACGGAAATGGTGGGGGGCTCTCCGTTGCGCAGTCGCGCGGTCAGCTGGTCATAGCCTGGCCACTCCACAACCTCTTCCTTGATCTGATAGCTGTCTGATGTGTTGTTGAATTCATTGATCAAAGTTGTGATGATCCCGCATTCGCCGTTACCCTTTGCGGCTTCGGTCACATCTCCGTAGTCAGCTTCGCAAGAGCCGAAGAAGCGGCTGACGCTGATCTCCGTCTTTTCGGCAAGTGCGGGAGCCGCAAACGCGCAGGCAGCAACACTCGTTATCAGGGTGTATCTCAGGTGTTTCATTGGTTCTCCTCCCGGTTGATTGGTTCTGCCGTTGCCGGCGTTGGACTTTCAGCGCCCGGCGGTTCCCGCCGCTGCGCCAATGATCTGTTTTTGGAAAATCAGGTAGACAATCAGGGCGGGCAGCCCGGCGAACACGGCTTGCGCCATCAGATATCCCAGCCCTTCTGACTGGGCGAAGTTGCCTTGCACGGATGCGATGCCCACTGTCAGGGTGTACATTTCGGGACGCGTGGCGGAAATCAGCGGCCAGAAGTAGTCATTCCAGACCAGCAAGAAGGTGAAAATGCCCAGCGTTGCTTGCACCGGCATGCTTTGCGGCAGCAGCACAGACCAAAACACCTTGAACCGCGACGCATTGTCGAGGATCGCCGCCTCATCCTGTTCGCGCGGAATGCCGCGGAAAAACTGCGTCATCAGAAAGACGCCAAAGGGCAGGGAAAGATGCGGCAAAACCAGGCCGGTGTAGGTGTTGTGCAAATTCCAGTCGGTGAACAGTTGATGGCGCGCGATGATGACGGCCTGCTCGGGAATCGCGAGACCGATCAGCACGATCACGAATAGGGTGCGCCGGAACGGGAAGTTCAGCCGGGCGAAGCCGTAGCCCGCCAGTGACGACACAAAAAGTACGCCAACGGTTGCACTGACCGATACGATCGCGCTGTTCAGAAGCCAGCGGAAAACCGATGAGGTTTCCATGATATTGATGTAGTTCTTGAACGTGAAAGGTGGCACCCAGACTGGATCGCCGGACAGCATCAGTACCTCGTTCGGCTTGAACGACAGGATCAGCACCCAGAGGACGGGCAGTATCCAGACCACGGCGAACACGCCAACTGCGAGGCTGATCGCACGGGAGGCGGGACGATTGTGAACGCCGACCATCATCTTGTCTGCCCCCGAACGGAATATGCGTATTGCGCCAGGGCAGCGACGGCAATGATGAGAAACAGCACCTCGGACGCGGCGGCGGCATAGCCGACATCCCAGTTCTTGAAGCCCTGTTCATAGATGAACTGAACGAAGGAGCGTGAGCGGTTGTTCGGCCCTCCCCCGGTCATCAGAAGTGACTGGCCGAACAGCTGGAATTGCGCGACGACCTGGTAAATCGTTACCACGACAAATGTCCGTCTGATTGAAGGGAGGGTGATCTTGGTCAGGGTCGTCCATCGCCCCGCGTTATCAAGCGCAGCAGCCTCGTAGAGGTCATCCGGGATCTGCTGAAGCGCCGCGAGAAACAGGATCATCGGCAGACCCAGAACCCACCAGACCGTCGCCATAGCAACCGCAACCAATGCCAGATCGGGGTGCGAGAGCATGGCCACCGGCTCCACGCCGAGGGGCTCGGCAAGAGCGCCGACCAACCCCTGGCTCGGCATCAGGACCACCTTCCAGATGATGGTAACGATGGTGACCGACAGAACAGAGGTGCCGAAGAAGATGGCCCGCATGATGGCGGCACCACGGGTGCGGCGATTGAGCACCAGGGCCAGTGCAAGACCGAGCCCGACGAAGACCGGGACCGTCATGCCGACGAATATGAAAGTGTTGCGCACCGCACCCAAAAAGATGTCGTCGTCCAACAGCCGGTAATAGTTTTCCAGACCCGCGAACTCGGCCGACAGGTCGAACAGGTCATATCGCTGAAGACTGATCCAGATGCCGTAAAACAATGGGTAGAGCAGGAGGATGACGTATGCCAACAGGAACGGCGCGACGAATACCGCGTTGCGGATATCGGGAGACTCCAGCGTGCGGCTGGCGGCACGGCGCGGTGCCTTGGTGCTATCAGGGTGTATTGCCGTCACTTTACTTGCACCGGATTGTACGCCAGTCCCTCGGCGTCGAAAATGTGCAGACGGCCGGGTGCCACACCAAAACGCACTGTGTCGCCTGACGAGATATGTGTTTGCCCGTCGGCCTCAACGACCAGCGGTGAGCCGTCGGGCAGACGCAGGTGTAGGCTGGTGCGGTCCCCGAGATGCTCGACAATCTCAACCTTGCCGGACAGCGCCCCTTCCGGATCGGGCATACATGCTTCCGCTCGAAGACCAAGCTGATGCGGTCCCGCGTTGATGCTGTTGAGTGGCACCGTGGTCGGCAGCACCGACCCGTCCGGCAGACGAGCCATCGCTATGCCGCCGCTGCCTTCTGCCAACGAGACGGGCAGCATGTTGATCGGCCGCGACCCGACAAAGCTCGCGACGAAGGCGTTGGCCGGTGCGTTGTAGATCTCCATCGGCGCGCCGATCTGTTCGATCCGCATCTCGCGCATGACTACAATGCGGTCGGCCAATGTCATTGCCTCGACCTGATCATGGGTAACAAAGATGGTCGTGGCCTTGGTGCGTTTGTGCAATTGGGCGAGCTCGATCCGCGTCCGCAGTCGCAGCGCAGCGTCCAGATTGGACAGAGGTTCATCAAAGAGAAAGGCTTCGGGCTTTTTTACCAGCGCCCGGGCGATTGCCACACGCTGTCGCTGACCACCTGACAGCTGTGCGGGTTTGCGGGCCAGCAGCGGGGTGATTTCCAGCATTTCGGCGGCCTCGGCCACGCGTTCGTCGATCTCGGCACTCTCCATACCGATGTTGCGCAAACCGAAAGCAATGTTGTCAGCGATGCTCATGTGGGGATAGAGCGCGTAATGCTGAAACACCATGGCGACGCCACGCGCACCCGGTGCGAGGGTATCAACGCGGCGGTCGCCGATACGTATCTCGCCCGCATCGACCCCTTCCAGACCCGCGACCATCCGCAGCAATGTGGATTTGCCGCATCCCGATGGCCCGAGGAATGCGATGAACTCCCCTGCCTCGATTTTCAGATTAAGATTCTGAAAGACCGTGACAGAGCCGAAGCTCTTTGAAAGATTGACAAAGGAGATATCGCTCACAAGCTTCTCTCATACTGACTATTGGTTTATTATGTGAACCAGTTTGAGAATGCCAGGTCAAGTGTTTTTTTCCTTGCGGTAGGTCTTGCAGGATTGAGGCGCATCCCATGGTGCTCTACAAATGCCGATTATGCGAAACAGGAAGACCCATGGAAAAACTCGAACCGCTCAAGCTCAATGACCAGATCGCACAGCATCTGATCGACATGATCGTGAACGGTGAGGTCGCACCGGAGCAGCGTTTGCCATCGGAGCGCAGCCTGGCTTCGAGCCTCGGTGTCAGTCGCGGGACGCTGCGCCAGACGTTGGTACGGCTGGAGCTGGATGGCATTCTGGACATCAAGCCTGGCAGCGGAGTTTTCGTGACGGCGGACGGATTATCACGCGCTTACGCCCGCCCCACGCCACACAGCGCGGATGTTCCGCCTCTCGATATTATCAAGGCGCGGAGGATTGTTGAGGGCGAAGCCGCACTCCACGCCGCGCTGAACGCATCGGATGGGGATCTTGTGCGGATTTCAAACCTCCTCACCGACTTTTCTGCCGGGCCTCGCCGGTATGATCTGCGACACCCCTCTGATCGAGATTTCCACATTGCGATCGCAGAAGCTTCGGGCAACAGGGCTGTGGCGCGTCTGGTCGTCGAGCTTTGGGAGATGCAGCGCGGCAAGCTGTACCAACGGCTTGAGGACCATTTCTCGACCGCGCCGATGCGGGACTTGGCTGTCGAAGATCATCGCAAGATTATCGAGGCACTTTTGAAAAGGGACGCGCAAGGGGCCCGTCAGGCGATGCATGATCACCTCGACAGGATCCACCTGAACCTCGCTACAGGCGAACTTCACCCCGATACCGTCAAAGGCAATGGTCCGAAGTAGGAAGATGACATTAGAGTATTTGGTATCTAAACTGGTCCAAATATGAAAAGATGGTTAAAGACCAACCAAGACCGCATAGTGCTTGGAAAGTGTGTTGGATCGTCTGAAGGGATGTCGAAAGAGTGACGCGGAACGCCAGAATCCATGAGGAGGTTCAACAGGCTCTTGCCAGATTGGCCCGAGATGCCGAAGGGCGTCCGGCTTTACTGGATCTCGAACCGCTTGAGTACCGCAGACAGTTGGAACCGCTTGCCCTTCTTTACGCGCAGGAACTCGTCGATGGTGTTACGCGCGAACCTATTCGCGAGGGGATACGCCACCGGCCCGAAACGCGGCAGCCCGGTCCGCGGATCGTTTATGTGCATGGCGGTGGCTGGGTCTTTCTGGGCCCGGAAACGCACGCTCGCTTTTGCGATCTGCTTGCGCTGAAGACCGGGCGCGAGGTGTTGTCCCTCAGATATCTGCTGGCTCCGGAGAATCCGTTTCCCGCGGCGCCTGATCATCTGCAGCGAACAATCGCGGCCTTGGCTAAGGATGAATCCGTGATACTGGCGGGGGACTCGGCCGGGGCTAATCTGGCGCTGTCCTGCGCGCTGGCATTGCCAGAGCGGGCGGTCTGCGGTCTGGGACTGATCTATGGAGCCTTCGACGACGACTTCGAAACAGAAAGCCACCGGACCTACGGTGGCGGCACGCATCCGCTGACCACGCAGGAGATGCAGTATTTCTGGAATTCCTATGCACCGGGAGAGCGGCCCTGGCGCGCACGGCCGCTGCATGGTCCTTTGTCACATGCGCCGCCCACGGTCCTTTTGATCGCCGAAACAGATTGCCTGCGCAGCGAAAGCGAGGCACTGGAACGCAAGTTGCTGTCGGCCAGGCGGCACGTTGAGAGCCGTATGATGGAGGGGCTGTATCACGGGGCCATACTGCATGATCTCCTGCTGCCTTCGCTCATGCCTCATGTCGATTGGTTCGCGGATCGGCTTGCGGCGTTCGAACAGACTTGAGCCCCGGTCAGCGAACACGATGTCCTGCAGCAATGAGGCTTGTAGCTCAGTATTGGTGGCTTCAGGGGCCGTTTGGTCGGGGAGCTGTTGGGGTAATCTGCGTCAGCCGCATGGATAAGGCTCATCTGCCGAGGCTCTCAAGGATCGGTTTCGTTCCCGGCATCCGCTCCAGCGTGCTGCCGATGCGCTCCCGCCAGCGCGGACCAACCTCCAGCGCAGTTGTATAAGCCTGGGCTAGATCGTCAGGACGATCACATCGACGACAGCCCAAACATTGGCCTCCGAGGCAATCAACGGCACCCCCCTCAACTTTTGATTTCACGGTCGTGCTACTCCAGCAGCTGTTGTCGTGGCATGCCCAAAGACCTCATCCCTCGAGGAAAGTGCGCAACTGAGGAATGATAACGTCAGGCGCGTCCTCCTGCAGGTAGTGTTTTGCCATCGGCAAGCGCGTCACCTCGGCATTGGGCAAACGCGCTTCCCACGCGTCGAGCGCGGCGACAGGGAAAAGCGGATCTTTCATACCCCAGAATATCCGAGCTCTTCCGGAGAAATTGTCCAGAAACGGCCCGGTTTCGTTGATGAGTATTTGTGCACTGGCGTCGGCGGTGCGCGTGGGGATCAAGCGCGGAAACGCCATGACACCAGCGCGATCCTGCCGCCCCTCGAACACAGCCTTGTAAGCATGATGCACCGATTTCAGACGGGCACTGTCGGCAGTCGCCAGCTTCATCACGATGCGTTCGAAAAAGCCAAGGCGACGGACAATAAAATCTCCGATCCCCGGCTTGCGCATCACGCGCAGGGGCACTGGCAGTTTCAGATTGTCAGGGTCCATCCCCGCAGCCGGCGGGTAAAAGCCGAAGGTGTTCATCACCACGATATCCTTGATACGGTCGGGGTGGCGCGCAGCCATGCCAAGGCCGATGGGCCCGCCCCAATCCTGCATGACCAGAGTGACGTTGCGAAGATCGAGATTGGTGACCAAAGCCTCCAGATTGCGAATGTGAGCGTCAATTGTATAGGACGCCTCGTTTTGCGGTTTGTCCGAAAGCCCGAAACCAATGTGATCCGGCGCGATGACGCGGTGCGCGTCCGATACCCCTGCAATGAAGTCCCGGTACAGAAACGACCACGTGGGGTTGCCGTGCAGCATCAGCACCGGATCGCCAGCGCCCTCATCCACGTAATGTATCACGCCCATCGGCGTTTGTGCAAAGTGGTGATCAAACGGATAGGCATCAGCAATCCCGAGCTTGCGGACCATCTGTTGTGCGCGCTTTTGCGCGGCTTGAAAATCGTCAGTCATGTATTCATCTCCACCAGAATTTTTCCAATTTGCGCGTTGGACGCCATGTGCCGGTAGGCGTCCGCCACTTGATCGAAAGGGAACACCTTGTCGATCACGGGCCGGTAGTCGCCACGCGCCAGCCCCCCGGACAGATGCGCTACAGCCGCTGCGCGCCGCGCGGGGTGATCGAGCAGCTGCCAAACCAGATGAAAGCCCGTCACCGTCAAGCCGCGCCGGATCATGGCCTCAAAAGGCAGCGCGGGGACCTCACCCGACAGCAGGCCATAGGCCACCAGCGTCGCATCCGTCCCTGCCGCTGCGGCAAGCGTCGTTGCCCCCGTGCCCATCACCGCGTCACAGGCGATATCGAACCCTCGACCATCAGTGATCTGCATGATCCGCGCCACCACGTCCTCGTTTTCGGTGACAATCACATGATCCGCGCCCGCCTCTTTGAGCGCCGCCACCTTGTTGTCAGTGCGCGTGATCGCGATCGATTTGCCACCATGGGCCTTAATGATCTGAAGTGCCGCCATGCCGACCGAGGAACTGGCCGCATTCACCACCACAGCTTGCCCGGTGCCTTTGGTCAGCCCGCCTTTCTGCACCAGCAGCCCGTAGGCCGTTCCGAACGCCATCCAGAAGCCGGCGGCATCGATATAGCTCACCGCCTCCGGGACTGGTTCCAGCGCCGAGGTGGTCATGTTCACGATCTCTCCCAGCGTGAGATATTTCAGCTGGTCAAACCCCGGTGTAATTGCCACGCGGTCGCCAACAGAGAATTCTTTGACCTCAGGGCCAACCGCGACGATCTCGCCCGCGCCCTCGACGCCCGCGCCGGACGGAAGAACAGGTTCGATCAGATATTGCCCAGCGATGAACAGCAACTCAGCACGGTTAAGGCCTGCGGCCTTGACCGCAATCTGTACTTCACCCTCTTGGGGAGGCGGCACGGTCTTGTCCACGAAATGCAGCACGTCTGGGCCGCCGAGGGTGTCAAATTGAACAGTCTTGGGCATGGGAATTCTCTCTCAAATGGGGAAGCTCCGCGCCCAGAAAATGGGGCGAGGTAAAGGTTCAGGGCGCGAAGGAAGGCACGACCAGCGCCACCGAGGTATCCGTGTTGGTCAGTTCATGCCGTCGCTTGCGGAGAGGTTGGTAATCGGGGTCGGCCCACCAGTCGGCATGCGCTTTTGCGGACGCGAACTTGAGCATCACGGTGAAGGACTTGGCGTATTCGCCCTCCAACACTTGTGGTTCTGGCGTCGCGGCCAGTACCTCGACCCCGTGTTTGGCGTGGATCGCTTGCAACGGTTTTGCATAATCCTCGAAAAACGCAGGCATGTCGTCAATATCCAGCATCACGATCATGTAGACGGGAGAGGTATCGCTCATGGGTCAGTTCTCCGATTGAACGCGATCGCACAGCCAGTCCGACAGGTTGCGCCGGATGGGTTCGGGTGGTTTTTCCGAATGAAATGGATGGCGGAGTCTGCAGGTTGCCTAGCACCCGATTTTGGTGAAACTGTTGGGAACGCAAAGTCCGCTGGCGCAGCGACCGATCGAGCCCCTGTCAGATTTCCAACTTGTTCCATTGCAGCACCCTTTCTTCAACGATTAGTGAATAATAGTGAAATTTTTCAGCTTAGATCGGCCACCGCATCCGCGGCGATGGCACGAAGCTCATCGACGGGGCGTCCGGCCCGACCAAGGATGCACAGCGCCACGTGCGCCGCAAACAGCCGAGCGTTGCGCTGGGCAATGTCTTCAGAATTTAAATTGACCTCGTTCCGCTTCGCCGCTTGGGTCAGCGCATTGCGATAAGCTGCCTTGATCCGGTCGAAATAGGCTTCCGCTCGAGTGTGCACTTCCGGAACCGCCGAGACCTCTTCTTGCGAAACGCTGCAAACGAGACACCCCTTAGGGCCTTCCTTTGCTTGTGACAGCTCCACAAAGGTGTTTAGCAGGTTTGCGATCTCGCGCACGCCTGCCGTTTCAGCCTCGAGAGGGGCCAGAAACATGCGCCCAGCCTGGTCAGCGAAATCATCCATCGCCTTTAAAAACATAGCGAGCTTATCGCCTGGCCCATTGTAGAGCTGCCGCCGATTCAGCCCCGTCGCTGCCTCAAGGTCGTTGAGCGACGTTTCCGCGTAGCCCTGTCGCCAGAACACCGACAAAAGGTTGGTCCGCAGGGCTATTGGATCGTATGCAATTTGGCGTGCCATATGACCTTATTCACTGATCAGTGAAGAAAGTCAACTAATTCGTCTGCGTTAAAGAAGAACGGAGCCGCACGGAGGCCGTGTCACTTCCGGCGGACGCGTTTTCTTACCCAAGTTGTGCTGAAAATATTGGCCCGATCTTCGACACCTGCGCGCGTGACAGCGCCGACGCCCAAGCTTTGCTTCTTCGCGGTGCTCGCCGAAGTTCGCGATTAGTTGGTCGACGCCAAGCGTGAGATCGCACACCGCGGTTGCAGCGCAAAGTGAAAACAAGAAGGCGGAGGTTCAGATTAAGGACGATGAAAAGCCATCCGAGTTGCCGGGGTGAGTTCGTGCATCAGTTGGTGTTCCAGTTCTGTTCAATGTACCGGTCTAGGGTCATCTGTTCGGGCAAGCCCAGCTCCTCCACGATGGGCGGGTCTTCCCATCGCGGCTGGTGGGCGGCGACGAGTTTGACGAGGGCGAGGACATTGGCCGCCGAGGGCATGATCGGCCGCATCGCACCTTGCCCTGTCGCCGCGAACCATGCCTTCATCGGGACCGGTCGCACCTTGCGTCTGGTCTTGCGAGACAGCTTCTCTGCCACCTCGTGCCACGTGACCCACTCCGGCCCGCCCGCCTCGATAATACGATTTAGGCAATCATCGCGCCCGACGGCTCCTGCCAATATTTCGGCCACATCGCGGGTCGCGATGAAGGGTGCGCCGTGGCGGCCCCCGCCGGGGGCGAGCAGCACACCGCGCCGGGTGACAAGATTGCCTGTCATTGCCTGCCACATCCGCATGAAGCCATAAGGGCGGCGCGTTGTTGCATGGGGATCGGGACCGATCAGCTGGCGACAGCCGCCCATGACCAGCCAGACATCCATGAACGCCGGATTGCGCACAATCGTCGCCGGAATGGAGGATGCCGCGAGCCGCGCTTCCAGCGCCCGCTTGCCCGCCAGCTCCGGCACGGTGTGTTCTCTTTCCCATGTCGGAACGGAAGACTGGACAAACTGTCGAACACCTGCGCGTTCTGCCTCTTCGATCAGCGCGTCGTGGCCGTCACGGTTGATGGACTTGACCGACATGGTCTTGCCGGACGGGATGATACCATTCGCCGAAGACACGACGATATCGACACCATCGAGCGCCCGGCGCAGGCTTTCGCGGTCGGCGAGATCCCCCACGGCGTAGTCCAGATCGCCCAAGCCCTCCGCACCGTGGACCTTCGCGTGCGGCTTGCGCACGAGCGCCCGGACGGGCCGACCGCGCTTCAATAGTGCCTTGATGACTTGTGAGCCAACATGCCCGGTCGCACCGAGAACGAGGGTTCGGGTTTCCGATGTAGTCATGTCTGAGATCCTTCGTTTGGGGAAGCCGCGCGCCAGGCCGCGACCGCGCCGAGCAGGTTGAAGATAAGGAAGACCGGAACAACGAGGGTCGGACCGAGCGCCATCGGCCAATCGAGCATGACGGCGGAGGTCGGGTACCGGTCGAACATCTGCATCGGTCCCGGCAGTCCCGTCTGAAGAGCCAGCATGCCAGGCACGAGGATCAGGGCGATCCCGACAAGATGCCAGAGAACGAGCGCATCTTTGTGGATGCGTTTCTTGCGCACCAACACGAAGACCGGAAGCGCCGAGAGACCAAAGGCCAGATCAGTCAGGCCAATCGCCAAAAAAACTTCGAGCGGGAACGTGCCCTGAGCCGTCTTGATAAGCGTTCCGATTGCCAGAATGCGTAATGATTGGACGGCGACCAGCCAGTGAGATGGAGTATTTCCGGCGATGTGAAAAATCGTCTGACGCTGCTCATGCGACAACAGGAAGATGCCAACGAGAATGAACGGTACGACAGGCAACCACAGGCCGGGCATCAAGGACAGAACCAAGCCGGAATCGTAAATCCCGGAAAGGGCCATCCATGCGGTAACGCATGCCCAGACGGAGAGTGCGGCGGCTATCCCGCCCATCGTGCGCAGACCCGCTGCAGACGCGCGAAAGCCAAACAGCAGTCCGAAGGCGATCTGCGCCGCGAACAGAAACGGAAGTGTAGAGACTGTCATCTGCCACGCCGTGTTAAATGCAGAACGATCATTCTCTTAATGGGTAAATGAAAGCTCACGACTGTACCGCCCGCAGGCCCTCCGAAACAGTGGCGTCGATCATGTGCGCGGGCGCACCGGCATGCGCGAGAACGAACAGACCCTGAAGCAATCCCGTCAAGTAGTCCCCCAACGGCCCGGCCCGGTCTTGCGCGACACCCGCGCGACCAAGCGCCGTGCGAAACCGCGCGCTGGTGCGCGACAGGTGACGTTCGATCTGGTCATGAACATCCGGATCATGGGCCGTTTCGTCATTGGCTGTATTGGCCATCAGACATCCCGTGCGCCCTGCGGGCGACTTGGCCATTGCGCCGATCTGTTCGAACAAGGCCGTGATCGTGGCCAGACTTGCGTCTTCGCTATCGAGTTCGGAAAGAATGGTGACGGCTTGTGTCCTGCGGTAGCGTTCGAGGGATTTGAGGAAAAGGGAACGCTTGTCTCCGAAAGTCGCATAAAGGCTCTTGCGGCTGACTCCGGTTGCTTTGGTAAGATCGTCGTAGGATGCCTCGGCAAAGCCTCGCTTCCAGAACAGGAGCATCGCTGCGTCGAGTGCCTCATCAGGATCATATGTGCGTGGGCGTGGCATACATTCAATTTATAGAACGCTCATTCTCTTATCAAGAGCTTTTGATTCAGTAGTGCAAAGTTTTGCGTAAACGCAGCGCGAAATCACAAAAAGTAGATGTTCGAAGTCTAGTGGAACAGGCCGCTAGAGACGGTGCGATCAAGTTCTTTCTGGACTGGCGTTAGGCATCAAACCCGGAGCGCCTCACAACGCAGGCGACACAGAAACCAGGCGTTGCCTTTGAGAAAGGCTTGAGGCCGCGTAGCAGGGCCGGTGGCGATGGACCGACCCCGCAATCATTTACGCCTTGTTCGCGTGACTTTCGAGGCCTTGGAATGCAGCGTGATAGGACTGGACCATCATCGGTCTGATCTCCTCCAGCACCGCGGGGTCGGCGTCAAAATGCGCCGTCCAGATTGCGAGAACGCCGTTGTCGGTCTGTTCGGTCGTCACAACGCCGCCCAGGTTTTCGACCGGGAAAGGCGGGTTTTTGATGGCATAGCCGAAACGGCCAGTATCCCGGTCGTTCTCCACGATGGTCTCCCGCAGCTCATAACCATCAAGCTGCGGGTCGGGATGCGCCATGACGCAGACACGCGCAGACCCTGCGGTGTCACCATGGCAGGTGTCGGATTTCAGGAACGGTATCCAGTTGCTCCATGCCGGATCGTGCACGGCGGCACGAACGGCGTCGAGTGGCGCGTCGATATGGGTCGCAAAGCTGACGGAAGCGGATGTCTTGGTCATTTTCGGTCCTTTCGATATTGTGGTTTTTAGGCAAACAAACGTTCGACATGGCGGGCATTACCATCGAGCGCCTTGGCCATTTTGCCGCGCAGCATCGGCTTCATCATCGGCAGCATCAGCATGCCGATCGGGCCCATGGGCGGTTTGAAGTCCATCGTGAAGATCAGCTCGCTCTTGTTCGGCCCGATCTCGCGAACCTCGAACAGGCAGGTCGCGCCTTTCATCGGCATGGTTGTGTCGTCAATCACAAGGCCCAGCTTACGGCCCGGCTCGTATTGGTTGATGGTCTCGCGCAGGTATTGGCTGCCGTCCGCCTTCAGATCGCACTGGCGTTTTGCGCCCAGACCTGTTTCGGCACTGCCCGGCAAGATGCGCGAGGCGGCAAGGTTGTCATTCCATTTCGCGATACCGCCGTAGTCGTCGAGGCTTTTCCAGACCTCCGAAGCGGGGGCGTCGATCTCGCGGCGTGTGGTGACTTTGGTCATTTTCAGTTCTCCAGATTTTTATTGAGGAAGGCAGTAAGTGCTGCGACATAGGCGTCGGGTGCCTGGGTCTGCAGGAAGTGTCCGGCATCGGGAATGCGAGTAATGTCGTCCTCGTCCGTGCCAAGCTTGGCGGCGAGATCAGGAATGACGATATCGGGCGCGAAAAAGCCGTCCTGTTCACCGAAGATGATGGCAGTCGGCCCGTCGTAGGCGGCCAGATCGGCGGCCAGCGCCTCCCCACCCTGCATGAAGGCAGGGACGGCCATGCCGAAGAAGGCACTGTAGGCGGCCCCTGCCCCGACCAGATCCGTACCGTAGGCGTCAACCTCTTGTGCAGGTGCTGTGCCGGGTCCGGAATAGCCCTGGTCCATCCACATCTGCGCCATCTCGCGCGCGACTGCCGGGTCGTCCAGATCGGCGAAGGCGTCCATGGGTGAGACCTGACCAGCCATCATCTGCATGACCAGTGGCGCGGGCGTGACCCCATCGAGACCTGCCAGAGTATTGGTGGCGGCAATGGATGTTAGCCGTTCAGGTGCCTGCCCCACCATCGACCAACCTGTCATGCCACCGACGTCATGAAGAACCAGCGCAAAGCGTTCAATTCCGAGTGAGTCTGCCAGCTCTAACATGCGAGCGGCGCGGGCCTCAGTCGCATAGACAGCCATATCGTCGGGGCGGTCAGATGCACCGTGTCCCAAAAGATCGGGGACGATCACGCGGTAGCCTGCGGCGGCAATTCGTGGGGCGACGTCACGATAAAGGTAGGACGATGTCGGGATGCCATGCAGCAACATGACAGCAGGATCGTCAGGGTGGCCAAGGTCGAGATAAGCGATACCGTGACCGCCAATGTTGGCGCGGTCGAGCATCGCGCGATGTGTCTCGCGTGGCGTTTCAGCCAAGGATGCCTGCGTTGCCGCAAAGAGAAGCGCGGTGGAAAGGAGTAGATGTTTCATGGATTTCCTCTGGTCAGGTGGGTAAAGTCGGCGTATCACTACACATGAAGTGCTTTAACACTACACATGTAGCGAAAAAGAAGTCAACGTAGAATCCAAAGGAAATACGCCATGCCCTCCAAACCCCTTCAGCCGTTGATGCTTGTGCCCGGAACCAATGTGCTTTTCACGGCACGCAGAGGCGCTGCAAGGATGATGGCGGCGCGTGCCGCGAGTGGCGGGCTGGTGCTGTATTCCCCGATTCCCGCACCCGATCCGGACGCCATCGCCGTCGCCCGCGACCTTGGCGGGGTTTCGGCCATCATTGCGCCGTCACCATTCCACCATCTTGGTGTTGCCGATTGGCTTGCCGCGTTTCCGGACGCCGCAGTGTCCGCGCCGGAAGCTGCGCTCGACCGGCTGGAAAAGCGGCTGGGGTTCCGGCCCTCTGCCGAGATGCCGGCGTTTGCGGGCGATGTGACGTTGATCTTCCCGGAGGGTCTGAAAGCCGCTGAAGTCTGGTTGCGCGCCAAATGCGCCGACGGCGTTGCATGGGCCGTATGCGACGCCTTTGCCGGCCCCACGGGTACGGACGACACCCCTGCCGCAGTCCCCAAATTGCGCGGCGCTTTTGCGACCATGTGCCTTGGCGACCCTTTGATGTACAAGGCATGGGCGCTGGCGCAGATCGAGAGAGACAAGCCGGTTCAGCTCTATCCTGCCCATGGAAACCGCGTGGCGGGATCAATGTTGGCGAAGGGACTAAAAGACATCGTGGAGGAATTGTAATGGCACGTCCAAAAAGCTATAACCGCGCCGAGGTCGTCGACCGCGTCCGAGACCTGTTCTGGAAACACGGCTACCAGGGCTTGGGCATTCGCGCTATCGAGGAGGAGACCGGCCTCGGCCGCTTTGCAATCCGTACGGAATTCGGAGGTAAGGAAGGGCTAATGCTGGAGGCGCTGGCCTCTTATACGGGCGATACTGACACCTATGTCCATCAGGTGCTTCGTGCACGCGACGATACCGAAGCCATCGTCGAAATCTTGGAGGGCATGGTCACGCCGCATCCCGAAACCATGCGGCATCTCGGATGCCTGATGGTCAACACTTCGGTCGAGAACGCAGCCCTTGATAGTGGCCCACTGCGAGATGCAACAAACAAGCATTTCGATACGCTAAGAGATGAGGTTGCGGCCTTGCTGATCCGCGGGCTTGCGCATGGCAAGGTGCGCATCGACGTCGATCCCGCCTCTGGCGCCGAGTTCGTAAAGGGCGCGGTGATCGCAGCAATGGTGTTGAACCGAGCAGCTGGCGATGCGTCAGGCGGAGCGGGTTTCATAAGCGAAGCGGTACGGACAGTCAGGGGCTGGGCAGAAACAGGCCAAGCTGACCTGCTGGGTGAAGCAGCAAATACATCCCATTAGTGGACACAAGACGCTCATTCTTGCTGCTGTAGCCATTCCAATGGCAAATCTGCAAATCATCCCGCTGGCGTGTGACAAAAGTCGGACTGGTTTTTTTCGCAGACCTGAGGCTTCTCAGAATGGGACTCCACCCTTTGCGACGCGCTCTAATCCTGCCGCTACAGCTTTCATGACCTCGCGCACGCGGGGGACGTGGCGGAGTTCCTCATGGGTCACGACCCACGCGGGGTAGGACGGCCCGTCCGAAATCTCGACAAGCGTCGAAAGCTCTGTGTATGCCGCGACAAAGGCCTTTGGCAGACATGCGCACCCCATGCCGCCTGCACATAAGCGAGCCTGCGCCATCATGCTGTCGACGCGCGCGACGATCCGCCCCTGCGGGTCATGGCGCAGGATCACGTCATCGATTTCGTTGACCCCGCGCGGCAGGGACCACGATAGCCAAGGCTTGCCCGGCGCATCATGGGCGAGGTTTGGCGGCGCGTAGATGCCCAAGTCGATCGCGGGCAGCCGCCGCCCCACCAGACCGTCATGGGGGCTTTCGGCCTGCCGGATCGCCACGTCGGTTTCACGCCGGTCAAGGCTGAGGTAGGCGTTCGTCGGCTTGAGGTCGAGCACCAGCCCCGGGAACCGTCGCCCGAGATCGACAAGCGTGTCGGTTAGAAGATCCAGCATGAAGTCCGTCCCCGAGAGTTTGACCGTGCCCGTCACGGGTGGGGCTTTCAGCGGTGCGGCCAGCGCGTCGTCGATACCGGTTTCAACCGTGCGGGCGATGCGCACCAGATCGTCGGCAGCGGCAGTCAGAACAACGCCGCCCTTGATCCGTTCGATCAGCTTCAGATCGAGCCGGTCTTCGAGGCGCCTGATCCGGCGGGGGATCGTCGTCTGGTCGACCCGCAGTTTTTCTGCGGCGCGGGTCACGTAGCCCGCCTCTGCCAGGGCAAGGATGAGTTTCAGATCGTCCCAATCAAGTCGTTCACTTGGTCTCACAGTCACCTCCTGCATCTGTGCAGGCTGACCTGCATATTCCTGCATTGAGGCAATAATCGACCCGGCGCAATCTGTCGACATTAACAATACCAAAGGAGAACGACATGCCAACCATTCGCGTTACCGTCCCGCAGGCAGCTTGGTCCAAGGACGAGAAGGCTCAGATCGTGACCAAGCTCACCGATAGCCTCAATCAGGTCGCAGCCGCGACCGGCAAGGGCGATATCAAGCAACATATCAACGTCCACATCGAGGAAACCGCCGAAGGCGGCTACGCGATGGGCGGTCAGGTGGTGGGCTGAACAATGGAGCTGAACATCATACGACAAATCAACGCGCCGCTGGACAAGGTCTGGAACATCGTAGGACCGAACTACACCTCCGCCGGAGACTGGGCCAGCTCGGTCTATGTGTCAGGCGCAAGGCCCGGCACGCCGAAGGTCGCCAATGCCCCGGCAGCGGGGCGCGTCTGCGAAACCTCGCTCGGACCGTTCACGGAAACAATCGAAGCCTATGACGACTCCCGCCATATCGTGTCCTACTCGGCGACCGGGGCGAAGATGCCTGGCTTCATGAAAGGGCTGCGCAATACGTGGCACCTGACCCCCAGCGGCAATGGCACCAAGGCCAGCATGACCCTGCGCGCCGATATCGCCTTTCCTATGAACATACTCATGGGCTGGATGATGAAGATGCAGTTCAAGAAGGCCCTGACCGAGACCATCGACGATCTGAAGGTCTATGCCGAAACAGGTCGACCGTCGCCTCGCAAGCTCAAGGTCGATGCGTCCAAGAAAGCCGCCGCCGCGCGGCAGGCCATGGCCTGACCGGCCGCAACCACCTCTCAAAAAATTGGAGAAGACCATGAAACATCTGCTTTCCTTTGCAATCGCCCTCACAATTTCGACCGCACTCTCAGCACAACAGATGCCCAATATTGAAGCCGAACGAACCGCCATGTACGGCGAATTCGCCGCCGTCACATCTGCTGATGCTTTGACCGATTACACCTATGAAAGTGGCTATCTGGGCGCCTATATCGACGCACCCCTGCAGTCCGTTCAGACGCTCTTGCTGCCCATGACGCCCGAAGAAGCCTTCCCGCTGGTTCACTCGGGCAACGCCGATTGGTCACTTCAGATCGAGACGCTGACCTGGGATCATTCGGCCTCTGAAACACCGGGCGAGTTGGGCATGGGGTCTGTGCGCCGCTGCGATTTCGTGGGCGGAGCAGGCACAGCCTATGAACGCATCTTCGCAGTCGAAGAGAACCGCATGATTGCCTACGATCTGGATATGGAACGCAGCACCGTGCCGCTTCCAATCAAGGATTTCTTCGTGATCTGGACACTTGAGGACAAGGGGGTTGACGGCACATTGATCACCACGCGCATCTATTTTGACGAAGCGCAAGACATGGGCGGGAACGCGGCCGCCGCGGTCGGTGAGGCACTCGCGATCGATTTTCGCAATTTCGCCAACATCCACGGTGGCACCTACGTGGAGATGTAAGCCCATCACACGAGGGCCGGATGGCCGGCCCTCGTTTCTTTCTATCACTGGATCGCAAGTCGTTCGTTTCCTCATCACATTCGCCTTTAGTCTCTTCGCCCTGCCGACTGACGCGATGTTCGCACTTGTGGATGAAAGCGGGCTCTGCTCTCCAGTTCTGGACCGCTGAAAGCTGGATTTCCCGGGCCGTTTTACGGTGACGCGCCAGGGACATCATCACGATCAAGGTCTGGAAAGAGCGACGGCCATGACTGGTCAGAGGCGCACCCGCTGGACGGCTAATATTGCCCAAGCATGACTTGTCTTAAGGTGGCCACAGCCCGGTCGATTTCCGGTTCTGTGTAGTTACAAAACCCCAGGATTAACCCATTATAGGACACGTCATCGGTTCCAAATGATGACAAGGGTTGCGCGGTGACGCCAAGCTTTTCTGCCTTTTCAGACACCACTGTGTCTTGGAAGCTGGTCCTGAGGTGAAAGGCGATTTGCATCCCTGCTTGATGATCGGTGAACCAGCCAAACTCAGCAAGATCAGCCGACAATCTCCCAATCAGATATTTGCGCCTTTCTTTGTAGATACGTCGAACCTTGCGCAAATGGTGATAGAAAGCTCCGGTTTGAATAAACTCGGCCAATGCCTGCTGCGGCATGTAGCTGGCGCTGAAACCAAAACGCTCCAACGAAACCCGGAATTTCCCGATCAGTTCAGCCGGAACAATCAGGTAACCTATCCTGAGTAGGTTGGAAAAGATCTTTGCAAAACTGCCGATGTAAATCGTGCGATCAAGATGGTCAAAGCCTGCCAGCGCTGGGATTGGATGACCGGCATAGCGGAACTCACTGTCATAATCGTCTTCAATGATCCACGCTTTATGTCTTTTGGCCCAGGCCACAAATTCCTGACGCCGTCGGGGCGACATCACGCCGCCAAGCGGGGATTGGTTAGACGGGGTTAGGATCGACAGCCTTGGGGTTTGCCCAGGGAGCGGCACCTCGGCTCCCTGATCCCCAATTTTCAGGTCCACGGGCACCAGCTGCATGGCCTTGGCGAAATTGCGCACCGGCGGGTAGCCCGGATTTTCCAACCCAATGCTGTCCCCGGCTTTTGCCAGGGTGCGGATACAGATTCCAAGTGCATCGGTTGAGCCAGCAGTGATTATGATCTGATGAGGAGAGGCCTCGATCCCGCGCCAGTCCAAGACATGACTGGCAATTGCCTTTCGAAGCTCAAAATTCCCGAACCGACCGCCACCAAGCAACATCGCTTGTGGATTTGTCCGGCAGACTTTGGCCACAGCTTTGGCCCACTGCCGATGGGGAAACAACTCCATATCCGGCTGCCCGCCTAAAAGGGGTTGCGGCAGGGTCTGTACCTCATCCTCAGATCTGTTCTGGATTTCCTGCCGCGGTTTGAATTGGGTTTCGGATATGGCGCACACCAGCATCCCGGAGCGAGGCACGCTTGTGATATACCCCTCCGCACACAATTGGTCGTACACCGTCACGATCGTGGACCGCGAAACGCCCAAGTCCGCTGCAAACGACCGGGACGGCGCAAGCTTGGTCCCCTCAACCAGGTCGCCATCTATGATCGCCTGCCGAATGGCCGAACAAATCTGTTCAAACATCGGGATTCTCGATGTGCGGTCGATTGAGAACGGGATATTTGCCTTTTGAGCCATCAGTTCATTCGACCACGAGATACTCCACAACCACAAATGTTGATAGCATCCTTTAGCGATGCAGACGACCGTTCAGTCTAACGCCGACGTGTTTCGACAATCGCTGCCATGTCCCGTGCGGCCTGCGCATGCTCGCACCGCAGACCCTCCGCCACCCCTGCGTTGTCGGCGGTCTCTTTATTTTGGCTGACTTTCCAGGTGCCTTGCAGGCTTTCAATCTTGATTTCGATGCCCGTGATGCCGCGCAACTGCCTATGGATGAACTCACTAGGTGCATCGGAAACCGTCCACGGTTTTTCCCGCCCTTCCTCGTGCAGATCCGTCAATGCATTCAGATGGGATAAAATCCACGCTTCATCATGTATCAGGTCAATCTTGCCCCGCGCATGAACAGAGATGTAATTCCAAGTTGGCACAACTTTGTCATGCATGTCTTTCGATGGATACCACGATGGCGTCACATAGGCGTGCAAGCCGGTAAAGACGACCAGGGCCCTCGCATCGTGATCAACAAGCCGGCGCATTGGATTGGCGCGGGCAATATGCCCACGAAGTGTCCCTTGGTCCGACTCCTCCGCATGGATCATCATGGGAATATGGTCGCATACCAACTCTCCGTTCTGCAGTGACAGCAGGCTGGCAAAGGGGTTTTCTCGGATCATGGCGTGCATGACCTCAATGTCATCTTCGCGGAAAACGGGCGGCTGAAACATTTTCTGACTCCTGTTCGGGCTTGTTGAGAAACGGTTGAGAGATCAAAGATCCAGGACAACTGGCCCATCCGGGGGTGTGCGGCACAAATGAATCTGCCCGTCCGGAACGGGATTTATCGGCTCTTCCAAGTAGATGACGTTTCCCTCCTTCAGCGTGCATCTGCGTCACTTCAAAATCAGCAAATGAGATCGTCATGCTTTACCTGAAATCCATTGTTCACTGGCAGATCGCATTCCAACTGGCCTTTGTATCCATCCAGTATGCAAAAATTTGACCATACCAGATGAACAATTGCGAAAGGCTCCAAAGGTTGGCGGAAAATGACGTTACTCTGTCATTTGTTAACAGCCTGCAGGTTGCTACAATTTGCCTTCCTATCTTGGGGTTCGCCGAAGGTCTTTTCAGGCCGCAACAGATTTTTTCAATCCTGACCAAACGCAAAGACGCCTGGATGGCTTGGAAAATGGAGCATAGGCCGAAACTGGATCCCTTGATCTTAATTCAAACAGCCACGACCCGGAGACGACGTTACTTTGCCTTGGCGAGGAGTCTGCGTAAGGGTGAGGCCATCAATAGGACTTGAATGTGAACGAAAACGAACCCGTTACAGGTGACCATCCAAAAAACGACAAACCGTCCCCTCGCGTAGAACAGCTTCTGTTTCAAAGCCGGAATGTGGTTGTCTCCGGTCAGGTAAATGACAAGCTGGCCAAAGAAACCGTAACGCATCTGTTGGCACTTGCAGAAGAAAGCGATGACCCGATCAATCTGTTTGTTTCTTCCCCTGGCGGACACGTAGAATCAGGCGATATGGTTCACGACATGATCAAATTTATTCGCCCGAAGGTCCGCACCATTGCGTCCGGCTGGGCGTCGAGTGCCGGTGCCTTGATTTTTGTCGGTGCCAAATTGGAAAACCGTTATTGCCTGCCCAACACCAGGTTCTTGCTGCACCAACCCTCTGGTGGCATCGGGGGGCAAGCATCGGATATGATGATCCAAGCCGAGCAGATTAAGATCATGCGTGATCGGTTTGATCACCTTTTTGCTGCGGCGACCGGGCAAACACCGGAGAAGATAGCAGAAGATACCAAGCGAGATTTCTGGCTCACTTCGAAAGAAGCAGTTGACTATGGGTTGGTCGGAAAGATTATTCGATCTGCTGATGATCTTGACTAAACTGATAGACACCCACTTTGCGAGATCGCCCGAACTGTCGAATCTCAGTTCAATGAGCGAAAACCATCTTTTACTTCCCAGTCTGGTGGAACTCTTTAACGCGATTCTCTTTGGGCATCGCGTTTGAGCAGTCGCTCCAGAAATCCTGTCCAAGAGGTCTTTTCACTGCCGTCAAAATCTATCATTTCCAGACAATACTGCATCGAAAAAAGACAGAGTTTTTCAGGCGCAAAATAAATCCGCCCATAGACGCGTATTTAGTGGTGGAAGGCTTGTTCCTGCGCGGAAAATTGGAAATGATATCATGATTGTAAGCGTTCAATCCCCTTCTTCCAGCTTGCCAGGGCTCCACGAAATGGACGTGCAAATGCGTCTGTTCTGGCACTGGTTCTTAAGGACATCAAAAAGGTTCTCCGTCTTGTCTGCCGATGATTTCCAATTGCGCCAAGAGTTAATCGCGATGCTGCCACGCTTGCGGCGCTATGCACTGTCATTGACCGGGTCCCTTCCGGATGCAGATGATTTGGTTCAGGATACCTGTGCTAAGGCGTTGCGCTATTCGGATCAATATCACCCCCACCAAGATCTGGACCGGTGGGTTTTCCGAATTGCCCGCAACCACTGGTTCAGCGAAACCCGCAAACGTAAGGTGCGACTGGGAGCAGGGCAGGTCGATGCAGTTGAGACCGGCGAGCTCTATACCACGGTCAATGGGGAAAATGCGCTGGCTGGACGGCAGTTGGGGCAGCAAATCATGCAATTGCCATCCGAGCTTGCGACGGTTTTGTTGCTCGTCTCTGTTGAGGGATATAGCTACAAAGAAGCCGCTGCACATCTGGGCTGGCCCATTGGCACAGTGATGAGCCGCATCAGTAGAGCGCGGCAACTCCTGCGTGAGCGGCTGACCGAGAAGGAGCCGATGTGATGGACGAAGTTCTTTTTCAGAAGCTCAGCGCCTATATTGACGGCGAGCTCTCACCCCAAGACGCCGAGCAGATTGAGGATCTTTTGGAAAATGATCCATCGGTGGCGGAAATCTATCGCAGCATCGTGGATGCAGACGCTCGGGCTCGGGAAGAGCTCGACCAGATGTTGGAGTTGCCAGTGCCGGCGCATTTGATCCATGCGATTGAAGCCGCGCCCCCCGCACCTGCAAATATTTCGGACGCCCCAAGCCACCTTCGAGTGATGATCCAGATCGCAGCCAGTGTCGCGTTCTTGGCAGTCGGTGTGGTGATCGGCCAGAGTTTATCCAAAAGTAGTGCGACTCCGGGTCTCGAAACTGCGGCCGCAACGGTGCCGGCGGGCTGGCTTCGCGATATTGCCGAGTACCACGCGGTTTACGAAACCCAGACGCGTCATCTTGTGGAGGTGCCCGCATCAGACGTCGATCACATCGAAGCATGGTTGGGCAAGACCGTTGAAGTCTCGTTTGAAACACCGGATCTCACTGCCGTTGGCTTGACTTTCGAAGGTGCCAGGCTGTTGGTCGCCGCAGGAAAGCCAGTTGCCCAGCTGGTTTACACAACTGAAAGTGGCGATGTCGTTGCTCTCTGCTTTCTGAAAACAGACAAACCCGACACTGAATCAAGCAAAGCGCAGCAAATTGGCGGCTACCACATGGTCAGTTGGCGCAGCAACGGCGGTGCTTACGTTGTGGTCGGACCAAAGGCGCGGCAGGATGTGATCGAACAAGCGGCGGCCCAAGCGATTTCGTTGTAACGTCTCAGGCGTAGCGCTGCGTGATTGGTCCGTCTTGGGACCGCTGTCTAACTGCCGTTAGAGAAAGGCCAGCAAAGCTGCCAGGAGGATCATCAAAGCAAGGGACAGGTTCAAAACGCGCTCTGCAAACGGTGGCAGGTTTGCGCGGCCCAATAAGACGCCAGCCAAAAGCCATAGAATATCAACGACAATCATCACTGTTACGACGATGCCCCACTTCCAGACACCGTCTGCACTGACGCTATTCGTGACCAAGGTGTAGCTGCCCATAAGCGACGCGAAGGCAACATAGGCCTTGGGATTGGTCATCCCCAGGACAACTCCCGCCATCAGAAAACCGCCCCGTGGTGGCTGTGGTTTCCTTTGGGCCTTAGGTGAGACAGGTGCGCTTCCGATTTTCCAGGCGAGATACAGCAGATAGGCCGTGGCGATAATGACCATAACCGTTTGAACCGCAGGAAAAGCCACAAACAGCGAAATGAGACCTGCCGCACTGATAGCGGCAGCCGTGCCTAGCCCCAGTTGCAAGCCCAGATAAAAGCGCATGCCATCTTTCAAGCCAAATGTGCGCCCCACGGCCAGGAGCGCCGCAATCGCCGGACCGGGCGAGCCCAGCAGACCGGTTGCCGCAATTGCAAAAAGTACTGCCGCAGCAGAATCCAAATCGATTGATGACATTTGTTTTCCAGATGAATGAACTTGATATCAATTGGCGCCAGCGCGGCGCTGAATGCGACCTGTAACCAGCAGACCAGCAAGTCCCAACAGGACAATCGCCAATCCGATCCCCGCCAGAATGGGCCAGCTGTAGACCGCAATGATCGCGCCCGCGAGGAAGGCAAAAACAGTCGAAGACAAAGCAATCAACGTGTCATTCAATCCTTGGACTGCGGGCTTTTCGGGGATCGTGACGCATGCTGCCAGCATACTCGTGGCTCCAATGAAGCCAAAATTCCAACCCGTGCCCAACAAGATCAGTGATAGGTAGAAGTGCTGAGAAGCTATCCCGCTTGCGGCAATGCATGCAGATGCGATGAGCATGGCAAACCCCAGCAGAACAATTCTGATAGCGCCAAACCGTTTGATGAGGAAGCCGGTGAAAAAACTCGGTGCAAACATCGCCACCACGTGCCAGCGGATGACGTCGCCCGCGATGGCCTCATCAAATCCGCAACCAATCATAGCAATCGGGGTTGGGACCATTAGAAAAACCATAACCCCCTGCGCTAGAGCCCCGGCCAAAATGGCACCCCGCACCTCGGGTCGGCGCAAAGCGGACCAGGCAAGATGCCTCGAGGATGTTCCTTTTTCGAGAGGGGGCGAGGTTTTTGGAATGCGGACGAAGACCAGAGGCACGACCCCTGCAACCGACAGCGCGGCGATTGCCAAATATGCACCCAGAAGCGGGATCCCTGCATAGGCATCCTTTGCCGCAATAAACACTTGCGGGCCGAGAAACGCCGCCACCAAACCGGAAGTCAACATCAGCGAGATCGCCACTGGTTGCCAGGCAGCTTCAACCACCTCTGCCGCCGCAAACCGAAAATACTGATAGGACGCAAGGGCGATGCCCAACATGAAATGGGCCAAACAGAGCAGGACGAAGGAGGCAGCCATCAAGGCATACGCTCCCAAAACCGCGCCCAGAATAGCCAATGCTCCGCCCAGAAAGAAACCCAGCTTTCGCCCTAGACGCCCCATCAACAAGGATATTGGCGCAGCACAGACAAGCCCCGCCAAGGTTTGCACCGATGCTGGCAGTGTCGCCAATGCGGTGTTGGGGGCGAGCATCAGGCCAGCCAGCCCCCCAAGAATGATTAGGATCGGCATGGCAGAGCCAAGCACAGTATTGGCCGTGAGAAGTCCGAAAAAATTCCGGTTTTGAAGAAGGCTGAGCCCAGTCATTTGGTGCACTTTTTTTTGCTAACACTTGCCATATATCGACTTTTCTGATTGTCAGATATGACAATCAAGCATCAAAAACGGACTCCACCCATGCGGCGTTCAATCGAAATTCTACTTTTTGACGGGGTCAACCTTTTGGACGTCTCGGGCCCTGTCCAAGCGTTTGAAGCGGCGCAAGTCCATGGTCGCAAGCCCTATGAGCTTCGGTTTGTGACTCTCGACGGTGCTGCGGTTCGAGCGTCTTGCGGGTTGCTGTTGGGGGCGGATGCCATGCTGGAAGCAGGATCGGCCCGCGGCGACCTCCTGATACCCGGCGGCAGCGTTGAACCCTTGCTGACCCACAACCACCTTCTGGACATCATCCGCGATCGAAAGGCGAACCCAAACGATCATCGTCTCATTTCGATCTGTTCCGGCGCGTTGATCCTAGCGGCAGCCGGGGTTCTGGACGATCGCGAAGCGACAACGCATTGGACACGGTCAAAGGACATACAAGCCTATGATCAGGTACGTTGGGATCTCGATAAAATATTCTGCATCTCAGGCAACGTGTTTACGTCTGCCGGGGTGACCACGGGCATTGATCTGGCTCTGCACATAATACGGCAAGATTGCGGTGCCAAGATCGCTCTGGATTGCGCGCGGGAGCTGGTTATTCAATTGCGCAGGTCTGGCAGGCAAAGCCAATTCGCGGTCCATCTGCCCAGCCAGTTTTCGGATAGCAAAGATCTGTCCAAACTGATTGAACAGGTCGTTTCACAACCGGAAAACAACTGGACAATCGATGCCCTCAGCCGGGTCGGTAACATGAATGAACGCACTTTGTCGCGGCGGTTCAAGCGTGAAATGAGCTGCACGCCCAGCCAGTTTGTCGAACGTGTACGGGTAGATCACGCACGGGGGCTGTTGTTGGAGGGGCTTGCGCTAAAATTGGTGGCCGCGCGCAGTGGGTTTGGTGATCTTCAACGCATGCGCCGTGCGTTTAAACGCCGGTTTGGTCTCGATATCCGCCAATATCTTGAGAACTTTGGCCAATAGGCCATGTTGTGCAAATGCCCGGCCCGTTAAGCCCCCTCGACAAGGACACTCACCCCTGACGAACATGACAGCCGCATGTTCTTGGCTGGCTCATATTCTGTCGAGTTGTACCAGGCAAGTGCGGCAGCCTTGTCAGGAAAAGAAATTACCACGATCCGTTCATACTCAAACTGGCCTTCCAGCTCAGTGATGTCACCGCCACGCACAATGAACTTTCCTCCGAATTGCGAGATCGAGGCCGGGGAAAGTGTTTTGTACTCGGCGAACTTTTCCTGATCCTGAATGTCTTCTTGAAAAATAACGTAGGCTGGCATTTTGGCTCCTTGTTTCACTCTAGAATGACTGCTGCCGGGTGAACCCGCTCCTATATGTGCCAATCGAAATGACGTAATTCCCCTATTTGACACGCTGCGAAAGAAAATCACCGTTCAGAAAAATCGCAAGCGAATGCTCCAAACACATTGCATTTCAAAGCGTTGTTTCCGGAACACGATGGCGCGCCGAAGTCTCAACCACCATCCCTTTCTAAAAAATATTTGCCAGCCGAGAATAATTTTTCAAGTTGCTGCGTAACGGTCGTGAACTGAAGAGGAACGACCATGTTTTTTCAAAATTGTCTTACATCCTTGCTGACTGCATTTCCGAGGCCGCGCACCACCTTCAGCGGTTCCGGCGCAGAAGGCATCAATCGGCACCTTATGTCCGACATTGGCGTGCCGCTTCAGGATCATCAGGCGGGCGATCTGTCTCGTCTCATTCACTCTTGTCACGGATGGTAACCCTATGCACACGTACAGAAACGCCCTGCCCCAATTGAACGGTCATGCACTGCTCACCGACAGTGGGCTTGAAACCACTTTGGTCTTTCACGAAGGTATCGACCTGCCTTGTTTTGCCTCCTATCCGCTGCTTGGTACAGCGGAGGGACGCGCCCAGCTTGAAACCTATTTTGAACGCCATCTGGAGATCGCCAGGCAGCGGAAGATGGGCTTCTTGCTGGAAGCGCCAACCTGGCGGGCCAGTCCGGGTTGGGGCCAAGAGTTGGGTCATGACCGGCAGGCATTGCAGGCCTTCAACGCGCAGGCGATCGAGATGATGTGCGCCTTGCGTGACAAAGCTGCCCTGCCCCATCCGGTCGTTATCTCCGGTAACATCGGGCCGCGCGGTGATGGCTATCAGGCCGATACTGCGATGACAGCGAGCGAAGCACAGGCCTATCACGCGGATCAGGTCGGATGGTTCGCACAGACCGCCGCCGATATGGTCAGCGCCTTCACACTGTGCACAGTGAATGAGGCGGTCGGCATTGTCCGGGCCGCCGTGGAGGTGCAGATCCCTGCGGTGATCGCCTTTACGGTAGAGACTGACGGCTGCCTTGCAGATGGCACTCCGCTTGGCGAGGCGATCACCCAGACGGACGCGGCAACAAACGGCAAAGCGGCCTATTTCATGGTCAACTGCGCCCATCCTGAGCATTTTGAAGTCGCTCTGCGCAGTCAGGAGCCTTGGTTGCAGCGGCTGCGCGGCATCCGCGCCAATGCCTCACGGCTCAGCCACGAAGAACTCGACAACGCCGATGTTCTGGATGACGGCAATCCAGCCGAACTTGGCGCCAGCTATGGCACTTTGCAGGCACAGTTGCCTCATTTGTCGGTGTTTGGCGGCTGCTGCGGGACAGACAGTCGGCACATCGCCGAAATCGCCAACAATCTGTGTTGCGCGCGGGCTGCGTGAGCCATCCAGCCAGACAGATCAACCCATCAACCAACCCCAAACTTGAAAAGGGATATACTATGAAACTGAACCACAAAAACACGGCCCTTGCCGCAACGCTGAGCGCACTTCTGTTTGCACAAGGCGCGATTGCTGAAACTCGAACGCAGGCTGTCGACATCAAGACAAATGCGCTTACTTTTAACGCACTTACCTTCAACGCGCTGACCATTAATCGTCTGGCATTGAACCGTCTGGCGCTGAACCGTTTGGCGCTGAACCGGTTGGCCTTAAATCGGCTTGCTCTGAACCGGTTGGCACTCAATGGCTTTCATCTGAACGACTTCGATTTCGACGGTTCGTCATCCATTGTTGCACAGAACGGCCGTTTGGTCATCAAACACTAAAGAAAAACAAGGCACGCGGGTCAACCGCGTGCCACAACTCAGGTTTGTTAAAATGAACTGTACTCGATTGGTTTTGACCTTTGCACTCATCGCCATGGCCACGACGGGCAAGGCGGATATTCCCTTGCCTGCGGGCGCGGTGCTTCAGATGGAGGGAGGTGCGGGCAATGCGGAGATCACCGTCACGCATGTTGAAGAGACAAGCCAGTACAATGTCTATTTTCTCACTGATGAAAACGGTTCCGCCTGCGGCGATCAAGATGGCGAACCGGTTGGCGCAATTCCACTTTCCGGCTCGTGGGGAGCAGATATGTCATGGTCCCCCGAAGGCTTGACAATGGCCTGCACAAACGGACCGATAGGCAAATGTGTCACATGGGGATATCTGCCATGGGACGCCGAGCTGCGCGATTTTCACCAGGCCTGTATTCGAATGGTACGTGCGGACTATTGCGGCACTGGGCATGGCACCACGCGCGATGGCACTCCGATTGATGTCTGGGATCGAAAGGGGATCAACACATCGTCCAATGTTCAAGACATGCTGCACGAAGCGGATTGGGATGCAGATGGTGCGATAACCATCTACAGGACCCGTTTCCAAGCTGGTTTGGACTATGTCCTAAAAAACTGTCCGGACCGTTTAGCTCAGAGGCAGGGAACTTCAGAAATCGCGCGGGAAACGCTTTTGAGTAACGGGTCATTTCCCTTTTATGTTCAGGATTAGTCGCCGAGAACTTAGAAGAATAACGGTAATCTGACCGGCACCGAAGCCACCTCTCGAAGTGTTGTTACTTAGGCTCAGCTTTGCTGACGAAGCGCTTTTGCTCATTAGCTGCAACATGCTCTGCCCTGCATCGGCAAAGCCAATATGAGGTTTTGTTTGCCAAAGCGATGACTTTGGAACATTGTGTGAACAACCGTATATTCGAACGAAGGCGATACCATGCAAGAAATATCCATCTACCTCCCGGGAATCCTTCTTGCCTATTCTGCATTTCTACTGGCCATCGCAAGCCCCGGACCTAATATTCTTGCTGTCATTGGCACCTCAATGAGCGTCGGTCGATCCTCTGGTATGGCTTTGGCGATGGGCGTTGCGAGCGGATCATTTACTTGGGCCATACTGACAGTCTTTGGTTTGTCAGCTATACTTTCCACCTATGCTTCAGCTCTTTTGGCAATCAAAGTATTCGGTGGTCTTTACCTGCTTTGGCTTGCTTACAAATCCTTCAAATCCGCAGCCTCAACCCATGATATTGAAGCAAGAGAGTTGGCAGGCGGACGGCGGTCACCATATGGATATTTCAAGCGTGGCTATATCATCCAAATGACCAACCCGAAGGCAGCTCTTGCTTGGATTGCAATCATTTCCCTGGGTCTGAAGGAAGGAGCGCCGCTTTGGGTAGGAGCTGTCATCGTGCTCGGGACATTCATGCTCTCGGTAGCCATCCACCTGATGTATGCGGTTGCATTCTCGACCCCGGCGATGGTGCGATTGTACGGCAATTCCCGACGTGTCATTCAAGGCGTCCTAGGCACCTTCTTTGCTTTCGCCGGTCTAAAACTGCTGGCCAGCCGGGCATAATCAATGGCGCAAGCGTCGTCTGGTGAACGGAAACCTGCGAAAACGATTTTTGATGCTGGCTCCCTTTCCCAGTTTCTATAGGTGGCCAAAGCGGTACTTCTCAAGAATCCCAAGCAACATCTCTTTGGAATGAATGCGATGTGCGTGACGGATGCGCCGTGCTTTTTCAACGTGCCAGAGCGAATTGCCTGATAACCGCAACGGTAATCCTCGTTCGACATCTCAGGCCATGGCCGAACCTACAACGTCACAGCGCGGGCACCACGTATCAAACGTGGCCTCTTTCAGAACAAGCAATGGGCATCCGGCGAGCGGGAGTCCATCAATCAATTGTTCGAAGTCGTAGCATGATCAAGCGAGGAGCCACATAACTGCAACAGCAACGATTTATGAATCAGCGCTGAATTTAAGCGTCCGCACTGCCCCGACTTGGTTCGGAAACAAGGCCGTTTTTGACCTCGTATGCACGGATGTCATCGGCGTATTGCAGGGTTTCCTCAATATGGTCTAGCCCAAGCAGCAGGTTCCTGCGCAGGCCTGCATCGATATCAAACTCCAGGGCCGCGCCCTGCGCTGGCCGAATTTTCTGAGCGTCCAAGTCGATAGTCAGTTCGGCCCTATCGCCATCGCTGATCGTTTCCAGAAGGACGGTTAGTTTGTCTTCGGGCAGTTCTACGGCCAATAGTCCGTTTTTCTCGCAATTTCCGAAAAAGATCCCGGCAAAGCTGGGCGCGATGACCGCGCGAATGCCCTGTTGCAAAAGCCCCCAGACCGCATGTTCGCGGCTAGAGCCGCAGCCGAAGTTGCGGCCCGCCACAATAAATCGCGCGTTACGATATCCGGCGCGATTTAATACGAAACCAGAACGCTCATTCCCATTTTCGTCAAACCTCAGATCGTGAAACACACCCTGAGCCAACCCCTCCCGGTCGATCCGCTTGAGAAATTTCTTGGGCATGATCACATCGGTATCGATGTTCGGCAACGGCATGGGTGCGGCGATTCCGGTAACCGAAGTGAAAGGTGTCATGTCTGTGCTCCTGGCAGAAATTCCCGATAATCAACCAAATGACCCGCTACGGAGGCCGCTGCGACCATCGCCGGGCTCATCAGATGGGTGCGAGCACCGGTACCCTGTCGTCCCTCGAAATTCCGGTTGGTGGACGATGCACATCGGGCGCCAGCGTCAAGTATGTCATCATTCATAGCTAGGCACATGGAACATCCCGAATTGCGCCATTCATAGCCTGCCTCGATAAATACCCGATCCAGCCCCTCTGCCTCGGCCTGCCGTCGCACGGCAAGCGACCCCGGGACGATTATCGCGGAAACACCAGCAGACACCTTCCGGCCCTTCAACACTTCCGCAGCAGCGCGCAAGTCTTCCATGCGGGAATTGGTGCAGGAACCGATGAACGCATGTGAGATTTCTATCGCCCCAAGCGGTTGACCCGGCTCAAGCCCCATGTATTCCAATGCGCGTTCCTGCGCGGCTCGCTCCATTGGATCATTTGCGTGCTCCGGCGCCGGAACCTCCCCGTCAATCCCGCAGGTCTGATGGGGGCTGGTGCCCCAACTGACCTGAGGCGCGATAGCGGCCACATCGATGTCGATGTCGATGTCGAAGTTGGCATCAGGATCGGATTGCCAGCTGGCCCATTCCTGTTTGGCGGTGTCCCAATCCCTACCCTTCGGTGCGCGTGGCCGCCCTTGCAGGTAACGAAATACCGTTGCATCCGGCGCGATCAACGCGACACGTGCGCCGCCTTCGACGGCCATATTGCACATTGTCATCCGCCCTTCGACCGAAAGCAGGTTGACCGGAGCGCCAGCAAATTCGACCGCATGGCCCACTGCCCCAGACACGCCAACCTTTGCAATAAAGGCCATGACCAGATCCTTGGCTGTCAACCCCGGTGGCATTTCGCCGGTAAAGGTCACCCGCATGTTCCGCAGCTTGGTGTAGACAAGGGTCTGCGTGGCCAGAACATGCTCGATTTCCGAAGTGCCGATCCCGAAGCCAAGCGCACCAAACGCACCATAAGTGGTGGTGTGGCTGTCGCCGCAAGCGATCACCTTGCCCGGATGCGCAAAGCCGTTTTCCGGCACCACCACATGCTCGATCCCTTGCCTGCGGTCGAACAGGTCAAAAAGCTCAATCCCGTGGCGTGCGCAATTGCGGCCCAAGTTTTCAATTTGTAGCCGGGCATCATTGTCCGTCATCTCGTCCAATGACGCGATGGCGCGAGTCGGGTTCACATGATCCACAACCGCCAGATGCGCCTCTGGTCGCCAGACCGGACGTCCTGCCGCATGCAGGCCGGCAAAGGCTTGCGGGCTGGTGTATTCATTCATGATATGCAGATCGACGTACAAAAGCAGCCGGTTGTCGTCGATCTTCCGCACTGTATGGCTATCGCAGAGTTTATCATACAGGGTCCGTGTCATGTTGCGTCCTCGAACTGGCGAAATCTGTATAGTTGCTCTGGGTTGCTGCAAAAAATCTTATGAACAAGGGCCGGATCATCAATCCAATCCAGCCAGGTTCGCAGTTCTTCCAACTCGTTTGGCGGCTGCAACTGCCCCGGATGCGGACAGTTCGTGGCCCAAACCAGCCTGTCTGGCGTTCGCTCGATCAGCCGCTCCACCCGCGCACGCAGCCCCTCGCTACATTGGAGGCCCGGGGCCGACAGTTTGACCCACCAGCGTCCTGTATCCATAAGAGCCTCCAAAGCCCGTGCCGCCGGATGCCCTTCGGGCGCGGGCTCTCGGAACCGGCCAACATGGTCTAGCACCGCAGGGCACGGCAGCCCGACAAGTCGCTCGAGGTGTTCTGGCAGGGTCGCGCCGTCAATATGAAGCTCGATATGCCAGCCCAAAGGGGCAATCCGCTCGGCGACCGGTTGCAGACTATCCCACCCAAGCGCACCGCCCTTCCACATGAAAAAGCGCACTGCACAGGCACCCTGCGCGTCCAGCCGGGCCAATTCCGCATCGGTCACAGTCTCGTCAACAACGACCACCACTCTGGCGTCCTGTCCGAATTCGGCCGCCGCGGCCAACTGCAATCGGTTATCCAGCCCATAGGTTGTGGGTTGAACGACCACCATGCGGCTGTGCCCCAGACGCCGCATTGTCGCGCGGTAGTCCTCTGTCGAGAAATCCGGCGGTGTGGGTTTCACCGCGCTCGCTGCTCCGGGAAATCGATGGTCATAGAAGTGCATATGCGTGTCGCAAGCCCCCGCGGGCAGCAGCTGTGCCTCGGTGCGGATCATGCCCCGGTCTCCTCAGGGTTGCGACGTGCGCGTGCTGAAAGAAAAAGCACCGGTGCCGCAAGTGCCAGTCCGGCCAGATCCAGCAGCCCCGACGGCCCCAGCAGGCAAAGCCCTGCCACCACCGCGACGGGACGCAGGAGTGCAGCAAGCGAGGACAGCAACCAACCGTGAAAGCCCGCTGCCAGCAATACGCCACCCAAAAGCGCGGTCAGTGCCGTCTGCGCAATCTCGGAACCGGTGCCAAGTGTCAGGATTGCAGGTGACAATGCAAACATGAATGGCATGACATAAGCCGTACCAGCAAGCTTCATCGACGCTGCACATCCCTGCCAAAGCCCCGCACCCGAAATGGCATTTGCCGCATAAACCGTGATGGCGACAGGTGGGGTAAGGCCAGACAAAATGGCAAAATAAAATGCAAACATATGCGCCGCCGGCACCGGAATTCCCAACTCTGTCAGTGTCGGCACGAACAGCGCGACCTGAACGATATAGGCCGGTGCGGTCGGAATCCCCATGCCGACCACAATGCCGGCCATTGAGGCGAGGATAAGGGCCAAGTATAGGTTCTCGTCTGCAAGCCGAAGCACGGCCTGGCTAAAATCCAGCCCAATGCCGGTGATGTTAATCACCCCGACTACGATACCGGCAGTGGCACAGGCCGTGGCAATCAGCACCGCGTTGCGCGCACCCTCTACAAGCGCATCCAGAACATTACGGACCGTTACGTTACTGCGTGTCGACTTGCGCAGTAGGGCCACGGGAACAACGCTGGCAATACCGGCAAGAGCAGAGAATTGGGCCGAATAACCGGAGACCAGCGACAGAATAATCACGAGCAACGGAATGGAAAGATGTCCGTTCTCGATCAGCACCTTGCCCAGTTTTGGCGTCTGATCCGCCGGCAACCCCTCCAGACCTGTGGCCCGCGCTTCGAAGTGGATTGCGGCAAATACGGTGGCGTAATAGAGCAACGCGGGGATCAACGCATAAAGGCAGATCTGGGCATAAGATGTGCCGATGAACTCGGCCATTAGGAAGGCCGACGCGCCCATGACAGGCGGCAGGATCTGTCCACCGGTTGAAGCAACAGCCTCGACCGCGCCAGCGACATTCGGCCGGAACCCGGCCTTTTTCATCATCGGGATGGTAAAAACACCGGTTGTCATGACATTGGCAACGCCGTTTCCGGACACTGTGCCAAACAGCGACGAGGTAATCAGCGCCACCTTTGCCGCACCGCCCGAAGTGCGCCCAGCCAGAGCCAGCGCGAAATCGACAAAAAACTGGCCGATCCCCATCTTCTCGATCAATGCTCCGAACAGGACAAATAGCGTGATGAAAGTGGCCGATACAGCAAGCGGGATGCCAAAAATGCCTTCAGTCGTCAGGTAGGTTTGTTCAATCAATTCACCCGGCGCGATATTGGTAAAGAACACCGCATATCCCAGAAAAATGCTTGCGGTAATGGCCAGCGGCCACCCCATCAAACGACGCGCGGCCTCGATCACCAACAGGTTTGCGGCAATACCAAACACCCAGTCGGCGGGTTTGATCGGGTCAATCAGATAGAAGCGGTTATAGATATAGTCGATTTCAACAATAGGGTATGCCGCAACTCCGATGGACAGGAGAACCAGTGCCACTTCGGCTATTCCCGGTGTGTCTTTCTTCCCTCGCCAGTCGATCATCAGGAAGGTGATCGTAAGCACGAGACCCAGATGCACGCTGCGCATGATAAGCGCGTTTGGCGCCCCGAAATAGCCAATCCACAGATGGTAGACAGCCATAAACAAGGCCACTGCCCTGCCAAGAGTTACGAGATGACGCATGTTATGAAACCTGAATGCGGCCCCTCGCCAGCTCCGGCGAGGGGCTTTGATGTTAATCGGCAGGATTACTTGGCAACCTCAATGCCGTTCTCGGCATAGAACTTTGCGGCTGCGGGATGGAATGGCACGCCTAAATCCTGACTCATGCGTTCCAGGTCCAGCCCCTTGGCTGCGCTGGCGACACCGCCAAGCGCCTCTGCATGTTCAAGGACGTTGCGGGTCAGCGCATAGATCAAGTCGTCCGGTGCGTCGCAGCGCGTGATAATGTGAGCCGACCAAGTCAGCGCGGCCGTGTCCTCGTCGACACCCTGATAGGTACCGCCCGGAATCGCGCCCAGTTGCAGGCCCGGCATATTCTGCTTCAGTGTTTCATATGTGGCATCGGCTACGGGCAACATGCGGATGTCTCGCGCCGCGGCAAGGTCCATGACCGCACCGGCGGGGGCCGTGGTCACAAGCGTGAAGGCATCGGCGTTTCCATCCTTCATCATCGAAACGGCATCGTTGTAACCGACTTGGTTCAAGCGTCCCAGATCGTCATAGCTCAATCCGTTCACGCCGAGCACCAGCCGGGCAAACTGTTCCCCCGTGGTACCCGCCTTTTGGCTGGCAAGCGAGATGCCTTTGAAATCCGCAGGTGATTTGATCTCGCTGTCCTTCAGGACAACCATCTGAAAATACTGCGGGTAAAGTGCAGCCACGTTGCAGACATCGGTATGCGGCGTGCCAAACGGCTCCGCACCGTTAAGCGCATCGACCGTCGTGACCGAGTTGGCAAACCCAAGCACGGCCTTATTTGTGCCCACGCCCTTGATGTTGGCGATCCCACCACCGTTCACCACCTCCAGCTTCAGATCGGGCCGTTCCTCTTCCAGGAACCCTTTGAGTGCGCCGCCCAGTGGATAGAAAGACCCGCCCGGCGAACCTGTCATCCAGCGTAGCGTGTCGGCAGCAGCCGGGCTTGAAACCATAGCGGCTAGCGCCAGTGTCGATAGAAACTTCTTCATCTGATCCTCCCTAGATCCGCCATGAACAGTCCCGGCGGTAAATGTCCCGACAGGATGCAATGCGGGTGCCACAACGCAATTGATATTATCTGAATGCCGCCTTCTCCAATGACGAATGGACCGTGCCTGCCTTTTTCCGCTATTGTACCGGCGACAGTTTTTCTCATGGATGGAGCGGTCATGGACCTTTCAGCGCTCAAGACTTTTCAGGCAGTTGCCGAAACCGCCAGCGTCACTCGGGCGGCCGATAAATTGTGCTGCGTTCCTTCGGCGGTGACCGCACGGCTCCGACAGCTCGAGCAGGAGATCGGTCAGCCTCTTTTCTTACGCGAACGGCAAGGAATGATCCTGACCCCGAAAGGCCGGGTGCTGCTGGACTATGCCAAAAAGGCGATGGTGCTGTTTGATGAGGCGGAAAAAGCGGTGCGTCACGACGATCTGCCCCAGGGTACGTTGAAAGTAGGAGCCACGGATACCGCCGCCACGCTCTATCTGCCGCGTGTTTTTGCGCAGTACCACCTGTCTTATCCCGATGTCAGCCTCGAGGTCACCTCGGGCGTGACAGAAACCCTGATTGCGGGTGTACGCGATCACAAACTTGACTGTGCAATTGTCAATCGTGAAGTCCGTGATCCACTGTTCAAGGCCGAACAGGTGCGTCGTGAACGGTTGGTGCTGGTCTCTGCCCTGACGGTAGATCAAATAACGGACGCCGACGAATTTACCTTTCTCGCGGCACCAACCGGTTGCGTTCAACGTGCAAGGGTAGAAGAGTGGTGGTCCGAGGGGGCGCATGCTCCGATCCGGCTGATTGAAATGGCAAATATCGAGATGCGCATCAGCTGTGCGGCGGCCGGAATGGGTGTGACGGTTCTGCCTTTGTCTACATTGGAGCGCTTGGCAGACCGTGAAACGGTACGCATTCATGATGTTCCGGAACCCTGGGCCTGGCTGGACACATTCTTGATCTCGCGCGCTGACAGTCCCTCTTTCGCAGCCCGCCGTTTGTTCCGAGAAATGGTCCTGCAAGAGTTCCGCCAACTGCGAGCAGTGGTTTGAGCTCACGAGCTGCGACCATTTAATATGAACTGTCTGGCTCACATTGGCACGGCCACCTATTTGAAACGTCCCTCAGAGGTGCATTTCTCAAAATAGCCTGTCAGGACATCAAGCGGAGCATAGGGCTGTGGCCCAATCCCATTTCCGTCTGGTCGCGGATGCGCAGGGCGTCAATGCAATTTCCAACGGCGTGGGCGCCGCTGACGAAGGCTTATTGTGCAACGACCCGCCCTGCCGTTCTGACAGCGACATAGGGCGGTCAGGCGGAATGCTGAAATAGCCTCGACCTTGTCCGCGAAGGCGATATCCGAATTCAAGCAGCGATTGGGCACATGCAAGCCGGGTCCGCGCCTGGGTCGTGTCGCGGTCTGATGAACGGGCACACCAAGGGGGTCACAGGCCGGCGCCCGATCACCTCTCAAACCGACAGCGGATTGGGTAACAAAAGCTGCCGAGGGAACATTGCGGGAATTTTGCCATCATCGCAGGCACACAAACGCCCATCGCAATCGCCGGTGCTTTCGTCAAATCAGAGCAGGAACAAGCAAGTCAAATCGCCAGCGAACCACAGCTGTCAGAGGAATTTCCCCAGGGTTTGCCCACTCATTCCGGCTCCTTAGCTTCCTCCGGCTACCAGTTTCTTACGGTTCAATTCGCCGCGAGATCTGGTCAGTTCCGATCCGGAGGTCGCCGATGTTGTATCAGGCACGGGCGGCGTCGACAGCGCGTGGGTCAAGCGTGATGCCCAGCCCCGGAACCGCTGGCAGAGCAAGGTGCCCTGCAACCGGGGTCAGGTCGGGCGCGGCCACGATATCGCGTTCCAGCAGTTGCCACATGATCTGGTTCGCATCGTCAAGGTTTGGGATCGTCCGCGCGACGTGATGTTCGGCGGCGGTGGTTATGCCGGTCGTCATCGAGGAATGGATACACAGCGTCATGCCACCGCCTTCGGCCAGCGCCGCTACATGCCGGGTTGCACGTAGCCCCCCCGCTTCGCGTGGGCCAACTGCAAGCATGTCTGCCCCGCCGTTTGCTACAACCCGGTGCGCGTCTGAAATCGAGAACACCGCCTGATCCGCCCCGATCGGGATGGGCGAACGCGCAGTCAGCCGCGCCAGCGCTTCGGTCGAGGTGGCAGGCGTGGGCTGTTCGACATACTCGATATCGTATTCTGCAATCCGGCGCAGCATGCGCAATGCCACTTCCACTGGCCAACCTTCATTGGCATCTAGCCGCAGCCGCGTGTTGGGAACCGCGGCGCGAACGGCTTGGACCGACGCAATGTCGCGTGCCTCGCCCATCCCGACTTTGAGGTAAAGGACAGGCATGGACCTGGCCACTGCGTCGCGTGCATCTTCGGCCAGTTCTTCCGGTGTTTCGCCCTGAAGAAAATGGAAGTAGCCCACGCTGTCGCGGACCGCGCCCCCCAGCAAGTCCCAGACCGGCCGGCCCGCCAGCTTGCCGCAAAGATCGAGACAGGCCATCTCCAGCCCGCTGGCGACCTGTGCGAACTGCCGCGGCACGACGCATCCCCAGACCGTCCAGTGCTTCTTCCACGCCGCAGCAAGAAGTCCGGCATGGTGCCAAGGGTCTTGCCCGGTCAGCCCCTCGGCGACGCGCCGGACAATCATCCCGGTGGCCTGCGGATCGGGAGCAGCGGTGCATTCACCGATGCCCGTCAGATCGCCCGACCGCACTTCAATCAGCAGAGTGTGGAAATGCGTTTCTGTCCCCTGCGACCACCGGTAGTGGGTGCGCAGTGGGTGACGCAGAGGCGTCACCCGGATACTGTCGATGACAGGCGCCCCCGCGCGGGGGGCGGATGCGCCGTCCGTCATAGCAGGCCTTCTTCACTCAGGTAGGTTTCAGCCACTTGTTCCACGGATTGACCGTTCACGTCCACCATTCCGTTCAGTCGCTGCATAGTCGCATCGTTCAGCCGACCGGAAAGATCGTCCAGCAGGGTGCCGATCTGCGGATTGGCCTCTAGCACTTCGGCCCGCACGACGGGGACCAGCGCGTAGTTGGGAAAGAAACTTTTATCGTCCCCAAGCAGTTGCAGGTCCATCGCTGCAATCCGGCCATCAGTTGCGCCCACAACGGCGACGTTAACGTTTCCGCTCGATAGCGCATCGAAGACCAGACCGCCATCCATGGGGCGGATGTTCGCGCGCCCCGCTTCGAAAGCATAGGTCTCCTGCAAGCCCAGAAGGCCATCGTCGCGGCGCGGGAATTCTGCTGTTGTGGCCATTAGCACTGCGCGGCCCTCGCTATATGCGGCGGCGAGGTCGGAGAGAGTCGCCATCCCTTCGGTCACGGGGTCATCCTTACGGATCGCCAAGGCGTATGTGTTGTTGGCGTTTGACGGCGCCAACCAAACCAGCCCTTTTTCTCCATCCAGCTCCTTCACTCGCTGGTAGGTTTCTTCGGGCGACAGGCGTTCCTCGACCTTGTTGAAGGTCACCAGCGAAGTGCCGGTATATTCCCAGTAAAGATCGACAGCGCCCGATTCCAGCGCCTGCCGCACCACGGTGGTGCCCATGCCATCGGCTTTTTCAACCTCGAAACCGTTGGCTTCCAGAAGGCGGGTGGTCATTTCGGCCAGTATGAGCTGTTCAGTGAAACCCTTGCCGCCAACGGTAATTTCTTGTGCGGCAACAGGGGCCGCCATGCCCATAGCGACGGCAAGAGCCATCAGTTTATTGCGTATCATGTTCAAATCCTTTTGTTGGTCATCTAAGTGGATTGACCCCTCGCGGCACCAGCGCCCATTGCAGGCGCCCCACGAGGAAGTCGGTGAAGATCGCGAGTGCTGCCACCGCGATTGCTCCAGCCAGCATCATCCCTTGATCGTAAAGAGCGATGCCGGTGAAAATAAGTTCGCCCAAGCCGCCCGCACCGATCAGGAAGGCGAGCGGGGCGGTACCGACGCAGATCGCCAGCGCCGTGCGCAACCCGGCGAAAATCACGAAAAGCGCGTTGGGCAATTCAACGCGGAAAAACGTCTGCGAGGGTGTCATTCCCATGCCTTGCGCGGCGTCGATCAAACTGTGGTCAACGGCGGAGAGCCCAGCGTGCGTGTTGCGCACAATGGGCAGCAGGGTGGCCACGAAGAGGCCAAAGACGGCAGGTGGCGTGCCGATGCCCAACAACGACATCGACAGCGCAAGCACTGCCAGCGTGGGGATCGTGGTGCCTAGGTTGAAAACCTGCAACACGGTCTCCGACGCACGGCGAAACCGGGGGCGTGACAGGATTGCGCCTGCAGGCAAACCGACGAGGATCGCCAAGCCCCCGGACCACAGCACCAAAATCACATGCTGCACGCCGAGATAAGCGATATCGGGACGGTAGGACATCAGAGAGGGGCCGAGCCCCGAAGCCCAGAACCACGCGCCCGCCAGAAAGACGCCCAGCAGGATCGCCGGTCCGCGCAGCGGTTTGAAAGAGGATAGAAGCAGCCTCACGGTGCCGTATCCTTTTCTGAAAGGGCGGCAGTCACGTCGGCGAAATTCAACGTGCCACGTAGAATGCCCTCGGCATCCACACAGGGGATGATTGGCATGTTGTCGGCCAGCATTGCAGCAACAGCAAGGCGCAGATCATCCTCTACCCGGCAGGTGGCGGCGACGGGTGTGGCATGTTCGGCCACTGTGCCCGCACCATCGGCAGCGGCGCGGGTGATCAGCCCTCTCGGCCGTCCGCGCGGGCCAACCGCGACGAGGGCTGGTGCCGCCGTCGCTTCGAAAATTTCACGCGCGCGGGCCTGCGTGTCCGACAGCAGCAGGCGCGGTGGATTGCGGTCCATCGCGTCGCCCGCGCACACCAACCGCAGGCGTTTCAACGCACGGTCACGGCCCAAGAAGTCCTCGACAAATGCATCACCCGGATCGGACAAAAGCTCCGCTGGTGGGGCGTAGCGCATCAGGCGGCCGTCACGCAGAATCGCGACCCGGTCCGCGAGCTTGATCGCTTCGTCTAGATCATGGCTGACCAGAACCACCGTCGTACCAAGGCGGCGTTGCAGGCGCAGAAACTCGTCCTGAATGACCTCGCGGTTGATCGGGTCGATGGCACCGAAAGGTTCATCCATCAACATAACGGGCGGATCCGCGGCCAGCGCGCGTACCACTCCGATGCGCTGCGCCTGTCCACCTGACAGCTCGCGCGGGTAGCGGTTGAGAAAGACCGCCGGGTCCAGCGCCACCATCTCCAGAAGCTCCGCCGCCCGGGCGCGGCTCTCCTTGCGCGGCTTCCCCAGTAGATCCGGCACGGTGCAGATGTTGTCCACCACGGTCTTGTTGGGGAACAGGCCGATCTGTTGGATGACGTAACCTATGCGCCGCCGCAGCTTGACCGGATCGCCCTGCGTCACATCCTCTCCATCGATCAGGATGCGGCCCGAGGTAGGTTCGATCAACCGGTTTATCATCCGCATCGTCGTTGTCTTGCCGCAGCCCGATGGGCCAAGCAGGACGCAGATCTCCCCTTTTGGCACCTCTAGGTTCACGCGGTCCACGGCGGTCACGGTGTCAAACACCTTGGTCACATTTTCCAGACGGATCATCGGATGCCTTTCGACGTCAGAGCGCGCTGTAAAGCGCCAAGGCCAAGATCCGCCGCGATAGCCAGCAGCGAGACAGCGACGGCACCGGTAATCAGCTGGCGCGGGTCGGATTGCGCGATGCCCCGGCTAATGAAAGTACCCAGGCCACCCGCGCCGATATAGGCGGCGATGGCAGTGACGCCGATGGACATCACGACCGCCGTACGCACACCCGCCATGATAACGGGAAGGGCCAACGGGATCTCCACCTGTCCCAACCTTTGAAAGGGGCGCATTCCCATACCCATTGCGGCCTCGCGGAGGGCAGGATCGACATCGGCGATAGCTGTATATGTGTTTCGCACGATGGGAAGCTGGCTGTAGAGCACAATGGCCACCACGGCGGGCACCGCGCCGATGCCGTGGCCAATGGGGGCCAGCAACGGGATCATGATCCCGAACAACGCGACAGAGGGGATGGTAATAAGGATTGACGCTGCATAAAGAACCGCATCCGCCGCGCGCCGGTTCTGCGTGATCGCGATGCCCAACGGCACGGCGGTTATGATGGCAATGCCCACGGCCGCGGCAACGATGACGATATGCTCGCCCGCGCGTTCCAGGATCACCTGCCAGTTCTGAGCTGCGAAGTTGATCGTTTCCATGGCGTCCCCCTTTTCTCAAGGGACGCCCGAATCGAAGCTGGCGCTTTGCCCTCAGCCGCCGCTAATGTGCTGGCCGCCGCAAATCCCTTGGCGCGCTACCGGTTTTGGTTCTGAAAGCGCGCGAAAAGGCCGCAGCATCTGCATATCCGCAGGCAAGGGCGATCTGTGCGATGGATAGGTCCGTAGATTGGAGCAGTTCTGCCGCACGATTCAGGCGCATCCGGCGCAGGTAGGCCGCGGGTCCTTCACCAAGGATTGCACTAAAACGACGTTCGAGAGCGTCGCGGCCAAGACCTGACTCCGTTTCCAGTGCGTGGACATCGAACCCGGTCTCGATCTGTTGTTCCAATGCCGTGACGGCGGCCCGAATGGGCCCTTCCGGCAAGGTCGCTGCTGGCGGCGGCGGTCCAAGCGCACCCGCGCCCTTGCGCCGGGTATGACTGAACCAGTCCGCCACCGCGTCCGCCAAAGCAGCGCCTGCGTCAAGCGCGATGAGTTCGAGCGACATATCCAGCGCCGCCGTACCGCCCGCACATGTCAGCCGCCGCCTTTCGATCACCCAGAGGCTGGGTTCAAGGGGAATTTCCGGAAACCGCGTCGCAAAAGCGGCGCGCGCGGTCCAATGCACGGCGCAGCGCCGACTGTTCAACAATCCCGCCCGAGCGAGCGCAAAGGCACCATCTGCGGCGGCCCCTATCTCAGCCCCCATTCTGTCCATTTTTCGAAGCCAAGGCAAAAGCGGGGCAAGATCGACCGTTGCTGCATCGCCTCCAGATAACAAAATGATACGATCCATATCTGGCAACGCCGGCGCGATGAGATCGGGCCGCGCAGATAGCACCCCCGAGGATGGAACAATGGGGTCACATCCGATCACCTTCAGGTCGTAGAAGGGTTGTCCCGTCATTCCATTTACCGCGCGAATTGGCTCGATCAACGCAGCGAATGCCATGGCCGGGAACCCGCGCAGCACGACCACGCCCACTCGCTTAGGTTTGCGGGGGGGGTGTTTTAGAACGAACTGGGGATATCTGTTGCGATCTACGGACATCATAAAGCAAAAAGCAAACCTACAGTGCCTGTCATTACTGGCATCCTAGACCAATGTCGGGTTAGTAGTCCCGAATGACGAATTGGGCAACGGCATCTTCCGAAACATTACGACGCGCTCACCGGATCGAAGGGCGGAAGCGCGGTTGTTTGCCGCCTGGCGTTACCGTGCGGCGGGTGAAGGGTGCATTGATCGTTGATCCTTCGCATTCGTCCATGAATGCAGCAACGCTGCTTTGGTGGCATGGCGGTGGATTTGTCGCCGGTCACCCTTTGCGGGCGCTGGCCCCGGCCGCATGGATCGCTGAGACCGCCGGAATGACCTGCATACTGCCACTCTGGCCACTTGCGCCCGAGGCAAAATGGCCCGCGCAAGCCCGACATGCCCGCAACTGGTGTCGCCGGATAACAGGACCAATCTATGTCGGCGGAGACAGCGCGGGTGGTGCACTTGCTTTGGCTTGCTCCGATCTGGCGGAGGCTCTGGTGCTGGGTTATCCCGCACTTGGCGCAGCGCCGGGGGCGTCTGTTGAGCGATGGGGAAGCCAGGAAAACGGTCTCGATGCCGCAGCGGTCAAAAAGATGTATGCGCGTCTTGGCGCTCCTGATCTTTCCGCGCGTTGGGAGCAGGGGTTACCACCCTGCCTTGTCCTCACCGGGGATCGCGAGCCCTTGGCCGATGACCGCAATATACTACATGGACTTGGAACCTTTGACGTCCATGTGACGCCGGGTGCAGGGCACGGCTTCTTGCGTGACGCTGGCAAGGAGGCTCCTGCAACACAGGCCGTGCTGACCGCCGGGCGCTGGCTTCAGTCGTTGGCTTTGGGGTAGGCTCTTCCTGGGTCACGGCAACACGATTAAGCAAGCTTCCCGCAGGGCTTTCCCAGGTCATTGACAAGTCGCATGGAAAACCTCGCGTCGATGACCCGCGAGCTTGCCGATAGCAATGGCGGCGAGTGGTCCATTTGCAGCGCTCAGTTACCACTTCGCTGTCGATGATCCTGACCGCTTCACCTCGTCTAAAAAGGCGGAACCATGGATCGGCTTTACCCCTTCGCGCCGCAAGTTTGGTGAAAAACAAGTCCTGCCAACATCGTCAACGCCCGTGATGTCAACCTCAGATGGGCGCTGCGCGAAGCAAAAACATCTATGCTGATCCGTGACCCGTCAACTTGGCTGAGAACAACGGGAGCCAGTCATCGAATATGTTGATTCGATGCACGCGCACCGAGAAATTGGCAAAGTCAGAACTGCAACTTCTCATATAGTGGGAAAATTGCCTGGCGCCGATGCTTAATATTGGCGTTATTTCAATAATATTTTGACAGGAAAACATCCAGATGCTTCGCTTAAGGTGAAAATAAATCCCGCTATATGGAGCTTATTCGAGATGCACGAAAGACTATCGAGCCAGACGAGAACCGCCAAAGTGGCCCAGTTGATGGCTGATACACTGGCCTTGTATGGCGTCGAGTTTCTCTTTGGTATGGAGGATCCGGTTTATCTTTATCACCATTTAGATCGGACAAAGATCAGACCGATCACCATCCGGGACGAGAAACACGGGGCGATCATGGCGCATGGCTATGCCAAAATGTCCAAGCGTCCGGGCATTTGCACATCCACTTTCGGGCCAGGTGCCACCAACTTGATTACCGGTTTGCTCGAGTCACAGAAAAGCTCGATCCCTGTCATCGCCTTGATTCAAGAGATCCCTGCAAACCAGCGTGAACGCAATGCGAGCAGCGAGATTGACCATATTGCAGCGCTCACTCCCTTTACCAAGAAGGTCTTGCGGATTGATACGCCAGAACGTTGTTGCGAAGTAATTCGACGAGCATTTCGCAGCGCCACCAGCGGTCGCCCTGGCCCGGTCGCAATATTGTGCCCGGCTGATATTATGAATATCGAAACGACAGCGGATACATATGCCGAACCGGAGTTCGCGACGTTCCCAGCCTCACGGCCCAGAGCGGCCAAAGCTGAAATCGAAATGGCTGCAGGGTTGTTGGCAGGTGCTGAGCGGCCGGTCATAATTGCCGGCGGCGGCAGCATCCTGTCAGGGGCCTCGCAAGAGGTAATCGACCTAGCCGAGCGCCTTGGTGCTCCGGTTGCAACGACAATGAACGGACGCGGCACAATACCCGACAGTCACCCGCTTTCGGCGGGTACGTTGGGATCGTCAACCAGTGGCATATATGGACGTGGCCATATTTCGAATGAGGCCGTGAGCAATGCTGATGTCGTCCTGATCGTTGGGTCGCGAACAGGCCAGATTTGCTACATGAACTGGCAACAGCCGGGACCTGAAACACGTATCATCCATCTTGATATTGATCCCGAGGAACCGGGGCGGAATTTCCGGACGGATGTGACATTGATCGGCGACGCCCGCGAGACACTGGCTGAGCTAATAGCATCGCCCGTCACCGACAAACCCGGCCGGTCCGGAGCCATTGGCGAGGCGCTTGTTGCGAAGAACAACGAATGGAAAGCTTCATTCAAGGAAATTTCTACCTCAACGGCGATTCCAATGCGTCCTGAATGCGTCCTTGGCGAAATATCCAATCGGATGGATCCCCAGACCATTTTGGTGACGGATGCAAGCTATGTTACCGGCTGGGCGTTCAGCCATATCGATAATGTATCCGTCGGCGGGCGCATCCTGTCGCCCCGTGGCACGGGCGGTATCGGTTGGTCTTTGCCAGCGGCCCTCGGCGCTAAGCTAGCTGACCCGAGTGCGAAGGTTGTCTGCCTGACAGGGGACGGGGCTTTCGGTTATGTCATGGCCGAGATGGAGACGGCTGCGAGGTGCGATATTCCCGTCGTTGTTGTTGTTATCAACAACGCAACCCTAGGCTTCCAAAAGCACTTTGAGCAAAAGTTGTTCGATGAATACGGAGAGTGCGATCTTTCGGATATCGACCACGCGGTTCTTGCCAAGGCTCTTCATTGTGACGGGGAGCGTGTTGAAGATCCAGCCGAGATACCAGCCGCCGTCGACCGCGGCCTGAAAAGCAAGAAACTCTACCTCATAGATGTCGTCGTGGACAATCGTGCCATGGCGCCGATCCTGGGGCTGGATCGCGACGGAGATGCCCCAACAAGTCACTAAACAGAACAAGAAACCAATACATGGAGGACTAAAACATGGTGTATTCACTGATTAAAAGTATTGTCGTTGCTGCGGTATGTACAATTTCCACGACCGCTTGGGCCGGGGAAACATTTGACCGGATCATGTCGTCAAACAAGATGACCGTTGGTGTTGCCCCTTGGAATGGGTTTGTTGCAAAAAACCCATCCAGCGGGGAATTTGAAGGCCTGATCGTTGACGATATTGCAATGCTTTCAGAGCTGACGGGCATCGAGATCGAACTGATCAACACCACCTGGAGCGGGCTGATTGCTGGTCTTCAGGCCGGCAAATGGGACGTTATCATGACGGGCATGGGCGCAACGCCTGAACGCTCAAAAGCCGTCGCGTTTACCGATGGATGGGGCTTCCTATCCCCTCTGGCGCTGGTCGGCACTGACAGCCCCTTTCAAACAAGCGAAGACCTGAACCAGGAGGGAAATAAAATCACAGTCGTTTCGGGTACAAGCGCGCACCGGCTAGCGGCACGTGTGTTCGACAAGGCAGAGGTGGCGTCCTATTCAGATACGGGTGCTGCCGTACTTGAAGTGATGCAGGGCCAAGCAGCTGCTTATATTGGCGATTCAATCTCCAACACGAAACGCGCCGAAGAACGCTCTGAACTTCGGGCGCTCGAGTTTGATCCTTCTGTCATTGAATGGAATAGCCTGAATCATGCTGTGCGATATGACGATCCGGAGCTTTTGGTGTTCTTGAATACCTATATCCACACGATGCAATTGCGTGGATGGTATGTTGAACTTGCCGAACGCTGGGGCATGCCTGCTAGCTTGGCGACTGGCCCGAACTAAACGCCATTGGCTGACTGCAATTTAACTGGGCCGGAGCTTTACAGGCTTCGGCCTAGGATCAAGACCCTAGATAAACTGAGGATCATATGATGGAGAGGGCGGCATGAACTACAATTTTGAATTTGGAATTCTATTCCAATACGGGGATTACCTCGCCGGGGGTGTTTGGTATGCGGTCATCATCGCCTTTCCAAGCATCTTAATAGCGACAATTGTCGGCATGATATTGGCGGCGGCACATCTTTCTCCCGTCCGTATTTTCAGCATGGCCAGCTCTGTCGTCGTAGATGTATTTCGCACCTTGCCGGTTGTGGTCCTGTTGATCTGGATTCATTACGTATTTCCAATTCTCACCGGCCTATCAATGAGCCCGACACAAAGCAGCATACTTGCCTTGTCCTTGAACGGCAGTGCCCTGGCCTGTGAGGCATTCCGTGGTGGTTTGCAAGCAATTCCCGGCACCCAGCGCCAGGCGGCCTGGTCACTCGGGTTGTCGAAAATGGACACTTTGAGGTTTGTGATCATCCCCCAAGGCTTCTTCTCAACCCTTCCCGCACTGACAAATGTGCATATTACGATAATCAAGAACGTCACTGTCACCGTGCTGATTGCTGTGCCCGAAGTGATGTTCCGCGCACAGGAACTGACTGTTCAATTCTTTCGTCCTCTCGAACTCTATACAGGGGCTGCCGTTGTTTATGTGGCACTCATCCTGTCTTTCACTGTGGCAATGCGTCGCCTCGAGAAACTTCGCAAATGGGAGAGCGTCTGATGTCCGAGAAACCTTTTCTTAATATTAGCGGCCTGACTAAGAAATATGGGGACACGACCATTCTTAGCGATATTGATTTAAGCATCAATAAAGGCGATACGCTGATGATATGTGGGCCAAGTGGGTGTGGCAAAAGCACCCTCCTGCGATGCCTGAACGGATTAGAGCAGGTTGAAGCTGGCTCGCTCACGATCGGCGACCGGCACGTTGATTTGAGCGATCCCAATCAACGCGAGTCGGCACGGCAGGGTACGGGTCTGGTGTTTCAAAACTTCAACCTGTTTCCCCATATGTCCGTGTTGGATAACATCACGCTGGCCCCGCGACGCGTTATGAAAACGCCCAAATCCAGGGCTGAAGATGAGGCGAAAGACTTGCTGGACCTCATTGGGCTCACCGACCGAATGCAAGCCTACCCTTGCGAATTATCCGGCGGCCAACGCCAAAGGGTTGCAATTGCGCGGGCACTGGCCATGAACCCGGAGCTGTTGATGTTTGATGAACCCACATCCGCTCTTGACCCGGAAAAGAAAGAAGAGGTTCTTGGGGTGATCCGCGAACTCAAGAGCATTAAGAATGTTACGATGATCGTCGTCACACATGAAATCGGATTTGGAAAAACCGTGTCTGATTGGGCCATGTTGCTCGATGCTGGCAAAGTGGTCGAATTCGAACCATCAACAGATTTTTTCAGCACACCAAAATCTCAACGCACCAAAGAGTTTTTGAATGCGATTGTAAACGCCTGAAGTCGAGCAAAACCATATGAAGACCCTCAACAACATGACAAAGGCTTTGAAGCTTGTTGCGGCATCACCAAAGCCGATATCGGTGAGCGAGATTTGCACGGCACTTGACCTGCCACGAAGCAGCGCCTCTCGTCTGATGGCGTCACTACGTGACAGTGGGCTGATTGAACAAGTGCCCAGGTCACGCCAATACGTGGCTGGGCCGCTAGCCTGGGAACTGGGTGTTCAATATCGTCCGCTAAATTTCAATCTGGATGCCATCGCGGAAAGTTTGGCCCATATCTCACTTCTAACGGGTCTTTCCACATGGCTTGCTGTATTGGACAAACGTGAAATCATACTGTTGCGTCACCATCAGGGATCGACACCCATATTGATATCCGTACGTCTGGGGCAACGCCTACCTGCGCATACAACAGCGATGGGCAAAGCACTGTTAAGTCGTTTGTCAGATCGCACCATCAAAGAATTGTATGATGAAACCCTGCCAAGTTTGACGGGGCGAAGCCTTCAGACGCGCACCGAATTGATTACAGAACTAGATGAGATCAGGCAAACCCGTTTGGCCTATTCACGCCAGGAAGCATTTCCCGGCATTGTTTCCGTCGCAGGGGCGATCATGGGCGTCGCCAACGATTATCCAATCGGCATCAGCATGTCGTACCAAGCGCAGCAGAAAAATGCGGCGGATCTTGACCCCATATTAGAAAAGGAACTGCGAACGATTGGACAGCAGTTCGGAGACGATTATTGGGCCAGCTGAACTCATCGTGAGCCCGCAGCCTCCTCGTTCTGTGGCGCCTCTTTCCCGGTGAGTTTTGTGAAGAAGTCTGTCACAGCATTGGTGTCTGACTTTTTTGGGGTACTCTTTTGGGGTGTTTTCTTTGCGGGCTTTTTCTGGGGCTTGTTCAGCGCCCCTTCCATGGGATTGCGATACCAGATACGGATCAGTTCTGACATTCGCTTCACTCTTCTGAGTTCGGGGTTATTAGGATCAATTGATTTTTGCGATCTCGCAATGTATTCGAGCACTGAAACCCTGTCTTCTGCCAGCACAAGCCAATGTTCCAGGCGTCTTTTCCTGCTCTTTTTTGTCCTAAGTTTGGTCAGGTCATTGAAATGTGTAAGCGTTGTTTCTCGCCAAACCAACATCATCTCGAATATGACCGATGACATCTTTTTTGAGAAACCTTCGATCACAATACTATGACCCTCCTTGTTGCCACGGATCGCGGTCCTGAGATCTCTGTCTTTGACGTTTTTGAGGTTTTTCTGCGTGTAGATTACACTTATTTTCTTCGACCTCTTCTTTGGTGGGTTCTTATCAATATTGTGAGATGAAGACGGGCGCTCGTCCGATCCTTCGCCTCCTTCTGCGTTGGCAGCGCCATGAGAGGAAACCATTGCCAATGAAGCACTCAAACCAGACAGTAGCCACCGTCTTGTGACATGGATTATCTGTGGAACCTGTCCCATAAAGGCCCATAATCTAGGAGAATGTGGAGCCTGACTTTAGCAAAATTAGGAATTTTTGGCAAATCAGCTTTGGCATAGGTACTGACCCCCTTCCCGACGTTGCCCCGACAACGCGCTTATGGGCAGGACAGCCAGCGGGCTGGCGGACCACCAGACAATCGGGGTGACAGTCTGGTGGTCTTGGTCGGTCTGCTAGATAAATTCGGCGCGGCTGCCGATTTCCGGGCGTGCGATTTGAAGCGCATCCTCTATCCCGATGCTACGATCGAACAAAGCCCGCCCGATCAATGCACCCGAAACCTGCGGCACAAATTTCAACCGAGACAAATCGTCAAGGGAACGGATCAGCCCTCTGGCCACAACCGGAGAATTGGCCTCGCTCGCCAGTTGGGAGATCAGGGCGACACTGTCTTCTGCATCTCCTATTTCCGCCCCGATGTCGGTCACAATGATCGCGGCAAATGGATCGCTCTGGAACGCCTCCAGAAATGCCGATGGCGTAAACGCGCTTTTCTCTTTCCAGCCGTCGCTGACCACATGGCCTTCAAATACATCCACTGCGAGCACAATTTGATCAGGAAAGAGCTTGGCCGCCTCCTTCACCAGATCGGGCTGCCGCAATGCCAGCGTGCCAACGACAACGCGCCCCACACCGTGGTCGACCCACTCTGCGATGCGCTCGACGCTTCGAAAACCACCGCCCAATTGAACAGGGATTCCAACGACGCGAATGATCTCCCTGATGAGATCGGAGTTCCGCTCATCACCCGACATCGCATCAAAGTCGGTGATGTGAAGCCATTCCGCGCCCGCCTCGGCAAAGCTTTTGGCCTTTTCTATTGGGTCGATATGCCAAATCTGGGGCTCTTCTGTGCGCCCGCGGAAAAGGCTGACACAGCGACCTTCGAGCAGTTCAATCATGGGGTAAAGAATCATGGCAGGTTTCCTATCAAGGGGATCGTTTGGCTCAGGCCCACTACCCGTAGCTGTGGTTCGCGCTCAAAATCGTGAGAAGAAGCGACCAATATAGCAGAATTTGAGACAAAACTGAAATTAGCGAACAGCGTTCTGACGGCCACAAGCCCGAAGACAACGGCTGATATCCGTTGCTTTCGCAGTCCGGGAGCCAACCATTCTGGTGTCCTGATCCCCAAATCGTTAATGTTGCTATTTCCAACCACGCCGCGGTATCCTCAAAAAATTACCCTCGTTCCCTGCCCCAACGAACCTATCAATTAATTTCCGGTGACCAATTGCGATGCCATTTGCTTGCGTTCTGATATCTGACGTCACTGGCAGCACGCAGCTTTATGAAGCTGTAGGCGATGCGCTTGCCCTGGAGCAGATTACGGATGTCCTGACGAGAATGCGCCAAATCATTGAGCAGCACGGCGGGCATTGCGTTAAATCGCAGGGTGACGATGTGCTGAGCTACTTCGATCAGTCCGACAGCGCGTTTCAGGCCGCAATGAAGATGATCCATGAAGATTGGCACGCCGACTTGGCGGTCCATGTTGGCATGTACGTAGGCGAGATTCTGACCCACGACGGAGATATTTACGGCACGCCTGTGAATACAGCGGCCCGTTTGGCATCCATAGCCAAGCCGGGGGAGATATTGCTGGGCGATGCATGTTTTGACGGCTTGATGCCAATATCAAAACAGCAACTGACGCTGATTGGTGATTTACAGCTCAAGGGCAAACAAACGACGACCAGAGTCTATTCCTGCTCTGCCAGCGATGTATCTTTGCAGACGGCCACAGTTGTAAAACCCAAGAAGGCCCAGGCCAACGGCACAGACTTTGCCCGTTTGGCTTATGCCGACAGAAGTTGGCAGGTTGGTGAGGGGGAAAAGCTGTCCATCGGGCGCGCCATCGACAATGACATCGTCATGGGCCACGCTTGGGTCTCGCGCAAACATGCGGTTGTTTCGATGCGGCAAGGGGAGCTGGAATTTTCGGACATCAGCTCCACCGGTAGCGTCATTCAAACCGATGACGGCAAAGCGATCTCAATCCATCGAAGGACCACCCTGCTGAATGGCAGCGGTCTGATTTTTCTGGGGGCAGATGAAAAGGCCGAAAAAGCGAATGCGCTGTCTTTCGACACGAAGAAGATGAAGATCGAATTTGCCACGGACTGACTGTTCCGGATCCTAGGATCAAGCCTCTAGCCTTCCGAAAAGACCGGGATCTTGCCAGCAAGCCCTTTCAGTTCGTAGGAGCCGCGATTTTCAAAGGCTTCGTCACTCAGATGTTGGCGAATTTCCTCTGAAACCAAGATCGTTTTGCCCAATGTCCCGCACATGTCGGCCAAGCGGCTGGCCAGATTAACGTCGCGCCCGATCACAGTGTAGTCGAGCCGGGCACCGGAGCCGATGTTGCCGTAAGCAACTTCGCCAAAATGCAATGCAACACCTACGTCAAACTGTATCTCCGCGCTCTTGCGCCGGTCCGCCACAGCCAGTCGCCCCTGGCGGGCCGCGCGCAGTGCTTTGGCACAAGCCTTCGCATCATCCTGCCCGGCACGGAAAATGGCCAATACACCATCGCCGATGAATTTGAGAACCTCGCCGCCATTGTTTTCGACAGCGGGAACCACGCAATCATAGTATTCATTTAGAAGGGCTGTCGCACTTTCGGCTGACAGATTAGAGGTCAACAGCGTGAATTCACGCATATCCGCAAACAGGATTGCAGATCTGAGCCGGGTCACCTCGCCGCGATGCACATCGCCCGCAAGTATCCTCTCATGCGGCTCTTCGCCCACGTACATCCGTGTGACCTCTTTCAAGATCCGGTGCATCACAAGAATTTCCTGACAGGCTTCGATTGCCGGAAAGGTTGCCCGTAAAAGGGCGACATCCACGTCGCTAAAGCCAGCCTCTGCCTGTGTTGCAAAGGAGAAAATATTCTGCATTCCATTGGCCATGAGCGTCGGCGCACAGATGTAGTCCGTTAGCTCGGCTTGTTTGAGTTCTGGCACGAGGTTGAAGTCTGTCTCCTGTAGGTTTTGAGGGTTGAACCGGACCCACCGCCCTGTTTCATGCGCGAGGGCTGAGGGCGATGTCTCATATTCGGTTGACGCCGTTCCAATGTATGGAAAGACGTTTGCGATAGCTCCTCGCCCTTGCTCCCAAACCCGATAAGATGCGGAATTTATTGCGTGCAAGATGCGGACAATGGTCACGCATCGGTGTAATGGCAGCCCCGCAGATACAAGTTGCTCTGCCAAGGTGGTGAGCGTGTCGTTTGCGTCGGCATTGAACCTGCCCTCTCCCAACATGTAATCGCGAATGGAGATAGCTTTCTTCACCTTGGCTGGATCAAGCAGGTTCCAAGGATCGTCCGCATTGGCCGGAAGAAGATATTGGGAATTTTTCATCTCGCACCTCTGGGCATCGCTCATCGTTGGACCAAAACATCGAAATATTGAGACACCCTAGCAGATGAACCGCCGACCGGCACACATGCCGCCCGAATAAATCTGCCGCTTTGATCTAGAACAAAGCCCGTCCGCCCGAGACATGTAGAAATAACCTTGCAGGTCAGTTGAGCAGCGATGGACCTCTGCCCTTCTGGCGGAGGAAGAGATGGGGTGCACAATGGAATTGCTCATTATTTACGAAACCGTCGAAGGACAAACGCGCAAGGTTGTTGACGCCGTGGAGGCACAGATACGTGCGGCGGGACACGGCGTGCGGCTGTTCAACACAACGGACAGATTGGCGCCGATTTCTTTTGAAGGTATCGACAAGGTCATCCTGGCCGCACCGGTGCATGAGCGGCGTCACCCGCAAGGCTTTGAAGTCCTGGTATCTGCCAGTCGGGAAGATCTGCAAGCCCTGCAAACCATGATCATTTCTGTCAGCCTAAAGGCTGCATTCCCTGACGGGCTTGAAGAAGCGCAGGAATATCTGACCGAGATGGAAATGCGCACACGGTTTGAACCCAACCGCGAGCTTCTGCTTGCCGGTGCTGTTCGCGCCAGCAGCTACGGCTATTTCGAAAGCCAGATCGTGCAGAATGTTCTCTTGGACGGGCGGGAGGTCGATCTGGTGGACGGCGTTCGCGAATTCACGGATTGGGACAGACTGCGTGCTGAGGTCAGCGCCTTTTTGGATGCTTAACCGCCTGTGGTCTCCGCAGCCTTCTGATCCGCCGCTGTTCAAAATTTGGCGCCCCGCTGGTTTCCCATCATGAAATTACCATAGTTCTGCCAGTTTCCGACTTTAACCGGCGCTCCACGAGAGCCATCTCAAAGTTAAGGAGGCACAAGTATGAACTTAATCTCGCCACTCATCGGTGCGCCGCAAGGCACATCATCGGCCAACTCTGAGCCAAAGGACAAATCGCCCAAGAAGGCGGAAGTGTCTGACGGTCAGGACAAGCAAGAGCCAAAACCCTCTGAGCAGAAAGCGGCAGAGCAGACGACAGAAGTTGATAATTCCAACCCGCCCTCAAAGGCAGAGCAAGCCAAACCGGTTGCGGGTAGAGGTCCGGCTGCAGCCAGCGATGGCGCGCCATCTCGCGCATCTGTTTCCGCTCTGGATGATGATGCGGCCAAGATCGCGGCCGACCGCCGCGCAGCGGAGAACCGGATTGAACAGGCACGCACACGTGCGTTGATCGACAGCATTGCGCCTGTTGCAAATTCACCCGCTCAGGGTAGCAAATCCTATATGGAAACGCTGCTAACGTCCAAGCCTGCGGCGGAGACGACCGCTGCGCCTGAGACTGCAGCAGCCCCAAAGGCCGACGCCGCGGCCTAGTATCACGATGTTTGAGCCTTCTGGAACGGCCCGCGATTGTCGGGGCAATCCGGAAGGCTCATTCAGCGCTCTGAAGCGGCAATGTCACCTTGAACACGCTGCCTTCACCTTCGACACTTGTTGCAGTGAGCGTTCCGCCATGCGCCTCGACAATCTCGCGCGAGATGGCGAGGCCAAGACCGGTGCCGCCGATGCCCCGCTTGTTGGACGAATCCACTTGATGAAAGGGTTCAAACACCCTCTCGACCTGATCGGGCGGAATGCCCATGCCGGTGTCTTTGACCCTGATTTCGATCTGGTCTCTGACGATCTCTGCGATCAGGGAAACGCTGCCTTTTTCGGTGAATTTTGTGGCGTTGCCCAGAAGGTTCATCAAAACCTGCTGGATCCGCTTGGCATCAAGATCCAAAGTCGCAGACACAGGTTGGACGTTTAGCTCCAGACCCTTCTGTTCAACCATCGGGGCCATCTGGCCAGCCGCCGTTTGGATGATCTCGCCAATGTCATTGGGCTGAATATCAAGGGACAGGCCGCTGGCCTCGATCTTGGCAAAATCCAGAATTTCGTTCACCAAGAACAACAGATGCTCGCCGGACCGCTCCAGCTTTTCCATCATGCCAGAGATCATCTCGTAGACCCCGGACAGTTGGGTCTTGAGCGCCGCGCCTTCACTGTCCGGCAACGCATCAATCGACGCGGTCAGTTCCTTGGCCTTGGGCAGACGCTCCACCTGTTTGGACAGGCGGGCTGTGCCGAGGATCACGGTCAGCGGCGTGCGCAATTCGTGGCTGAGGACGGCCATAAAGTCCGATTTGGCCTTGTTCGCCGCCTCCGCCCCCAATTGAGCCTCTTTCAGCTCGGAGACATCAATGCGCAGGCCGACTATGCTGCCGTCAGGCATGGTCCGGTCCGAGGCTTTGATCACGCGGCCATCTGACAGGAAATGTTCTGCATCGAAATCACCCCCGCGCTTTGCGTTCCATTCGGCAAGCCATTCTTCTTCGCGGCCAACAGCCGATGGGAAAATCCCGCGCTTGAGTCCGCGCAACACCAAATCTTCGTATGATGCGCCCGGCTCGATTGCGTCGCGGTTCAGGTTGTAGATGTCGAGGTATTTCTTGTTGTTCAGCACCAATCGGTCATTGGGGTCGAACATGATGAACCCGTGATCCAGTGCATCAATGGCATTCGACAGCCGCACCTCGGCGATACGACGGTTGTCCGCCAGCCGGATGACGTACCACAGCAAGAACAGCGCAAGACCAATGGCGATAAAGGCAAGAAGACGATCAGAATTGTGATCGGGTTTGTGCAGGGGCCAACCGCCAACGGGGACGGCCGCCAATTGCCAAACACCATAAGGGAAATCCAGCGTCAAAAGCACCGGGTCTTGGCTCAGAATGTCCTGATCCCCAAAGAGAACGTGATCAGACGCCCCGCCATTGGTCGTATCCTGGATCATGATCTCATAGTCTTGGCCGATGTCCGGCAAGCCCAGGTTGGTGAGAAACTTTTCATAGTCCAGCACAACGGAGATGATACCCCAGGGAGATTTATCTACCCCATCCCCGACATAGACCGGTTGGCGCAGAATGAGGCCCCGTCCACCCTGCACGAGGTTGACCGGCCCGGTGATCAATCCCTTGCCGGTCTCCATGGCCTGTTTCACCATTGGGTATTGTTGCTTGTTACTGCGATAATCGAGACCAATCGCGCGTTCGTTGCCCTCGGCCGGGATCACTCTTGTAACGACAAGATCCGGCGCAATCCCAATAGAAATCAAATCCGGCGTTGTCTCGATCAATTGCTCTGCGCGGGCAGACAGCTGATCACCCTCCATGGACGGATTTTGACCGACAATCGTGGCGAGTTCGCTTAACTTGAGGATACGGTCGATGATCTCTTTGCGGATGTTCTCGCGCAGCTCGACCAGTTGCAGCGTTGTCTGCAACTGGTTGTCATTCAGATACGCATTATCGCCCAGCTTTTCGAGCCGCCCTGCAATCAGGATGCCTATCAATGCGGCAATACTAAGAACCCCAACCATTCTGATATTTGAAAACAGGGTAATTCCGCCGCTCATTGCAGGGTCAGTCTCTTCATTGGTTAATCTTTACTTCAGCAAAACCAAACAGGAGGGTGGTGTCAACTTGAAGTCGACACCGCAACACATCCTAAGGGGGATGTTCCGCCACGTATGGTTGTAAAAGCCTGTTACTGCAGTCTGACGCTCTGATCCAGATGATTTTTCACTGCGTACAAAAGGTAAGAAGGCTCAACCCCTTCCGGCACTTCATTGCCATGGATTTGCCAGCTGCTGTAATCAGTGCGCAAATCCTGCGCACTCAAAAGCTGGCTGTCCACTTCACCAATCGCCGTCGTGATCGCATCTTTGAGGGTCATTGCCGGCCTGCGCACCGGCGCAAAGGACAGGATCAGGAATGCACCTTTGCCCAAATACGTGACGATCCCCTGCCAGGGTTGAGCGTGCGAGGCGATCACAGAGGCAAGTTTCACCAGATATTGATGTGTCTGCGGTTCCTGCAGCGATTGCGTCACCTCTGGCAAATTGTTCAGTCTCAGCGCCATAAGGCTGACGTTGCCGTGTAGGGTGTTGCTGATCCGGGCAAAGCAGTTTTCAAAGGCGCCCAGCCCAACCAGGCCACTTTCAGTGATCTGTGCAGGTGTTACAGGGCGGTGCAAGGCACAGAACCGTTTGAGTGTTGTGTCACCGTTGCCTGCATCCTCTGACACGTCTTGCGAACGGCGGGCCAATTCGACCATCCGCGTTTCGACACCGTATAGACGTGTCTCCAGTTCAAAGAACTCAAACGGCTTGGTGACATAATCCCATGCACCCGCCACAAATGCCTCGGCGATGTTCTTTTTGTCATGCTGCGCGGTAAGCATGATGATCGGCACAAATTCATACCCGTTGTGCCGCCGGATCATCGGGATCAATTCGATCCCGGTCTGAACCGGCATATTGATATCAAGCAAGATGCACTCAAAAGGTGTGCTTGATGCCTCGATCAATTGTAATGCCTCTTCGCCGGATTTGGCGAATTGGACATTCTCGTAGTCAATCGAGGATAGGAACAGTTCTAGAATTTCAAGGATTAGGATATCGTCATCAACGACTAGGATCTTCATGGTTAGTATCCTTTGGCTTCTCGCCTTCCCATTTGGCCGTCCGGAGCGTCCGAAAGCGCGTGCTTACACTGACCGCCTTGCGGGAAAGTGCCTGAGGTGTGCTTCTGCATCAAACTTCATCCCATGAGTTTGGGTGCAGATATTCTACCATAAAGGGAGTATTCTCCAAACAAATAGTGGACAACATCCATCACTTCCACAAGGCAGCAGATCGAGGTGGAAAACTTCCCACCATATTTGCCTGAGATTGGCAAAACTTGTCGCCATATCTTTAATCGGGCTTAAACTCGCCAAATCCTTCGCCCGGCGGGCGGGATACTTTTTCAAATATTAACGGGTTTTCGCCGCTCTCAGCCAAGCGTCCGAAGCAACGCGATTGAGGGGTCGCCCGTCGGTGTTTGGCCAATGCTCGATTGATAGGCCGCAATCGCCTTGCGGCTGTTCGGACCGATCACCCCATCCGCGCCATCGGTGTCAAAGCCGCGCGCCGTGAGCCGTTCCTGCAGGCGCTGCCGGTCCGCTTTGGTCAGCCCATATTTATCGGGTGGAAAGCTGCCTTTGATCGGCCCACCACCGGCGATCCGGTCTGCCAGATGCCCCACGCCAATCGCATAGCTGTCGGAATTGTTGTAGCGTTTGATCACTCGGAAATTCGAGGTCACGACAAATTTTGGCCCGCCCGGTTGTGGCTGGATCACCGATCCGGCGCTTGCAGGCAGAGTGCCCACTTCGCCGCCCCATTTGCGCCCCCGTGTCCATCCGTTGCGTGACAGATACGCCGCCGTTGAGGCCAATGCGTCAGACGGATCTTCGGACCAGATATCGCGCCGTCCGTCCCCCGTGAAATCAACAGCGAAGGCTTGATAAGAAGTCGGGATGAACTGGGTATGCCCCATTGCACCTGCCCATGATCCAGTCATGCGCGCGGGGCTGATATCGCCGTTCTGCAAAATCTTGAGAGCGGCAACGAGCTGTTTTTCAAAGAACGCGCCGCGGCGCCCGTCAAAGGCCAATGTGGATGTGGCCGAGATCACCGGCACATCGCCGCGCCGTTCGCCGTAATAGCTTTCCAAGCCCCAGACCGCCGCGACGATCTCGGCGGCCACGCCATAGCGTGCTTCGATCGCCGCCAGTGTGCCGCGATGGCGGGCATAGGCGGCGCGGCCCTTGGACACCCGTTCATCCGAGGCTGCGATGGCAAGGTAGTCTTCCAGAGTGCGGGTAAATTCGGTCTGATTGCGGTCCCTTTTGACCACGCCGGGCAAATACCCCGCGCCGCGAAACGCGCTGTTCAGGACCGAGGTGGAGATGCCTTGCGCCTCGGCACGACCGCGAAAGGCGGCGACCCAAGCATTGTATCCGGTGTTGAACTGCGGTCGCAGATCAGCGGGCAAGCCGCCTGTCTGCACCGGGACGACACTGCGCCCGCCAGTGGAACAAGCCGAAAGGCCATACGCGCCCAAACCAGCAATCATTGTTCTGCGTGAAATATCCATGTGCCTGCTGCCCTGTTTGTTTTCCATCAGTATAGAACAGGTTGAGACACGCGCATAGCGGGTACCTGCGGCCCAAGCAAAGATCAGCGGATCTTGGCGCGAGATCCTGCTATTGCGTCGGTTGATACAACGGGACGGTAGACATCGACATCTTGGCAGAGCCGTTTTGTACATCCCGCGCGTGACTGATGTAAATCAGGGTATTGTTCTTCGCATCAAATATCCGTTTGACCCGAAGCGTTTTGAAGATGATCGAACGGCGCTCGCTAAAGACATTCTCGCCTTCGTTGTCACGCTCGATATCTCCAATTTCAATGGGTCCGGTCTGGCGACAGGATATCGAAGAGTTCGAAGGGTCTTCGAACCAATTGCCCTTTTGCAACCGATCGATCAAACCGCGTTCAAAATAGGACAGATGGCAGGTGACACCTTTGACCTTGGGATCCTGCACCGCCTCGACAACGATGTCATTGCCAAGCCAGTCCACGTCGACGTTGCCCACAACTTCAGCGAAGGCGGGCATGGACAGGGCACAGGCGATAGCGGGGGCAAGGATGCGTTTGAAAGTCATGTAGACAAACGCAGGCCCCTTGCCCCCGGTTCCATCTTGTTCTCAGCTGTCGATGATGTTGTGACCCGGCCCATAGGGAAAGCCGGTGATATTCTCCACGCCACCCTCGCTGATCACCAGAATATCATGCTCGCGGTAGCCACCCGCCCCCGCGGTTCCTTCCGGCACCCAAAGCATCGGCTCCATTGAGACAACCATGCCCGGTTCCAGAACGGTGTCGATATCCTCGCGCAACTCCAGACCGGCCTCGCGGCCATAGTAGTGGCTGAGAATGCCAAAGGAATGGCCATACCCAAACGACCGGTATTGCAGCAGGTTCTCCTGCGCGAAAAAGCGGTTGATCTCTTCGGTAATGCCGCTGCACGTCGCGCCCTGTTTGATCAGGCTGATGCCCAGTTCGTGTGCGGCCACGTTGGCCTCCCACAGACGCAGGCTTTCGGCGTCTGGCTGGCCGAGGAACAATGTGCGTTCCAGCGCGGTATAGTAGCCAGAGATCATCGGGAAGGTATTCAGAGACAGGATATCGCCTTTTTGCAGGGCCCGCTTGGTGACGGGGTTGTGTGCGCCATCTGTGTTCAGCCCCGATTGGAACCACACCCAGGTGTCGCGGTATTCGGCATCGGGGTAGGCGCGGGCGATTTCGGCCTCCATGGCGTCACGGCCCGCCATCGCGATCTCGATCTCGGTTGCCCCTTCGCGGATCGCCGCGTGGATGGCCGCGCCGCCAACATCAGCGGTACGTGCGCCGCCCTTGATCAGTGCAATCTCTTCATCTGACTTGATCATCCGTGCGGTCATCGTGTCAGGCGCGATGTCCGGCAGTTCGGTTGCGCCCAGCATTTCGGTTGCCTTTTCGCGCATCGCCAGCGTCAGGTGATCGCCTTCGATGCCAATCCGCTTGGCCCCGCCGGTAAGCCCCGCCACTGCCCGCCAGTAGTTGTCACGCTTCCAATCGGTGTAGATCACGTTGTCCTCTACAGACCGGCGCCACGGCTGCCCTGCGTCAATGTTGGCCGAGACGGTTGTGCAAGCCTCTTGCGTCACCACACAGCCATAAGGCCGCCCGAAGGAGCAGTACAGAAAGCCGGAGTAATAGGCGATGTTGTGCATCGAGGTCAGCAGCACAACTGGAATGTCCCGTGCGGCCATGATGCTGCGCAGCTTGGCCAGACGGCGGGCGTATTCTGCCTTGGAAAACGGCAATGGGGCTTTGTCGCCATTGTGGGACGTGAAAAATTCAGGGCGGTTTGCGATATCGACCATGGTGGGTCTCCTGTCTCAAGGTCGGACAGAAGACGCCCGACCACACGTTCCGGCGTTCAGAACGGGGGAGGCATCGTAGGACGATGGCCGCGCGGCAAGCAGGGTCCACGACGCCATCGCGGGCAAGCTGCGCAAGGGGTTTGCTAATCCCCTTGGCAATTTTCGTCAACAGTTTTTGCGCGGGTTAAGCCGGCGACATGCCGCGAAGCCGCTCGGACCGGCGGCGCAGAACCTCGACCACGGTCAACAGCGCGATGGAGACCACAACAAGGATCGTTGCAACCGCCAGAATGGTCGGGCTGATCTGTTCCCGCAGGCCCGTGAACATCTGCCAGGGCAGGGTTTTCTGGCCAGCAGACCCAACAAAGAGCACCACGACCACTTCGTCAAACGAGGTGATAAAGGCAAAAAGACCGCCCGAGATTACACCCGGCAAGATCAGCGGCATCTGCACCCGGAAGAAGGTCGTCACCGGCCCTGCCCCCATATTCGCAGCGGCGCGGGTCAGCGAGTTGTCAAAGCCCACAAGCGTGGCCGTCACGGTGATGATCACAAACGGAATGCCAAGCGCTGCGTGCGCGAGGACCACACCGATATATGTGCCTTGCAGGCCAATCCGGCTATAGAAGAAGTACATGCCAGCGGCCGAGATGATCAGCGGCACAATCATCGGCGAGATCAGGATCGCCATGATCGCCCGGCGGAACGGCACGTGCGGCTGGCTCAGGCCAATGGCGGCCAGGGTGCCAAAGCTCACCGATAGAAGGGTCGCCATTGGTGCGATCTGAACGGAGTTCTTCAGTGCATTCTGCCAGTCAGAGTTGGTCAGGAAGTCGCGGTAATGCTTGAGCGAGTAGCCTTCAGGATCAAAGCGCAGCATTTCGGGCGTGAAGGTAAAGAAATCCTCGGCGTTAAAGCTGAGCGGCATAACCACAAGGATGGGCGTGATCAGGAACACAAGGATTGCGCCGCAGATCACCCGGAAGGTGAAATGCCACAGAACCTGACCAGGGGTCAGATAGGGCGCAACCCGTGCGCGGTATCGTCCCTCATAGAGCCAGAAGCTGAACCAGCCAAAGAACCAGCCGAAGGCCGCACCGATGATCATCGCCGGAAGGCCGCCAAGGAAAAACCCGACGATGGCGAGGATCACCACAAGACCCCAGCGGCTCGGGCTTTCCACCTTAATGATCTGGGTCATCACGAACGCAGCGGCGGCCAGCAGGACCGCCCCCAGAACCACGCCCAGCAGGCTGGCGCCCTGCGCGGTCCCGACAAAAAGTCCCGCCACAGCGCCAGCGGCGGCAACCACGGGCACATAGAACGAAACAGGCGTGCGGGAGATAGGTGTCAAAGCAGCCATGGATCAGCCCCCCAATTTTACGTTGTCGATGCCGACGATGCGGTCATAGGCCCAATACAGCCCCAGAACCACGGCCAGCAGGATCGCACCCAATGCAGCCGCAAGGCCCCAATTGAGCGAGCTGGAAATGTGATAGGCAATCCGGTTCGAGATGAACGTGCCGGTCGTGCCGCCCACGATCTCGGGTGTGATGTAGTAGCCGATGGACAGGATGAACACGAGGATCGACCCCGCGCCGATGCCCGGCACCGATTGTGGGAAATAGACCCGCCAGAAGGCGGTCCAGTTGGTTGCGCCCAGCGATTTGGCCGCACGTAGATAGCTTGGCGGTATCGTCTTCATCACCGAATACAGCGGCAAAATCATAAACGGCAGCAGGATATGCGTCATCGCGATGATCGTGCCTGTTTGGTTATTGATCAGCGCAAGCCGGCTGTCATCGGCCACAACGCCCAGCCAGACCAAGGTGTCATTCACCACACCTTGTTGTTGCAACATCACCTTCCATGCCGATGTCCGAACCAGAAGAGAGGTCCAGAAAGGTAGCAGCACGAGGATCATCAACAGGTTTGCCGTCCGCGCAGGCAGGTTGGCGAGGATAAATCCAACGGGATAGCCCAGCAGGATACAGCTGCCGGTGATCACCATGGACATGAACAGCGTCCGCACAAACAACTTGAGATAAAGCTGCTCGTTATCCGGGCGCATTTCCGGACCGTCGATGGTTTTCTGCATATCCACCGCATTCAGGAAATACCCGGAGGTAAATTCGGGGCTATAAACCTGCAAGGTGCGCCAGACGTCAATGCTGGCCCAATCCTTGTCGATCTTGGTAAAGGCCTCGGTGAAATTCACGGTTTCAAAACCAGAAACCGCTGCGGCGGCTTCTTGCAACTCTGCGGCCCCCTCACCGGAATAGCCGGCGACATTCGCGCCCGCAGTCAAATCATCATAAAGTGCGGAATAGACAATCGCCCATGGATCTTCTTTGGCCAAGTTGTCATTTTCGTCCACCTGAACAAACTCGGCAAACAGGCTGAACTTTTCGGACGTCTGCGGCAGCAGCGCGGCTATCTCTGGTTTGATTTCAAGCCGTGGCTGTGGCTCCTCTGATTTCTTGTCCCATGCGTTCTGCGCGGCCAGCCAGCTGGAGGTACCCATCAGCACGTTCCAGTTCTCGCCCTTCTTCCAGTACTTGTTGAGGTCTTCGAACTGGTCTTGATAGACCTCGCCCATGTCTTCGACCTTGCGACCCGATTTGCGGAACAGGCTGGAAACGCCCGTCAATTCGTAGTTGAGGCGGGAACCAAGGCGCGTGTGCAGTTTGCGTTCCTTGGCGATAAACATGTCCTCATAAAGGTTCTTGAAAACGGGCTCTGGCGGGGGCGTTTCACCCTTTGCGTCCCAATCGGCCAGCGCAGCCGTGGTGCGCGGCAGGGTTTCCGATACGATCTGGTTCTCGACAGAGCGGAACAGCATATCGGCGATCGGCGCGATAAAGGTCAAAAGCACAAAGATCAAAAGCGGCGCGATCAACATCAGCGCCCGCAGTTTCTGGCGGCGCAGGGCGCGGTTCAGGCTGGATTTTAATGTTGTGCCATCGGCGGCCAACATGGGGCCATCGGATGCGGTATTTGCGGTTTTGTCGGTCATTCTGCGCCCTCCACGACAAGGATCGTGCTGTCGGCGGTGCGTTGCCGGATTTTGGCAACCTCTTGATATTCAGGATCGTTATAGGCGGCGAGCGCCTCTTGATACGATGGGAACTCCAGCACCACGTGCCGCTCGAATGCGTCACCTTCCATCAGCTGGCTTTGCCCGCCGCGCACAAGGAATTTGCCACCAAGACGTTTGAGGATCGGCGTGTCCCGCTCCACATACTCCTTGTAGGCTTCGGGGTCTCTGACCGTAATATGGCCAATGATATATCCCTTGGGCATCGAGGTGTTCTCCTATCGTAGGGGATCAGGGGCCAATGGCGGCCCCTGATGATAGCTTAGCCATTCAAGGCTGGCTTATTGTGCCAACCACGCTTGGAATTTCGCGTCGATGTCATCGCGGTAGTCAGCCCAGAACTCGTAGTTGTAGAGGAAGGTGTTCTTGGCGTTTTCGGGATCTGTTGGCATGTGTGGTGCCATGTCGATACCCAGATCCGCGTGCTGACCGACCAGCGGTGCAGAGGATGCACGTGCCGGGCCATAGCTGATGTACTTGGCCTGATCGGCCAGACGCTGCGTGTCCGTCGCGAACATGATGTAGTCCAGCGCACGGGCTTTACGTTCGTCGCTCAGGCCTGCCGGAATGATCCAACCGTCAAGGTCAAACACCTGCGCGTCCCAAAGCATGGCAACCGGTTGCTTTTGCTCTTCGATGACCGAGAACAGACGGCCATTGTAGGTTGAGCCCATCACAACTTCGCCATCAGCCAGAAGCTGAGGTGTATCGGCACCAGCGGACCACCAGATCACGTCGTCTTTGATCGTGCCCAGCTTGTCCAGCGCGCGCTGCTGACCTTCGGCTGTTTCCAGAACGTCATAGACTTCGTCCTTGGCCACACCGTCACAGATCAAAGCCCATTCCATGTTGTTGATCGGACGCTTTTCCAGGGACCGCTTGCCTGGGTAGGCTTCGGTGTCGAAGACCGCGCAAACGGATGTTGGCGGCGTGTCACCGACCATGTCTGTGCGATATCCGAATGTCGTGGAATAGACGATCTGCGGGATAAAGCAGTCGGAAACCAGCAGGTCGCCGAAGTCGTCCGCCGCAGATGTGCCATCGGGCGCAGCCGCCAGATGCTCATCAGGGTCGATTTCCATGGCCAGACCTTCGTCGCACAGACGGATCGCATCCGCCGCAACAACGTCAACCACATCCCATGTCACGTTGCCCGCTTCGTTCATCGCACGCAGCTTGGCCACCGCTTCGGCAGAAGATTCATCGTTGATGATCTTGACGCCGGTCTTTTCCATATAGGGGTCGTGGTAGGCTTTTTGTTGTGAGTTGGAGTATGCGCCCCCCCAGCTTACGATGGTCATCTCGCTGGCCATGTGGCCATCAGCAGAGGCCATACTTGCCGCAACAGTCAGTGCGGTCGTGGCCAAAAGAGCTTTGGTCATTTTCATTGATAGTCTCCCAGTTATGTACCCGTTGAATGCTTGGCGTGACGGCAACGGGCTTGGCCGACGCGCCTTTGTGTGCGTGGACCAACGTATTGGACCACGACAAACCCCATGCACCTGCCCTTAGGCGTCCAGCGCACGGCAGTCCTCTGCAAGCCAGCCGATTTCGATCTGCTGACCCGGCTTCAGACGCACCTGATCAGGTGCGTTCCGTGTCTTGATGACAAAATCGTCCCGCCCTGCAACTCGAAGACGGGTGCGGAAGATGTCACCCATATAAATAAATTCTAGCACTTCGGCGTTCAGCGTATGTGCATCCGCGCTCAGCCGGTCCTTGTTGTATTCCACCCGCTCTGGCCGGATTGACACGCGTGTACGTTCGCCCACTTTGCTGACGTTTACCGGCTTGGCATCAATCAGTCCGCCGCCATCAAGCTGCACCAGGGCGCGGTCATTGTTGATCTCCTTGACCACACCCTCAAGCGTGTTGTTCTCACCAATAAACTGCGCAACGAAGCTGTTTTCCGGCGCTTCGTAAAGCTGATCTGGCGGAGCAAGCTGTTGAATGCGGCCATCATCAAACACCGCGACACGGTCTGACATGGTCAGCGCTTCGGTCTGGTCGTGGGTCACGTAAACCGTGGTAATCCCCAAATCATGTGCCAGATTGGTGATTTCAAACTGCAGCGTTTCGCGCAGTTGTTTGTCGAGTGCGCCCAGTGGTTCGTCCATCAACACCAGCTCAGGTTCAAATACCAAAGCCCTCGACAGGGCGATCCGCTGCTGCTGACCACCGGACAATTGCGCCGGACGGCGGCCGGCGAAATCGCCCATCTGCACCATATCCAGCGCCCGTTTGACTTTTTCTTCACGCTCGGATTTCCCGATCTTGCGCACTTCCAAAGGGAAAGACAGGTTTTCAGCCACTGTCATATGAGGGAATAGCGCGTAGTTCTGGAACACCATGCCAATGCCGCGTTTGTGCGGCGGGATATTGTTGATCGATTTGCCATCAAGCCGGATGTCGCCATGGGTGGCTGTCTCGAATCCGGCAAGCATCATCAGGCAAGTGGTCTTCCCAGAGCCCGATGGCCCAAGCATGGTCAGAAACTCGCCTTTGGGCAAAGAAAGATTGAGATCCTTCACAACCAGAGCTTCGCCATCGTAAGATTTTTGCACGCGTTCGAACTCGACGAAAGCCGCGTCGTTTGACGATGTATTCACGTCGTCTCCCTTCCCCGTTCTGACCGCAGCAGGTTCATCCCGCTGTCACATTTGAACGATCCCAATTCAAACGGACCACTGTCCAATACGCAACTAGAAACTTGATTTGGCACCAAGTATTCGGGTTACTCGGCGCTGTTGAGCTGGGCCATATGCCACGCCAAAGCCTGATTGCTGGACAAAACGGGTTTTCCAAGTACCTGAGAAACCTCATCAATTACGCCCAGTGTTCGCAAATTTGTGCAGCTCATGAACACACCTTCGACCGATCCATCACGGCCAAGGTTAATTGCCCCGTCAATCAAAGACCGCGCAGAGATTCGGACCACTTTTTCCTCTTCGGCGACGCCAAAACTGCCAAAAACCGGCGTCTCAACCCCCTGCGCCGCGAAGGCCCCGCGCAGGGTTTCATTGACCTCAGCCACATAGGGCGACAGCAAGGCCAGCCGGGAGATGCCCTTGTGCGCCGCATAGGCTACCGCCGCTCGCAGCGGATTGGTCACCTCTGCCGCTTTGCAGGTCTTTTGCACCTGCTCTGCCACCGCTTGCGATCCGATCACCGAACTGGCGGAGGTGCATCCATACCCCACCACCCGGTAAGGCCGCGCCTTGGGCAGAAGGTCGGCGGCGGCGGATATGTCTCCCTTCATCGCGGCCAGACTGTCTTGCGAGACCTCCGGCGCGCTGGCGATGCGGGTCACATAGATCGGGCTTGGGTCTTCTGCAAAATAGTGACGCATGTCGCCCTCAAGGGTCTCGTCGGTCTGAAGCACAATCAGACCCATTGGCGGCGCGGAAGGGTCATCCGCATCAAGGGCATAGTTGAGATGCGTCACAGCGTGGAAATCTCCGGTCCAATCCGCGGTGAAATGAAACGCGGCGCGCCATCCGTGATCACGATGTTCTCCTCATGCACAATGATCTTTCCCCCAACGGCGATCCCCGGCTCAAGCGTTAGAACCATGCCCGCCTCCAGCGGCGTGTGATCTTGCGCAATCAGCGACGGCCATTCTGTTAGGGACATGCCCAAGCCATGCCCCAATCGCCCGGCCTCTGTTACGCCAGCGCCCCGTGTGAGAACATCATTCATCGCGTGGAAAAGATCTGCCGCCGTCGCGCCCGGACGGGCAATATCAAAGGCCGCATCTGATGCCTCGATCAATTGTGCATGGGCGGATTTTACGGCTGTTGAGGCGGGGCCAACCGACCAATTGCGATCATAATCGCAGAAATACCCGTCCCATACCATGCCGGTGTCGAGCATCAGAACATCCCCTGCCACCAAAGGCACGGCCCGCGCGGGAGAGATCACATCGGTATAGCCGCCCTGCTCCGCCCCGCCTGCCAGATACGGCACCCAATCGGCACCTTCCTCCAGACACAGCATTTGAAACCGGCGAAACACGTCGTCCAGTGGCACCCCTGCACCGGCAATCTCCGGCACCCGGCCAAAGGCGCGGCCTGCAATGGCACAGGCGTTTTCGATCTTGGCGATCTCGGCCGTCGATTTGACCATCCGCAAACCGCGTATGATCCCCGCATCCCCAACGATCTGCCGGGCCGGCAACAGATCCTCAAGCCGGCGCAAATCAGCCAAAGGCATGCGCAGATGGGTTTCATGCCCGTCCGGCACACCAATCCGCCCGCGATCCGGCGTCAATTCCCGCAAGGCCTCACCCAGAAGGCTCACGCCATCATCGGCCAGATCCGGCGCGCTCCAACTGCGGATATCCTCCACCCAGGTCTGCCCCATGAGCGCCGCACCGATAGAAGGGATCACTGCAACGGGTTTGCCACTGGCTGGCACTATCAAGAACCAAGGCCGCGTTGGACTTTCCCAAAATCGCGTCAGATAACCGGTGAAATAGCGAACTTGCGCTTCGGTTGTCAAAAGCAAGGCATCCAAATCCGCCTTGGCCATGGCCATTTGCGCCCGGCCTAACCGCGCCTCAAACTCTGCCTGCTCGAATCCACGATTGGTCATCTGTCACTCCCCTGTAAAAAAGGAGCGGCAAATTCGCGGTTTAATCAAGAAGAAACTGGCGATCCCTGAAGGACTCGAACCCTCAACCTGCTGATTAGAAGTCAGCTGCTCTATCCAGTTGAGCTAAGGGACCGCTGGCGGGGTTGTCCAACATCAGGCATGGCTTGGCAAGCCTGATCGTCAGGAGAAATCAAAGCCGAAGTGTCATAAAAGTACTGAGTGGATCAAGCTGATAGGCACCAAATGGCGGGCATTCCTCAAAGCCCTCGGATTCATAGAGGCTCCGCGCCGCCTGAAACTCTGCCGCGCTGCCGGTTTCCAGACTGATCTGGGTCATCCCTCGGTCGCGTGCCTCTTGCAAAAGTGCCTGCAACAATTGCCGCGCAACACCCTTGCCGCGGGCCTCTTGCGCCGTGTGCATGGACTTCAGCTCGCCTGCGTCATCGCCAATGCGTGTCAACGCACCTACACCCACTAAAACGCCAGCCTCTCGCACGCCCAGCAGGGTCGCGCCGGCGTCCAGCAGTGTCTCGGGTGCCATCACGTGACAGCTTTCCGCAGGCGACAAGGAACGCATCAACGCAAAATGCCGCTCCAGCAAGGCGCGGACATCAGCGGTGTTTGGCTGCTCGAATGTGACGCTCAGTGGGTCCATGCGCCGCGGCGTCCGGTGGCAAAGTTCTCACCATAGCCACCCGCACGAATGTTTGGCTTGCGCTTGTTCGGATCCTGCACCTGCGCATCGATGCCATGCTCGCGGGCATATTCGACAGCCTCTTCCTTGGTGGAAAATTGCAAACGCACCTGCGACTGCGTATCGGACGATGAGGTCCACCCCATCAACGGATCCACCTCACGTGCCTCGGAGGGGGCAAACTCAAGCAGCCAGACGCGGGTTTTGGCGGTGCCCGATGACATCGCGGTACGTGCGGGTTGGTAGATACGTGCGCGCATATCGGCCTCTTTGCTGCTAGCGTTATGGGCTTATCCGATATTCGCGGGCGCGGGGCAAGAGACAGCGTCGGGCTTTCCCTGTAACAAATCCCGCATTTGATCCAATAGGCACACCATCCGCAACAAAACCGCTCCTCTCCCTTTCTGGCCTTAAATACCTCCGGGGGGTCCGGGGGGCTGGCCCCCCGGGGTTTGCCGCGGGACCATATGCCTAATATGGGTCACCTCCCCTGTCAGTTTGTGGCAGCAATCCGCTCCGGCCTCTTGATCCTGCGGCAAAAGACGTCACCTATGTGTCTGACCCTCGCAAGGACCCCTTCATGCCCTACGCACAAACCGACAAATCCGGCGGCAATCCCGATTCCATGCCGATCATGGCCAATCCGGCACCGGATGTGCGCAGCCGTCCCAAACTGGAAGGTGGTCGCAAATTTGTCCTGCATACGGAATTTGAACCCGCGGGCGATCAACCCACCGCCATCAAGGAGTTGTCTACAGGCATCTTTGACGGCGACCGCGATCAGGTTCTGTTGGGTGCGACGGGCACAGGCAAGACCTTTACCATGGCCAAGGTGATTGAGGAGACCCAGCGCCCCGCGATCATTCTCGCCCCGAACAAGACCCTCGCGGCTCAGCTATATGGCGAATTCAAGGGCTTCTTTCCAGACAATGCGGTGGAATATTTCGTCAGCTACTATGACTACTACCAGCCCGAAGCCTATGTGGCGCGGTCCGACACCTATATTGAGAAAGAAAGCCAGATCAACGAACAGATCGACCGCATGCGCCACTCGGCCACGCGGGCGCTGCTCGAGCGGGACGATGTGATCATCGTGGCCTCGGTCTCTTGTATTTACGGCATCGGTTCGGTCGAAACCTATGGCGCGATGACGCAGGATCTCAAGGCCGGAACCAGCTATGACCAACGGCAGGTGATCGCGGATCTTGTCGCCCAGCAATACCGCCGCAACGATGCCGCGTTCCAGCGCGGGTCTTTCCGCGTGCGCGGCGATTCGCTTGAAATCTTCCCGGCCCACCTTGAGGACCGCGCCTGGCGGCTGTCCTTCTTTGGCGAAGAGCTGGAAAGCATTACGGAGTTTGACCCGCTCACAGGCGAAAAGACCGACACTTTCGACCAGATCCGCGTCTATGCCAACAGTCACTATGTAACGCCAAAGCCGACGATGCAGCAGGCCGTGATCGGCATCAAGAAAGAGCTGCGCACGCGGCTGGATCAGCTGGTCGCCGATGGGAAATTGCTAGAGGCGCAACGGCTTGAACAGCGTACAAATTTCGATCTTGAGATGCTGGAGGCCACCGGCGTGTGCAACGGGATTGAAAACTATTCTCGTTATCTGACAGGTCGCGCGCCGGGGGAGCCGCCACCCACGCTATTTGAATTCATTCCGGACAATGCAATTGTCTTTGCCGATGAAAGCCACGTGTCGGTGCCGCAGATCGGCGCGATGTACAAGGGTGACTACCGACGCAAGTTTACCTTGGCCGAACACGGTTTCCGGCTGCCGTCGTGCATGGACAACCGTCCGCTGAAGTTCGAAGAATGGGATGCAATGCGCCCGCAGTCGGTCTTTGTCTCGGCCACGCCCGCCTCTTGGGAGATCGAGCAAACCGGCGGCGTATTCACGGAACAGGTGATCCGCCCCACGGGCCTGCTTGATCCGCAGGTGGAAATACGTCCGGTTGAGATGCAGGTCGATGATCTTTTGGATGAGGTGCGTTTGATGGCCGCCGGCGGCTATCGCACGCTATGTACTACACTGACCAAACGCATGGCCGAAGACCTGACCGAATACATGCACGAACAGGGTATTCGTGTCCGTTATATGCACAGCGACATCGACACCATCGAACGGATCGAGATCTTGCGCGATCTGCGACTTGGGGCGTTTGACGTACTGATCGGGATCAACTTGCTGCGCGAAGGGCTCGATATCCCCGAATGCGGATTGGTGGCCATTCTCGATGCCGACAAGGAAGGCTTCCTGCGCTCGGAAACCTCATTGATCCAGACCATCGGCCGCGCCGCCCGCAACGCCGAAGGGCGGGTGATCATGTATGCGGACCGGATCACCGGATCAATGGAACGGGCGCTGGCCGAAACCGACCGGCGGCGCGCCAAGCAGATTGCCTACAACGAGAAACACGGGATCACTCCGGCAACGGTCAAAAAGAACGTCGAAGACATTCTGTCTGGCCTCTACAAAGGCGATGTGGACATGAACCGCGTCACCACGCAGATCGACAAAAATCTGGCCGGCGGCAACATGCAAGCGGTGCTGGATGGTCTTCGGACGGATATGCGCAAGGCGGCGGAAAACCTCGAATTCGAGGAGGCCGCGCGGCTGCGCGACGAGGTGAGACGGCTTGAGGCGGTTGATCTGGCGATTGCCGATGATCCGATGGCGCGGCAATATATGGTCGACAAGGCGGTAGATGATGCACAAAAGGCTTCCGGTCGCAGCACGATGGGCCGTGGCGGAATGCGCGGCGGAGTGAAGCGTCGCAAGGGCCGCTGATGCCGAAGTCTAGACGAAAAAAGCCCCGCACGACTGCGGGGCTTTTTATTCGTATTGCTCGATCAGCTGTCGTCTGATGGCGGCGTAATTTCCAGCGTCGGCACGGAGAGGCGCTTCTCTTCCATCGTAACTTCCACATCTGGAACTTCGACGGTCACATCTTCTTGCTCAACGGAAACAGACCCGACCTCTGCTTCAAACTCTGGCAGCTGACCGCCGTTAACAGAAACGTCCACGTCAGGCATGCGGGTTTCTTGTGTCTGGTCGATATCAATCATGTAGATACCGGCTGCGATAACGACTGCGGCGGCTGCACCGCCAATAATTGCTGTGGTCGACTTCATTGTCTTTTCCTTTCAAGTCCGTTGCGTTTGAACGTCATGGGGAAAGAACAGTCGGCCCGCGATTTGGTTCCCGAAAATATGACATGATTGTTTTGGATCGGTATCCTTTATGGTCGGCAGACGGCAGTCAAACCTATGTTTTCAAGGGGAATTTGAAATTCTCTTAGAACCCATTCCACCCCTCGTGCCGCGCGGCCTTCAATCCAGGATTTCTAATAGGGCATGCACGATGGACGTAATTATTTCGGCGGAATTGGAACCGATTGGTTCCTATCGCGGTTAATTCGGCAGACCACCTGCTAATCACAAACGGAGAAATACAATGGAATACGGACTTCTTGGACTGATCATCCTGATCGCTGACATTTACGCCATCTATCAGGTTCTGACCTCCAGCACCTCGACGCTGAGCAAGATCCTCTGGACACTCGGCATCCTGTTGTTGCCAGTTGTCGGCTTGATCGTCTGGCTGATCGCCGGTCCCCGTGGCGGTTCCGTCCGCGTGTAAGACCCGATCACTGACCCAAAGGAGGCCCGGAGCGTTCGTCGCTCCGGGCCTTTTGTCTTTTCGGCACGCCGGTTTCGTAAGGATTTGTTAACCTTCGTTTAGGACGATCAGGGCCGGAGGGCCCGATGCGTTATTTTCTCTTGATTACCGCGATCCTGCACTGCCTCGCTGCCCCATTGGCCGCTGGCCCATGGCTGCGTGAAGAGGGTAAGACCTTTCTGTCGACCTCCGTCAGCAGCACCCGGAACCTCGAAACCCAAAGCAGCACCTATCTGGAGTTTGGCCTGTCTAGAGAGACAACGCTGGTCGCCGACCTGAACCTGACGGCAAGCGATCCTTCTGGCAAGAACGGAAGCGCCGTTTTGTTCTTTCGCCGCGCCCTTGGTCCTGCGGAAGGGGAGAACAAACTTGCCTATGAGGTTGGCATCGGCGCAGATTGGGGCAGCTACGGCACCCGCCCTATGTTCAAAACCGGGCTGACCTGGGGCCGCGGCATGCAGATGGGCGCGAAGGGCGGATGGGTCACTGTGGACGGGTCGCTGCTTTGGGACATCAAAACCAAAGACTACCGCGCCAAGCTGGATGGGACTTTTGGCCTTGATCTGGGGGATACCACCAAAGGCATTCTAGAACTGAACCTCGGCCATGCCGATGGCAGCACCTATGCCACCTTCGTTCCATCGTTGGTGATCCGCCCACCCGTTACTGATTTTCAAATCCAGCTTGGGATTGAGGCACCGCTTAAGGGCATCGCCACAAACCGCATCAAAATTGGCTTGTGGCGCGAGTTCTGAGCGATCCCTCTAACGTTTGTCCATACGGACCATGGCCTGCACTGTCCCTTTCACAGGCGTCGGCCAAACCAGTTGGATATGATCACCCTGCGCCCCATGCTGCAGATCGACATAGGGCATGTCATATTGGCGAACATTGTTGTCATTTCGGATCGGGCCAAATGGCATCACGCTGTCCACCTGCAAGGCCTGTCCGGAAAACGGCAATTGAGGGCCGGCATCAATATCCCACGCAGTGGACGGCTGGTTCTGGTCAAATTCCACATAGGCCGGGTTCTCAACAGGGTTTGACACAGCGTGAAACGAGTTGGCCGCCATCACCAGATTTTTGCACCGCGACATGTCCAAAGCGGCAAAGCTGTCATCGACCCGCTCAACCCGGTCAATCGCACCATTCAAGCTGCGGAACCTGTTGCCGGTGATCGTGACTCCGCTCAGGAAGTGCCCCGCGGCATGTGGTTTGACAATGATATAGCTGAACCATGGTGCCACTTCGCCGGACAGAAAGATGTTGTCGGTGATGCTGAGTGCGCTAAAGGAAAACTCCGAATTGAACTCTGGCGCGGAATCATGCTCATTGGTCCACTCGATAAAGCAGTTGTCGATGTAATTGCCTGAAATCACGCTGCTGACATGGGTATTGGCCAGGACAACCCCTGCGGATCGCACACCGTCTTGCACCGTATCACCTTGGAAAAAGTGGTTGCCCGTCACGATGTTGTTGGCCCCGGCAAGCAACCCGAAATGCCGGAATTTGGTCGCCCGGTTGTTGCGGATTTTCACATCGTTGGTGTTTGCATTGAAACCGATGCTCTTGCGGTTCGGCACGTCCAGCGGATCTTCGGCAGACAGGAACTGACATCGATCCACCAACATTCCCTGACACCCTGTGCCTGCCGAGGTGATCCCCCGATCCATCGGGCGGCTGATGAAACAGTCACGCAGATGAAATGAAATACCTGACCGGGCCAACATGATGCCGCTGCACCGGTCGTTACATTGAAACTCGATATCCGCCATCACGAATTTGCTGAGCTGGTTAAAGCCGCTGAAGTCTACAAGGTATTTGAACCGCCTGAACGTGAATGTCTGGGTGCCTTCCGCATCAAAAAGCGGCTGCGTCAGGGTCACTTGCTGTGTCGCTTCGTTTTTGTCCTCGACATAGACCTCGCGTCCCACGCCCGTGCCTTCGACCAGCGCCCCCACCTGCACATTCGCCACATTCGCCACATTGGTCAGCACGCGGTTGCTGCCCGCATCATAAGACGCTTGGGAAGTCACGGTGTCAGTGTCCCAAGCGGCAGAGTTTTCCGCCTCAAGCTGGCCGTTGCGGATCACCCGGCGCGTGGCATAGCTGTCGCGATCCGGAACCGCAGCCTGCATATCCAGTGGTCCGGTAATCGTGACCTTACGCCCGCCCAAATCCAGCGTTTCGTGATCCGAGTTGCTCAGCAATGCCTGAAACGCTTTGCGAAACGCCTCTGCCTCATCTTCAAAGGCCTCGATATAGCTGGGCAGATCAAAACTGCGGCGCAGCAGCAGTTTGGCGGCAACAGGCATTGTTACCCGCCCTTCGAACTTGACCGCCGTGTCGAAGGTCACATCGTTTTCCAGATGAAAGACACCCGCTGGCACAAACACCTCGCGCCCGTTGGCCGCCGCATTAGCGGCCTCAAATGCTGCGGTATTGTCGGTGGTGCCGTCGCCGATGGCGCCATAGTCCGTCACATCAATGGTTGAGATCATCCCGCGCAGGAACACGGCAGTGACATCTTCAATCTCGATATCATCGACCCGCACAATGCCGCCATTAGGCCCGATCAGATCCAAACCAAAATGTCCGTAAACCGGTTCATTGCCCCATGGCATATCGACCCCGCCGCGCGTGCCGGTGCCAACAATGGCCCGCACCTCGACCACTTCGCCATAGCTTGTCAAATCAACGGCGGCCGAAAACTCAGTCAAGCCAGTCACACGGCTGCCATTGCCCAGTGCCGGATACCCCGCAATTCGCACCGACGGCAGATTGCCACTGATCGCCTTAACCCGCACACGGATTTGGAAATAGCAGCCCGGCAGGATCGGCGTTTGCCCCATATACCGGATCTTCTGGACGCCTTGGGTTCTCAGAATTTCCAGCGCGCCGCCAAAATCCTGATCTGCAGGTACAAACAAGGCGTTGGGATCGTTGTCGTAGGTATCAGATCCGGCTGTCCCATCGCCGCTTGAATAGACATCCAAACCATTCGCATAGGGGGTCGGAGCCAACACCAGACCCTCGGTAATTGCCTTGTTCATCGCATTTTCCCTTTGTTCGGGGCCGCAAATCACGGACCGCCAGATTGCCGCATCTCCCGGCATTGCCGGGTCGGCTCAGGGAAGTATCGGGCAAGGGTTAACTGCGCCGTGCGGGATCGTCCGGCGCAGGTGCAACACCGCATGGATCATGCGATCAGGCAGTGCCGCCCGGCGCGGCCATCAACTGAACGCCGCCAATGCGCCACCCTTCGGCGGTCTGCTGCATCCGATAAAGAAGCAGATGAGTGAACCCTTTGGCATCTGTGATCTGTACCTTTTGATAGACCACCGGCCCATCCCGCACCTGTTCAAGATACCGCACTTCGGCAGGTCTCCAGACCATTGGATAGCCATTGATCACCATCCGCTCAAAGTTCTGCGGTGATTGGAACAGCCGTTGCAAGGTCGGCGTGGCAAAGGTGAAGGCTTCAGCGAAATCATCCGCTTTAAACGCCTCAATCTGGCGGTTGATGGTGTCTTCCACCTCGGGCACCTGCGCCGCCGCACCAAAGACAAGGAGGGCCGATAAAACCAGCCCTCCGAACACAGATGTAATAAAGCTTCGCATCTCTCTCGCTCCCTTGCTGACATGACTTAAGCTAAGTCACGGCAGCACCGAGGCAAGAGTTTCAGCCTTCTGTCAGTTTTCCCGCCAGCGCATCATCAATCAGCGCGACAGTTTCATCCACGCCATAAAGCGCGATAAATCCACCGAAGCGCGGGCCTTGGCTGGCACCCAGCAACACCTCGTAAAGGGCCGTGAACCAATTGCGCAGCGGCTCGAACTTTGGTTTGCCAACGGCAAAGACCATGCTTTGCAGCGCCTCGGCATCCAATCCACCATCCCAGGATTTGAGATTGTCGCGCAGCTCTTCCAACGCGGTCCGCTCCAGATCACTGGGCGCACGGAAAGTCTTGTTTGGCTTCACAAAGTCGTTGTAGTAGGCCACCGCATGACCCGCCGCCGCGTCCATTCCGGGGTTGGTTTCCGGTGTCGCTTCGGGTGCATATCGCTGGATAAAGCCCCACAGTTGCGACTTGTCCTCGGCGCTGGACACAGAAGCAAGATTCAACAACATCGAAAACGGAACGACCATATCCGAGCTCGGAACATCGCCGCCGTGAATATGCCAAACAGGGTTATTGAGCCGCGCTTTGGTGTCTTGCGTCTCATACGCCTTAAGCTGTTGGTGATATTCATCCACCGCCTTGGGGATCACATCAAAATACATCCGCTTGGCGGTTTTGGGCTTGAGGAACATGAAATACGACAGGCTTTCGGTGCTCGCATAGGTCAGCCACTGATCAATGGAGATCCCATTGCCCGAAGACTTGGAGATTTTCTGCCCGTTCTCATCCAGAAACAGCTCATAGCTGAAATGCTCTGGCTTTTTGCCGCCCAGGATCTCGCAGATCCGGTCATAGATCGCGGTGTTGGTGGCATGTTCCTTGCCGTACATTTCGAAATCCACATCCAGCGCCGCCCAGCGCGCGCCAAAATCCGGCTTCCACTGCAGTTTGACGTTGCCGCCGGTCACCGGCAGGGTCATTTCCTCGCCCTCTTCGGTGTCAAAGGTGATCGTGCCCTCTTTGGCATTTACCTCTTTCATCGGCACATACATCACCCGCCCGGTTTCGGGATGGATCGGCAGGAAGATCGAATAGGTCTGGCGGCGCTCCTCGCGCAGGGATTTCAGCATCACTGCCATGATCTCATCGTATTTTTCCGCCGCCCGCAGCAGGATCTTGTCGAACTGGCCCGTGCGGTAAAACTCACGTGCCGAATAAAACTCATACTCAAAACCAAAGGTATCGAGGAACCGGCGCAGCATGGCGTTGTTGTGATGGCCAAAACTTTCGTGCGTGCCAAAGGGATCCGGCACCGAAGTCAGCGGCTTGTGCATATGTTCGGCCAGCATCTCTTGCTGGGGCACGTTGCCTGGCACCTTGCGCATACCGTCGAGATCATCGGAGAAACAGATCAGCTTGGTCGGAATGTCCGAAATTTCTTCGAACGCCCGTTTGATCATCGTGGTGCGCAACACTTCGCCAAAGGTGCCGATATGCGGCAGACCAGACGGACCATAGCCAGTCTCAAACAGCACATATCCCTTTTCCGGCGGCGCCTTATGATAGCGTTTGAGCACCCGGCGCGCTTCTTCAAAAGGCCAGGCTTTGCTTGTCATTGCAGCGTCACGCGTCTCGGACATAGGGGTCATCCATTTCATATTATCCCGCACACTTTGCGCAGGACTGCGGGTCTACCTATTGCGTCACTGTCGAAGCGTCAATATTCTGCACTGCAACATGACCCCGCAAAGGATGCAGCACGATGCCGGATACTCTCCCTTCCCCGCTCAGCCCTCAAGATTGCCTGATCGCTCTCATGGTTGCTGTTTCCGCCTCAGATGAGGATGTCGGTACCACTGAGCTGATCAAGATTCAGACGGCAGTGAATATCCTGCCGATCTTTGCAGGCTTTGACATTGATCGCCTCAGCATCATCAGCAAAACGGTTTTTGACCTTTTTGATCAAGAAGATGGCCTCGATGCGCTGTTTGGGCTGATCCGCGGCGGCCTGCCTGAGCGCCTCTATGAAACCGCCTATGCGCTGTCCTGTGATGTGGCGGCGGCGGACGGGACGCTCGAAGAAACAGAGCTGCGCCTGCTCGAAGAAATCCGGTATGAGCTTAACATCGACCGCTTGCACGCCGCCGCGATTGAGCGCGGGGCACGTGCGCGGCACCTGATCTAAAGGCAGCCGTACGCTTAATATAACTTCATCCCCAGCAGGACGATCTCGGTATAGAGGTGATCAATGGCTTCCGGAGACAGGTTTCCCGGACTATAGAATCGCGGCACCGGGATCGGCTCTGTGCGGTCGGGCACGACCCCCTCCGCAACAAACCGGCTATCGACCGACAGAACCGCCGCGTGATCTTCCGGCAGTACCGCATCGGCAATTTCACGGGCATAGCGGGCAAAGAGAGCGCGGTCCCCTAGGTACATCACCTCGTGCGTGATATATGCATCGACCTTTTGCTGGACCGAGATCATCATAAAGCACGGCCCGCCGGATGTTTCGATCACCAAGGGACACAGTTTCAGGTCTGCGTGATCCTTCATAATTTTCTGCTCCCGTTCTGAGAGCACGCCTTCAGTGCCATCCAGATCATCGTGAACCAGCAATCTTGATGGCCTCGACCGTTCCCAGATAAATCGGGTATCGTCGAGCACCTGCAACCCAACATTGGCGACCACGCCCAACGCCCCGCGCGCGCTGCTTAGGTTGGTACAGGTCAGCGCAGGATCTGCCGTGACCAATTGCATCACCCTTTGCCCGATCCCTTGCCCGCGATAGGCCTTATCGACGTACCATGAGGTCAAATTGCATAGGCGGGCCGTGCCAAAATCCATCTGCCGCCGTGACATCACAAGGCCCAGCACGCCAATCATCCTGCCTTGATCGCGCACGACCACGGCAAAGGGGTCATCTTCCTGCGCCCAGCGCCCGGAAAGAAGCTTGCGCCAACCGTCGATGGACCATTTCGCGCGGGGGAAACTTTGATGCATGAACTGCACCACATCTTCGCGTTCATCCGGTCTGGCAAAACGGATCTCAACCATTGGCCTGCCCTTGCTTCAACAGGGACGCCAACGTGATCCAGGCGCCGCCTCCTTCCCCGGTCAACCGATCCAAAAGCGCCTCTACAAAATCCCAGGTCGCAGTGTCGGTTTGCAGATGGTGGGTCAATAGCCCCGTGGGCTCCTGCCGGTCCGCCTGTCCTGTCCGCCGCGCGGCAAGGTGGGATACGACTTGCTGCAAGGTCTTGTCGGTTCCGCGAAACGCCGCACCTTCTTTCCAGCGTACCGGATCAATATGGCAATTGACCTGCAACAGCCCCTCTGGCGTCTTGGCGCTCAGGCGGGGATCGAATGCAGTCAGCATCTTGTAACCAACCTGCGGAAGCGCCTGCACGGTGCGCGGTCCGATGCGGTTCCATGGCGGCGCGACGATAGGCAAAAGATTGGGCAGCTCTGCAGCCAACAACATCTCCCAGCCCGCCCGCAGATCGGCAATCTGCAACGGCAGATCACGGCTTTCGCCAATCTCCGAGGCACGTTTGCCTTTAGGTTCATGATTGATGTGGGCATAGCCATGCTGCACCACAAAAACTTGGTCACAAAGCTCAAGGCGCGCGGCCAGGGCAGGTTCAACCCCCTTTGGCACCGCAGCCAGATGCAAGGGTGCACCAAAACGATCCGATAGCCCGATCAATTGATCAAGCGCCGCTGTCGGCCCCTGCGTATCGTCGTCGCGCCACCAGAATGTCGGGATCTCTCCGGCTTGCTTCCATAGAGAAAGCTCCCGCTCCAGCGCGGCCCAGCCAGTCAGATCCGCTTCAAGTGCCATAGAGTGCCGCCCAGCGTTCGATCAGCCCTTGCTGCACGCGCTTGGCACGCCTGTTCCATGTTTTTGCACCCGGCGCGCGTTCGCGTTCTTCAGGCCTGATCTTGGCGCGGGCGTCTTCGTCCGCTGCGAATATGGCAAAGGCCAAGACCCGCCCACCCTCCGCCGTGAAATATCCCGCCAGACCAGAGACAAAATTCAAGGTGCCGGTTTTGGCCTCGACCGTGATCGGGTGATCCTTGATTGGCCGCCCTTTTTCGTCGCGCATTTTGAAAGGCTTCAGAATGCTCCGCAGCGTGCTGCCATGCACTTTGACCAAGGCAAGCGCCATATCCTGCGCAGTCATGCGGCTGGCATCGCCCAGGCCGGAATGGTCCACAAGCTTGGGTGCACTCAGCCCCAGATCATTGATCGCCCAACGGTTCATCTCGGCCGCCGAAGATTGCAAATCCGCTACCAAACCGATCCGCTTTTTCGTCGCGGCAAGGCCGACCATTTCAGCCGTGAGATTGGTGGAATACTTCAGCATATCCTGCAAAATACCGAGCAACGGGCCGCTTTGGTGGGTGACGACAGTCTCGCCCTGTGGCAGCGCATCAATCACCTCCGGCTTGGCCAACCGGATACCCTGCGCCCCAGCCAAAGTGGCAAATACATCCCCCGCATACAGCCCTGGCTTGCGCACCGGCAACCAACGCGCACCGTTCTTGCCCAATGCGCCTTTGGCGACGGTCCAACTGTCGCGCTGCGGCTGGTCTTCATAGGTATAGATCGGGGCGCGGCGGTCGCGGATTTGCATGGACGCCATGGTCACGGCAGGACGGTAACGTTCGCTGCGCCCTTCCATCGTGATGGCATAGCCATTGCTGCCCCGCTTCCATTCGAAATGCACACGATTGAAATTCAGCGCCAAACCCGAGACCGCAGGATTATAGCCAACCTGATCGGGCTGCGCCGGATCGATTTGGCGCAACACCGGAAGGGCCGCTTCAAACACCTTGAAGCCGCCCTTGATCCCGATGATGCCTGCCTCTTTCAGCTGTGCCGCCATCTGTGCCAAACCGTCGGTATCAAGGGTCGGATCACCGCCGCCCACCAAAACCAGATCGCCCTGCACTTCGCCATTCACCACACCGCCTGTTGCCATGAGCGTTGTTTCAAATTGATGCGCCGCGCCCAATGTCCCAAGCGCATAAAGCGCGGTAAGGGCTTTGGCCACGCTGGCAGGCGCGGTGCCGGTCTGTTCGTTCTCGCATTCCAGCCATTTGCCGGATTGTGCATCCGCCACCGCAAAGGCCACCCGGCCCGAAAGCTTTTCGCCGCTGATAATTTCTTGCGCGCTCGGAACGGCGCGTTTGTAAAAGCCCTCACCGCGCAGATGCGGCCGCAAACTGGTGGCGGGCGGCGCGGCCAATGCACCGGTGCCAGCAATCCCGAACCCGGCCAGACAGCCCAAAAAACCACGTCTTGAAAAATCGTTACCCATGGTCCGGTTAAACCGCAGTCCGGCGTCCGCCACAAGAACCTGAGGAGCAGATTTTCAATCCCCTACGCCCATGTTAAGCGCGTGCCATGCAACGCGCGGTTCTTATTATGCTGGTGGCCATGTCGCTGATCCCCGTCGGGGACAGCGCTGGCAAGATCCTGACCTCAGGGCTGGGTGCGCAACCTGTCTTTGTGGCGTGGTCGCGGTTTGCGCTCGGCACGGTGCTGGTCTTGCCGTTCCTGCCCAAAGGCAGCTTTGCCCTGCTTGGCAATTGGCGCATTTGGCTGCGCGCCTCGATGCTGTGCGGCGGGATCACCTGCATCCAGTTCGCGTTGCGCACGGTTGATATCGCCACGGTTTTTGCTGCCTTCTTTATCGGACCGATGTTCAGCTATGTACTGGCCACCCTATTCCTGCGTGAACAGGTCACTGTGGTGCGCACGGCTCTGATCCTGCTCGGCTTTGGTGGGGTTTTACTGGTGGTCCGGCCGGGAACCGGCGGCGATGCCGATGTGCTTTGGGCCGTCGCTGCGGGGCTGTTCTATGGCGCGTTTCTGACCATGTCACGCTGGCTTGCGCATCTGGGAAAACCTTTGGCGCTGACCTTTACCCAATTGGCGATCAGCATGGTCTTGCTGCTGCCATTTGGGCTGACCAATCTGCCAGAGGCGAGCCTGCCAATGGCGTCAATGACACTGGCCTCGGCGTTGTTTTCGATGCTGGGAAATCTGCTGTTGCTTTATGCATATGGTTTGGCACCGGCCACGCGGCTGGCCCCGTTGGTCTATTTCCAACTGATTGCTGCGGTTCTTCTTGGCTGGGCCCTGTTCAACACACTGCCCGATGCCCTCACATGGGCTGGTCTGGTATTGATCATCGGCGCTGGCCTAGCCTCAACCCGTTTGCGCTGACCAGCCACCCCTCGCACGGATTTCCGTCGACGAGGCGTCATGCATCGGCACATTCACAAAGCACCACGCTGGCGCTTCCGACTGGGCAAGCAATTGCGAATAACGCCCCGGAATCCGGTAAGGCGCGAAAAGCGCCGAAGCGCGGCTCATCCGGGCCGAAATACGTTGGCCGGGGCGGGCCAGGATGCCCATCGGAACGGTCTGGGCAATTTGACGCCAGTCCTGCCAAAGGTGGAATTGCGCCAGATTATCAGCCCCCATCAACCAGACAAATCGAACCTTGGGGTAACTCTGACGCAACTTTGCAAGGGTCTGAGCGGTGTAGCGGGTGCCCAGCGCGGCCTCGATATCGGTGACCTGCACACGCGGATGCTGCATCACTTGCCGCGCTCGTTCCATCCGTTTGCCCAAGGGCGCTGGCCCCCGTTCCTTAAGCGGGTTTCCAGGACTGACCAGCCACCAAACCTGATCAAGACCAAACCGTTTGAGCGCCTCACGGGTGATATGCACATGCCCTGCATGGGCCGGATCAAACGATCCGCCCAATAGACCAACAACCTGTCCCGGTGCGGCATAAGGAAATTGATGGCGCAACATGCGGCCCCCGTAATTTTCCCACAGGTTCAACGGTGTTTGCCTGCTGTTGTCAATCGGGCCACCACGAGGAAGGTGCCGCCTTAGCGGCCCACATCCACCTTCAAATCGGGCAAACGGTCCAGTGGATAGTCGGGATGCAAACGCCAGATCAGATCCGGATCTTCTTCAAGCGGGCGTAGTTCACCGCCGGGAAAGGCCCGGGTGCGCAGGGCCAGCACGATATCGGACAAAACCGCGGGATTGGCGCGAAAGTATGAATGGCTTTCAGACCCAATGGATTTCTCGACCCGGATAAAATGGATCAACGCTTGTTTGCGCAAATACCTCAATTCGCCTTCTTCAAAGTCCTTGTCCGTTGCCGCGCCGATGCGCGGGGCGTTGGTCAGGATCGAAGACAAACGCAAGGCCACATCATCAGGGTTCACGTAGATATTGATCTGCTCGAACGCCTCCGAAACGCGCTCTGACAAAAGCCGCTGCCGCACGATACCGGTGTCCAAATCCGGCGCGGCAAGGATCAGCGTGCCGGTTTTCATCGCCGCCTTGGGCGCGCGTCCCTTGGCACGGTGATGGATCACCAACTCTCGCAGTGCTTGCGTCATGACCGATGTGCCGCGGGAATGGGTGACAATATCAATATCTTCGACCTCCGGAATCTCGGCGAGCAGGCGCAGAAATTCCTTGGCGTGGTAAACGCTAAAGTCACCGGATTCGCGGTCCCGGAAATATCCAAGGACGCCATTGTTGCCTGCGGGCCAGGAAAACACGATGGGCACGGACCTCCGCCCTGTGAAATGCCAAATGTTTGCCAGTGTTTGCAGCGAGGCGTCAAACTCGTTGCGTACCCCATGCACAAAAATCAAGATGCGTCCATTGCCCGTCCGGCGCACCTCTTCCCGAATGGCGTTTTGGAACGTTTTTGCATGTCGGTCGTAATCCGCCTGTGCCGTTCGCAGAACTTCAAACCGGCCATCCTTTCGCTCCGCCTCAAGTGGAATATCCGGAAACCGGACAATCTCGCGCAATTCTTGCACCTCAAGCCGCGAAATCCGGCCGCCTTGGCCCAGATGGGTACGTGCCACAAGATCGGGCCAGTCTACCGCACCAAACCGTACCTCTGTCGCGCCAAAGGCCATCGCATTGGACCGGCCCGTGCCATAATCTGTTACGACGCCATTTTCATACACCGGCTCCCTGTCCGTCATGAAAAAGATCGGCGGATCCACAACACGCAGGGCAATCGGCACCAACTGTTCTGGATAGTTCCGGCCATCAAGGTACAGGTTGGGCGGCTGCGACAGCTCAATCGCGGCACTGCATCCCGCAAGAACCAGCACCAACAGCCATCTGCATAGCTTCAACCCGACATGTCTGCGTTGATCTTGCCCCATCCGCGGGATATTGCGGTCTGAATCCACTTTTGACCAGACAGGAATCCCTCATGGCCGCCTATCAATTCGTTTATCACATGTCCGGCGTCTCCAAGACATATCCGGGCGGTAAGAAAACCTTTGAGAATATCCACCTGAACTTTTTGCCGGGCGTGAAGATCGGCGTCGTCGGTGTAAACGGTGCGGGTAAATCTACCCTGCTGAAGATCATGGCCGGTCTGGACAAGGACTTTCAGGGCGAGGCATGGGCCGCCGAGGGGGCCAAAGTGGGCTACCTGCCGCAGGAACCCAAGCTGGATGAAAGCCTGACCGTGCGCGAAAACGTCATGCTGGGCGTGGCCGACAAAAAGGCGATCCTTGATCGCTACAACGAGCTGGCCATGAACTACTCGGATGAAACCGCCGACGAGATGGCCAAATTGCAAGATGACATTGATGCGCAGAACCTTTGGGATCTGGACAGCCAGATCGATGTTTCGATGGAGGCCCTGCGCTGTCCGCCCGATGACGCCAACATCAAAGACCTCTCGGGCGGCGAAGCCCGCCGCGTCGCGCTGTGTAAACTGCTGCTTGAAGCGCCTGACATGCTGCTGCTTGACGAACCGACCAACCACCTTGACGCCGAAACCATCGCATGGCTGCAACAGCACCTGATGGACTACAAAGGCACCATCCTGATCGTTACCCACGACCGTTATTTCCTGGATGACATCACCAGCTGGATTCTGGAACTCGACCGCGGCAAAGGTGTACCTTACGAGGGCAACTATTCTGACTGGCTTGAGCAGAAAGCCAAACGTCTGGCGCAAGAAGCCCGTGAAGATAAGTCCAAACAGAAAACGCTTGAACGCGAACTTGAGTGGATGCGCCAGGGCGCGAAGGCCCGTCAGGCCAAGTCCAAGGCCCGTATCAACGCCTATAACGAAATGGCCGACCAGTCAGAGCGCGAGAAACTGACCCGTGCCCAGATCGTCATCCCCAATGGCCCCCGCCTTGGTAACAAGGTGATCGAGGTGGCGAACCTGAACAAAGCCATGGGCGACAAACTGCTGGTCGAAGATCTAAGTTTTGATCTGCCCCCCGGTGGCATCGTCGGCGTGATCGGCCCCAACGGCGCGGGTAAATCAACATTGTTCAAGATGCTGACCGGTCAGGAAAAGCCCGATGCAGGCACCATCGAATATGGTGAAACCGTTGATCTCTCCTATGTTGATCAGTCCCGTGATGACTTGGCCGATGATGATACTGTATGGCAGGCAATCACCGGCGGTGCCGAACTGATCAAACTGGGGGACGCCGAGGTGAACTCCCGCGCCTATTGTTCCTCCTTCAACTTCAAGGGCGGCGATCAGCAGAAGAAGGTTGGCCTGCTCTCGGGTGGGGAACGCAACCGTGTCCACATGGCGCGTCTGCTCAAAGAAGGTGGCAACGTCCTGCTGCTCGATGAACCGACCAACGACCTTGATGTCGAAACCCTGCGTGCCCTCGAAGATGCGCTGGTCGATTTTGCCGGCTGCGCCGTGGTCATCTCCCACGACCGCTTTTTCCTCGACCGGATCTGCACACACATCCTCGCCTTTGAAGGCGAGGCGCACGTCGAATGGTTCGAAGGCAACTTTGAAGACTATGAAGAAGACAAGAAGCGGCGTCTGGGCGCCGACGCGCTTGAGCCAAAGCGCTTGAAGCATAAAAAGTTCGTGCGTTAATCGCGATCTGGACACTTCCGAACAAACAAAAGGCGGGGCATGAGATGATCATGCCCCGCCTTTTGAATTAAATGAGGTCTAGGTTCAGGCCGCGTTCTCGAGCGGTTCAAACAGCTCGTTCTCACGGTCGGCGGCCAGTTCCTGCATCATGTCCTTGTTCTGGAGATGCTCGCGCAGCATGTCGCTGGCGCTCAACCCCGTCCACAGACGTTTGTCAGTCATTGGCGTGACCTGAATTTCCGGTGGCATTGGCGTGCCGTTGGTTTCCATATTCCAACCACTGGTCAGCGCCTCGTTCATATGTTCCTGCAAATCGGCGTGGTTCAGCCGCGCACGGCCCATGACCACAGCAAGGAAACGACCACTGCCTGCATAGCCCATCTTCCAGACCCGGCCATCAAGTGCCTCTTTGGCAGCCTCGGCGACCTGTTCGAGGTTCCGGCGGAACGCGGGGCTGCCCGCAGCGCGCAATACACCGCGCAGGCCCATCACGTCGATGGCAACAAGGTTCATCGCATAGACACCCGCCGGCATCCGCAGCAATTCATTTTCAAGCGCCAGCAGATCGGTGACACCGCCGGTGTCCAGTGACACGGCTTGATCAAACCGGATCTTGGTCTTTTCGGTCAGTTCCGCCAGCGTGTGTTGCGCATGGCGCTCACGGTGCAGGCTGTCATTGAGCATGCCCGCACTATTGATCCGCGCGCCCAGTTCGATCCCATCAAGCGGCTTGGACACAAAATCAGTTGCCCCCGCATGGAATGCCCGGCCCATCAGATCAGCTTCGCGGCTGGCGGTGATCATGATAATGGGTGTGGTGCGATATGATTTCATCGCGCGGATCTGCTCACACAGCTCGATCCCGTCGATGCCCGGCAGCATGATATCCAGCAGGAAGCAGTCAATCGGAGTGGTCTGAGCTTGCAGAACCTCCAGCGCGGCTTCCGCCGTTTCGCAGCAGATCAGATCGCCGCTGTTGTCTTTGTTCAGTGAACCCTTGAGCAGATCAAGGATAATTGGATCGTCATCAACTGCAAGTATGCGCATTTCTATTCCCTCTCGTTCAAGATTTTGGTACCGACCCCCATCGGCACAACCTTCTGGCATATGGCCAAGTTATCCCCCTATTGCGGGCTTCTTTGCGACCGATTTAAGACAATTCTAGGTCTTGGTGTTTTCCAGTCTTTTCAGGGTATTCCTTAATATATTGGGTTTGTTCGCCTTAACTTGGCGGAGAATAAGGCAAAAAGGGACGAGAACTGTCACATGGGCAAGCTTTCGCCCGCCCTGTTACGCCCTCTTGTGCGAATCTGATCAAACTGCCATAAGGCGGGTTGCAAACGTTATTCTATTTCGACCCCTGTCTCCTTTTACGGCGCTCAGTTTCGATCCAGACCAACAGAGCCGGGCCATCGCATCTACGCGGATGGCACTAAAATGGAGAATACGGATATGGCCACTGGCACCGTAAAATGGTTCAACACAACTAAAGGCTTCGGCTTTATCGCACCCGATGGCGGCAGCAAGGACGTTTTCGTTCACATTTCTGCTGTTGAGCGCGCAGGCCTGACAGGTCTGGCCGACAACCAAAAAGTGACGTTCGACGTCGAAGCAGGCCGTGACGGCCGCGAAAGCGCGACAAACATCGCACTGGCCTAAGGGCTGGGGGCATTTGCCCACACGCAAAATTGACCGGTCTACTGGCAACAGTAGGCCGGTTTTTTGTTGCCTTAGGGTTGCCAACGCGCCTTAGTTTGCGACAATAAAATTGGTTTTACATAACGAACATGGAGCGACCTATGCGCCGCCGCACATTTTTGGCCAGCACGCTGGCCGCCACCGCCCTTCCACAACTCGCCATGGCAGAGTCCGCCGCCTATGATCCCACCCCGCAAGAGGTGCGCATCAAACGCCAGTATCAGCCCGGTCAACTGCTGATTCTGCCGCGCAGCCATTACCTGTACTTCGTCACCGCACCGGGCAAAGCCATCCGCTATGGCGTTGGTGTCGGCAAGGCCGGCCTTGAATTTACCGGCACGGCGACGATTGCGCTCAAGAAAGAATGGCCCACATGGCGCCCGACCGACGAGATGATCGAACGCGACCCCAAAGCCTACAAGCGGTTCATCGGCAACACCGAAGCCCAGCCCGGCGGCCCTGACAATCCCTTGGGCGCACGGGCGCTGTATCTGTTCCAGAACGGCAAAGACACATATTTCCGCATCCATGGCACCACCCAGCCCAATTCCATCGGCCGCTCGGTGTCCAACGGCTGTATCCGGATGCTGAATGAGCACGTGAAAGACCTGTACGAACGTGTGCCCGTCGGGACAGTTGTTACAGTTTTATAAGACCTGCCGCGTATTCGTTTGATGGAAAGGGCTGGCGTTGCGCCCGCCCTTTTTTCTTAGGCTCAGGATACTAGCTGCCAAAGACAACCAATGTGTAATCGAGCCCGGCCAACTCAGCTTCGATAATGCCTTCGATCACCTGCCAGTCTCCGCCCGCCAGCCCTGCGCCGATCATCGGAAAGCCGATCCGCTTTCCGGCAAAACGATCTGCAATGATGGAAAAGCTGCTGCGAATTGCATCATAGTCTGCCTTCCGCCCCTGCCCGCGCCAATCAAACTGGGTGTAGGCATTGACCACCGTCAGCCGAAGATCACCCTGTGCAATCTCGGCAACCGAGATCTGGCCCAACTTGCCGCGATCCCCCTTACCCGTTCTTTTGTCTTCCGCCAGCGCTTCGGGGAATGTCTTCGCTATTCCTCGTGCGATTCCTGCGCCCATGGTGCAAAAGCAGTTGCAGCCATGCACGATCACATCAAAAGCACCGGCCTGTGCCAAGGCGATCAAATCGCCCTTTGCCTTTTTCATCGGTTATTCCTCAAAATGAAAAGGGCCGGCGCGTGGCCGGCCCTCTTGCGTCTCAATGCAAGGTCGTTTTAGTTCAGCGCCTTGTCCGTAATCTGATGTGTCCAGGCCCCTTCAGGCGCTTTGGAGATCACCGGATCGGAACCACCAGACAGCAAGGATGCCACCGTGCGCTCATAATCGGCCGGATCAAGTGCGCCGTTGCTGCCCGCGGTCAGCTTGGCCACTTCGCCCATCATGCGCTTTTGGTGCATTTCCGTCTGTGCGCCGGATGCATCGTTGTCCAGAACGATTTCCGCGGCTTCATCCGGATTGGATTCCGCATATTTCCAGCCCTTCATGGACGCCCGTACAAAGCGGACCATTTTGTCTTCAAACGCCGGATCAGACAGTTTGTCTTCGAGAACATAGAGGCCATCCTCCAGCGTCGCGACGCCTTGGTCTTCGTATTTGAACACCTGCAGATCGTCCGGTGTCAGACCCGCATCAATCACCTGCCAGTATTCGTTATAGGTCATGGTGGACACGCAAGCGGCCTGTTTCTGCAAAAGCGGATCCACGTTGAAACCCTGCTTAAGCACCGTGACGCCATCATCGCCGCCATCGGTCGAAATGCCCAGTTTGCTCATCCAGCTCAGGAACGGGAATTCGTTGCCAAAGAACCATACGCCCAGCGTTTTGCCTTTGAAATCGTCTGTGCTGGTCACGCCTGCATCTTTGCGGCAGGTCAACATCATGCCAGAGCTTTTGAACGGCTGGGCGATGTTCACCATCGGCAAGCCTTTTTCGCGTGCTGACAATGCAGATGGCATCCAGTCAACGGTTACATCTGCGCCGCCGCCAGCCAGAACCTGTGTGGGCGCAATGTCAGGGCCGCCCGGTTTGATTGTAACGTTGAGGCCTTCTTCTTCGTAAAAGCCCTTGTCCAAAGCCACGTAGTAGCCCGCGAACTGGGCCTGCGTGACCCATTTCAGCTGCAATGTGACATCGTCTGCCGCCTGCGCCATGGTCCCCCATAGACCCAGCGCCGCACCGGCTGCCAATTTTGTAAATTTTTTCATTTTGTTATCTCCCTCTTGGTTGGTCTTCATATCGTAGTTATTTCCGCTGGCTTGGATGCCAGAACGTCACATGTTTTTCGACCAGCGCCATCAACCCATAAAAGGCTGATCCGACAATCGCCGCCACCACAATCTCGGCCCAGACCAGATCAAGCGCAAGCTGCCCGACCGATGTTGAAATGCGAAACCCCATGCCTTTGACCGGAGAGCCGAAAAATTCGGCAACAATCGCCCCGATCAACGCCAGCGTTGTCCCGATCTTGAGGCCGTTGAACACAAACGGCATTGCAGCAGGCAACCGTAACTTGAGCAAGGTCTTCCAATAGCCCGCCGCATAGGTCCGCATCAGGTCGCGCTGCATCGCATCGGTTGATTGCAATCCCTGCACAGTATTCACCAACATCGGAAAGAACACCATGACCACGACCACCGCCGCTTTGGATTGCCAGTCAAACCCGAACCACATCACCAGAATGGGCGCCATCCCGATCACCGGCAAAGCGGCCACAAAATTGCCGACCGGCAACAGCCCGCGTTGCAAAAACGGGAACCGGTCAATGGCCACCGCAATCAGGAATGCCGACCCACAGCCGATGATATATCCCGAAAGTGCGCCTTTGAGGACCGTCTGCACAAAATCCACCCACAAGATCGCAGTGGAGGATGCAAAGCGCACGGCAATGACGCTGGGCGCGGGCAACAAGACCTGATTGATCTCAAAGCCGTTCACGACCCCTTCCCAGACCGCAATCAACGTGATGCCAAACACGATGGGAGAGGCCAGCCCCGTGAGCCGCGACGGCGGGCGCCGCGCCAGCCAGACGTTGAGCATCCAACCCGCGATCCAGGCAACCGCTGCAAAGACAAGCCAGCCCATCACGCCATCCCCATCCGTTTCAGCGTGACACGCTGAATGATCCCGATGATGCCGACAAGCGTCGCTGCCAGTGCCGCCGCCATCAACAAAGCAGACCAGATTTGGATTGTCTGGCCATAATAGCTACCAGCGAGCAAACGTGCCCCCAAACCGGCCACCGCGCCTGTTGGCAATTCGCCCACAATGGCCCCGACGAGTGACGCCGCCATGCCGATCTTGAGCGAGGTAAAGAGATATGGCATCGACGCCGGCAGGCGCAGCTTCCAGAACGTCTGGGATTTGCTCGCAAACCATGTGCGCATCTGATCAAGCTGCATCTGATCGGGGCTGCGCAGGCCTTTGACCATGCCGACAACCACAGGGAAAAACGACAGATACATCGAAATCATCGCCTTGGGCAAAAGCCCCGAAATGCCAACCGCGTTGAGCACCACGATGATCATAGGCGCGATCGCCAGAATGGGAATGGTCTGTGAGGCAATGACCCAAGGCATCACGCTCATATCCATGGTGCGATTGTAGACAATGCCAACCGCCAGCAGAATGCCAAGCCCGGTGCCCATTACAAAGCCCAGCAAAGTCGCGCTGAGTGTCACCCAGGAATGATAGATCAACGACCGTTTGGAGGTGATCTTTTTCTCAACCGTGGTTTTCCAAATCTCTTTGCCCACCTGATGTGGTGCAGGCAGTTTGGGCTTTTCTTGTGACCACGTATCCGCGATCAGGGTCGAGGTGGTCAGAACCTCACCGCTGCGCGTGGCTTTATCATAGGCCCAAGGTGCGTTCAGCCAGACCGCAGCCGCGTACCACATCACCAGCAAAAATCCGACAACGCTCAAGACAGGAACAACAGACTGCCTCATGCGCCGCCCCCCTGCTTCATTTGGCTAGAAAAACTCATCTGACCTGTCTGCGTCCACTGCGGGTCAATCATCTTGATGCCCCGCCCGCAGCCCTTCACGCACCCGGTGCGCCACTTCGAGAAACTCCGGCGTGTCGCGGATGTCCAAAGGGCGGTCCTTGGGCAGCGGGCTGTCAATCACATCCGTGATCCGCCCCGGACGCGGCGACATCACCACGATCTTTGTGCTCAGATAGACCGCCTCGGGGATTGAATGGGTGACAAAGGCGATGGTCTTGCCCGTTCGTTCCCACAGATGCAGCAATTGTTCATTCAGGTGATCGCGCACGATCTCATCCAGCGCGCCAAAAGGCTCATCCATCAGCAGAATGTCCGCATCAAAACTCAGCGCCCGCGCAATCGAGGCACGCTGCTGCATCCCGCCCGACAGCTGCCAGGGGAATTTCTTTTCGAAACCGGCCAGTTCAACCAGCTCCAAAACCCGCTGCACCCGCTCGGCCTGCTCCGCGCGTGGCACCCCCATGATCTCAAGCGGCAGCCGGATATTGCCACCAATGGTGCGCCAGGGATAAAGCCCCGCCGCCTGAAACACATAGCCGTAGGCCCGCTGGCGTCGTGCCTCTTCGGGGCTCACACCATTCACGGTCACGGTGCCGCCCGTGGGCTGCTCCAGATCCGCCATGACCCGCAAAAATGTGGTCTTGCCACAGCCTGACGGGCCAATGAACGATACAAAATCGCCGTCCTTGATCTCAAGGTTCACGTCTTTCAACGCATGTACCGGCCCGTCATTGGTTTGAAAGGTCAGGTCTAGGTTCTTGGCGCTGATCACGCTCTGCTTTTCAGTCACTTCATGTCCCTCGCAAAGGGGCAGCGCCCGGCCACCCCTTTTGAATGTCTTGTCCTATCAGATACCCGCCGGAATGTTCAGCGGGTCTCGTTTGATCATCTTCGGGCTGGTCAGCGCCTTCCACTTGCTCAGCGCCACATTGGCGCTTGGGAACGCAGGACGCGGAATAAACTTGCCTCGGCCCGGTTGTGGCTGGCTGTTCTGGCCCCAGGCCCAGATCACATCACCGCGGCTGAGGGTGTAGCGTGCGTTGGCCGTGACCTCAAATCCTTCAAAGACGTTGTAATCCAAAATCGAATGATGATTGGCCGGGCTGATGGTCTTGGTGATCTTGGGATCCCATACCACGATATCGGCATCGGCCCCCTCAACGATGGCACCCTTGCGCGGATAGATGTTGAGAATCTTCGCCACGTTGGTCGAGGTCGCCGCGACAAATTCATTTGGCGTCAGGCGTCCGGTTTCCACACCCTCGGTCCAAAGCACGCCCAGACGTTCCTCAAGCCCGTTCGACCCGTTTGGAATGATCCGGAAATCATCACGCCCGGCGCGTTTCTGTTCGGTGTTGAAGGCCGCATGGTCCGTGGCCACCACTTGGAGGCTGCCTGCTTGCAAACCGGCCCACAAACTGTCCTGATGGTCCTTTGACCGGAACGGAGGCGACATCACGCGCCGCGCGGCATGATCCCAATCCTTGTTGAAATACTCGCTCTCGTCCAAGGTCAGAAATTGGATCAGCGGCTCGCCATAAACCCGCATCCCCTTCTGCCTCGCCCGGCGGATCGCCTCATGGGTCTGCTCGCAGGACACATGCACAATGTACAAGGGCACACCTGCAGTATCGGCAATGGTGATCGCGCGGTTTGCCGCCTCGCCCTCAAGCTCCGGCGGGCGCGAATAGGCATGCCCCTCCGGACCGGTGATACCTTGATCGAAATACTTTTGCTGCAACTCGGCGACCAGATCACCGTTCTCTGCATGCACCATCGGCAAGGCACCCAACTCGGCACAGCGCTTGAAAGAGGCGAACATCTCATCATCCTCGATCATCAATGCGCCTTTGTAGGCCATGAAATGTTTGAAGGAGTTCACCCCCATATCCACGGCATCTTTCATCTCGTTAAAGACATTCTCGTCCCAACCGGTGATCGCCATGTGATAGCCCACATCCGAACAGATCTGAGGCGCCGACTTGCGGTGCCATTCGTTGATCGCGTTCTTGATCGACCCATCCGCGCCGGGCAGACAGAAATCGACCACCATCGTGGTCCCGCCACAGGCCGCCGCCCATGTGCCGGTCTCGAATGTCTCTGCCGCCGTGGTGCCCATGAAGGGCATTTCCAAATGGGTGTGCGGGTCAATGCCGCCGGGGATCACATAGGCGCCTTCGGCATCGATGTATTCATCTCCCTTGAGGTCCTCACCGATCTGCTTGATCGTTTCTCCCTCGATCAGCACATCTGCTTTCCACGTCCGGTCTGCCGTGCAAACCATTCCGCCCTTGATCACCTTGCTCATCGTCTTTCTCCCATCTTCTTTCTTTTTGGCCCCAAAATACTCCGGGGTTTGGGGCAGCGCCCCAAGTCAAACCGATCCAAAACACCCCAGCGCAGGCCCATGCACACCGATATCCAGCGGCCCAAAATCGCTCTCCACACATAGCGAGAAATATCCCGCCTTGGGCAGATAGACCACCCGGTAGGTGCCATCGCCCCGACTGACAGACCAACAACGCTGGGTCAGCCCGCCGGAAAAATTCACAGTGACCTCGGCGGGCGGACATCGCAGCGACGCAAAATCCTGCGCTGTCTGCCGCAGCACGGTGTCCTGACTGTTTGCGGCCTCGTCCAGTTCGGCGTCCAGCAAGGCATCAACCCGCTGCGCTGTTGAAGGCTGGTGACCGCTGTCCGTCATCGCCGGAATTTATGAAAATTCCGGCCCGATCTTTTCAAAAAGATCGTCGCACGTCTCACCCCACAACCTCCGCTGTTTCTACCACCGCATGCAGTAGCACATCCGCCCCGGCCATCGCCCATTCTTTGGAAATTTCTTCGGCTTCATTGTGGCTCAGACCATCAACACAAGGGCACATAACCATCGCCGTAGGTGCAACACGATTGATCCAGCAGGCATCATGTCCTGCACCGGAGATCAGGTTCATATGCGAATAGCCCAACCGCTCCGCCGCATTGCGCACCGCAGTCACGCAGCTTTCGTCAAAGGCCACCGGATCGAATCCGCCGACCTTCTCAAATTCGATCTTTAGGCCCATGTCATCGGCAATCTTCTGACCCTCGACACGCAAGCGCGCCTCCATATCTTCGATAACGCTCAACTCGGGCGACCGGAAATCAACGGTAAATACCACCTTGCCCGGGATCACATTGCGTGAGTTGGGAAAGACATCAATATGCCCCGCCGCGCCAACGGCATGGGGCGCATGGGACCATGCAATTTCGTCCACCTTATCCAAAATGCGCGCCATGCCCAGCCCGGCATTCTTGCGCATCGGCATTGGCGTTGATCCGGTGTGGCTGTCCTTGCCGTGGATCGTCACTTGCGTCCAGCTCAGACCCTGCCCATGCGTGACAACTCCGATGTCCTTGCCCTCCGCCTCAAGGATCGGGCCCTGCTCAATGTGCAGTTCGAAAAAGGCGTGCATCTTGCGGGCACCGGTTTCTTCTTCACCGCGCCAGCCAATCCGCTTGAGTTCATCGCCAAATTTCTTGCCTTCGGCATCTTCGCGGTCATAAGCCCAGTCTTGCGTATGAATGCCAGCAAACACTCCCGATGACAGCATCGCGGGCGCATAGCGCGTGCCCTCTTCATTGGTAAAATTGGTCACGACAATCGGATGTTTGGTCTTGATCCCCAGATCATTCATCGTGCGCAGGATCTCAAGCCCGCCCAGAACCCCCAAAACGCCATCATATTTGCCGCCTGTTGGCTGGGTGTCCAAATGGCTGCCCACATAGACGGGCAATGCATCGGGATCTGTGCCCTCGCGGCGGGCAAACATGTTGCCCATCTGGTCCAACCCCATGGTGCAGCCTGCATCTTCGCACCATTTTTGAAAGAGCGCCCGGCCTTCACCATCTTCATCGGTGAGTGTCTGGCGGTTGTTACCGCCTGCCACGCCCGGCCCGATTTTGGCCATCTCCATCAGACTGTCCCACAAACGATCGGGGTTGATCTTAAGGTTTTCTCCGGGGGCAGGCATGGGCGGGCTCCTTGATCGGCTATCATCAGAAATTTTACCATTTGGTAAATACACGATTGCGTCTACCATGTTCCCTGTCAAGAACTGGTTTTACCTGCAAAGGCGGTATAGACCTAGGATGCCTGTTTTTGCGGCAACAACAAGGATTTCGCCACGGTGCCAGATACGAAAAAGCCAAGTCGCATTCAGATGCGCAATCGCCGCGTGATCCTTGATGCCGCCCTCGAAGTCTTTTCCCGCCATGGGTATCGCGGCGCGACTCTTGACCAGATCGCGACTGAGGCCGGACTGAGCAAACCCAATATCCTTTATTACTTTAACGGCAAGGAAGAGATCCACGTCACGCTGCTGAGCCAGTTGATGGAAACCTGGCTTGATCCTTTGGTCGAGATGGACGCGGGCGGCGATCCATTGGAGGAAATCCTGGCCTACGTGCAGCGCAAGCTGGACATGACCCGCGATTTGCCTCGCGAAAGCCGCTTGTTTGCCAACGAGATCCTGCAAGGCGCACCGCGCATGGGGGCGCAATTGCATGATGGGCTGAAACCATTGTTTGACGAAAAATGTGCCGTAATCACGGGTTGGGTCAAGGCGGGGAAGCTCGCACCGGTGGACCCGCGGCACTTGCTGTTCTCGATCTGGGCAACAACCCAGCATTATGCCGATTTCGAAGTTCAGGTGGATACGCTTTTGGGGGGCGGTGCAGAGGTGTTTGACGGCGCTGCCACCCATCTGCAAACCATGTTTCGGAAATTGCTGGCACCGTGAACCTTTGGTTTACCGTAATTGACGCTGGTCCACTGTATTAGGACATCATTTACACATTTGCCCCAAGCTAATTGCGGGTGGCGGGCTCCTCTTGATCAAGATCGGAGCACAGGATGAGTTCTATCTTACTTTCAAACCCCTTTGTCACACAGGCGCCTCCGCCAGGTGTGTCGGCAGAAACCCACATTGTTCCCGTCATCGCGCCGACCATCGCCGCCGCGCAGGGGCGTGCGGCAGGCAACAGCACCGGTTTTTCCGGATCTGGCAGCAGTGGCACCAGCGATCAAGGCGCAAATGCAGCGCTGTTTCGCAAAAGGATCAGCGGCGCCTTTCCCCGCCCTGCGGATGCGACCCGAAGTTCGGTCGTCGCTGCGCAAACCCAAACAGAAAAACCGGCCCCCTTGCCCGGTGCCGGCCTTCCTGAAGTGTCGATGCCCGATCCGCTGCCAACCTCGCCCTTTCTCAAGAAAGGGTAAGGTCAACAGGTCGGGAGGAGATGTTATTCTGCAGCGTTGGCCGCAGGGTTGTTGGGATGGGTTGTCCAGTTGGCATAATCCGGTTGGACAACTTTTCCAGTCCGTGGATCAGTCTCGCCGGGTGCCATTGCCTCCATCGTGATGCAGTCTTCGACGGGGCAAACGTTGACGCACAGGTTGCAAGCCACGCATTCCTCATCGATCACTGTAAATGTGCGGTCTTCGGACATGGCGATCGCCTGGTGCGAAGTATCCTCGCAAGCGGCAAAGCAACGGCCGCAGGAAATGCACAGATCCTGATTAATTTTCGCCTTGGCGATGTAGTTCAGGTTCAGCTGGTTCCAGTCCGTTACATTTGGCACCGCGCGGCCGACGATTTCGTCAACGGATGAGATGCCCTTGCTGTCCATGTAATCGCTCAGACCCGAGATCATTTCCTGCACGATCTTAAAGCCATAGGTCATCGCGGCGGTGCAGACCTGCACGTTGCCAGCCCCAAGCGCGAGGAACTCCGCCGCGTCTTTCCAGGTTGTCACGCCGCCAATGCCGCTGATCGGCAGGCCTTGCAGGCCCGGATCGCGGGCGATTTCCGCCACCATGTTCAAGGCAATGGGTTTCACCGCCGGGCCGCAATAGCCGCCATGCGCGCCTTTTCCGTCAATGGTGGGTTCCGGCGCAAAAAGGTCCAGATCAACCGAGGTGATCGAATTGATTGTGTTGATCAAGCTCACCGCATCCGCGCCGCCACGCTTGGCCGCTTCAGCGGGCTTGCGCACGTCTGTAATGTTTGGCGTCAACTTGACGATCACTGGCATACGCGTGTTCGCCTTGACCCAGCGCGTGACCATTTCAATGTATTCCGGCACCTGCCCCACGGCAGAGCCCATGCCACGTTCACTCATCCCATGTGGGCAGCCAAAGTTGAGCTCAACCCCATCCGCGCCTGTCTCTTCGACCATCGGCAGGATCATCTTCCACGGCTCTTCCTCGCAAGGCACCATGAGCGACACGATCATCGCTTGGGCGGGGTAGTCGCGTTTGACCTCTTTGATTTCGTCCAGATTGGTCTGCAACGGACGGTCGGTGATCAATTCGATGTTGTTCAAGCCCAAGAGCCGCCGGTCAGCACCGTAAATTGCGCCATAACGCGGCCCGTTCACGTTGACGACATGTGGGTCTAACCCAAGGGTTTTCCACACAACACCGCCCCAGCCTGCATCGAATGCGCGGCGCACATTGTAGGCTTTGTCCGTTGGCGGCGCAGAGGCCAGCCAGAAAGGGTTGGGGGATTTGATCCCGATAAAATTCGAAGAAAGATCTGCCATCTTGCGTCTCCTGTCGGGCCTCAGCCCTTTCTAAAAATCATTTCTACGGGTTGGATGTGGTCTGCCTGGACCGCGCCAATCATGTTGGCCATCTTGTTTGGGGCTGCGTCCCCCATCAGCATTGGCAAGCTTACCGGCGGCGGCCCCGAGGCCGCTATCTTGGCCTGCATGTCGGCAAAGAACTGTTTTGCAAACGCACCCCGGTCATTGCGGATCTCAAGGGTGAAACCTGCCTTTTGTGCCGCAGTTTGGTAGTCAGCTGGCGTTCCGAGGAAAGAATCCTCTGCCGTGGTCGCCCAAGGCACTGGAAATTCCGGCTGCCCGCCGAACAGCATCACATCATAGACAGCAAATACTCCGCCATCGGTCAGAACCCGTGCAGCCTCCGCGAACAGCTTGTCCTTATCTTGGATGTTCATACCGACATGGATCAACGTGGCCGCGTCAAAACTGGCATCGGCGAAAGGCAACTGCGTTCCGCTGCCCACCTCAAAGGACGTCTTCGCGCCCACAATCTCGCTCAGCTTTTCAGCGCAGATTACAAAGTCCGGCGTCAGGTCGATGCCGACGACCTTGATGCCATATTCACTGGCAATGAAACGCGCCGTTCCACCGATCCCCGATCCGATATCCAACAGCCGCGTGTCCGCAGTCAGCCCCAGCGGATCAAGCAAAGCCTTGGTTGCCGCGATGCCGCCAATATGAAACTCATCAATCGGCTTGAGGATTTGCGCAGTGATCTGCGCCTCCTCGATCCCTGACTGAGCAAGCTTTTCGATGATCTTCTCGAAGAGGCCCGACTGCGCATAATGTCGTTCGATATGATCGACAGCGCCGCTCATTCCCCTCGTCCATTCAAAGGCAGGGTGGTGTGAAAATATTGCATTAGGCGCTCAACACTTCATGCATATCCATAGCCGCATCGCGGCCTTCGGCAACTGCTGTCACTGTCAGATCGTCACCGCCTGACGCACAATCGCCCCCGGCCCATACACCATCAAGCGATGTCCGACCTGTGCCATCCACCTTGATCTTGCGGCCATCCAGCTCTGGCAGGTCGTCCCCCTCAAGGGTCTGACCAATCGCCTTGAACACCTGATCCGCCGCAAGGCGCAGTGTCTGGCCCGTGCCGTTCATGTCCTCGTCTACGTATTCGAATTCGATCTCACGCACTGCGCCGTTGCCATGCACCGCCTTTGGCACTGCATGAGTCACGATTCGCACGCCCTTTGAGGCTGCGAGGTCTTGTTCAAATGCGCTGGCATTCATCCGGTCGCGCCCACGACGATAGACCAAAGTGACATTCAATGCGCCCAGCAGCTTGGCCTGCACGGCGGCATCAACAGCGGTCATACCGCCGCCGATCACCACAACATCGCGGCCAATCGGTACGCTGGCCAGATCACTGGCCTGCCGCAAATCTGCGATGAAATCCACCGCGTCGGTGACGCCATCCTTGTCCTCGCCATCCGCGCCAAGCGCGTTCACACCGCCCAGACCAATCCCGAGAAAAACCGCATCATAGGTATCGCGCAGCCCTTGCAGGGTGATCCCCTGCCCCAAGGCCACGTCATGTTTCAGGGTAATGCCGCCGATTTTCAGCAACCAATCCACCTCGCCTTGCGCGAAACCATCCGGGGTCTTGTAGGCGGCGATCCCGTATTCGTTCAGCCCGCCGGGCTTGGGCCGCGCGTCATGTACCACGACATCATGCCCCATCATCGCCAGACGGTGCGCCGCAGAAAGGCCCGCTGGCCCTGCACCGACCACCGCAACCGTCTTGCCCGAAGGGGCGCCTCGTTCAAAGGGATGCACGCCCTGTTCTTGCAAATGATCTGTGGCGTAGCGTTGCAACTGACCAATCAGCACCGGCTTGCCCTCGGCCAATTCACGCACACAGGCCTCTTCGCACAATGTCTCTGTCGGACAGACACGTGCGCACATGCCGCCCATGATGTTTTGGCTCAAGATCGTTTTGGCCGCCGCGTCCGGCGTGCCTGTGGCGATCTGCCGAATGAACAGCGGGATATCAATGTCCGTCGGGCAGGCCGTGATACAGGGCGCATCATGGCAGAAATAGCAGCGGTCAGCCGCCACCAGCGCTTCATGCGCATCAAGTGGCGGATGCAAATCCGAAAACTGCGCCTCATAACTCTCTTGATCCAACCGGCCCGGCTTGATCCCTTCGGCAAAAACGTCTGATGACATCTGGTACACCCCTGAATGACCTGATTTTTAAAAACGGTCTCACGGATTCATTTTTTTATCAACTGGTAAAATTATTGAAAGGGTAAGAAAATGCACCATGGGCGCGGGATGCCAAAGAAATGTGCAAGGATCAGGATGCTTAAGCTCCCGACCAATCAACGCCTTCCGCTTTCTCGATCCGCAACAAGCCTTCGGGCCATGGGACCATGAGCCTCTGCACCTCTGAGACCTGCCCTTGCAGCCAAAGCGCGATATCGCTCGGCCTCAGCAGAACACCCATGCGGTGATGGATCGGTTCAACATCTGCGTTTGGCGGGCAAGTCACTGTGGCGACCTGCTCTACCTTGATGCCGCCGGGGCCGCGCCAGACATCGGTGATCGCCGCGAAGAAAAGCAATCCGCCATCCTTTGCCGATATCCGCCACGCGGTCTTTTTTCGTTTCTCGCCGGTCCATTCATACCAGCCGTCTACCGGCACAACCGCCCGCCCTGTGCCTTCATAGGCGGATTTCTCAAAAACCGTCTCTGATCTTGCGTTGATCAGCGTTTCCATCACCGGACGGCCCCGCGCATTGACGCGGCCCACTGGAATGATGCCCCACCTCATGCGGGAAACGCCCTTGGTGGTGAGGCAGAGAATCTCTTGGCCCGGTGCAATGTTATGGCGGGGCGGGTCATTATCGTACGCTGATGTATCGATGCCCAGAACATCGCTTATCTCCGCAAGGGGTGATGTCAAAAACAGGCGACCGGGCATCGGTTAGCCCTTTATCTGATTGACCAGCTCCAACAGCTCCGGCCCGAACCGGGCCACGATCATCGCCACACCTTCGGCATTTGGATGGACCCCGTCACCCTGAAACAGCGCCCGATAGGCGCTCAGATCCTCGTTTTCCTCTCCCTCTGTCAGCCCCGCGAAAAAGCTTTCAAGATAGAGTGTTTCAAAATCCTTGGCCAAGTCGGGGTAAATCGCCTCAAAATCGGCCTTGTAGTCTTCGCCATAATTCCCCGGCGCTTGCATACCAACCAGCAAAACCTCGACCTCGGCGGCTTGGGCGGCGGTCAGGATACCGGTCAGATTCTGCCGCGCTTGTTCCGGTGGCAGCCCGCGCAGCACGTCATTGCCGCCCAAAGCCACGATCATACCGTCCACATCTGGTGTCAGGGTCCAGTCCACCCGCGACAAACCGCCGGCAGTGGTATCGCCGGAAACCCCGGCATTGATCAATCGCACGTCCGCGCCATTCGCATCCAGCCAGGCCTGCAATTGCGGCACAAACCCTTGTTCGGCGGGCAAGCCATACCCTTGGGTCAGACTGTCGCCCAAGGCGGCAATAACCACCTCATCGGCTTGCGCAGTCCCTGCGAAACAGGCCAGAAATCCAATCATTACCTTGCGCATTTCAAACTGACCTCCATATCCAGCAGATACCTATTTAAAGGCGGCCCTATGACAGACCTCGTGTTCCAGCTTAAAGATGTGGCTTTTTCGCTCAGAGGCAATGCCGGACAGGTCGATATCCTGCGCGGAATTTCCCTGAAGGTCCACAGCGGCGAAAGTGTTGCGTTGGTTGGTCCCTCGGGGTCTGGTAAGTCTTCCTTGCTGATGGTGATGGGCGGCCTGGAACAGGCCACCGGCGGCACGGTTGAGGCATTGGACCATGATTTGAGCACGATGGACGAGGATGCCCTGGCGCGATTCCGGCAGGGACGCATGGGGATTGTGTTTCAATCCTTTCACCTGATCCCGACCATGACCGCCTTGGAAAATGTTGCCACGCCTCTGGAAATTTCGGGTCAGACGGATGCCTTTGATCGTGCGCGTGAGGCGTTGGAGGCGGTTGGCCTTGGCCACCGCGTTGATCACTACCCCGCCCAATTGTCTGGCGGCGAGCAACAGCGCGTCGCCCTTGCGCGAGCCTGTGCGCCCCGCCCGGCGATCTTGCTTGCCGATGAACCCACCGGCAATCTGGACAGCACAAACGGCAGCGCGATCATGGATTTGCTCTTTGAGATGCGAGACACCTATGGCGCGACGCTGGTTCTGGTGACGCATGATCCCGCGCTCGCGGAGCGGTGCGACCGGTCCGTGGCCCTGGCCGACGGCAAAATCGCATGAGCCTGTCTCTTGCCAGCCGCTTTGCCCGCCGTGAAATGCGCGGCGGCCTCAAAGGCTTTCGTCTGTTTCTGGCCTGCCTCGCGCTTGGCGTAGCCGCGATTGCCGCCGTTGGGTCAGTCCGCGCTGCGATTGAGGCTGGTTTGCAGCGCGAAGGTGCGGCCCTTCTGGGCGGCGCGGCAGAGCTGGATTTCACCTACCGGTTTGCAACCGCCGAAGAACAGGACTGGATCGCGGGCCGCACAACGTCCGTCTCTGAAATTGTTGAGTTTCGGTCCATGGCAGTGGTGGGCGACGAAAGGGCACTGACGCAGATCAAAGGCGTTGATGATGCCTATCCCTTGGTCGGGCAGATGGTTCTTGACCCGGCGATGCCCCTGGATGCAGCGCTGGCCGATCAAGGAGGACATCCCGGCGCGGTGATGGAACGGGCGCTGTCTGACCGGCTTGGCATTGCGGCGGGTGACACTTTCCAGCTTGGACGCAAGACCTACCACCTGTCCGCGCTGATCCTGCGCGAACCTGACAGCGCGGCCAGCGGTTTTGCCCTTGGTCCGCGCACCCTTTTGCGCAGTGATGCGCTGGATGGTTCGGGGTTATTGGGACCGGGGACGCTGTTTAACTCCAAATACCGTCTGACCTTGCCGCCAGATACTGATCTTGACGCGCTGAAGAATGACGCATTGGAGCAATTTGAAAACAGCGGAATGCGCTGGACGGATGCGCGGAACGGCGCCCCCGGTGTGGCCCGTTTTGTCGAACGTCTTGGAGCGTTCCTTGTGCTGGTCGGGCTTTCCGGTCTGGCGGTGGGCGGCGTGGGTGTGTCTGCGGCTGTGCGGTCTTACTTGAATGGCAAAACCGGGGTGATCGCCACCTTGCGCGCCCTTGGGGTGGATCGTGCGACGATCTTTCAGACCTATTTCCTCCAGATCGGCATCCTGTCGATCTTGGGTGTGATGATTGGTGTGGTGCTTGGCGCGGTTGCCCCGATGCTGCTGTCGCCACTGATTGAGGCGCGGTTGCCGGTGCCTGCACGCTTTGCGTTTTACCCACTGCCTTTGGCCGAGGCCGCAATTTATGGCTTGCTGACCGCACTGGCCTTCACCCTTTGGCCCCTGGCCCGCAGCGAAGACGTGCGGGCCGCCACATTGTTCCGCGATGCATGGCAAGGCGCCCGGCGCCTTCCTGCGCCCCGGTATCTGGCAGTGATCGGGTTGATTGTCGCCACGCTGGTCGGGCTGGCGGCCTGGTTCAACGGATCTTGGATGCTCACACTCTGGACGTTGGGCGGGATCGCCGGGGCGCTTTTGCTGTTGGTTCTCGCCGCTGGTCTGCTGCGCCTGTTATCACGCCGTGCGGCGCGGCTGGCGCGTGGACGTCCCCGCCTGCGGTGGGCCCTCGCCGCGATCAGCGGTCAGGGCGAAGGAGCCGGCGCGGTGGTTCTGTCACTGGGCCTTGGCCTGTCGGTGCTGGCCGCTGTGGGCCAGATTGACGGAAACCTGCGCAATGCGATCTCCGGCAATTTGCCGGATGTTGCGCCCTCGTATTTCTTTGTCGATATCCAGAAAGATCAGATCGACGGCTATACTGAACGCTTGGAAAATGACCCTGCCGTCAGCCGCATCGACAGCGCCCCCATGCTGCGCGGGGTTATCACCAAGATCAATGGACAGCCCGCCGACGAGGTTGCAGGCGATCACTGGGTGGTGCGCGGCGACCGCGGCGTGACCTATGCCGCCGCGCCTGACCCCGATGCCCGTTTGACTGCCGGCTCATGGTGGCCCGAGGATTATTCTGGCCCGCCGCTGATCAGCTTTGCCACAGAAGAGGCCGAAGAGATTGGCCTGTCTTTGGGCGATACACTGACAATCAATGTGCTGGGCCGCGACATCAAGGGCACAATCGCCAGCTTTCAAGAGGTCGATTTTTCCACCGCTGGTATCGGATTTGTTCTGACGATGAACCCCGCTGCATTGTCCGGCGCACCGCATACGTATATCTCAACTGTCTATGCCGAAGCGGAAGCCGAAGCGCAGATATTGCGCGATCTGGCCAGCGCCTACCCGAACATCACCGCCATTCGGGTGCGCGACGCGATTGACAGGGTCTCTGCTGTACTGGCCGGTCTGGCGGCCGCTACGTCCTATGGTGCTTTGGCGACCCTGCTGACCGGATTTCTGGTGTTGATCGGGGCCGCCGCAGCCGGGGCGCAGGCCCGCACCTACGAAGCCGCACTTCTGAAAACACTGGGCGCATCACGCCGTGCCATCGCAGCCAGCTTCATGCTGCGTGCCGCGCTTTTGGGTGTGTTTGCCGGGGCGGTTGCCTTGCTTGCAGGGGTGCTGGGTGGTTGGGCGGTAAGCCGATTTGTGATGGAAACCGACTTTACAATCATCTGGCCATCGGCCCTGATGATCATTGCAGGCGGCGTGTTGGCCACCGTCCTTGCCGGCCTCGGCTTTGCGCTGAGGTCTCTCAATGCCCGGCCCGCGCAGGTTTTGCGTGCCCGTGAATAGCAACCGGATGTGACATGACCCAGGACCTGCCTGCCCCCCTGCCCCCCGCCTTGCGCCCCGCGCAGCAGCAGCACGTCCTGAACATTGTCCGCCGCGCCGCCAAGGCAGAAATCCTGCCGCGTTTTCGCGCCCTCGCTGCCGCAGATATCAGCAGCAAATCACGCCCCGACGATCTGGTGACCCGCGCCGATCTGGAGGCCGAGGCGATGATGACACGGGCGCTCAAGATCGCATTTCCCGATGCCCTGGTGATCGGCGAGGAAGCTGTTTCCAAAGATCCGTCCCTGTTGGACGGTCTGGCCGCTGCGCCCCTGGCATTCATTCTCGATCCGGTGGATGGCACGTGGAACTTTGCGCATGGGCTGGCGGTCTTTGGCGTGATCCTTGCGGTCACGCAATTTGGCAAACCCGGTTTTGGGCTGATCTACGATCCAATTGCCGACGATTGGGCCATTGCGGACAGCGCGACGGACCTCGCCGAAATGCAAAAGGCCAATGGCAACAGCACGCGGCTGAAGGTTGCAATGGGCAAGCAGATTGAGAACCTGTCAGGATATATCCCGCTCAGCCTGTTCAATGGGCCGGTGTTGCGACAGGTCGCTGCGACTCTGCCAAGTTTCGCCCGCATCAGCAGCCTGCGCTGTTCTGCGCATGAATACAGGATGGTGGCCCAGGGCCATGTGGATTTTCTTCTGACAGGGATGCTGCACCCGTGGGATCACGCCGCCGGAGCATTGATCTGTGCGCAGGCCGGTGCCCATGTGGAAATGCTGGACGGTAGGCCTTATACCGCCGCCCGCCGCGACGGTCATCTGTTGGTCGCGCCGGACCGCACCACATGGAACCGGCTGCGCAAGGTCTTTGATTTTCTTGTGAGGCAAGAGCCGAACAGCGACTGAACGGGCCAGATGCAAAAAAGGCGGAGCCTTTAGCCCCGCCTTTTGCCATTTTTCAATTCCGCCGGATCATTCCGCCGCTTCGGCGTAATCCTCCATCGGCGGGCATGTGCAAATCAGGTTGCGGTCGCCATGCACGTTGTCAACGCGGTTCACCGGTGGCCAGTACTTATCCACCCGGAATGCGCCCGGAGGGAAACAGCCCTGTTCGCGGGTATAGGGGCGTTCACCCCATTCCAACACCAGATCCTCAACCGTATGCGGCGCGTTCTTAAGCGGGTTGTTCTCGCGTGGCATATCGCCTTTCTCAATGGCATCAATCTCTGCACGGATCGCCAGCATCGCATCACAGAACCGGTCCAGCTCTGCCTTGTTCTCGCTTTCCGTCGGTTCAACCATGAGCGTACCTGCCACAGGCCAGGACATCGTTGGCGCGTGGAAGCCGCAGTCGATCAGACGTTTGGCAATGTCATCCACAGTCACACCGGCGCTTTCGTCGAAGGGGCGCACATCGATGATGCACTCATGCGCCACCCGGCCTGATGGACCCTTGTAAAGCACGTCATAGGCTCCTTCGAGACGCTTGGCGATGTAGTTGGCATTCAGGATCGCGACACGGGTGGCTTGGGTCAGGCCGTCTCCGCCCATCATCAGGCAATAGGCCCATGAGATCGGCAACAGCGAAGGCGAGCCATATGGCGCCGCCGACACGGCGCTGCCGCCATCGTTCGGATGGCCCGGCAAATGCGCAATCAGGTGCTCCTTTACGCCAATGGGTCCCATGCCGGGTCCGCCGCCGCCGTGCGGGATGCAGAAGGTCTTGTGCAGGTTGAGGTGGCTCACATCGCCGCCCAGATCACCGGGGCGCGACAGGCCCACCATGGCGTTCATATTGGCCCCGTCGATGTAGACCTGACCACCGTGTTCATGGGTGATCCTGGTCACCTCGGTTACGGTTTCCTCAAACACCCCATGGGTCGAAGGATAGGTGATCATGCATCCGGCAAGGTTCTCCGCATGCTGCTGTGCCTTGGCGCGGAAATCGTCCAGATCAATATCACCGTTTTCGGCAGATTTGATCGGTACGACCTTCCAGCCCACCATTTGGGCCGAAGCCGGGTTGGTGCCATGGGCACTTATCGGGATCAGACAGATGTTGCGGTGCCCTTCGCCATTGGCGCGATGATAGGCCGAAATGGTCAGCAGACCCGCGTATTCCCCCTGCGCGCCCGAGTTTGGCTGCATGGAGATCGCGTCATAGCCGGTGATGTCACAAAGTTTGGAGGACAGATCGTCGATCATCTCCTTGTAGCCCAACGCCTGATTGTCCGGCACAAACGGGTGCATCAAAGAAAATTCGCGCCAGCTCACCGGCATCATTTCGGCGGCCGAGTTCAGCTTCATCGTGCAAGAGCCCAGCGGGATCATCGCCCGGTCCAACGCCAGATCGCGGTCCGCCAGACGGCGCATATAGCGCATCATTTCGGTTTCGGCGCGGTTCATGTGGAAGATCGGGTGGGTGAGGTATTCGGTTTGCCGGATCAGCTTCTCCGGCATGTGGTAATGCGGGGTGTAGTCCTTGTCCGCACGATCAATGCCAAAGGCTCGCCAAACCGCCTCGATCGTGGCGGGTTTGCTGCGCTCATCCAGGGTGATGCCGACCTTGGTCTCGCCGACTTTGCGCAGGTTTACGCCCTCTTCAACCGCTGATTTCATCACGGCAGATTGCAATGGACCAACTTCAACAGTGATCGTGTCAAAGAAAGTCGCAGGGCGCACTTCAAAGCCCGCCTGTTTCAGCCCTTCGGCCAGACGCACGGTCTTGCGGTGGATGCGCTGTGCAATCGCCTTGAGGCCCTTCGGTCCGTGGAACACGGCATACATCGACGCCATCACCGCCAGCAAAGCTTGCGCTGTACAAACGTTGGAAGTCGCTTTTTCGCGGCGGATGTGCTGTTCGCGGGTTTGCAGCGACAGGCGGTAGGCGCGATTGCCATGGGCATCAATAGATACCCCGACAATCCGGCCCGGCATGGACCGTTTCATCGAATCCTTGCAGGCCATATAAGCGGCGTGCGGGCCACCGTATCCTTCGGGCACACCAAAACGCTGTGTGGTGCCAACGGCGATATCTGCGCCCATCTCCCCCGGCTCTTTCAGCAGGGTCAGGGACAGCGGATCGGCAGAAATGATCCCAATGCCCTTGTTCTCGTGCAGCGCGGCAATGTGGCTGGTGAAGTCGCGCACATGGCCATAGGTGCCCGGATACTGGAATATCGCGCCAAAGACCTTGTCCGCTTCCATCTTGTCCGGGTCGCCGACGATGATCTCGATGCCCAAGGGGGCCGCGCGGGTTTTCATCACCGCGATGTTCTGCGGATGACAATCGTGATCCACAAAGAAGGCGCTGACCTTGGACTTGGACATGCGCTGCGCCATGGTCATCGCTTCGGCGCAGGCTGTTGCCTCATCCAAGAGCGAGGCATTGGCGACCTCAAGACCGGTCAGATCGCTGATCATGGTCTGGAAGTTCAAGAGCGCCTCGAGCCGGCCTTGCGAGATCTCAGGCTGATAAGGCGTATAGGCGGTGTACCACGCCGGGTTCTCAAGAATGTTCCGCTGAATGGCCGGAGGGGTAACCGTGCCATGATAGCCCTGACCGATCAGGCTGGTCATCACCTTGTTCTTGGAGGCGACGATGCGCATGTGCTCCAGCACTTCGCGCTCTGACATGGCCTTGCCGAAATCCAGCTTGCCTTTCATGCGGATGCCGCCCGGCAGGGTGTCATCAATCAACGCGTCCAGAGACTTGGCACCAACCGTCTCCAACATCTGCGTCATCTCTTCGGGTGACGGGCCGATGTGGCGGCGATTGGCAAAATCATACGGAAGATAATCGGTAGGCTTGAAGGTCATGGCACCCGCCCTTTTCTTTTTGGCTGTAAATATTCCCGCCGGAGGCATCCCCGGCGGGCATCATGCGTTACCCGATGAAGGCCTGGTATCCGGCTTCATCCATAAACTCGTCCATCTGCGATGCATCGCTGACCTTGAGCTTGAAAAACCACGCTTCGCCCTGCGGGTCGTCATTGACCATGCTGGGATTGTCGGTCAGTGCGCTGTTCACTTCGGTGATCTCACCATCAATCGGGGCAAGGATGTCAGAGGCGGCTTTGACAGATTCGATCACTACCACTTCGTCGTCTTTACTGACGGTTGTGCCTTCTTCGGGCAGTTCCACAAAAACGACGTCGCCCAATTGCTCTGCCGCGTGGATCGTAATGCCCACAACCACTTCATCGCCTTCAACGCGCAGCCATTCGTGTTCTTCGGTAAATTTCATGTTGTCGTTCCTTTGTTGATTATCTTTTGAAGTTTGCCGCTACAAAGGGCAGCTTGGCAATCGTCAATGGCAGACGTTTGCCGCGGACCTCGCCCCAAAGGGGCGTGCCGATTTTGCTGTGCTCTGTGGCGACATATCCCATCGCGACCGGCCCGCCGAAAGTCGGGCCAAAACCGCCGGAAGTGACCGTGCCAACCTGTGTGCCACCTTCGGCCGCATCAAAAATCGCCACGCCTTCGCGCATCGGGGCGCGTCCTTCAGGCAACAGCCCCACACGCTTGCGGGCGGCGCCGTTTTCAAAGGCAGCCATCACGGGCTCTGCGCCCGGAAACCCGCCAGCGCGGTCGCCGCCTGCACGGCGTACCTTCTGCACGGCCCAGTTCAACGCGCCCTCGACCGGATTGGTGGTGGCGTCGATGTCATGTCCATAAAGGCAAAGCCCGGCCTCAAGGCGCAGGGAATCCCGTGCGCCAAGGCCAATTGCCTCGACCCCGTCTTGCGCCAACAGCTTACGCGTCAGCGCCTCGGCCTGCGCCTCAGGCACGGAAATTTCATAGCCGTCCTCGCCTGTATAGCCGGACCGGGAGGCCCAAACCGCGATCCCGTCCAGTGTCAGGTCTCGCACATCCATAAACGTCATATCTGCCGCCGCGGCATCCATCGCGGCAACCGCCGCCTCTGCGCCAGGCCCTTGCACCGCGATCAGCGCGCGATCCGTCAAGGCAGTCACGGTGATCTCAGGTTCGAGCGCCGCCTTCATGCGGGCAATATCGGCGGTCTTGCACGCGGCGTTCACTACCACGAACAGATCATCGCCGCGCCGGGCAAACATCAGATCATCTTCGATTCCGCCAGCGTCATTGGTGAACAACCCATAGCGCTGCCGGCCATCGCCCAGCCCCAGCACATCCATCGGCACCAGTGTTTCAAACGCTGTTGCGACCGCCTCCCATGACGGGCCCGACAGGATCACCTGGCCCATGTGGCTGACGTCGAACAGACCTGCGGCCTTGCGGGTATGCTGATGTTCCTTCATCACGCCAAGCGGATATTGCACGGGCATTTCATAGCCTGCGAATGGCACCATCTTGGCGCCCAGTTCAACATGCAGATCAAAAAGTGGTGTGCGGTTCAGATCGCTCATCCGGTGTGTCCCCTTGTTCAACCGGATGTCGACAATTGATCAACCGGCACCAATGCACCGCAACATGCGGCCCACGATGCCCCCTCTGTCCTTTCGCCTGAGATCGTTATCCCTTCGGCGGGTGCCGCTCGCACCACTCTCCAGAGTGTCGTATGCCCGCCACGGTCCTTGTGGCCTGAGAGTTTCCGGGGCGGTTGCTCCTTCGGCACCGGCGCTCTGCCGATTCTCCCATGACGGTTGGCTATAGGTATGCCGCGGCATACCATTCCGTCAAGCGTGCTTGTGTTCGCGTCGCTTCCGGTGTTGTCTGCGGCCTAAATTCGATCGGCAGACCATGATGACCCCTTACTTTTTTGGCTACGGCAGCCTCGTCAACCGCAACACACACGCCTATCCCGATGCACATCCCGCGCAATTGCTGGGCTGGCGGCGCAGATGGGTGCGCACCCGCCTGCGCGACGTGGTGTTTCTGACGGTGGAGCCTGACCCCTCATGCACCATTGACGGGTTGATCGCTGCCGTGCCGGGCGCCGATTGGGCGACGCTGGACCTGCGCGAAACCGGCTATGACCGCCAGCCCTCCGGCGGCGCGGTTGCACATCCTTTGGGCCAAGCACCGCAGATTGCCCATTACAGCGTGACGCCCGACAACCGCGTCGATAGCGGCGATCATTGCATCCTGCGCAGCTACCTTGATGTGGTGGTGCAAGGGTTCTTGCGTGAGTTTGGAGACGCGGGCGTGCAGCGGTTCTTTGACACGACGTCAGGCTGGGAAACGCCTATTCTGGATGACCGCGCCGCCCCGATCTATCCACGGCACCAGACCATCACCAATGATGAAACTGCACTGGTGGATCTGCATCTCAACCGGCTATCTGCGCGCTTGAAATAGCGCCATCAGACGCCCCTCGCGGCCAAATATCTCTTGCCCTGTCTTGCCCGGTTTGCCGCCCCGCGCGATGCAGCGCAGCGCCAGCACCCAGGCGACGATGCCAAACAGAACACCTGCCAACGATTGCCCGATCAGCACACCTTGCGGGCCCCAAATCATCGCGCCCAGCCAGACCAGCGGGATCAGCGCCAATGCGTTGCGGCCCCAATTGGTGAAGGTCGACAGGAACGGCTGACCCAGGTTGTTGAACGCCGCATTGGCCACAAACAACACGCCGGGAAAGAAGAACGCCAAGGACAGCGGTCCGCAAAACAGATAGATCAAATCGCGGGTGATGCCTGTGGCCTCAAACAGATTGGCAATCGGCCCGCGCAGGGCAAACAGCACAGCCGAGACAAAGACCGTGACCAGAGCTGTGAACAAGACCGCCGCATTGAAACCGCGCCGCACCCTGTCCATGTTGCCCGCACCGTAGTTCTGGCCGATGATCGGACCAACCGCCCCCGACAGGGCAAAAACCACGCCGAAGGCCACCGGAATCATCCGGCCGACAATCGCCATGCCCGCCACCGCCTCTTCACCATATCCGGCCATCGCCCGTGTGACATAGGCCTGGCCTACGGGGGTGGCGATCTGTGCAAGAATGGCGGGAAAGGCAATGGCCAGCACCGGCGCAAGGTCGCGGATCATACCAGCCAGACGCGGGCGCACGATGCCCCCATAAATCCGGATCAACGGCAGGATTGCCACCACGGCAATCACCAGCCGCGCCACGAAGGAGGCAATTGCCGCGCCGGTCAGCTCCAGATCCAGCCCGAAGATCAGGATCGGGTCCAGCACCGCATTGACCACGCCGCCCGAGATCGTCGCCATCATCGCCCGCCGCGCATCACCATGGGCACGCAGGACCGCACTGCCCATCATGCCAAGGATCAAGAAGGGCACGCTTGGCACCACGATTTGCAGAAAATGCACGCTCAGCTCGGCGGTTTCCCCTGTCGCGCCCAGCAGCGCCACCATCCATTCCAATGACAACCAGAAGATCACCGCAAAGACGATGCTGAACATAAGACCATAGCTCAGCGCGTGGGTGGTGCGTTCCCGCGCCAGTTCGGCATCCCCGGAGCCAAGCGCCCGTGCCACCAAAGCCCCAGCAGAAATAGCCAATCCAATCCCGAAGGATGTGGTGAAAAACAAGATTGCACCAGCATAACCGACGGCGGCAGCCAGTTCCGATTTACCCAGCATCGAAATGAAGATCATATCGACAAAATCGACGACAAAGACCGCCATCAACCCGATGGAGGCCGTCAACGCCATCACGGCGGTATGGGCAAAGAGATTGCCGGTCAGGAATTTCGCCTGTGCATCAGCCATATGCGGCCGCGCCGCTGATCTGGCCTTGGGCCGGATGTGTGATCCCCGGCCCGCAAATCATTTCCGCGCTTTGACCACTTGCAACAAGGGCATCACGGCGGCCATTTCCGGCCCACTTTCCTGCCCTGTCAGGGCCAGACGCAGTGGCCGGAACAGCCCGCGCCCCTTTCGACCGGTGGCCTCTTTGACGGCGGCGGTCCAGCTCGACCAGGTGTTTTCGTCAAACGGCATCTCAGGCAGCATCGCCATGGCCTCTTTGATGAAATCCGCGTCGCCCTCTTCGATCACCGGATCAGCGCCATCGCGGAACATCGCCCACCAGCCGTTTAGATCTTTGAGGGTCGAGATGTTCTCGCGGGTGACGGACCAGAACCGGTCCGCTTGATCCGCAGGCACGCCCAACGCGGCAATCTCATCTGCTACGGCCTCAAGCGGCAATTGCTGCAGATAGCGTCCGGTCAGCGGGAAAAGATCCTGCACGTCAAATTTGGTCGGGGCAGAGCCGAAATGATTGATATCAAAGCCCTCGATCAGGCTTTCCATATCCGTGCGGAGTTCCACCGGATCAGACGATCCAAGCCGCGCCATCAGACTGAGCAAGGCATAGGGCTGAATGCCCTGCGCCCGCAGATCACGCAAAGACAAGGTGCCAAGGCGCTTTGACAGCGCTTCACCCTGCGGGCCGGTCAACAGCGAATGGTGGGCAAAACTTGGCACATTGCCCATGCCCAGCGCCTGCATGATCTGGATCTGCGTCGCTGTGTTTGTGACGTGATCAGAGCCGCGCACAACATGGGTCACGCCCATTTCGGTATCATCCACAACACTGGCCAGCGTATACAGGATCTGCCCGTCACCGCGGATCAAGACCGGGTCCGACACAGAAGCGGCATCGATAGAGATATCGCCCAGAATGCCATCATTCCACTCGATCCGTTCCTGATCCAGCTTGAAGCGCCACACCCCATCACCGCGTTCGGCACGCAGGGCGTTCTTTTCATCCTCTGACAGTGCCAGCGCCGCGCGGTCATAGACCGGCGGCTTGCCCATGTTCAGTTGTTTCTTGCGCTTGAGATCCAGCTCGGTCGGCGTCTCGAATGCCTCGTAGAACCGGCCCTTGGCCCGCAGATCATCCGCCGCAGCGTGGTACTGATCGAGCCGTTCGGATTGCCGTTCGACCCGGTCCCAATGCAGGCCCAGCCATGTCAGGTCTTCTTTGATTGCATCAACATATTCTTCTTTGCTGCGCTCTGGATCTGTGTCGTCAATCCGCAGGATGAATGTTCCGCCAGCCTTGCGGGCAATCAGATAATTCATCAAGGCGGTCCGCAGGTTGCCCACATGGATATATCCGGTTGGGGAGGGGGCAAAACGGGTAACGGTTTGGCTGGACATTTGGTATTCTCCTATCGCAACGGTCACCTGTCACAGCGCCGCAGAATTGTCCAGTAAACAGCTTAGGTCGGCTGCACTGGCCAATGCCCGTTCAGGTCTTGCAGACCGGCGCGGATCAATTCGGCGAGGACATCCGTGTCAGCATCGGCCAGCTTGTTGAGGTAGAGGCAGGATTTGCCTTTGCTGTGTTTGCCCAGCCGCGCCAATATCGGGTCGAAATTGGCATATCCGGGCATGATATAGATCGACAACTTGGCCTTGCGCGGTGCAAAACCGGTGGCAAAGGTGCTGCCGCTGCGGCCAGAGGCGTAGGTGTAATCATACCGGCCATACCCCAGCATGCCGCCTTTGTAGAATCGCGGTTGCCAGCCTGTGACTTTGCGAAAGAGCGCATCCAGCTCGGCCGCCTCTGCATGGCGGCGCGGTGGCTCTACGTTTGTCAGAAACTCCGCAACTTCATCCATCGATCGTCCTTGTCGTCCGGGTCAGCCGCCGTCGTTCAGCGCGCCGTTCTCCCAATCCCCACTGGCCTCTTCGCCGGTGGCATAGCGCATGGTGCCCGCGCCCTGCCGTTTGCCGGCCTTGAAGGTACCCTCATAGACATCACCGTTGGCATAGGTCGCTTTGCCCTGACCTTCGATCTCGCCCCGGAACCATTGGCCCTCATAGACAAAACCGCTCGCCATGGTGATGTTGCCGGTGCCGTGACGTTGACCCATGTCAAACTCGCCCACATAGATCGTCCCGTCAGGGTAGGTCGCCTTGCCCTGTCCGTGCCGCTGGCCGTCTTTCCATGTGCCCTCATAGCGATAACCATCTGCATAGGTCATGACGCCCTGTCCGTCGTTCCGGGCATTTTTAAAGCTGCCCTCGTAAACGACGCCATTGGGATAGGTCGCCTTGCCCTGCCCTTCAATCACACCGCCGGCCCAATCCCCTTCGTAGGTGGAACCATCAGGATAGGTGATCTTCCCCTCACCATCGGCCAGATCATTGCGGAACGACCCAACATATACCGACCCGTCCGGATAGGTGACTTTCCCCTGCCCCTCGATCTGGCCCGCCACCCAGGAGCCGGTGTAGACATAGCCGTCCGCGCCGGTGAAGGTGCCCTGCCCATCGCGGCGGTCGTCCTTGAATGTGCCCTCATAGGTATCACCGTTGGCATAGGTGACCTTGCCGCGGCCCTCGCGGCGGCCACTGACAAGGATGCCTTCGTAAACATCGCCATTGGCTTGGGTCAGCTTGCCAGTGCCATCAATCTGGCCGTCTTTCCATGAGCCCACGTAGATCAGCCCATCGGGCATGGTCAGCGTTCCGGTGCCGTGGCGCTTGCCCTGCCGGATATCACCGTCATAGACCGCACCATCAGGATAGGTGATCGTGCCAACACCGTGTTTGGCCCCGTCCACCCAATCGCCCTTATATTCATAACCGCCTGGGCTTTGCATCACGCCTTTGCCGTGGTGTTTGGCATTGCGGAACTGTCCCTCATAACGCACCCCATTGGCATAAAGCGCAACGCCCTGCCCCATGATCGCGCCAGCCTCCCATTCCCCTTCATAGGTGCCACCATCGGCAAAGGTGATCTTGCCAAAACCGTCCGGCTTGCCCTTGGCAAAGTTGCCCTCATAGACCGACCCGTTGGGAAAACGGGCCACGCCTTCGCCTTTGATTTCGCCGTCTTCCCAATTGCCGCTGTATTCATAGCCGTTGGGCAATTTGTAGCTGCCTTGCCCGTGCTGCAATCCACCGCGGAAACTGCCCTCGTAGATCCCGCCATCGTCATATTGTTTGGTCTGGACCTGCCCATCCTGCGCCAAGGCGGGCAAGGGCAACAACGAGAGACAAAGCAACAAGGAACGGAGCGTCATGGACATACCTGCATTTCACGCGAAACTGCGCCGGATCGGTTTGGGTCGCACCCCCTGCGACCTTTGAACGGTAGCCTATGCAATGGGGCCAAAGGGGGCAATCGTCTTTTGTCTGGGTAAGGACGCAAGCGGATTGCGGCCCTCGACCCCCTTGGCAAAGCGGCCTAGGCTACCCCCAAGTTCAGGAGATTTCCATGACCGATGACACCCAAACCCAATACACGGGCCGCTGCTATTGCGGCGCATTGCAATATGCCGCCGAGGGCAAGCCGGTTTTCAAGGCGCAATGCCATTGCCGCGAATGTCAGTACTTCTCAGGCGGCGGGCCGAACTATTTCATGATGATGCCCAAAGACGGTCTCCACTGGACCAAAGGCACCCCGAAAGAGTTCACTCGGCCAGATCTGGAAGGCGCCGTCACCAGATGTTTCTGCGGGCAATGCGGAACGCATATTCTCACGAAACTGCCTGCGCGGGATCATGTCGTGCTCAAGGTTGGGACGCTGGATGAACCCTCCCGTTTTGGCGCGGCCAAAGCGGCGATCTACATGGTGGATCAACAACCGTTTCACCTTGTTCCTGAGGGTCTTCCCGCGTTCGAACGGCTGCCTCCGCGCTGATCCGGCGCGGCACTTGGACGCGATTGGGGTTTTCCCCCGGCGTTGATCTGCTACATCACAGGTCAGACGTATTTTTCTATCGAGGCAGCGCATGGCAGACCGGTTTCGCATCACCTTGGGTCAGTTGAACCCGACCGTCGGAGATTTGGCAGGCAATGCCGCGTTGGCCCGCGAGGCATGGCAAGCGGGCAAGGAGGCAGGCGCCGATCTCGTAGCCCTGCCGGAGATGTTCATCACCGGGTACAACGCGCAGGATCTGGTAATGAAACGCGCGTTCCAGCTGGATGTGATGACCCATATTGAGGGATTGGCCGCCGATTGTGCGGATGGCCCCGCATTGGCCATTGGGGCGCCATGGGCCGAAGGCACCGCGCTGTATAATGCCTATCTGATCCTGAAGGGCGGCAAAATTGCCAGCCGTTCGCTCAAATACAATCTGCCCAACGAAACCGTTTTTGACGAGGTCCGCATTTTTGATGCCGGACCCTTGGGCGGGCCATACTCCGTTGGCAACACCCGCATCGGATCACCAATATGCGAGGATGCCTGGCACCCGGATGTGGCCGAAACGCTTGAGGAAACCGGGGCGGAGTTCCTGCTGGTGCCCAATGGATCGCCCTACTATCGCAACAAGATGGAAACCCGCATGAACGTGATGGTCGCGCGGGTGATCGAGACCGGTTTGCCGCTCATCTATCTCAATATGATCGGCGGGCAGGACGATCAGGTCTTTGATGGTGCATCCTTTGCCCTGAACCCCGGCGGAAAACTGGCCATGCAACTGCCCGCGTTTGAACGGCAGATCACCCATGTCGATCTGGAACGCACCCCAGAAGGCTGGCGCGTGGTGCAGCAGGATCTGGCGCATTTGCCCGATGCCTGGGAGCAAGATTACCGTGTGATGGTGCTGGGCCTGCGCGATTACATGCGCAAAACCGGGTTCAAGAAGGTGCTGCTGGGTCTGTCTGGCGGCATCGACAGCGCCATTGTTGCCACCATCGCAGTGGACGCACTTGGCGCAGACAACGTGCGCTGTGTGATGTTGCCGTCCGAATACACATCACAAGCATCGCTCGATGATGCCGAAGCGGTCGCCAAGGCTTTGGGCTGCCGATACGATTACGTACCGATCTCCGAAGGCCGCGCCGCGATAACCAATACGCTTGCCCCGTTGTTCGAAGGGTATGAGCCCGGTTTGACCGAGGAAAACATCCAATCGCGTCTGCGTGGATTGTTGTTGATGGCGATGTCCAACAAATTTGGCGAAATGCTGTTGACCACCGGCAACAAATCCGAGGTTGCGGTTGGCTATGCCACGATCTACGGCGATATGTCGGGGGGCTATAACCCGATCAAGGACATGTACAAAACCCGCGTGTTTGAGACCTGCCGCTGGCGCAATGCCAATCACCGCGACTGGATGATGGGGCCGGAAGGCGAGATGATCCCGGACCGGATCATCACCAAGCCGCCCACCGCCGAATTGCGCGAGGATCAAAAAGACAGCGACAGCCTGCCGGATTATCCAGTGCTGGACGCGATCCTGAATATTCTGGTGGATCAGGACGGCTCGATCGAGGATTGTGTCGCGGCCGGATTTGACCGCGATATCGCAAAGAAGGTCGAACATCTGATCTATATTTCCGAATACAAACGGTTCCAGTCCGCCCCCGGTCCGCGTCTGACCAAAGGGGCGTTTTGGCTGGATCGGCGCTACCCGATTGTGAACCGCTGGCGCGATCCGAGCTAGGACGATGACGCCGCCGATCCTTGTGCCGACCCGGCGCAGCAGATCGCTGATGATCGCCGGCTCCTTTGCGGTGCTGGCGGTGTTCTGTTTGGGCTTTTTCGGCCTGGCCCTGACACGCGCCGCCCCGCTGGACGCATTGCCTTTTGTCACGTTCGCAGTAGGGGCCGGTTGTGCCGCGTTGACGTTCCACTTTGTCGGTGTTGCCCTGCGTGCGCCTATGGCGCTGCGCATGGATCAAAATGGCATCTCTGGCTATTACGCCGAACCGGCAGAATGGGTGGAGATCAAGGACATCGGCGTGATCACCGGCCAGAAGGGGCATCGGTTTTTAGGCTTTGCCCTGCATGACCCCATCGCCTTTCGGGACCGGCAAACCGCTTGGCGGCGGCTGACCTCATGGTCCAGCGGGCGCAGCAGCGGCTATCATATCGTTATTCCTGAGCTGATCCTGAAAGACCGATCCGTGGATGATCTGGCGGCAGAGGCCGATGCCTTGCGCAAGGCCGCAGTGCACGGGGATGTGAATTGAGCCTGGGCGCGGGGCGTTGCACTCTGCCCCTCATGCGTATTCTTGCCCTGCTTTTGAGCCTGCTTGCAACCCCGGCCCTTGCCTGCGGACCCAACAGTGATTGCCGCATCGGTGAACGGTCCTATCGGATCTCCATGCCGCAGGATCACGCGGGCACCGGCCCCGTCGGCGCGTTGATCTGGGCGCACGGCTATCGCGGCAGCGCCGCCGGGGTGATGCGCAACCGCGCCTTGCGGCGGATGGCATCGGAGGCCGGATTGGCCCTGATCGCGGCGCAGGGTGTGAATGGTTCTTGGAACCTGCCCAACGGGCCGCGCACCATGGACAGCACCGGCGCGGCAGAATTTGCCTATTTCGATGCGGTCCTCGCCGATGCCACGAACCGTTTCGACATCGATCCGTCCCGCGTTGTGGCCAGCGGCTTCAGCGCGGGCGGCATGATGGTGTGGTATCTGGCCTGCCTGCACCCGCAGCCCTTCGCCGCCTTTGTCCCGTTTTCCGGCACCTATTGGAAGGAACCGCCCGCAAATTGCACCGAACCTGCCCGCAGCATTTTGCACATCCACGGCGATGCAGATCGGACAGTCCCCTTGAATGGCCGCCCCATTGGCGAGACACATCAGGGCCGGGTTATGGATGCGCTGTCCCAATACCGCGAGTTTGGAGGTTTCGGGAATCCCGCGCAAAGCAAGCCGCTGAACCTGTCCTGTAAGACCCGCAAGAACGCATCCGGCAATATTCTGGAATATTGCCTGTTTCCGGGCGGGCATTCGTTTAGCACCAGGCACCTTGGCTATGCATTGAAGCGGCTGCAGGCCGAAAGCCAGCTCTAGACCGGGCCTAAAGCATCCCGAAATGCGGCCTCACCTTTGGGCGAAAACCGGACCACCCGTGTACCGTCTTCGCGTTGTGCCCAGCCGAGGGTCTGCATCTGCGCCAGAATGGCCCGTCCGACACTGCCCGCCAGATGGGTTTGCCGCGCACTCCAATCCAGACAGGACCGGCAGAGCGGGGTTTTGCTGCGTTTGAGCGTGGCCAGATCAACGCCGAATTCTGTCAGGAACACTTCACCTTTTGGGGTGAGGCTCACCGACTCTCCGGTTTCATGCAGCATCCCGCGCGCCAATAAACCCCGATAGAGCGCGATGCCCTTCTCGCCCGCCAAGTGGCTGTAGCAAACCCGCGCCTCGCGCAGCGCCGCATCGCGGGGGCCGGTGCGGGTGCGCAGATGCCCAGCGCCGGCCGCCAATCCCATTAGCGCCTCAAGCGCATGGGCCACATCGTCATTGCCAAGCGTGAAATACTTGTGCCGCCCGGATTTGCGGCACTGGATCATCTCCGCTGCCTCCAGTTTGGACAAATGGGCGCTGGCGGTTTGCACGGTCACACCCGCCTCTCCGGCCAGTTCGGTCGCGGTCAGGGCCTTGCCCGCCATCAGCGCGGTCAGGATATTGGCGCGGGCCGGATCACCGATCAGCGCCGCAATGCGGGATATGTCTGGGCCGTCTTTCATACTTCGACCATAGCCGAAGCATTGCCGCCGATCAATCCGCTAGAACCGGGCCAGCAACAAGGAGACACCCATGCTGACCTGCATCATCAAATACCACATCGCTCCCACCAAGAAAGCCGCCTTCGAACAATACGCCCGCAACTGGGGTCAGGCGATCCCGCGCTGCGGCGCCGATCTGATCGGTTATTACGCCCCGCACGAAGGGTCCAGCACCCTTGCCTATGGCATCTATAACATCCCGGATCTGGCCGCTTATGAGGCCTATCGCGCCCGGTTGGCCGCAGATCCGCTGGGCCGCGAGAATTATGAGTTTGCCCAAACCGAAAAGTTCCTCTTGCGCGAGGACCGGACCTTTCTCAAGCTGGTATCCACACCGCATGGAGCGCAAGAATGATCGCTGTAATATTCGAAGTGATGCCGCACCCGGACCGCAAAGGCGATTACCTCGACCTTGCCGCTGAGATGAAACCGCTGGTCGATCAGGTGGACGGGTTTATCTCTGTCGAAAGGTTTCAAAGTCTGACCAACCCAGACAAGTTGTTGTCCCTGTCATTCTTCCGCGATGAAGAAGCCGTGCAAAACTGGCGCAAACTGGCAGCCCATCGCAAGGCGCAGGCCAGGGGGCGGGCGGGTATTTTTACCGATTATCATCTGCGCATCGCCCATGTGATCCGCGATTATGGCCTGTCGGACCGCGACGAGGCACCGGACGACAGCCGCGCCAGCCACGGCTGATCCTGCGCTGCATTGTGACCGGCCCGTGTTTCACGCTAAACAGGGGCCGGATCACAACCAAAGGAGCCCTACAGCATGGGCAAGGTATTTGTCACCGACCGCGAACTGCGATTTGGCGATTGCGATATTTCGGGCACCGCCTATTTCCCCTCCTACCTCAATCTTCTGAACGGCGTGAACGAGGAATACTGGGCGCACATCGGCTATCCTTGGCATGAAATCATCTGGAAAGAGCGCTGGGGCACACCCACGGTTCACCTGACCTGCGATTTCTCGATCCCATCGCTGTTTGGCCAAACCCTGACGTTTGAACTGCGTGTGGTGCGAGTCGGACGGTCCTCTGTAACCCTCAAGCACGAGATCAGCTGCAAGGGCGAAAAACGTTGGAACAGCACACAGGTTCTCGCGGCCTCTGATCTGGACAAACATACCTCCGTGCCCTGGCCGGCCCCTGTCAAGGCAACGCTGGACGATTGGCTGATCACGGACGGGGAAGCCTAGGGGCAGGATCCTGGCTTAAACCACTTCGCCTGCGTCCAATCGTTTAAGCCATTCGCCTGCATCTTTCAAAACGGTTTCGCGCCGGTCACCATCCATCCGATCCCATGTGCGGTACATATTGCCCATCCGCGCATTGTCTTTGAACCTGTCCCGATGCCGGTCCAGAAAATGCCAATACAGCAGGTTGAAAGGGCAGGCTCCCTCTCCCGTCTTCACACTGACCTTGTAGTCGCAACCTTTGCAGTAGTTCGACATCCGGTTGATGTACGCCCCGGATGACACATAGGGCTTGGAGGCAATGACCCCGCCATCGGCAAATTGGCTCATCCCGATTGTATTGGGTGCCTCGACCCATTCAAACGCATCGGCGTAAACCTCCAGATACCATTCATGCACCTGCGCGGGGTCCACTCCGGCCAGAAGGGCAAAATTGCCCGTCACCATGAGCCGCTGAATGTGATGGGCATAGGCACTGGTCTGGGTCTGGCGCACCGCATGGGCCACACAGTTCATTTTTGTTTCCGCGCCCCAGTAGAAGTCAGGCAGATCCCGATTATGGCCCAAGGCATTCCGGGTGACATAGTCTGGCCCTTCGAGAAAATAGATGCCCCGCACATATTCGCGCCAGCCGATGATCTGGCGGATGAACCCCTCGGCAGCGTTGATCGGCACGTCACCGTCCTGCCAAGCCTGTTCCGCCGCCCGGCAAATCTCGAGGGGACCCAGCAAACCGATATTCAGATATGGCGACAGTACCGCATGATAGAGGGTCTCATGTTCCTCCAACATGGCATCCTGATAGTCTCCGAATTTAGGCAGCGCATGGGTGACGAAGTGATCCAAAGCCTCCAGTGCCTGCGCTCGCGTGGTCGCAAATTCGAAGGGATAAAGATCACCAAAACGGTCGGCAAACCGTGCCTCCACCAGTTCGAGCACCTCTTTGGTGAGCGCGTCGGGCTCAAACCGCAACGGCCCGTCGTAATCCACGTCATCCGGTGCAGGTTTGCGGTTGTCGTGATCATAGTTCCACTGCCCTCCAGCGGGGTCATCGCCTTCCATCAGCAAACCGGTTTTGCGCCGCATCTCGCGATAGAAATACTCCATCCGCAAAGCTTTGCGCCCCTCGGCCCAGTCCTCGAATTCGGCATGTGACGCCAGAAACCGATCATCGGGCAGCATCCGCACCTTGATCGGCGCATACTTCAGCTTTTCGATCAGCCGCCATTCTCCCGGCTCGGTGCAGACCACCTCTTGCGCCCCGGTCTCTTCCGCCCGGCGGAGCAGCTCTCCGACGATGGAGCCGGCATTGTGCGTATCGTCGAGCCGGGTATAGCGCAGATCCCAGCCGTCCTCTTCCAACTGATGTGCAAACTGGCGCATCGCAGCAAAGACCAGCGCGATTTTCTTGGGGTGATGGCGCACATAGCCGGCCTCGTCCGCAACCTCGGCCATCACAACGATATCGCTGCCCTTGTCCGCCTCTGCCAAAGCGCTGAGCCCCTCGGACAATTGATCCCCAAGCACCAAGATCAACCGGCTCACCACGGCACCTCTGCGCCCGACCAATCAAAAAACCCACCCGTTTGCGAAGGGGTCAGTCCATCCATCACACCCAGCAGATTCTGTGCCGCTTCCTCCGCTGGTACGGCGGGATGGCGGCCCAGATAGGCTTCGGTAAACGGCGTGGCCACGGTGCCTGGATGCAGCGCCACGCAGATGCTCTGCGGATGGCTGCGGGACAATTCGATCGCTGCCGTATGTACAATCTGGTTCACCGCCGCCTTGGCACTGCGATAGCTGATCCAACCGCCCAGACGGTTGTCGCCAATCGACCCCACCCGCGCCGACAAGACCGCAAAAACCGCCCGGCGGTCCTTGGGCAGCAACTTATGCGCCTGTGCCAATACCAGCGCCGGACCAACCGCATTGAGCGCAAACTGATCCATCATCGCGTCCTTATGAACAGCGCGAATGGTCTTTTCCGGCGCAGCGCCGCCAATCGCCAATGCGCCGCTGGCGACAATCACCTTATCAAACGGCCCCGCCAGCCGCCCCAAGTGATGCGCAACGCTGTCCGGGTCCGTTAGATCGAACCCATCACCGGACCGCGAAAGGCCCACCACGCGATCACCGCGCGCCTGATGGACCTGCATCAGTGCAGACCCGATCCCGCCGCTGGATCCAATTATCAAAACATCTCTCATATGCGGGAACTAGCGGTGCAAAGACGCGGATCAATCTTTCATTTGACCAAATAACTCAGCCACCCCCGCGCCAGGCTCGCAACAACAAAGATCATTCACCCCCTTTCCATTTGCAAATGCACCGGTATAACTACGCCCCATGACACACGCCGCCCATATCCCAACCCTGCCGCGCCCCTGCGCGGCCATGCTGCGTGCCAACCTGCTGCTACTAATCCGCCTCTGAGCGTGCCATTCCGGCGCGCCCGCTCAGAGGGATGTGCCGCGCGCCAATGGATTTCAAAGCAGACAAGAAAGACCCAGACATGACAGATATATCCAAACAAGACCGCGTCTTGATTTTTGACACCACGTTGCGCGATGGGGAACAATCCCCCGGCGCGACCATGACCCACGCCGAAAAGCTCGAAATTGCGGGTCTTCTGGACGAAATGGGCGTCGATATCATCGAGGCCGGCTTTCCCATTGCCTCCGAAGGAGACTTCAACGCAGTGAGCGAGATTGCCCGCCTGTCCAAGAACAGCGTCATTTGCGGGTTGGCCCGTGCGCAATTTGGCGACATCGACCGCTGTTGGGAAGCGGTGAAACATGCCCCTCAGCCGCGCATCCACACTTTTATCGGCACCTCGCCGCTGCACCGCGCCATTCCGAACCTGACCATGGACGAAATGGCCGACCGTATCCACGAAACCGTAACCCACGCCCGCAACCTTTGCGACAATGTGCAATGGTCGCCAATGGATGCCACGCGCACCGAATTGGACTACCTCTACCGGGTCGTGGAAATCGCGATCAAGGCGGGTGCGACAACGATCAACATTCCCGACACCGTTGGCTATACCGCCCCGCGCGAAAGCGCCGATCTGATAGCAAAATTGCTCGAAAACGTGCCCGGCGCGGATGAGATCATCTTTGCCACCCACTGCCACAACGATCTGGGCATGGCGACCGCCAACAGCCTGGCCGCTGTGGAGGCAGGCGCCCGCCAGATCGAGTGCACGATCAACGGCCTTGGCGAACGGGCGGGCAACACCGCGCTCGAAGAGGTCGTGATGGCCCTGAAAGTGCGCAATGACATCATGCCGTTCCAGACAGGCATCGACAGCACCAAGATCATGAACATCTCGCGCCGTGTCGCGGCGGTGTCTGGCTTTGCGGTGCAGTTTAACAAGGCCATTGTAGGCAAGAACGCCTTTGCCCACGAAAGCGGCATCCACCAGGACGGCATGCTCAAGAACGCCGAAACGTTCGAGATCATGCGCCCCGAAGACGTGGGCCTGACCGAAACCAATATCGTGATGGGCAAGCATTCGGGCCGGGCCGCGCTGCGCTCCAAGCTGGAGAACCTCGGGTTCGAGCTCGGCGACAACCAGCTCAAGGATGTGTTTGTCCGGTTCAAAGAACTCGCCGATCGCAAGAAGGAGGTCTATGACGATGACCTCATCGCTCTCATGCGCACCGCAACCGACAGCGAGGCAGACCAGATCAAGCTCAAGTCGATGCATGTGATCTGCGGCACCGAAGGCCCAAATCAGGCGCGGATGGTGCTTGATGTGAACGGCGAGGAGCACAGCACCGAACAGACCGGCGATGGCCCTGTGGACGCAGCATTCAACTGCGTCAAAGCCATTGTGCCCCATGATGCGCGCTTGCAGCTTTATCAGGTACATGCGGTGACGGAAGGCACAGATGCGCAGGCCACGGTTTCTGTGCGCATGGAAGAGGACGGTCGGATCGTCACAGGCCAATCGGCAGACACTGACACGGTTGTGGCATCGGTCCGCGCCTATGTGCACGCACTGAACCGTTTGTTGGTCCGCCGCGAAAAAGGCGGCACGGACAAACGCGAGGTCAGCTACAAAGACGTGAGCTAAAAGGGTTTCGGACCGCAGATGCGGTCCGACCAACCGGGGGCGCTGCCCCCGGACCCCCGGGATATATCTGACCTGCAAAAGAAATGAAGTTGGCTGAAATCACTACGCCGGGGAACGACAAGCGCCCCCCGGCCGAAAAAAGCAATGCTTCTTCCGCAGGCACGGCCATCGGCGTCCCCGCCTGTACCGCATTTCTTAATCTCCTTTGAAAATCTTAAGAAACTCTGAATAACAGACTTTCGCCTGAGCGTTTTCTTTTGCAGGCCAAAATATTCCTGGGGGGTTCGGGGGGCAAAGCCCCCCGACCGGTCGGGCCATGTCAATGGCCCGAAACCTCACCTATAAGGATTTCTCGCCCCACGGTCCGCGCTCAGTGAGGCCTGACCGCGTTCTACAATCAGGACACTGGCATCTGCCAAGTGTTCCCGCTCTATCGCCTTGGCACCGCGTTCCACCCTCAGTTTATGTGCCTCCAGCATCACTTCGGCATGGCTGACTCCGCGCGGCGGGATAAAGGCATAGCAGGCCAGCTCGATCAGCAGCCCTAGCGGATCTTTGAAATAGATCGAATGCATGAACCCGCGGTCCTTGACCCCCGAATGGCCGATCCCGCGGGCTTCGAGCCGCTCGATAATCTGATCGAACATCGCCCGGTCCACTTCGAACGCGATATGATGCACACAGCCGGGATCGGTGGGCGTGCGCTTGTGCACCGGTTTGCGCTCTTCGTTGGTAAAGATCGTGATAAGCCGCCCGTCACCTGGATCGAAATAGAGATGCCCTTCGTTGGGGTCGTCCAGATTGGGCTGGTCAAAGATGAATGGCATGCCCAGCACCCCTTCCCAGAAGTCGATTGAGCTTTGCCGGTCTGCGCCGGTCAGGGTGATGTGATGCACGCCCAAGCTTTGAATTTTCTTCATTTCACGCCTCTCCTTGATGCCGCTTTGTCCTTCAATATAGGGCACCGGCGACAAGATGCCGAATGTCTTTGCCAAACCCCTTTCACCTGCCCCTGTGCGGGCCTATAAGGACCCCCAGCCCGCCACTGTCAGAGTCGCGGGCCATTATGACTTTAACAAGGTGCGCGACCTTATGAATATCTTTGGAAACCTCGGCGGTTTGTTTTCGTCCGACATGGCAATTGACCTCGGCACAGCCAACACCCTGGTCTATGTCAAAGGCAAAGGTATCATCCTGTCGGAGCCTTCGGTCGTGGCCTACCACGTCAAGGATGGCGTCAAGAAAGTGCTGGCCGTGGGCGAGGATGCCAAGCTGATGCTGGGCCGGACGCCCGGCAGCATTGAGGCGATTCGTCCAATGCGCGAAGGTGTGATCGCCGATTTCGACACCGCCGAAGAAATGATCAAACATTTCATTCGCAAGGTGCACAAACGCTCCACCTTTTCCAAGCCCAAGATCATCGTTTGTGTGCCGCATGGTGCCACGCCGGTTGAAAAACGGGCGATCCGCCAGTCGGTTCTGTCCGCAGGGGCGCGCCGCGCCGGCCTGATCGCAGAGCCCATCGCAGCCGCCATTGGTGCAGGCATGCCAATCACCGATCCAACCGGCAACATGGTTGTGGACATCGGCGGCGGCACGACCGAGGTGGCAGTTTTGTCGCTGGGCGACATCGTTTACGCCCGCTCCGTGCGTGTCGGCGGCGACCGTATGGATGAGGCCATCATCAGCTATTTGCGCCGCCAGCAGAACCTGCTTGTGGGTGAAACCACCGCCGAGCGGATCAAAACCTCTATCGGCACCGCACGGATGCCCGACGACGGGCGCGGCACGTCGATGCAGATCCGTGGGCGCGACCTGCTCAATGGGGTGCCAAAGGAGATCGAAGTCACGCAGGCCCAGATCGCCGAAGCGCTTGCCGAACCCGTGCAGCAGATTTGCGAGGCGGTGATGACCGCACTGGAAACCACACCGCCGGATCTGGCCGCAGACATCGTAGATCGCGGTGTGATGCTGACGGGCGGCGGTGCGCTTTTGGGTGATCTGGATCTGGCCCTGCGCGAGCAGACAGGTCTGGCCGTATCTATCGCGGACGAATCCCTTAATTGTGTGGCGCTTGGCACCGGCAAGGCGCTGGAATATGAAAAACAACTGCGCCACGCCATCGACTACGACAGCTAACCGCAAAACCCCACCGGCCCCCCGGTCAGGAGCGTAACACCCCATGGCCAAAGACCGTTCCCAGTCCAGTGACTATACCGGCCCGCTGCGCCGGCTGCTCCTGGCTGTGCTGGTGCTGGTCCTGGCGGCGGTGTTCCTGCTTTGGCGGATCGACAGCCCGAGGGTGGAGCGGTTCCGCGCCCAGATCACGGACCGGTTGGTCCCCAATCTGGATTGGGCGATGGCACCGGTCACCGGCACCATCAACCTTTTGCGGGATTATCAAAGCTATCAACGTCTGGCCGAACAAAACCGCGAGCTGCGCAGCGAATTGCGCCAGATGCAGGCCTGGAAAGAGGCTGCGTTGCAGCTGGAGCAGGAAAACGCCCGACTGCTGGATCTCAACAATGTGCGGCTTGATCCGCGCCTGACCTTCATCACCGGCGTTGTGCTGGCCGACAGTGGGTCACCTTTCCGGCAATCCGTGCTGTTGAATGTGGGGGCACGCGACGGTCTGGTTGATGGTTGGGCCACGATGGACGGGATCGGCCTGGTTGGGCGGATTTCCGGTGTTGCAAAGAACACCGCGCGGGTGATCTTGCTCACCGATGCTTCCAGCCGTATTCCCGCGATCATTCAACCCTCCGGCCAGCGTGCCATTGTGGCAGGTGACAACACCGCCGCGCCGCCCATCGATTTTCTGGAAAACCCGGATCTGGTGCGCCCCGGCGACCGGGTGATCAGCTCTGGCGATGGGGGCGTGTTCCCGGCGGGTCTGTTGATCGGGCAGGTTGCTGCCGATCCGGGTGGGCGTTTGCGGGTGCGTTTGGCCGCAGATTATGAGCGGCTCGAATTTTTGCGGGTGCTGCGCCATCACGGCAACGAACAGGTCTCTGACACGGCACAGGTGATCACCGAAAGTGGTCCGTTGCCCGCCGTGGAAAATAACGACGCGACGGACGATCAGCCATGAATGATCTTTCGCAAACACGGCTTTGGCTGATGCGGGCGGCGTTTTTGTTTCTGGCTCTGGTTATCCTGTTCTTTCACCTGTTGCCTCTGACGACGACGCCAAGCCGATGGACTGGCCCTGATCTATTGCTTGGGTTTGCCTGCGCGTGGTCGCTGCGGCGGCCTGAATATGTGCCGGCTCTGGCCTTGGCGCTGGCCTTTCTGATGGCTGATCTGCTGTTGCAGCGCCCGCCCGGTCTTTGGGCCTTGCTGGCGTTGATGGGCTGCGAAAACCTTAAATCCCGCGGGCGCAACCTGCGCGATTCCAGCTTTGCGGTGGAATGGCTGACCGTGGGCGTCGTGATCATCATGGTGATGATGGCGAACCGGTTCCTATTGGCCATTTCATTGGTCGAAGTACCGCATCTGCCGCTGGTCCTTTCCGAACTGGGCATGACCTTGCTATTCTATCCATTGATCGTTCTGGTCACCCATTGGCTGATGCGGGTTCGAAAAACAGCGCCGGGTGATCTGGATGCGCACGGCCAACGGGCCTGAGACGGGAGACACGCGTGAGACGCAACCGCGCCGAAAATGATGCCAGCCACAACAAGCTGACGCGCCGTGCCGCGTTGCTTGGTGGGGCGCAGCTGTTGTTTATGGGCGGTCTTGCGGCGCGGATGCGGTATTTGCAGGTGGATCAGGCGGACCAGTTCCGTCTTCTGGCCGAAGAAAACCGCATCAATATCCGTCTGATCCCGCCCGCCCGCGGCGAGATTTTTGATCGCAACGGTATTCGGCTGGCGCAGAATGTGCCGTCCTACCGGATCGTGATTGTGCGTGAGGATGCCGGCGATGTTGAGGCGGTGCTGGACCGGCTGGCGCAGATCATCACCCTTGATCCCGAAGTGCGGGAGCGTGTCTTGGCCGAGGTCAAGCGCTCCGCGCCGTTTTTGCCCGTCACGATCATCGACGATGTCAGTTGGGAGGACGTGAGCAAGGTCAGCGTCAATGCGCCTGCCCTGCCCGGCGTCACACCCGAGGTGGGCTTGACCCGCGTCTACCCGCGCGGATCGCATTTCGCCCATGTGGTGGGAAGGGTCGGCAGGGTCAGCCAGGCGGATCTTGATGCCCTCGAAGACCCGGACCAATTGCTGCGCATTCCACGGTTCCAGATCGGCAAGATCAACGTAGAAGCGCGGCAGGAATCCTTGTTGCGCGGCAGTGCCGGCACCAAGCAGGTCGAGGTCAACGCAACTGGCCGCGTGATGCGCGAGCTGGCCCGCCGCGAGGGGCAATCAGGCGCGGATCTGCAATTGACCGTGGATGCCAATCTGCAGGGCTACGTTCAGGCGCGTCTGGGCGATGAATCTGCCGCCGTCGTGATCATTGATTGCGAAACCGGTGATTTGGTCGCCAATGCCTCTGCGCCCAGCTATGACCCCAACCTCTTTATCGGCGGCATTTCGTCTGCCGATTATAATCCGCTGTTGCAATCGATCTACCGTCCTCTGGTGAACAAGACCGTGCAAGGCAGCTATCCGCCCGGATCAACCTTCAAGATGATCGTGGCCATGGCCGCGCTGGAGGAAGGCCTCGCCGGACCGGACGACACCGCCTACTGCCCCGGCTTTGTCGAAGTGGCCGATCGCAAGTTCCACTGCTGGAAACGCGCCGGCCATGGCTGGGTTGATCTGGGCAATTCGCTCAAACAATCCTGCGATGTCTATTATTACGATCTGGCGCTCAAGGTCGGCATCGAAAAGATCAGCGCCATGGCAAACCGCTTTGGCCTCGGGATCCGGCATGATCTGCCACTGTCTTCGGTGTCTTCGGGGCTGACACCGACAAAGGACTGGAAAAAAACCGTGCGCGGGGCCGATTGGGTGATTGGCGATACGGTCAACGCCTCCATCGGCCAGGGGTTTATGCTGGCCTCGCCGTTGCAACTGGCCGTGATGACCGCCCGCATCGCAACGGGCCGTGAGATCACGCCGCGGCTGATTAAATCAGTGGACGGTGTGGAACAGCCACCAAGCATCGGCGGACCTTTGGGGCTGAATGAAAACAATCTGCGCCAGATGCGCCGCGGCATGTATGACGTGGTCAACAACCGCCGCGGCACCGCCTACAAGTCGCGGATCATCGCGGAAGATATGCGCATGGCAGGTAAAACCGGCACCAGCCAGGTGCGCAATATCACTGCCGCTGAACGGGCGCGCGGTGTGACCCGTAACCGCGATCTGCCTTGGGAACGCCGCGATCACGCGCTTTTTGTCAGCTTTGCGCCCTACGACAAGCCTCGATATGCAGTGTCGGTGCTGGTCGAACATGGCGGCGGCGGGTCCACAGCGGCAGCGCCGATTGCCCGTGATGTGATGCTGCAGGCTCTTGCCGGAGGAGAGCCGCCGCTGGAAGCCTATCCAACCGGCGACCGCGACCGCATCCGCGAGCAGCAACGCAAGCTTCGCGATATCCAGCCGATGGCCAAGATTGACGGGAAGGATCAAGCATGAGCTATCTTGAACACTCCGTCAAATCCGTTCCCACAGGCCTGCGCAAGGTGTTGTTCGTGAACTGGCCGCTTGCACTGTTGCTGGCCTCGGTCTGCGGTATCGGCTTCCTGATGCTGTATTCCGTGGCGGGCGGATCATTCTCGCCTTGGGCGGAGCCGCAGATCAAACGTTTTGCCCTAGGGCTTGGCGTGATGTTCACAGTGGCCTTTGTGCCGATCTGGCTGTGGCGCAACCTGTCTGGCCTGGCCTATGGCGTGTCGTTTCTGCTGCTGCTTGCTGTGGCCTTCATCGGGGAAGAGCGTAAAGGCTCACAACGATGGATCGACCTTGGTTTTATGGACCTTCAGCCTTCCGAGCTGATGAAAATCACCCTGGTGATGTTTCTCGCCGCCTATTATGACTGGCTGCCGGCCAAGAAAGTCTCACGGCCCTTCTGGGTTCTGTTGCCGGTGTTGATCATCTGCGTGCCCACGGCTTTGGTCCTGAAACAACCTGATCTCGGCACCTCTATCCTTTTGCTGACAGCGGGGGGCGGGCTGATGTTTCTGGCAGGTGTGCATTGGGCGTATTTTGCGGCGGTAATCGCCTCTGGCGTTGGGTTGATCACCGCGGTTTTCCAGTCGCGCGGCACCACCTGGCAGCTCTTGAATGATTATCAGTACCGCCGCATTGACACCTTCCTTGATCCCTCTGCGGACCCATTGGGCGCAGGCTATCACATCACCCAATCCAAGATCGCCCTTGGCTCTGGCGGCTGGACCGGGCGCGGATATATGCAAGGCACGCAATCGCGGCTGAACTTCCTGCCGGAAAAGCACACCGACTTTATCTTTACCACGCTGGCCGAAGAGTTTGGCTTTATCGGTGGTGTGTCCCTGCTGAGCCTGTATGCGCTGATCATCGTCTTTTGCATCGGTACTGCGCTGCTCAACAAAGACCGGTTTTCCTCCCTGCTCACACTGGGCATTGCGCTGAACTTTTTCCTGTTCTTCGCGGTCAATATGTCGATGGTCATGGGCTTGGCCCCCGTGGTCGGAGTGCCTTTGCCACTGGTCAGTTACGGCGGCTCTGCGATGCTGGTGCTGCTGTTGGCATTTGGACTGGTGCAAAGTGCGCATATCCACAGGCCGCGATAACGCCCCGTCCTCTCAGTTCCAAGGTAGCAAAATGACTATTTTTCATCTGGCCTATAACGTCCGCGATTTGGACAGCGCCCGCACTTTCTATGGTGAAACGCTGGGCTGCACGCCGGGCCGGTTCACCGAGACATGGGCTGATTTCAACTTTTTTGGCCATCAGATTTCCCTACATCTGGGTGAGCCTTTTGCCACCGCTGCCACAGGCAAGGTGGGCGATCACATGGTGCCAATGCCGCATTTGGGTGTAATCCTCGCGCTGGACGACTGGAAGGCCTTGGCAAAGCGGCTTACGCAGGCCGGGGTGGATTTTGTGATTCCACCCAGCAGCCGCTTTGCCGGTGAACCGGGCGCGCAAAGCACGATGTTTTTTCACGATCCATCGGGCAACCCGATTGAGATCAAGGGATTTGCCGATATGTCAGGGGTGTTTGCCACATGATCAACGTTCTTTTTGCCGCCCGTCCCGAACGCTGGACCACCTATGAACAGCCACTGCGCGATGCACTTGCCAAGGCGGGGCTCGAGGCCAATCTAGCCATCGACCTGCCCCCCGAAGAGGTCGATTATATCGTCTATGCCCCCAACAGCGATGTGCAGGATTTTGCCCCCTACACCCGCGCCAAGGCGGTGCTGAACCTCTGGGCCGGGGTGGAGAACATCACCGGGAATGAGACCCTGACCATCCCGTTGGCTCGGATGGTTGATCCGGGACTGACCAAAGGCATGGTGGAATGGGTCACAGGCCATGTGATGCGCTATCATCTGGGGATCGACACGGACATTCTGCGCAGTGATGCCAAATGGCAGCCCCGCACGCCGCCTTTGGCACAGGAACGATCGGTTGTGGTGCTGGGCCTCGGGGCATTGGGCGCAGCGGTGGCACAGACCCTGCTTGGTTTGGGTTTTGAGGTTTCTGGCTGGTCGCGCAGCGCCAAATCGATTGAGGGCGTGACCTGTTATTCGGGGGATGCGGGCCTGACGCAGGCTTTGGCACGGGCCGAGATCGCCGTGCTGCTTTTGCCAGACACGCCCGCCACGGAAAATACGCTGAACGCTGAAACACTGTCAGCGATGCCGAAGGGGGCTTTTGTCATCAACCCCGGACGTGGGCCGCTTATTGATGACGATGCTCTGTTGGCGGCGCTCGACAATGGCCAGATCGCCCACGCCACGCTGGATGTGTTCCGGGTGGAGCCCTTGCCGCAGGACCATCCCTATTGGGCGCATCCGCAGGTCACGGTTACACCGCATATCGCCGCCGAAACCCGCGCCAGCACTGCATCAGAAGCCATCGTTGAGAACATTCGCCGCGGCGAAGCGGGCGAGCCGTTCCTCAATCTGGTGGACCGATCACTGGGGTATTGACCGGTCCTCAGCCGCGCATCAGGCCGCCAAACCCCGGCCTTTCAGCAGCGCCTCAACTCCCGGCAAGCGCCCGCGAAACGCGACATAAAGCTCTGCCGCGTCGCGGCTTCCGCCGGTGGACAGGATATGCTGCTCCAGCGCTTTGGCCCGTTCCGGATCAAAGGCGCCGCCCGCCTCTTCAAAGGCTTCAAAGGCATCGGCATCCATCACCTCGGACCACATGTAGCTGTAGTATCCGCTGGAATAGCCATCGCCGGAAAACACATGGGCAAACTGCGGCGTGGCATGACGCATGCGGATAGCCTCTGGCATGCCAAGCGCCGCCAGAACTTCGGCCTGTTTTGCCATCGGATCGGCAGGGGGCGGTCCATCATGGAACGCCAGATCAACCAGAGCAGAGGCAACATATTCCACTGTCTGGAACCCCATATCAAATGTTGCGGCCCCCAGAACCTTGTCCAACATGTCTTGCGGCATGGGCTCTCCGGTTCTGGCATGGGTCGCGAATTCGCCCAGAACTTCCGGCACCTCCAGCCAGTGTTCATAAAGCTGGCTGGGCAGTTCTACAAAATCACGCGCCACAGAGGTGCCACTGACACTTTCATAGGTTACATCCGATAACATCTGATGCAGGGCGTGGCCAAATTCATGGAACAGCGTCCGCGCATCGTCATAAGACAGCAGCGCCGGGTCTGCCTTGGCAAAATTGCAAACGTTGATGACCACCGGGCTTTGCACCTTGGGGAATTTCGCTTGCGATCGCATCGCGGAACACCATGCGCCGGACCGTTTTGACCCGCGGGCGAAATAATCACCGATAAACACCGCCACATGTTTGCCATCGCGGGTGACCTCCCATGCGCGGCAGTCCGGATGGTACAGTGGCACATCGAGAGGCGCGAAATTCAGACCGAACAGACGGGTGGCGCAGGCAAAGGCCGCGTCAATCATCCGGTCCAGCTGAAAGTAAGGTTTCAACGCAGCTTCATCCAGATCATGCTCGGCGGCGCGGCGTTTCTCGGCGTAGTAACGCCAGTCCCAGGGGGCCAGATCGCCGTTGATGCCATCATCATGCATCATCCGGGTCAGCACTTCGGAGTCGGCATTGGCCTGGCGCTTTGCAGGTTCCCAGACCTCCATCAGCAGGCCGCGCACCGCCTCCGGTGTTTTGGCCATTTCGGTTTCCAGTTTGAAATCCGCAAATGTGTCATAGCCCAGAAGATTTGCCCGTTCCTCGCGCAAGGCCAGCGTTTCGGCGGCGATGGCGCGATTGTCGGTGTCCCCGCCATTTGCTCCGCGTGCCTCCCAAGCGAGAAAGGCTTTCTCGCGCAGGTCGCGGCGCGGCGAGAATTGCAGGAATGGCACGATGAGGGATCGCGACAGGGTGACAACCGGCCCAGCGGCACCTTTTTCCTCGCCTGCCGCACGGGCCGCAGCCACCACGAAATCGGGTAATCCTTCCAGATCATCCTCGGACAGCTCCATGAACCAACTGCGTTCATCCGCGAGCAGGTTTTGGGTGAATTGCGTGCCCAGCACGGCCAGCCGCGCCTTGATGTCTTTCATGCGCTGTTCTTCTACGCCTTCGAGCGCGGCGCCCGCACGGACAAACCCGCGATGGGTCAGCATCAAGACCCGCGCCTGTTCCTCTGTCAGGTCCAGATCGTCGCGTTCGGCCCAAAGCGCGGCCACACGCGCAAACAATGCTTTGTTGCTGGAAATCTCAGAGAAATGCGCGGCCAGCTTGGGGGAAAAGTCGCGCTGCAACGCCTCGCGGGCCGGGTTGCTGTCGGCCCCTGCCACGGTGAAGAACGCACCCAACACTTTGTCGAGCGCCCCGCCTGCCGCCTCCATCGCACCGATGGTGTTGTCAAAATCCGGTGCCGCAGGGTTGCCCGCGATGGCGTCAATCTCGGCCCGGTGTGCGGTCAATGCCTCGTCCAGAGCGGGGGCAAAATCATCGTCAGAAATGGCGTCAAACGGGGCCAGCCCAAAGGGCGTGCTCCAGTCTTGCAAAAGCGGGTTTGTCATGCGGATCTCCTTTGCGCTCAAGCTAGGGCGCAGGTCCGCAGGTTACAATCGGTGACAGCGCTGCCGCGTGATTAAATCCGTTCGAATCCACCAAAGATCATGCGCGCCCCGTCAAAGGGAAAATCGCCCATCTCGCCCATCGCAGGATCGCTCATCGCCGCCTCCATGCCGCTGTCGGCAGTGGCTTTGTCCGGCCATGTGATCCAGGAAAACACTACGGCTTCATCCTCTTTGCACTGCACCGCCATGGGAAAGGACGTCACTTTGCCGGGGGGCACATCCACGCCCCAGCAATCCACGACCTCCAACGCACCGTGTTTCTCGAACAGCGGCACCATAGCGCGGGCCATCCGGATGTAGGCCTCTTTGTTGGCGTTGGGGACTGCGACAACCATGCCGTTGACATATGACATCTGATTTCTCCTTGCTGTGTTTGTTAAACCTAGCAGAGAACATCACGGCCGTCAGGATGGCTCACCAGCTCCACAAACCGGGCAATCCTTTCGCCGGGATAGAGTGATCGTGCGGCTTTCGCCAAAGAGCGCATCATAGATCAACATCTGACCCCGCGCCGGGCTGCCTGCACCAGTGATCAGTTTGATCGCTTCTGCCGCCATCATCGCCCCGATCACGCCCGGCAAGGGGCCAATCACACCTGCCTCGGCACAGCTCGGAGCGAGATGCGCAGCGGGCGCTTGAGGAAAAATACACTGATAGCAGGGGGCGTTCAGCGCCGGGTCAAAGACGCTCAACTGTCCTTCCCATTGGCTCAGCGCGCCAGACACTAGCGGCGTTTTCTCTGCGACACAGATCGCGTTAACCAAATATCGCGTTTCGAAGTTATCCGTACCATCCAGCACCAGATCATAGTCTGCGATCAATTCGGTTGCGATCTCCTCGGTCAGTCGGCGGTGATAGGGGCGCACTGTGACAAAGGGGTTTTGCGCTTCCATTTCTGCCTGGGCCGAAAACACCTTGGGCATGCCTATGGCCGCATCCTTGTGGATGACCTGCCGTTGCAGATTGGCATTCTCAACCACGTCATCGTCGATCACGCCGATGGTGCCAACGCCAGCCGCCGCGAGGTATTGCAGCGCCGGAGCGCCGAGACCGCCCGCGCCCACGACAAGCACCTTGGCATCCTTGAGCGCCCGCTGCCCTGCGCCGCCAATCTCGCGCAGTACAATGTGGCGGGCATATCGGTTCAGCTCTGTGTCTGAAAAGGCCGCAGATTTCTGCGCTGTGTCCGGCGCGTTCTCGATCTTCGGCGTGGCCTTCAGGCGCAGTCTCTTCAAGATCGCCCGGTATCCCGCCACGATCAGGGCAAAGCCACCCAGCAAAAGCCAGGGTGCAGGGCTTTGACCTGTCATCACCCGCAGGGGGTGCAGGTCTGGAAAGGCCAGTTGAATGCCCAAAACCGCAACATAGAGAATCGCCAGTAACGTGAGCCGCAGCCGTCGCGGTACATCAAAGACCATACCGCCGAACCAGATGCCGGCGGCGATGAGCAGAACCAAAACCATCAGCCGACCCCGGTAGAGCCAAATCCGCCACTGCCGCGTGCGGTTTCGCCCAGTTGTGCAGCCGTTTCGAACCGGGCCTGCACAACAGGAGCAACAACCATTTGTGCGACACGCATGCCGTGCGTTACCTCAAACGGCTCCGCGCCCGTGTTCAGCATAATAACCCCCACGGGCCCGCGGTAATCGCTGTCGATGGTGCCGGGGCTGTTGGGCAGGGTGATGCCATGTTTCAACGCCAGACCGGAACGCGGGCGCAGCTGCACCTCAAACCCCGGCGGAATTTCCATATGCAACCCGGTCGGGATCAACGCGCGGCCCATTGGCGGCAGGACCACCGCACCGTCAGGCAGGTTGGCCCGCAGATCAGCCCCCGCCGCGCCCGGTGTTTCATATGCAGGCAGGCCCAGTGCGGTACCGGCACCTTCTGCCCATGTCATCTTGATGGTTACCACTTTCTACCCCTATGCCGCCTAACCCGAGATCGCATCCGCAATCCGCGCGGCCAATTTGCGGGCCACCTCATCCTTGCCCATGCGCGGCCAGCTTTCTGCACCTGTGTCAGTAATCAAGGTCACAGCGTTTTCTGTACCGCCCATGATGCCTGTGGCGGGGGATACGTCATTGGCGACAATCCAGTCACAACCCTTACGCTTCCGCTTGGCCGTGGCGTGATCAATCACATCATTGGTCTCTGCTGCAAATCCCACCATGAGCGGCGGGCGGCCTTTCGTCATCTGGCTGACCGTTTTCAGGATGTCAGGGTTTTCGGCAAAGGCCAGGCTCGGCAACCCGTCTTTGGATTTCTTGAGCTTGCGGTCACTGGCCCCGTCCACGCGCCAGTCTGCCACGGCGGCGGCAAAGACGCCCGCATCTACTGGCAGGGTATTTTGCACCGCCTGCATCATGTCTTGCGCGGTTTGCACCTTGATCACTGTGACACCCTCGGGCGGCGGCACATCGGCGGGACCGGTGACAAAGATGACCTCTGCGCCCAGCGCCGCCAGAGCAGCCCCTATGGCACTGCCCTGCGCACCAGAGGACCGATTGGCGATGTAGCGCACCGGATCAATCGGCTCATGCGTGGGACCAGAGGTGACAAGCACCCGCTTGCCCTTCAAGCGGCCATCGGCCAACCGTGTCTCGATGGCCGCGACGATCTCGAGCGGTTCGGCCATACGGCCCGGTCCAAATTCGCCGCAGGCCATGTCGCCCTCATTCGGGCCAACCACGGCAATGCCATCGGATTTCAAGATGCCCAGATTGCGCTGGGTCGCGGGATGGTCCCACATGCGCACATTCATTGCAGGTGCGATCATCACCGGGGTATCTGTGGCCAGCAGGAGCGTTGAGGCCAGATCATTGGCATGGCCCTGCGCCATTTTGGCCATCAGATCGGCGGTCGCAGGGGCCACCACCAACAGATCGGCAACGCGGCTAAGCTGGATATGACCCATCTCGGCCTCATCACCCAGATCGAAGAGATCCTGAAACACCTTTTTCCCCGCCAGCGCAGAGACTGATAGGGGCGTCACAAATTCCGTTCCAGCCCGCGTTAGGACCGGCGTGACCTCGGCGCCGCGCTCACGCAGGCGACGGATCAGGTCAAGCGATTTGAAGGCGGCAATGCCACCCCCGATGATCAGCAGAATATGTTTGCCTGCCAGCATGATGCGCCCTTTCGCGGCCCCGTTCGGGACAAATCATAGGGCGCGGGGCGGCAATCTGCCAGCCCTTGCTCACGGCTGCGTCAATTGAGGAAATGCCGGATCTCTTTGGACTGCCCCTCAAGCGATTTGCGCATCTTGCCAAAGGCCGCCGCCTCCAACTGGCGCACACGCTCCTTGGACAGGCTCAACTCATCGCCGAGGCTTTCCAAGGTGCGGGGTTTGTCGCGCAGTTTGCGTTCGCGCAGGATGAATTGTTCACGGTCGGTCAATTCGCCCATCGCCGAGACCAGCCAATTGCGCAATTGCGCGATGTCATGGCTTTCCTCAACCACATCTGCGGCCTGCGCGCTCTCATCCACCAGCGTATCAATCCACTCGCGGCCTTCGTCCTCCGCCGACTGTGTGGCATTCAGAGAAAAGTCGGAGCCGGACAGACGGCCATCCATCATTTCCACGTCATGAAGCGGCACGCCAATCTCGGCCGAGATCATCTGCCGCATCTGATGCTGATCAAGGGTTTCACCATTGGACGACGCCGTCCGCTCCAGTTGCGCCTGCACGCGGCGCATATTGAAAAACAGCGACTTTTGCGAAGAGGTGGACCCGGTGCGCACCATCGACCAGTTGCGCATCACATGGTCCTGAATACTCGCCTTGATCCACCAGATTGCATAGGTCGAAAATCGCACGCCGCGATCAGGGTCAAACTTGTCCGCCGCTTTCATCAGACCAAGTCCGGCCTCCTGGATCAGGTCGTTCATCGGTGCGCCATAACGCTTGAACTTGCCCGCCATCGAAATGGCCAATCGCATGTAGGCAGTGATCAACCGGTGCAGAGCGGCTTCATCGCGGTTGTCGCGCCATGCATAGGCCAGTTCAAGCTCGGTCTCGGCATCGAGAAGTTCGGCTTTCATCGCCGTTCGGGTCAGAGAAAACTCACGCGCGGATTGCATTGTCATTGGATGATCTCCCCTCCCAGAAGCGGCGCACCTTGTGGTTTACCTTTGTGAAAGATACGCATGAACCTCAGGTTTGGTTCACTTCTGGAACGAAAAAATGTTGCCGCGATCTACCTTCGTGCTAGGAGGCGCCGCCTCCGGCAAATCAAGTTGGGCTGAAGAGTTCCTGGAAAAAGATGCGCGGCCAATGGTTTACCTTGCCACGGGTCAAATTTTCGATGACGAGGTCGCGGCCAAGGTAAAAATCCACCGGGATCGCCGCGATGCGCGTTGGCGCACGGTCGAAGCACCGTTGGATCTTGCCCCGGTTTTGGCTGATCTGACCGATGCGGAGACAGTTTTGGTCGATTGCGCCACCATGTGGCTGACCAACCATTTGATGCAGGAAAATGACCTGGCCGCCGCCCAATCCGATTTCCTGCAAGCTTTACGCAATTGCGCCGCCCCTTGGGTGATCGTGTCCAATGAGGTCGGCCACGGCATCGTGCCTGACAACGCGCTCGCCCGGCGGTTCCGCGAGGCACAGGGACGGCTCAATATCGCGCTGGCGGCCGAGGCCGATCTGGTCGTTCATGTCACTGTTGGCCTGCCGCAAGTTTTGAAAGGCGTTTTGCCATGACCGTTTGGCACTGGGTACGCCATGGCCCGACCCATGAGAAAACATTTGTAGGCTGGCGTGATGTGCCCGCAGATCTGTCCGACACTGCACAAATCGCGCGGCTGTCTGAGCATCTGCCATCACCTGCTATTGTAATCTCTTCCGATTTGATCCGGGCCAGCGCAACGGCAGATGTGCTGCACCATCGGGAACGTCGCCGCCTGCCCCATGCGGCGGATCTGCGAGAGCTGCACTTCGGCGTTTGGGATGGCATGCACTTCACCGAGGTCGCGGCTCGCGATCCTGAACTGTCCCGCGCTTATTGGGAAACCCCCGGCGACATCGCACCGCCTGGCGGCGAAAGCTGGAACCAAACAGCGGCGCGGGTAAACCGCGTGGTGGATCAGTTGAACGCCGCCCACACCGACGCGCATATTATCGCGGTGGCGCATTTTGGCGTGATCCTGACGCAGGTGCAGCGGGCCATGGGCGCCTCTCCAACAGAGGCGATGGCGCACAAAATCGACAACCTGTCGGTGACGCAGCTGTCACATCACAAAGGTGAGTGGAACATCGGACATATCAATCACGTTCCGTGATGACCCTCCCCACGAAACAGCGATTGTCAGCTTATTCCGAGCACGGTTATCTGCGCCTATGAGTTATGATCTTTATATCGGCGATCGCACCTTCTCTAGCTGGTCCTTGCGGGGCTGGCTGATGTTGGAAAAATTCAACCTGCCCTATCAGGCACATCTGGTCGGCCTCTATGGCGGCACTATGGCGCAAGAGATGGCTGATCTGGCCCCTGCCGTTCTGGTGCCAGCCTTGCGCACGCCGGAAGGCACGGTTGTGGGCGAAAGCCTTGCCATTGCCGAAACACTCGCCGAGCGGCACCCGGATGCCGGGCCCTGGCCCAAAGATGCCGCAGAACGCGCCGCCGCCCGCTGGCTATGCGCCGCGATGACCGCCGGATTTGGCGCCTTGCGCGATGCCTGCCCTATGCAGCTACAGCATGTGAACAAAGGCTTTGCTGTCTCTGAGGCCGTGCAAAAAGATCTGGACCGGATTGAGGTGCTTTGGCAGCACGCGCAGGCCACACGCAAAGAAGACGGCCCCTGGCTCTTTGGCAGATACAGCCTTGCCGATGCCTTTTACGCGCCGATCTGTGCCCGAATCGTAGGGTATGACCTGCCGGTCAGTGACGCCGCGCGTCGGTATTGCGAGACCACGATCAACGATCCGGCGTTCAAGGAATGGCGGGCTGAGGGGCTTAAGGTCACTTACGATCCCTTTCCCTATGATATGGGCGTTCCGGTCAGAAGCTGGCCCGTCGCGGAGTGATCCAATCGCCTGATTGCCTGACCTTTGCCGGGGCGGACGTTAACCATTCTTAAAGATACCCTGCCTAATCCTTAAGCCTCAGGTTGAGGGGGGCTTATGGTTTCACGCGCCTATTCGGTGGCGTTTCAGGGGGTAGAGGCCCGGATGGTCGAGGTGCAATGCGCCGTAACCGCTGGGTTGCCCGCGTTTTCAATCGTGGGCCTGCCCGACAAAGCCGTGTCCGAAGCCCGCGACCGCGTGCGGACTGCGCTCAGTTCCATGGCAATCGCGCTGCCTTCCAAACGTATCACCGTGAACCTCAGCCCTGCCGATTTGCCCAAAGAGGGCAGCCATTTTGATCTGCCAGTTGCCATGGCACTGCTGGCGGCGCTCGACATCCTGCCTGATGACGTCACCCAGAACATCGTGGCCTTGGGCGAGTTGTCACTGGACGGCACCTTGGTTCCGGTCGTTGGCGCGCTGCCCGCTGCGATGGCCGCGGCGGAACACAATCGCGGACTGCTTTGTCCCGCAGGTTCCGGTGCCGAGGCGGCATGGGTTGGCACGACCCAAGTGATTGCGGCCGCCACTTTGGGCGATGTGGTCCGTCACTACACCGGTCAAAATCCATTACCCCCCGCCGAGCCCGGCGAAGTGCCTGATGCGCCGCAAGGGCGTGATCTGCGTGATGTAAAAGGGCAGGAACGCGCCAAACGGGCGCTTGAGATTGCGGCGGCCGGGCGGCACCACCTTATGTTTGTCGGCACACCCGGATCAGGCAAAAGCATGTTGGCGGCGCGGCTGCCATCGATCCTGCCGCCGTTGACACCAGCAGAAGCATTGGAAACCTCGATGATCCATTCGCTGGCCGGACTGTTGGACGAAGGCGGCATTTCCCGCGCCCGCCCCTTTCGCGAGCCACACCACACCGCATCCATGGCCGCGATTATCGGCGGCGGACGTCAGGCCAAGCCCGGTGAGGTCAGTCTGGCACACAACGGGGTTCTCTTCATGGACGAGTTTCCCGAATTTCCGCGCACGGTTCTCGAAACACTGCGCCAGCCGATCGAGACCGGCGAGGTGATGATTGCCCGCGCCAATGCCCATGTGAAATACCCCTGCCGATTCATGCTGGTGGCGGCGGCCAACCCGTGCAAATGCGGCTACCTCAGCGACCCCGACCGTGCCTGCGCCCGCGTACCGCACTGCGGTGAGGACTACCTTGGCCGCATTTCAGGGCCGCTGATGGACCGGTTTGATCTGCGCGTGGACGTGCCACCTGTCGCGTTTACGGATCTGGATCTGCCTGCCGGCGGTGACAGTTCGGTCGAGGTGGCCGCACGGGTTGCGCATGCCCGCAGCGTGCAGGCCACGCGATACAAAGACATGGATGCGATGCGGGTCAATGCAGATGCCGAAGGGGATCAGCTCGAAAAAATCGCAACCCCGGACAGCGAAGCGCGGGCGCTGCTGGTGAAGGCGGCAGAGCGGTTCAATCTGTCGGCACGCGGGTATCACAGGGTGATCCGGGTGGCGCGCACCATCGCCGATCTGGAAGGGTCAGATACGGTGCGCAAGCCCCATATCGCCGAGGCGATCAGCTTTCGCTTGGCCGGGCCGGCAGTGTCCTGATCCAGGTGGCAAGGTCATCCAGCGTTTGCCGCGCTTCGGGCAGGATATTGTGCAGAATCGGCCAAACATGGGGTAAATCATGCTTCTCCTCCAATTGCACCGTCACCCCACAATCCCGCAACCGGGCGGCGATGGCATGGGCGTCATCTCGCAATATCTCGGTGTCCCCCACCGTCAGCCACACCTGCGGGGCGCCGGTGAAATCGGCGTGAACCGGGCTGACTGCCGGATCAGCAGGATCGCAACCGCAAAGATAGGCCTCACTGCATTCTGCGGCCCGCGCTGCGGGCAAAACCGCCTCTCGCCGGGCGTTCTGGACAAAGCTGTTGCTGTTATGCGCCATATCCGTGAGCGGTGAAAAACAGAACACAGCGGCGGGCCCATCAGCCCCATCGGCGCAAAGCTCAGCCAAAAGGCCCAGCGCCAATGCAGCGCCAGCGCTGTCACCGCCCAAGACAATATCGGAAGGAGCGATGCCCTGCGCCAATAACCCGTTCCAGGCTTGGCGCAAATCCTGTTTCGCCGCAGGGAAAGGCGCCTCTGGTGCCAACCGGTATTGCGGCAAGAAGACCCGCGCTCCGGTCCGCCGCGCCAGTTGCGCCATCATCGCCGCATGGGTGCGCGGGCTGCCAAAAACGAAGGCACCGCCATGAATGTAAAGAATAACCCGTTTGGCGTGCGGCTCTCTTGGGCGCACTTCCAAGGCGTCCACGGTGCCATTTGCACTGCTCAACTTGAGCCAGTTCTGCCGGGTGCCGCGCGGCGCGTGAAACAGGAACTTCGCCTTCAGCTCAAGCGAACGGCGCAATGCGGCAGCATCCTTGGCGCGGGCCATGGCCGGTTTTTCCACCTGCCGCATCCAGAAATTGATCAAGGGGCGGCGCAGACTCATGCCCGGCGGGCCTCAATGGCTTCCCAGATTTTTGCGGCGATGTTGACCCCGTCAAACCGCTCCAACTCCTGAATGCCGGTGGGGGAGGTCACGTTGATCTCGGTCAGGAAATCGCCGATCACATCAATGCCGACAAAGACCTGCCCCTTTTCCTTGAGCAGCGGCCCAATGGCATCACAGATCTCAAGATCTCGCTCGCTGAGCCCGATCTTCTCGGGCCGCCCCCCCACGTGCATGTTGGACCGGGTCTCGCCAGCCGCCGGCACACGATTGATCGCACCGACAGGCGCACCGTCAACGAGGATCACGCGTTTGTCCCCCTTAGACACCGCTGGCAGGAACTTTTGCACAATCAGCGGCTCACGCGAGAATCCGGTGAACAGTTCATGCAACGAGGTCAGGTTACGGTCCTGCGCATCGAGCCGGAACACACCTGCACCACCGTTGCCGTATAGCGGCTTCAGGATGACATCGCCATGTTTGGCCTTGAACGCTTTGATCGTTTCGAGGTCGCGCGCAATCGTGGTGGGCGGCGTCAAATCCGGGAAATCCAGAACCAACAGTTTTTCGGGATAATTGCGCACCCAAAAGGGATCATTGACCACCAAAGTGGTCTCTTTCAATCGGTCCAACAGATGGGTCGAAGTGATGTAATGCATGTCAAATGGTGGGTCTTGCCGAAGCCAGACAACATCATAGTCCGCAAGATCCACTTCGATCTCCGGGCCAAGCTGGGCATGGTCGCCCTGAACCCGCTGCACAGTGAAGACATGCCCGCGCGCAGTGATCTTTCCCTCTTGATAGGCCAAATGATCAGGCGTGTAGAAGAACAGCTCATGCCCTCGCGCCTGCGCCTCCTCAGCGAGACGAAAGCTGCTGTCGGCGTCAATGTTCACGTCCCCGATAGGGTCCATCTGAAAGGCGATTTTCATGGGCTTATCCTTGCTGCGTTCTCCTTAGATGGCGCAGGAAGGCGGCTTTCGCAATGGTCAGCCGTGTCCGAAAGCGTTTTCGATGATGCGGGTGTCGCCACGGCCATCAACCAACGCCACATCAAAGCGGACATCCGTCAGGCTTCCCGCAGGTTCAGATGCGAGATATTCTTCGGCAGATGCATAAATGCGGCGCATCTGCCGGATGCTGAGGCTTTCGGCGGCACGGTTGAAATCGCGGCTTTGCTTGACCTCCACAAAGATCAAAGCGTTGCCATCACGCACAATCAAGTCAATTTCACCGCCCTTACCACGCCAGCGGCGCCGGGCGACGGCAAATCCACGCCGCTCATAATCCTGCGCGATGCGGTTCTCAGCCGCCAGACCAGCATGAAATGCCAACCTGCCACGGTGATGCCTGCACCCTTTTGTCACCTATCGCCCTTTCCCATGGCCAATGCCGTTTGATAGACCTGCCTGCGCGGCAGTGCATGAGCCTGCGCAACCATATCCACGGCATCGCGCATCGACATATCCGCCAATGCTTGCCGCAGGTCTGTTTCTAGGTCCAAAGCATTAACAGAGTGTTGACGATTGCGGTCGATCAGAACCACAACTTCGCCTTTCGGGGCCTTGCCTGCAAAAAGATCTGCCAGCTCGGTCAACGACCCGCGCTGCACTTCCTCAAACTTTTTGGTCAATTCGCGGCACATTGCAGCTTGCCGGTCTTGGCCAAGCACGGATGCGGCATCCCGCAACATTGCAGCCAGTCGCTTGGGAGATTCGTAAAACACCAAGGTGCCGGGAATGTCGCGCAGGGCTTCAAAGGCGCTGCATCGGGCGGCTTTTGCATTGGGCAGAAAGCCCGCAAAGAAAAACGCATCGGTTGGCAATCCGCCTAGCGCAAGAGCGGTCAGCACCGCCGAGGGTCCTGGTGCGCAGGTCAGCATCACGCCAGCCGCCGCAGCCGCGCGGGCCAGCTCGAACCCCGGGTCGGCAATCAGGGGCATGCCGGCCTCGGAGGCGTAAGCCACCGATTTGCCCTCGGCCATAAGCGCAATCAATTTATCCTGCACGCCGCTGCCGCTGTGATCATGCAGTGCCAGGATCCGGCGCTCGCCCAAGGGCACGCCGTGGATCTCCATCAGGCGGCGCAGGCTACGGGTGTCCTCGGCGGCCAGAACATCGGCCGAAGCCAGCACATCCAGCGCCCGCAGCGTGATGTCTCTTGCAGTACCTATCGGCACGCCGACAAAATACAAACCCGCCGATAAGGGTGTCTTTTGGTAATTCACGCTGGACCAGCCTTTCGCACTCACTATGATTGCGGCACATCCTGTTTTTGTTTGCGCCGTTGCGCCGTCCTACCACCGGGGGAGTGAGTTTAGAATGATTGCTTTTTTTGAAAAATGCCGCAAGCGCGTGCGGTTGATGGTCCTGCCGCTTTTTGCGATGGCTTTGGCGGCTTGTGATCCGGCTGCGATGGGCAGTTTGGCCAACACCGGCGGGGCCAAGATCGACACGAATGCACCGGTTCCTGTGGCGCTTTTGATCCCGCGTGGCGGGTCGGCCAGTGACGAATTGCTGGCCAAGAATCTTGAAAACGCCGCGCGTCTGGCAATGCGTGATCTGGGCGGCGTGGAAGTTGACCTGCGCGTCTATGGCACGGCGGGCAATGCCGCTACAGCGGCCAGCGCGGCCACCAAAGCCGTGAACGATGGGGCAAAGATCATTCTTGGGCCGGTATACGGCGAAGCGGCAAATGCCGCAGGTGTCGCAGTGGCCAAGCAGGGTGTGAATGTCCTGTCTTTCTCGAACAATCCCACCATCGCGGGCGGCAACGTTTTTGTTCTTGGGCCAACTTTTGGCAACACAGCCAACCGCCTGGTGCGTTACAGCAAGCGCAACGGCAAAGACCGGATCGTCATTCTGCACGGTCAGGATGTGGCCGGCCAGTTGGGGCGCGATGCGATTCAACAAGCGATTTCGGCCAATGGCGCCACGCTTTCGGGTACAGTTGACTATGCGTTGAGCCAGGAATCAGTGATTGCCTCTGTGCCGCGCGTCAAATCCACCATGGACGCATCAGGCGCCAACGCACTTTTCCTGACCACCTCATCGGCCAGCGCGCTGCCGCTGTTTGCGCAGCTTTTGCCAGAGGCAGGCGTGAGCGCCCCCAACACCCAGTATATCGGTCTGACCCGTTGGGATATTCCGCCACAAACGCTGGACCTGCCGGGCGTACAGGGTGGCTGGTTTGCACTGCCTGATCCGGCGGCCTCCGGCGCCTTCCGCCAGCGCTACAGCGCCGCATACGGGTCGGATCCACATCCTTTGGCCGGGCTGGCCTTTGATGGCATCGCTGCTGTTGGGGCGTTGGCCAAATCCGGCAAAGCCACGGCGCTGACCGGGGCATCTTTGACCCAGGGCGCGGGCTTTCGCGGCGCAACCGGGATTTTCCGTTTGCGCAAAGATGGCACCAATGAACGCGGGCTTGCCGTTGCAACGATCCGCAACAAAGCTGTGGTTGTTGTAGAAAACGCGCCGCAATCCTTTGGTGGGGCCGGGTTCTGAGTTGCCCCCACAAACCACGATAGACACCGGATCAGGCGCAGTGGCCACGCTGCGCCTGATTTGCGATCCGGCACAGATCGTCGATCCGCCCGCCGTGATTGCCGCGATCGAGAGTGCCTGCGCCGGTCTTGATCCCGCCGGCCAACGCGCCGCCGCTGTGGCAATCCTGCGGGACGTGCAGAAACAGGGCCGCAGCACCATTGCGGAGGCTTTCGCAAGCGCCCCGTTTGATGCCCGCGGTATGACGCGGGCCTATACTTATCTGACGGACACCCTGGTGTGCAGCACCATGCATGTCGCCACCAAACTGCTGCATCCCAAGCCGAACCCGACCGAGGGGGAGCGGTTGTCGGTGATTGGTGTGGGCGGCTATGGTCGGGGGGAAATGGCGCCGTTTTCGGACGTCGATCTGCTGTTCCTGATTCCCTACAAGGCTACCGCATGGTCCGAAAGCGTGATCGAAAGCATGCTATACATCCTGTGGGATCTGAAGCTGAAGGTTGGCCACGCCACGCGCACAATTGCCGATTGTGTGCGGCTAGGCACCGAAGATTACACCATCCAGACCGCGCTGCTGGAACAAAGGTTTATCATTGGTGATACCGAACTGGCGGTGGAATTGCATGACACGCTGGCCCGCGAGTTGTTTTCCGCCAAGGGCCGCGCCTTTATCGAAGCCAAACTGGAAGAGCGCGACAATCGTCACCTCAAACAGGGCGAGCGTTATGTGGTGGAGCCGAACGTTAAAGAAGGCAAAGGCGGGCTGCGCGATCTGCATTCCCTGTTCTGGATCGCCAAGTTTATCTACGAGGTCGAGAATATCGCCGATCTGGTGGACAAGGGCGTGTTTCGCCCGGACGAATTTGAAACCTTCCGCGCAGCCGAGGAATTTTTGTGGGCGGTGCGCGGGCATTTGCACCTTTTGACGGGGCGTGCGACGGAGCAGCTGACCTTTGATATGCAGGTCCAGGTCGCACAGGCGCTGGGATACAATGACACCGCAGGTCGCCGAGCGGTCGAAGTGTTCATGCAGGCCTATTTCCGCCATGCGACGGCCGTGGGAGATCTGACGCGGATTTTCCTGACAGGGCTGGAGGCGATCCATCTCAAGGCCGAACCGCTGCTTGAGCGGATATTCCGCAGACGCCCGCGCATCCGCAAAGGCTATGAGGTGGTGCACAACCGCATCTCGGTCACCGATGAGGCGGAGTTTCTGTCAGACAAGCTGAACCTGCTGCGGATCTTTGAAGAGGCCTTGCGCACAGGCATGTTGATCCACCCCGATGCGATGCGGCTCATCAAGGCGAACCTGCATCTGATCGACGACAGCATGCGACACGAACCCGAGGCACGGCGGATTTTCCACGATCTGCTGCTCAAACACGGCAACCCGGAACGGGCGCTGCGCCGGATGAATGAATTGGGCGTTCTGTCCGCGTTTATTCCTGAATTTGAGCCGATTGTCGCGATGATGCAGTTCAACATGTATCACAGCTACACGGTAGATGAGCATACGATCCAATGCATCGCGAACCTCGCCCGGATTGAGCGCGGAGAGCTGGAAGAGGAACTTCCCATCGCCTCGTCGATCTTGCAACGCGGTGTCAATCGCAAGGTGCTTTATATTGCGTTGCTGCTGCATGACATCGGCAAGGGACGGCCTGAGGATCATTCCATTCTTGGCGCAAAAATTGTGCGCAAGGTGGCACCGCGATTGGGGTTGAAACCGGATGAGGTGGACACCGTTGAATGGCTGGTGCGGTATCACTTGCTGATGTCCGATATGGCGCAAAAACGCGATATCGCGGATCCGCGCACGGTGCGGGACTTTGCCAAGGCGGTGCGCACGGTCAAGCGGTTGGAACTGCTGTGCGTTTTGACGGTCTGCGACATTCGCGGCGTTGGGCCAAATACCTGGAACAACTGGAAAGCCGTGTTGATCCGGGGGCTGTACAACCAAACCGAACGGGCGCTTGAGACCGGGCTGGAAGACCTCAACCGGGCCAACCGCGGGGCGGAGGCTAAAAAGACCCTGCGTGAGGCGCTCAAGGACTGGCCGCGCAAGGCGCTGCAGACGGAAACCGGGCGGCATTACGATCCCTATTGGCAGGGTTTGCATGTCACTGCACATGTCGCCTTTGCCGAATTGCTGCGCGACATTGGCGAAGATGTCGTGCGCATAGATCTGCACCCAGACGAGGACCGCGACGCCACACGCGCCTGTTTTGTGATGCCCGACCATCCGGGGATCTTTTCGCGGCTCGCAGGCGCGCTGGCGCTGGTGGGGGCCAATGTGGTGGACGCCCGGAGTTATACAACCAAAGACGGCTATGTCACAGATGCCTTCTGGATACAGGACGCGGATGGCAATGCATATGAGGCGAGCCGTTTGCCGCGTTTGCGGCAAGTGATTGAGAAGACATTGCGCGGCGAGGTGGTCGCCCGTGAGGCGCTCAAATCCCGCGACAAAGTCAAGAAACGCGAGAAAGCCTTTAAGGTGCCGACCCATATCACCTTTGATAACGAAGGGTCGGAAATCTACACCATCATCGAGGTCGATACCCGCGACCGGCCCGGTTTGCTTTATGATCTGGCGCGAACTCTGGCGGATTCCAATGTCTATATCGCCAATGCGGTGATTGCGACTTACGGCGAACAGGTGGTCGATACCTTTTACGTCAAGGATATGTTCGGCCTGAAATATTACTCCGAAAGCAAGCAGCGCACCTTGGAAAAACGTCTGCGGCAAGCGATCACAGAGGGCGTGGAGCGGGCGCAGGGTTGACCGCCTGATCGCGCCCAATTTGGTGCAAATTTCACCGCCCAAGACCCTGTGCTGATCCCTGATTTCTAGCGTTATATAGACGGTTTCGCCTTTATATCACCACATTTGCCGCGTCAAAAGGTCAATATTTACTGACATTGTCTGCGTAGACCAAGGTGACCAAACCATCTCTTTTCCGACGTCTCGGACCGGGCGTCATGTCTTGAGGGCAGGCTATGCCGACGCACAACGTAAAGCTGTACGACATTGATCCGTATTCACTTTTCTCCCAAACCATTGGGGGGACGGCCACGTATTCCGGTCCTTCTACAGCCACGGGCAGTGCAGCCATCACAGACAATGGCACCGGCGCCGATGGACAGCATTTCGATGACGAGAACGGTGGCACCGTTCCAATTTCCATCAGCGTCAACGGCGGCCCTGTCGAGACGTCTGATAGCTATGCAGCCGAAACCTGGACGTTGCGGGATACGGTCACCGGCAAGGAATTTCAGCTGGTTACCTTCTTTGTCAATTCCGGCAGTTATGCGGGATATTATACCCTCTCCGAAATCCCCCTGATCGCGGGCCGCAGCTACGAAACGCTGACTTTTGACGAAACGCCCGAGGCGGTTAACGGTGATGCCGCATTTGCCTATGCCGATTATGCCGAGGCGGACGGCGTCGTCGAAGGCACCAGTGGCGATGATGTCATTGACGGCAACTATATCGGGGATCCGGCGAACGAAACGGTCGATCAGGGGAAGTTCCCTGTCCAATCAGAATTTAACTGGAGCGATTATGGCGATGAGAGGGATCTTCGCAGCGGCGTAACCCAGGACACCGGCGAAGTGCGGGTGCAGGTCAGCTATTCAGACATCCAGACCAATGAAGAGTTTTCCTCCGAAACCAGTGGCGGCAACGACCAGATCTATGTTGCCTCGGGAGAGCCCTTTGATCCACGATCCGCAGGCTACCTGCTACAAAGCGGAAGCACCGACCCCAGCACCGTTTCCTTTTCGTTCAATACCGAAGATCGTGCGACCTTCAAAGGTGAGGTTGAGAACGTCAAATTTCGCATCAGCGACATTGACGGGCTTTATACCAACGACGAAGAAAACGGCTACAATAACTTCCAAGACGTGGTCACTATCACCGCCTTTGACGAGAGCGGTAATCCGGTAGCGGTCAACATCACGCCTGGCGCCAACATGACGGTGTCAGGAAACACCATCACCGGTGGGATGAACAACTCCGCCCCGTGGTCCGCCAATTCGTCCGCGTTGATCGAGATCGCAGGGCCGGTTTCAAGCATTACGATCACCTACGACAACAACGGCGACACCCAACAGGCGATTTACTTTTCCGACGTTCATTTCGAAGCTGTCCCCCAGGAAAACTTTGACGATTCCATCGAAGCTGGTGCCGGCAATGACCTGATCTATGCCGGTGAAGGCAATGATTGGGTTCATGGCGGCACGGGCAATGACACCATCTATGGTGAGGCCGGCAACGACAGCCTGGCTGGCAACGAGGGCGACGATACATTCTATGTCGGCAGCGGCGATTCTGCGCATGGCGACGACGGCGACGACACCTTTATCATCGACGGGAGCGAGCTGAACGGCGGCACCATTGGTGTACTGGGCGGTGAAGGCTACGAAACCACTGGCGATACGCTCGATTTTGGCGGGCATCTGCTTGCGGGCTCCGTGGTGATCACCGATGGCGATGACGCCAATGGTGGCAAAACCGGCACGGCCCAACTGACAGACGGGACCACGGTCAACTTTTCGCAGATTGAGAAGATCATCTGCTTTGCCGGTGATAGCCGGATCGAGACCCCTTTTGGCCCGCGCAGCGTTCAAGAGCTGAAAGCGGGTGATCTGGTCCTGACCCGTGACAATGGCCCGCAACCGATCCGCTGGGTGGGTACAAAAACGGTTGCAGGGCGCGGCAAACTTGCCCCGATCATCTTTGCAAAGGGCAGCATTGGCAACAGCCATGCCCTGCAGGTTTCACCGCAGCACCGTATGTTGATCGATGATTATCGTGCCGACCTTTTGTTTGGCCAAAGGGAAGTCATCGCGGCGGCGTCTTTCCTGGTTAACGGAGCCGACATCATTCAACAGGAAACCGATAACATCACTTATTATCACTTGCTGTTTGATCATCACGAGATCATCAAATCTGCCGGCGCATGGTCCGAAAGCTATCAGCCCGGGGATTACAGCCTGGCAGGCCTGAACCCAAAAGCCCGCGAAGAAGTATTTGCATTGTTCCCCGAACTGCGCAGCGATCCGGGCGCGTTTGGCCCCTCTGCACGTCAGAGCCTGACCTGCGGCTCGGCACGGTTGTTGGTGGCCTGAACCGTTCTGGCGTCATTGGCGTCCCGATCCTTGATGACATTGCGCGGCACGGCGCAGCGCGGTAATGCTGGCCCAACCTGATCGCTAGGACTGTGCCAGCAATGAAACCCATCCGCCTTATGTCCGGCTTTTTCACCGTGGGTGTCTGGACCTTGCTCAGCCGCGTGATGGGCTTTATCCGCGAAGTGCTGCTCTTGTCATTGATCGGTCCCGGCCCGGTGATGGATGCATTTGTTGCGGCCTTCCGCCTGCCCAACATGTTCCGTCGGTTCTTTGCAGAAGGTGCGTTTAACGCGGCCTTCGTGCCGATGTTCGCAAAGCGGTTGGAGGGCGAGGACGGTGCAGGGGTGTTTGCCCGCGATGCCTTTAACGGGCTGGCGATGGTGGTGATGCTGCTGACCGCACTGGGCATGATCTTTATGCCAGCGCTTGTCTGGGTGACTGCCGAAGGCTTCTCCGGTGACGCGCGGTTTGACATGACAGTGAGTTACGGACGCATCGCTTTCCCCTATATTTTTTGCATGTCTCTGGCGGCGTTGTTCTCGGGCATATTGAACGCTACAGGGCGGTTTGCGGTTGCGGCGGCGGCGCCTGTATTGCTTAATATTTTTGTGATTGCCGCCATGACCATCGGCGCCCTGTCCGGCGGGGCAGTGATCGATTGGCTGATCTGGTCCATTCCTGTTGCCGGTGTCGCGCAACTGGCCTTGACATGGCGTGCTGCAGCGGCGGCGGGCTTTGCCCTGCGCCCCGGCCGCCCACGCTGGACCCCGGACATGAAGGCCATGGTCACAGTGGCCCTGCCCGCAGCGCTGGCCTCCGGGGTGATGCAAATCAATCTGGTGGTGGGGCAATTGGTGGCCAGCCAATATGACAGCGCGGTATCCTGGCTGTTCGCGGCAGATCGCCTTTACCAACTGCCGCTGGGCGTGGTTGGCATCGCGGTGGGCGTTGTTCTCTTGCCGGATCTGGCGCGGCGCCTGCGGGCCGGTGATGATGACGGCGCGCACCATGCCCTCAGCCGCGCGGCGGAGATCGCATTGGCGCTGACAATCCCCTCAGCAGTGGCGTTGATGGTGGTGCCGGGCAGCTTGGTCCGGGTGCTGTTTGAACGCGGCGCATCCGATGTGGATGACACCGCAGCCATTGCCACGGCGGTGTTGATCTATGGATTGGGCCTGCCCGCCTTTGTCCTGCAGAAAATCCTGCAACCGGTCTATTTCGCCCGCGAAGACACACGCCGGCCGTTCTATTTTGCGCTGGTGGCCATGGTGGTGAATGCAGCCCTCGCCGTGGGGCTGGCCCCGTTTGTTGGCTGGATTGCACCGGCGCTGGCCACCACCTTTGCCGGTTGGGCGATGTTTGTCTGTCTGGCCATCGGGGCACGGCGTTATGGAAAGGCCGTGAGGTTTGATGCGCGGTTTCACAAGCGGATCTGGCGCATATTGATCGCCTCAGCCGTGATGGGTGTGGCGATGTGGCTGGGAAATGCCGTGATGCAGCCATTCCTTGGGCTGCCGTGGTGGCGGGCGCTGGCGCTTGTGGTGCTGATCGCGATTGGCGCGTTCAGCTACTTTGGTGTGGGCCAGATGATTGGCGCGTTTCGCTTGGCCGAATTCAAAGGCGCAATGCGGCGCGGCTGATTGCGCGGCGGTCAGCGGCGCTGTAACTTGGCCCTGATCCGCGCCCATTCGCCGGGAGCCAGCAGGAAACACAAGCCGAAGCCGCAAAAGAACCCGGCCAATTCCGCCACCCACATGGTGCCGGTTTCAAAGAACACCCCCCAAACCAGTTGGATGCCCATCAGAACCGCGATCAGCGAGAAGGCCCGATATTGCTGGGTGCCTCGACCGGCCAGATGCCGCCACATGACAAAAGAATAGCCCCCGATCAAACCGTAGGCATTGGGGTAGGCACCGGCCAGCCAAACAGGATCATTGAGCAGCAGCGCATAAATCGCCGCGCCGCCGACGCCAGACAGGATAAAGATCGCAACAAAGGCCATCTGCCCCATCACTTCGGCCACCATCTTGCCCAGCGCCAACAGCAGCACCATCGCAAACAGCCCATGGGTAAAGCCCAGATGCACAAAGGGATAGGTCACCAACCTGCGAACCTCTGACAAAGGCCACTGACCGTTCTCCATCATCCAATCAAAAATCTCGCCCGAAAACGCATAATCCCGGATCAGGCCAAGCCGCCAGCCCACCGCGCCGGGGCCGCCGATCAGCCCCGCTTCGCCCAGTGTCAGCCCGGCCTCTACCCCGGCGATGGCCAGAAACATCAATATCACCGCAGGGGGCAATGGGTTCACGGGGGGCTGGATGTCGGGGTCTTGCATGGGGCGCTCCTTGACGGGGTTCGCGCCCATGAGTAAGCCGTGGCAACCGCCAAATCCAGCCCAGAGGTGCCCCATGTCCAATACCAATTTCACGCCGCGTGTGTTTTCCGGCATTCAACCCTCCGGAGATCTGCATCTGGGCAACTATCTGGGGGCAATCCAGGGCTTTGTGCGGATGCAGGCTCAGGACATCCAGACCGTCTATTGCATGGTCGACATGCATGCGATCACCGTCTGGCAGGATCCGGCGGATCTGCGCCACAGCACGCGCGAATTGGCCGCCGGCTTCATCGCTTCGGGGATCAGCCCGGAAAAATCCATCCTGATCAACCAAAGCCAGGTGCCCGAACATGTGCAGCTGGCCTGGGTGTTCAACTGCGTGGCGCGCATGGGCTGGATGGGGCGGATGACCCAGTGGAAGGACAAGGCAGGCAAGAATGCCGAAGCCGCTTCGCTTGGGCTTTTTGCCTATCCGGCGCTGATGGCGGCGGACATCCTGGTCTATCACGCCACCCATGTGCCGGTGGGCGAAGATCAGAAACAGCATCTGGAACTGACCCGCGATATCGCCGCCAAATTCAACCACGACTATGGCGTTGATTTCTTTCCGATCACCGAACCTGTGATTGAGGGCGCGGCGACACGGGTGATGTCTTTGCGGGACGGGTCCAAGAAGATGTCGAAATCCGATCCATCGGATGCCAGCCGCATCAATATGACGGACGATGCCGACACCATCGCCAAGAAGATTCGCAAGGCCAAAACCGATCCGGATGCTCTGCCCTCAGAAGCCGCCGGACTGGAAGGCCGCCCCGAGGCCCGCAATCTGGTGAACATTTATGCCGCCCTGAACGAGCAATCGGTGGATGCGGTTCTGGCCGAGGTCGGCGGGCAGCAGTTTGGCACTTTCAAACCCAAGCTGGCCGAGCTGGCCGTTGCCAAAATGTCCCCGATTTCGTCGGAGATGGCGCGGTTGATGGCCGACCCAGCCGAGATTGACCGCATTCTGGCCAAAGGTGCCGAACAGGCGCGTGAAATCACGGCACCGATCCTCAAGCGCACCTATGAAATCATCGGGATGGTGGGTTAAGCCAGCCGCCGGGGGCGCTGCCCCCGGACCCCCGGAGGTTCAAGGGCCAAATGAAGAGTGGCAAGTTGCCGCTTTGGCTTTTCTAACGGCTGTTCTGTGCGGGGGTTCACATCCGCTCTGCGCGGGTGCCTCTGTTCAAAATGCCTGAGCTCCCCCATGTAGAGGGAGGTAACAGGAGAACATTATGACACATCCCAGCGTCGGGCACGTCCATCTCAGGGTCGCAGACCTTGACCGGGCGATTAACTTTTACCGTGATGTTTTGGGGTTCGATCTGACCCTGCGGTACGGAGATCGCGCGGCCTTTCTGGGGGCGGGCGGGTATCACCATCATATCGGGTTGAACACCTGGGACAGTAAAGGGGCAACGCCGCCGCCGCCGGGGCATACCGGCCTTTATCATGCAGCGTTTCTCTACCCGGACCGCCCAGCGCTGGCGCAGGTTTTGCGGCGGGTGGTCGAGGCTGGTATTGCCTTGGACGGTGCCGCCGATCACGGGGTAAGCGAGGCGGTTTACCTGCGTGATCCTGACGGCAACGGTGTTGAACTATATCGGGATCGGGCCGAGGCGGATTGGCCGCGTGATGCGCAAGGTGCCCTGGCGATGGTCAATGATCCGCTGGACGTGCAGGCACTGCTGGACGAGGCGGCCTAGCGATTTAGCTAGCTGGCAATGGCACATCTGTCTCGTCAAGAGCTTGTGAGCGGGGCTTGCGATGGCCTATGCAGGGCAGGCTGCCCATTGGAATTGAAACGTGAGGCCCCATGCCTGATCCGAACCCCGACGCCCTTCGTTTTTTGCAAACCCGACGCTCGCGCCCGGCCAAAACATTGGCTGGACCTGTGCCGGATCGGGCTGCGTTGATCCCACTGCTGACGGCGGCGGCGCGCAGCCCGGATCATGGCAAACTGGAGCCGTGGCGGTTTATTGTGTTGGAAACACCCGCGATGGCGCGATTGGCCGAGGTGGTTCAGAAACGCGGGGCGTCTTTGGGCTTGCCTGAGGAACAGATCGTCAAAGGGCGCAGTCAGTTTGATCAAGGTGGTCTTGCGGTTGTCGTCGTCGAAGTTCAAAAACCATCCGAGAAAATTCCGGCATTGGAGCAAACCTATGCGGCAGGTGCCGTTTGTCTGGCGTTGTTGAATGTCGCGCTGGCCGCTGGTTGGGGGGCGAATTGGTTGTCTGGCTGGCCCTCCCATGATCGCGGGTTTATGCAGGACGGCTTGGCGCTGGCCGATCATGAGCGTATTGCCGGGATTATTCACATCGGAACAGAAACATCCGCGCCGCCCGAACGGCCACGGCCAAATATCGAAAGCATAACGACATGGCTCTCCCGCTGATTTTCAACTCCTTTTTCATGGCGATTGGCCAGTTGACGGACCGGCGATTCCGCCGTGTGTTTTTCATCGGCATCGCGCTTGCGCTGGCATTGTTGATCGCGGCCACAGCGGGATTTTCTTGGTTGGTCGATTGGTTGACGCCAGAACAGGTGTGGTTGCCGATTATTGGCGAGGTGACATGGGTCGGTGATTTCCTCTCTTGGGGGTCGGCGTTCCTGCTGTTCTTCCTGTCGATGTTTCTGATGATCCCTGTCGCTTCGGCCATCACTTCGATGTTTCTGGATGATGTCGCCAATGCGGTGGAGGCCGAGCATTATCCCGGCTTGCCGCCCACCACCCCTGTGCCGTTTGGTGATGCCCTGCGTGATACCGTGAATTTTCTGGGTGTGCTGGTCGGCGCCAATATCTTGGCGTTGTTGTTCTATTTCCTGTTCAACGTCTTTGCACCGCTGGTGTTCTGGACATTGAACGGGTTTTTGCTGGGCCGGGAATATTACACCATGGCCGCGATCCGCCGTGTTGGCCGCATCGAGGCCAAGAAGCTGCGGCGCAAACATATGGGCACGATCTGGCTCGCCGGTATTTTGATGGCGATTCCGCTGTCGGTGCCCCTGCTCAATCTGGTGATCCCGATCCTAGGAGCGGCGACCTTTACCCATCTGTATCACCGTCTCTCCATGCGCCAGCCCTGAACCAGCTTTCGACGTCGGCGATACTGATCCATTCGGACAGAATGATGGTGGCCACAATCGCCCAGATCACTGCGGCGACCAGCGTGGTCCAAAGCGCCTTTTTGCGCAGATGATGATGCTCCGGCGCACCCGCATGGGTGCCCGGCACAACGTCGTTCAGATCACCTTGGGTCTGCACGCGGATCGGCAGGGCGATAAGAAAGGTCATCGCCCAGATCACCGCAAAGAGGACAAGGCCGGATGTAATACCCATGGCCTAAACCTGCTCCAGCTCGACCAGGGCGCCGTTGAAATCCTTGGGATGCAAGAAGATCACCGGTTTGCCATGGGCGCCGATTTTTGGCTCTCCCGTGCCAAGGACACGTGCGCCGGTGGATTTCAAGTGATCGCGGGCGGCGATGATATCATCGACTTCATAGCAGATGTGGTGAATGCCACCTGATGGGTTCTTGTCCAGAAAGCCCTGGATCGGGCTGTTTTCACCCAAAGGATACAGCAATTCAATCTTGGTGTTTGGCAGCTCGATAAAAATCACGGTTACGCCGTGATCCGGTTCATCTTGCGGGGCGCCGACATTGGCCCCCAAAGCGTTGCGATATTGATCGGCCGCAGCCTCCAGATCCGGAACGGCTATGGCAACGTGGTTCAGGCGTCCAATCATCTTTTGATCCTTCGTCATTTGAGTTGCGGTCTTATCGTCTCTGGCGGGAGCAAGAGCAATGCGTCACGTTAACCTGCCGTTAGCCAACGGTGCGTAACCATAGCCCTATCAAATCATGTTGGAGGCCAGAATGGATACCACGGACCCGTTTACCGCGACGATCCCCGCGCCCACGGCGGCGCGGCCACTGCTGGGGCTGACCGTTCTTGTGGTGGAGGACAGCCGCTTTGCCTGTGAGGCATTGCGCCTGTTGTGTTTGCGGTCCGGGGCGCGGATCAGACGGGCGGATTGCCTACGCTCTGCCCGGCGGCATCTGCGGGTGTACCGTCCGTCCGTCATTATCATTGATCTGGGCCTGCCCGATGGCAGTGGATTGGACCTGATTGAAGAACTTTCCCATGGCCAACCTGCGATTGTCGGTATCTTGGCAATGTCGGGCGATCCCGATCTGGAAAAGGCGGCACTGTCAAAGGGTGCGCACGGGTTCATGTCGAAACCCATTGTGGCGCTGGCCCCGTTTCAGGAAAAAGTCCTGTCTCTCTTGCCGCCCGAGCAGCGCCCAAAAGGGCCACGGCGCATTGATCCGACCACAGTTGAACCGGACAGGATTGCCTACCGCGATGATATCGCCCATGTCGCCGACATTCTTGAGGACGCCCCGACAGATCACACGCTGGACTATGTCGCGCAATTTTTGGAGGGTGTCGCGCATGCCGCAGGCGACGATGGTTTGGCCGATGCGGCCAAAATGCTGGCCCGCCAGCGGGCACTGGGTCATGCGGCGGCCTCAGACACCGCACGAATTGCCGGTCTGATCCAATCGCGGCTGGCAGACCGGGTCGCAATCTAGGGTCAGGTCAAAGGGTCGGATCAGAGGCCGTGCGCACAAGACCCGTCAGATCGCCAAGACGCTCCAACTGCTGTCCGGCGTTGTCAAAGTTGGCAGGGGACAACCATGCCTCAAAGGCTTCTTTCAAGGCGGGCCATTCGCTGTCGATTGCAGCAAACCACGCGGTGTCGCGATTGCGGCCCTTGATGACCGCGGCTTGACGAAACACCCCTTCGTAGCTGAAGCCCAGCCGTTGTGCAGCGCGGCGCGATCCAACGTTGAGCGCATTGCATTTCCACTCGTAGCGCCGGTATCCGGCCTCAAAGGCCCATTTCATCATCAGATACATCGTTTCGGTTGCAGCGCGCGTACGCTGCAACGCGGGACTGTAGTTGATATGCCCGACTTCGATACTGCCCATCTCCGGCGCGACCCGCAGAAAACTCGCCACCCCTTCCCATGCACCGCTTTCAAGGTTGCGGATCGCGTAGAAAAACGGATCAGGCTGACCTGCATGATCCCGCACCCATCGATGGTATTGTGACGCCGAGGAAAACGGACCGTAAGGCATGTAATCCCAAACGTGATCCTGACCTTGATAGGCGCGAAAGAGCAGGGCAGCATGAGCCTCTGCCGACAGCGGGGCCAATTCGGCATATCGGCCTTTCAGAACCGCGCCATCCGGGCGCGGCGGCACTGTCCAGTTCGGAACCGGTGTGCCAAGGATTGTGTCGGTATGTATTGGGTCACTCATGCCGGCAGGTTAGGCGCAGTCCCGTCCAAGGCCAAGCCAATAACGCGGTGGCAGATGGAACCAATCGTCGCAAAAGCAGCATAAGCGGTGCATAATCTGGCCATATTACGATGTGATGCTGTCTTTGTGCCGCTGCTCTTCAATGAGGATCCCATGACAGACAGAACCGACAAGCAAGATCGCCGTGAACTGGAAAATCTGGTCAGTTTTGACTGGATCGTGTTCACAGCCGGTGTGCTGGGTTTGGCGGTTGTGATTATCGCCTCGGTGCGCGAGGGCGAGCATGGGCTGGTTGGCCAATTGGGCAGCTACGTTGGCCGCTCAAATCTGTTTTGACGGCCAGCCTTATCGCACCACCTTCGGATCTGCCCCCATTTCGAGGCCGGGGAACACCTTATCTTGCAAGGTTGATATCGGCAGGCCAGTCATGCCGCGCATGATCCAGGCCACGGGCGCCCGCACGTCATCCGTCGGCATCAGATCGCGCTCTTGATACAGCGCCTGCTCCCCCAGCCCCGGCCAGCGCCCGAACACCCGTCCGCCGCGAATGGCCCCGCCCGCCATCATCATCAGACCTGCTGTTCCATGATCCGTGCCGCCAGTACCGTTTTCGCGGGCGGTCCGGCCAAATTCCGTGAGCGCGACCACTGCGGTTTGAGACCAGACCGCCGCGCCAAGGTGTTGTTTCAAAGTGGTGATAACATCCGACAATTGTCCTAAGCTGCGCGGCAGCATACGGGCTTGTGCACGGTGGGTGTCCCAGCCATTGAGTGAAAACGCGGCGATGCGAGCCGGGCCGCGCAGCCGGTCCGCCGCAAATCGGGCGACCTGGATATGTGCTGGCCCCTTTTTGGTTGATCCTGCGCCGGGCCGACCATCCGAGAGCAGTTGAGCCTCTATCAGGGCCGCATGCATTTGCGGGTCGCTTTGCATGATCTGTTCGGCCAGACGCAGCACCTGTGGGCTCAGGTCCAGCGCCGCTTCGGGCGTCCAATTGGCCACCGGCGCTGTCCCGGCCAACAGGTTCAAGGTGCCTTGCCCGATGCCATATGCTGTCTCGGCCTCGATCTGCGGCAGATGCTGCATCAATCGGTTCAGCCAGCCGTCACGCCCTGCCCCGCCCAGATCCTGAGTGCCCGCCTCAAGCAAATCCTGTCCATCAAAGTGGCTGCGCTTGTCTCGGTATGGGGTGGAAACCGCGTGTACAAACCCCAATTCTTCGCGGTGCCAAAGCGGCATGAGATCCTTCAACGCGGGGTGCAGCGCAAAGTACCCGTCCAGGTCCAGCGGGGCATCGCCCTTGGCCAAAGTCGGACGTAGCGCGGCAAAGGCCGGATCGCCGGTCGGCCGCACGACATCCAGCCCGTCCATACCGCCGCGCAGAATGATCACGACCAAGCGCCCCTGCCACGGGGCATTGGCCAGACTAAGCGGGGTCCAAAGCGGACTGGCCGCCAGTGAACAGCCGATCCAACCGCTGCGGGCCAACATTTGTCTGCGGGTAAGGGGTGCATGGTTCATCAGATCACCGCCTCTGAAATGCCGGGGCGCAGAGTACCAGACCAATTGCATCTGCGCGGGTTTCTGCGGCGCGCGCGGCAAACACCACATCCGCGGGCGGGATCGGTCCCAAAACATCCGGCACGAACTCGCGGGGATCGGGTAGATCGGGCCGCAGCCGCGCCGGAGTGTTCACCGCCCACTCCAACCGCGCCGCCATACCCTGTGGTGTGATCCACGCGCTATCATCCTCCGGCCAGCCGTCCGGACCTGCCGGCTGTTGCCACGGCTGCCCCATCAACCGCATTGGCGTGGTCATAAGCCGCTTGATCTGGGCGGGTCTTAGAGACTGCATCATCTCGGGTGCCACCGCCAAGGCGCGTAACGCGGCGCTGACAAACTCATCCGGTGGCCGAATGTTTGGCGCGTCGTTGGTCCACGACGCAGGATGGTGCAGCAAAGTTTCGTAGCATTGCATGAGATCACCGCCTCCGCTGAGGTAGGTTTCTTCAAGATCGCGGATCAGATCCGGCGCGGGTTGATCAGAGACAAAATGTACCGCCAATTTGCGCGCGATATGCGCGGCAGTGGCCGGATGTAGCGCCAGATCAACCAGCACAGCACGGATTGGTGCAAGCCCCGGAGCACCGCCATACGTGCGGCCCAGAACAGTCTCCGCCCCCGGTTCTGCCATGTTACGGCGGAACTTGAAGCTGTGGTCGCGTGTGCCCGCCAGCCCGGTCAGCAGTTTGGCCAATTCACGCACATCGGACTGATTATAGGGGCCGGCCACCCCCAATGTGTGCAGCTCCAGCACCTCCCGCGCGAGGTTTTCGTTCAACCCGCGCCGTCTGTCCGGCCGCCGTGCCGCCCGGCTGTTTGGACCGGCGGAGGTGTTTTGATCCAGATAATGCAGCATCAGCGGATGGGTGACGCAGACGAACAATAGATCGGCAAATCTGCCGCCTATATGGGGGCGGACGGCCTCCTCGGCATAGGCGGGCGCCGCTGACCGCAGCAACCCGCTTTTGCCCCGGGCGGTGAAATGATCGGCCCAAAAGGCAATCAGCCGTTCCCGAAAGGCATGTGGTGTGTCGATGCGCCTTTGCAGGGTCGAAACCACCCAACGCTGGCGGTCATGAAACAGAGCGCGACGCGCAGTCTTGGCTTTTTCCCCGGCCGCCGCTCCCGCCTCGGTTTGGGGGTTCTTGCGGGCGAATTTAGAAAACCGGCTGACAAGGACAATTTGGTCCTGAATGTACCTGAAACCGGGGATCGGATAGGTCTGTGCCATAACATCCGGCCCGCGCAGGCCGGTGAGCATATCCGCCACAGAGGGCGGCGCCGCGATTTGAGGGGACAGCCCATAGCCAAACCGCCGTTCCGCCAATTCGGGAGTGAAGGGCACGGGATCCAATCCTTTAACTACAGCCATTCAAGTATAGCGTATTGAGGATTTATTTTTCTCTAATTGTTTTGGCTGGCCGGTGACGGGAACCGGGGTGCGAGACAGGCGTTGTTATGGCAGACACAGAAAGGGATCAAAATGCCATCGATTTATGACGCCATCAAATCCGACCATGACGCGCACCGCGACCTGCTGAATGCTTTGGAACAGACCAGCGGCGATACTGCGGAACGCCGTGAAGCATGGGACAGTTTTTACCGTGATGTGAAATCACATGCCGCCGCAGAGGAAGAGACATTTTATTCCAAACTTATCTCGGAAACCTGGGGACAGGATTCGGCCCGCCATTCGGTACACGAGCATCAGCAGCTGGACGATCTGATGGAAGAGCTAAACGAGATGGACATGTCGTCCCCCGGTTGGCTCACCAAGTTCAAAACGCTCAAGCATGACTATGAGCATCACATCGACGAAGAAGAGAACGAAGTGTTCACCCGCGCCCGAGAGACCATCGGCGAGGAACACAACGAAGCCTTTGGACAGCGTTTCGAAGAGCGCAAGAAAGAGGAACGCGGGCTGATTGAGAAAAAACGCGAGGACAGTCTGGAAGACTGATCAACCACCGCCAAAAGAAAAGGGCCGCATCGCAGCGGCCCTTATTGTAATTATTCCTGCGGAATGACCCGCAGACCCAGATCCATCAACTGATCCGATGTCGGATCGGATGGCGCGTTCATCATCAGATCTTCGGCGCGCTGGTTCATCGGGAAAAGTATCACCTCGCGGATGTTCTGTTCGTCCGCCAGCAACATCACAATCCGGTCGATGCCCGCAGCGCAGCCGCCGTGGGGCGGAGCGCCGTACTGGAACGCATTGACCATCCCGCCAAACCGCTTGCGCACTTCTTCTTCGCCATAACCGGCGATTTCAAAGGCCTTGAACATAATCTCCGGGCGATGGTTCCGGATCGCACCGGACACCAGTTCATAACCGTTACAGGCCAGATCGTATTGATAGCCCAGCACCTCAAGCGGATCGCCCTGCAACGCTTCCATCCCGCCCTGCGGCATGGAGAAGGGGTTGTGTTCAAAATCGATCTTGCCGGTCTCTTCGTCTTTTTCGTAGATCGGGAAATCGACAATCCACGCAAAGGCAAAACGTTTTTTGTCGGTCAGGCCCAGCTCTTCGCCGATGACGTTCCGGGCGCGGCCCGCAACACCTTCGAAGGCTTTGGGCTTGCCGCCCAGGAAGAAGGCCGCATCGCCCACATCAAGGCCCAGCTGCTGCCGGATCGCCTCGGTGCGTTCGGGGCCAATGTTCTTGGCCAATGGGCCAGCCGCTTCCATGCCGCCCTCGACTTCACCAGATTTCAGCTTGGCCTGCGCCTCTTTCACAGTGATGCCCAGTTCCTGCGCCACAGCATCGGCGGTTTTTTCGCGCCAGAAGATATAGCCCATGCCGGGCAGACCCTCTTTCTGGGCAAAGGCGTTCATCCGGTCACAGAACTTGCGGCTGCCGCCGGTGGGCGCCGGAATGGCGCGGATCTCGGTGCCGTCTTGCTCAAGCAGCTTGGCAAAGATCGCGAAACCGGAGCCCGCGAAATGCTCGCTCACGACCTGCATCTTGATCGGGTTGCGCAGGTCGGGCTTGTCAGAACCATACCAAAGCGCGGCGTCTTTATAGGAGATCTGTTCCCATGTCTCATCGACTTTGCGGCCACCGCCGAATTCTTCAAACACCCCTGCGATCACCGGCTGGATGGTGTCGAATACATCCTGCTGGGTCACAAAAGACATTTCGAGGTCCAACTGGTAGAAATCGGTGGGCGAACGATCGGCACGTGGATCTTCGTCGCGGAAGCACGGCGCGATCTGGAAATACTTGTCAAAGCCGGACACCATCAACAGCTGTTTGAACTGCTGCGGGGCTTGTGGCAGAGCGTAGAACTTGCCCGGATGCAGACGCGACGGCACGAGGAAATCGCGGGCGCCTTCGGGGCTTGATGCAGTGATAATCGGGGTCTGGAATTCTTTGAACTTCTGGTCCCACATGCGGCGACGGATCGAACTGACCACATCAGAGCGCAGGATCATATTTTGCTGCATCTTCTCACGACGCAAGTCGAGATAGCGATAACGCAGGCGGGTTTCTTCGGGGTATTCCTGATCGCCAAACACCATTAAGGGCAGCTCATCCGCCGCGCCCAGCACTTCGACCTCGCGAATGTACACTTCGATTTCGCCAGTAGACAATTTGGGGTTGATCAGGCTTTCGTCCCGCGCCTTCACCACACCATCCACGCGGATGCACCATTCAGAACGGACCTTCTCCAACTCGGCAAAGGCCGGGCTGTCCGGATCGCACAGAACCTGGGTCATGCCATAGTGGTCACGCAGATCAATGAACAGAACGCCACCATGGTCGCGGACACGGTGGACCCAACCGGAAAGGCGCACGGCGTCGCCTTTGTTTTCAATGTTCAGATCAGCACAGGTATGGCTGCGATAGGCATGCATGACGGTCCCTTTCAGTGGGCGGAAAATCTTTGCCGCACCTACACCGTTTGAGGGGCCGGAAGTCAAGACCACATGGGCAAAACCCACGGTAACGCGGCAAGCATGCGCCACCGATCACGCCTTGTTGGGGCGGCCCGAACCTTGGCCGGGCTACCCCGTTTTCGAGTTAGGTCAACGCCCTGCGCAAACCGGGCAGGCGGGACAGGATCAGGCTGTCGACGGCCAGAACGCTCAGAAATGCGATGCCCGCCATCGGAAAGGCCATGGAGACGCCAATGCCAACCAGCGCAGCACCCTGCCACAATGGCATTTCCTTGGGCAGCGGCGGCGCGGCCAGACGGCTGGCACCTGCAGGACGTCGTTTCCACCACAGCACAAGCGAGCTGACACAAAGGAACAATACAACAAGGCAAACCGCTGTATTCGCCAATACGGACCACAGACCAAGCGTGCCCATGTGCAGCGCGATCCCCACGGCCATCGCCTTGCCCGCCAGCGAATAATCGGCAAAACGCACATCAGCGAGGATCTTGCCGGTATATTGGTCGATGTGAACCGTCCGGTCAGACATCGGATCGGTGCTGTCCGTACTCATTGAATCGCGGCTCAGGGTCCAGACACCTGTATCCCCGTTGGGCAGGTTCATCTGGTACCGGGCGTTAAAGCCGATCTTACGCGCGAAAGCATCGACACTCTTCAGCGTCACGGCTGGTGCGGTGATCCCATCAATACCTGCTGTGCTGCCGGAGGCAGGCATCGGCGTCAACTCAAGCGCCCAAGGCACTTCCCGGCGGGCGTGGTTCATATTGGCATGAGTGTCATCGGACAACGGCACAGCATCCCATTTCTCCGCCGGGAACTGGCTCCAGGCTTGCACAAATTTGCCGCCCCAAATTCCAGCCCAAGCCAGACCGGAGATCAGGAAGAACACCAAGAACAACGAGAGCCAGATCCCGATAACACCATGCCAAGATTTCCAAAGGCTCCGCCCGCGTGACAAGCTGGGCACCAAGGCCTTGCGCCATCCCGCATCGCGCGGCCACCACATGTAAAGGCCCGTGGCCACCAGCACCAAGGCCAGCGATGCCGCGGTCTCCAACATCCGGTCGCCGGTCACGCCCAACATCAGATCGCTGTGAATACCATCTACAAAATCGTACCAACCGCTGCGTCGTGGAAAGGTCTCGATGACTTTGGCGGTATAGGGGTCAACTGCAACCATTGTCGCCTCTCCGTCATGGTCCACCCGGAACAGCGCGGCCACGTCGGCCGTGCGCGGGGCGACATATTGTTTGAGCGTTCCTTCGGGAATTGCACTGACGGCAGCGGCGGCCTGCTGTGATAGGGGGGCTATGATCTCTTGCGGGGTAACCGCAGTGCGTTCGCCATCGCGGCCGTCAATCCAGGCAATCCACAGCATCGCCATACCGGTCACCGCGAGCACTGCAAGAAACGGGATCACAAAGAGACCCGCATAGAAGTGCAAGCGCCATGCGGCGAAATAGAATTTGTTTGCGCTCGCATCCTGCCGCGCATTTGTTGTTAGGGTCGTCATAATAGGTCCAAGCCTTTGGGCCCGCATAACGCGGGCAATTGATCTGTTGGTTTACGAAAACAAGATCAGGCTTGAGGGGGCGCGCGGGTCTGCTGGCTGGGATCACGCGGCGCTGCATGATGGCGCAATTGCGCCAAACGCATCAGTCTGAGTGTCAGTGGAGGTCCAGATTTGATAGAATGTGTAAAGTTGTCCGGAACTGTCGTCGTGGCCATCAGTCTACAAGCGGAACACTCATCAGCACGGGCGTTTTTGGGGTCTTGAATGTCGCCGCAAAGACCGCTCAATGTGCCACCGGACAGCAAGAAAGCCTCCAGATCTGCATTCAGGCTCTGTGCCGACAAGCGGTGCGCAAAACCAACCGCCGTCAACGCTACAATCAACGTTGCGACAACGACAAGATCTGACAATTGGGCAATGACGCGCTTCATTCGGTTAGCGATAGTGCAATCGGAGAACCGGTTCCAGATGATTATCCAAGCGAAGGTCAAAATCGAGCCTTTGCAATTTAAACGAACAAACCGCTCCGGACTGGCGTGCTTGGTCATTTATTAAGGTCTGGTAAATATTGGTTGCGGGAGTAGGATTTGAACCTACGACCTTCAGGTTATGAGCCTGACGAGCTACCGGGCTGCTCCATCCCGCGACACTTTTGTTGGCCTTGTGCACGGAGTGCTTTTTGAGGCCG